>Ga0265780_10002373_pt1 | contig 25579 bp, 42 predicted proteins | sample P1T30metagenome_FD_192432 | JGI IMG/M metagenome (GOLD analysis project Ga0265780, IMG submission 192432) | Plant litter microbial communities from East Loma Ridge, Irvine, California - P1 T30 | ecosystem: Environmental > Terrestrial > Plant litter > Unclassified | place: USA: California...
GATCAGGTGCTCAGAATACATCAGGGCTGCGGAACCTTATTCGATGCTATCGCGATTCGATCTTTAGGCCATAGTAAGAAGCACCGACTGTTGCGCACCTGATGGCGAAAGGCTTCGTGGTGGTGAGGGCCTGTAAGGCTGTTGTAGACGAACTATTCAGGTGACATTGGGCATCTGGGCATCAAAACGGAACGAGTAAGAGCAACTCAATCTTCAACGGTATGATCTCAGAGTTGCCGGTCAATCTGTAGGTGCACGTTTGACTTCAAAGGTTGACCGTGTTTCCTGACCGGCAGAGCGGGCAATCTTGAAAAGTGGGGTCGGTCCGCACCTTCCCCACCGGCACTTCGAACGTCATCTCTCCATACCTCTTCACATCACGCAATCAATACGCTTCCATTACGCCAGCTTGTTTCGTGCTTTGCGCGGCTAAAAATTCCAGAGTACTCTGTACACATTCTCGACAGCAGACCGCTTCATGAGCGCACCGGGAGCTAGCAAAGCCACAAAACAGAAGAGACGTGAGCGGCCCACTTTGTACTACCGACGCAGGATGGGCGCGCGTAAAGCCAGCGACCGACCGGATTCGAAGCGAGCGACAATGTTCAACGCACCACACGTCTCAATTCAGCGACCTGCATGAGGAGATCATTTCCATGGGAGCACCTGGCGGAAAAATCATGCTTTCCACTGCCACGTTGTAAGACATCACCACCGTCTGGAGGCCCGTCCACGAGAATCATGCAATCATATGTGGTTTGTCAATATCGATTTTTGTGGTCGCCATGCCAGCATGGTCAGTGTTCAACATCTTCGATTTTTCATCTCCAACACGGCCCGGCGCTTGGGCGCTGGCTGATTCAGCATGCCACACATGCTGCACCTAGGCCGAGTGCGGCGGCATTTTTGGCCTGATCTTCAGCATGTAGGTACGGCCTGCGGCAATATGTACGGTTGCATGCAGTATGGGACGAGCATCTTGTAATCATACCATCATCGGTACACACAAGTAGGCCATGAAGATCTTCGCTATTATTGAAAAGGAGCAAAATTCGCCGAAGATACAGATCACCGTTCGGCGCTATGTAGCCAGTGTGCCGGGAGTAGCGAGGGACAAAAGGTCATGGTACAAGACTTACTATCCGCAGGGAGAATTGCACCGAACGTAGACGGCGAGGTCAAATGTGGAGAAGTGGACCGCGATAACGAACAGTTCCCCCAAACTGCCCTACGACAACGGCTTCAAGAGGCGGTGTGCCTGTTCAACAGCGAAAGCTCAGCGACTGCCGGTTCGGTGGATCTTTGGATGCAATCACGCAGCCCACTCAGCTACGACGATCTAGCCGTAAGCCTTCACTGTGTCAGGTGTTGCAGTAGGATACGGGAAGCCTGCTCTGCCTCGTTCCACCCCCATCGTACTGTGGGTGGGCAAATCCGTGGCCAAGGTTTGTGCGACCTTCGATTAGAGCCTGCGCTTACACAACATGCATCCAGGGGCAGGGTTGTAATATCTAGTCTCGCAGCATCCTAGTGACGGATACACTCACCTTCCTCGAACTCGACCATCACCGAGATCGTAGCTCTAGCTTCCCAGTGATTGGAGTGACGTCTAGCATGCCACAATCTATATTCATGTACAAGCAGGGGCACGTTCACATGAGGCAAGCCCTCAAGCGGGCTGTGGTGACCGCACAACACCACGCGAAACAATCCATGCAGTTGCCCTTGCTCAGCGGCGCGACATGCCGATGCGCGATTCCGAAAGACAGGCCATGCTTTACAGTACTTTCAAGCGGCCTTCAAACCCCTACTCAGCATTTCCATCGACCTGTCCTGGCACTATAGGCTCCGAGAAACAAGAGAGAATTTTTACAATGCTGTAACCTCGATGCGACGAAGGGACTGATCATTGAAGCTTCAATATTGCTCGCCAAGTCCGGCTGCTCTTTCACACTAGTGCAGCACTAGTGCAGTTCCTTGTGTGTACTCAGCGAGTACAAATGACACGAGGCTCTCCCCAGGCCTTCCTGTTACACCGCAGTAATGGCTCCTTCACCATGCGGGCTCCGAGGTCGAGCTTCGTTGTTTGCAAAGCCCAATAGCTGCAATCGCCACATACAGCATTATTTTGTCACTCTGGTCAACATGGCGATTTCGAAACAAGATTTGTGGACACCTGGTAAACAGCACAAATTACATGCGCTGAACATGGGTCCATCTGAAGTTTGCAATTTCACTCACTTCACCACTCCGCTGATCTCACGCTAGAACCCGGAAGGCTTTTGCTATCCCTGTCATTCCTCGTGGCCATCACGTACTGTGGCTTGCGCCGGCTAGTTATTCCGCTCTTGCATCCCGACAACGATTTGCATGAGCGTCTATGCACCTGCAAAAATGTGGACGAACAGCAGTACTGGGGTCCGTAGCATGGCAGACGAACTCACACCGCCCCACTGAATGAGCTGACCACAACTTTTTAAATACCTTCACATCGATGGTATCCTCGTCGTCCCACCATATTGCAGCCTTTCAGCACAACATCCTTCGCACGGAGCCGCAGTACGCGTTCACCAAGGGCGGTTCTTTGTCACCTCTTAGTTCTTCCAAGGTCGTCTTCGTCTCGACGCATTTCAAGACACAGGAAACTTGTTCACCCATCACACTCGTACATGTCCATCAAGTCGTCGTACTCGGACGTGTAGCAAACCCCAAGCAGGACGTAGTAAGCCACCAAAAGACTTTCCACGACGCCCGAACACACAAGTAGCTTAGATCATGATCGATCAGGCCAGCGCCTTGACCGACGCCAAATCTGTCGAAAGTCGGCAACGTCTAGCACCATCAATTCTGCTTGCATTCGTTGCTTTATGCCTCTCCATCTTCCTAGTCGCGCTCGACACCGTCCTTGTACCAACAGCGTTGCCAACGATTGCTCTGTCCTTCAAAATCAGCGACTCCTTGTATGTTTGGATCGGTTCAGCATATCTGCTCGCCAATGCCGCCTCGGTGCCCCTCTGGGGCAAGCTTTCCGACATCTTTGGCCGCAAGCCGATCATTCTCACCGCAGACATCATCTTTCTGGCGGGCAGCATATTGTGTGCTGTTAGCAAGGATGCGACGACATTGGTAGCAGGACGAGTGATTCAAGGCTTCGGCGGCGGCGGTGTTGTTGTCCTGGTGCACGTATGCGTCAGTGACATATTTCCTATCCGGTTAGTGATTCCATGTCAAACACGTGCTACGTACGTTGCGGTTGCACTACGCGATCAGTCATACAGAACGGGTGCTTGTAGACGTTACGTTGGGCAAACATACTGATCAGTGACAGCGACCGCTCGTTGTATTTGGGTATCGTGGGAGCTGTTTGGGCTGTCGCGTCGGCGCTTGGACCTGCTCTCGGTGGCATATTTGCAGAGCAGCTGTAAGTTATCTTCCTCGGCACCTTCTAGCTCATACTGACTATCCAAAAGGTCCTGGCGTTGGTGCTTCTACCTCAACAGTAAGCTTCTTCCATGTCAATAATTTTAAAAGGCTTTTACTGATAATCTTAGTTCCAATCGTTTCCGTTTCGCTCATCACTCTCTGCATGACCTTGCATTTGCACAACCCGCGGACTCCCCTGCTTTCTGGCCTCGCTACCTTGGATTGGCTCGGCGTATTGACCATTGTCTCAGCGGCTGTTCTACTTCTCGTAGGCTTGCAAGAAGGTAGCAGCACCTCGTATAAGTTCCCCCTGGTCATCACCCTACTCGTCCTCGGCTCCCTACTGTCTGTGACATTTCCGGCAACGCAATGGTGGCAAGAGAAAGCAGATGGCGATCCAGTGTTGCCGCTACGAATCTTCAAGGACATCAGCAACCTTAGCGCACTCAGCGTATGCGCCTGTGATGCGCTAGCCTTTAACTCTGTCGCATACTTCCTCCCACTCTACTTCCAGATTGTGCTTGATCGCAGCCCTACCATCACAGGCGTCTACATGCTAGCTGTAGCAGTCCCTCTTACCGTTGTCTCATTCGCATCCGGCTTCGTCATGGAGAAGACTGGACGCTTTCTCGAGGTGCTCCAGGCAGGCCTATCAATCATGACCCTTGGTGTCGGACTGCTCATATCGCTTCAAGTTTCAGACAGCATCGGCAAAATCATAGCTATACTGGTTGTGCTCGGAATTGGCTTTGGTCCCAATTTCGGCGCTCCTCTCATCGCTCTACAGACGCGGGTGCGGGAATCAGACATGGCAACAGGCACGGCTGCTTTCGGATTCGTGCGCATGATGTTCGGGGCCATAGGCGTCGTGGCTGGGCAAGTTGTCTTCCAGCTTCTCATCACGCCGCACTTGGATGACTTTATCGGAGCTGGGATTGCACCTGAGATAGCCAACCAGCTGGCTCGAGGCGCAGCAGTATCTCTAACGCAGACAGTAGCTGCGCTACCACAAGAACAGAGGGACGTTGTCCGACATGGCATGACATGCGCACTCAAAGGCACCTGGATTCTATATACGGTGGTCAGCGGCCTGGGTTTTCTGGTCTCCTTTGGTATCAATCGGACCAGGCTTCAAAGAGAAGCAGTTTGTGAAAGCGGGGTTGAGATGGTAGACGGGGAGCGTTCTGGTTCAAGTGGTTGAAGAGTGCGGCGAGGTCAATAAGTTAGCGTACAATGTCACGACAATTGCAAATGTAATGAAAAGAGGTGAGCAGCTCCTAGAGCTTCTATTGGATCGCGGAGGTCGCCAGGATTTAGACGAGGTGTCCGTCCAGCTATTTTTGCAGCCGAGGGTCTTCGAAGACAAGTCAGCGACGAACGACGAACGAGCAGAATCAGGCAGGGCGGCCCGGTTTTCGGCGAAATATGGCTCTCCTTGCTGGACGTGTTGGACCTGGAGATGGCGATAAGACGGGGTTTTGCATGGGAGAACGATCAGTGTTCACCGGAGCAATGCCAGGCAATGGCTTCGATGGGAACGTCCATCGATGATGGAGCAGGTCTGCAGTGAGGGTGAAGCTGCTTCTAGGAGTTCTCGCAACCTTGTACGCGTGTGCGGCAGATGTTCGGCGCGAATAATTACACACCGGAACCACAAGCCGCATCCACGGCGTCGTCAATCCTCCTGAACATCCAGACCCAGGGCAGGAGGAAATCGCTCGCCCAAGCCGCTAAGATATCCCCTAGCACGCGGCCTTGCCTGTTTCGGCAGAACGCCCCTGCCTCCACCCGTTAATGGGGCAGCCGCAAGGCTTGGCGCAGACCCTCGAACATTGCAAAAATGCCCACGTCCATGAGTCGCGGCATACGAATGGGCGTGATCGTCAGGGTCTGCTGTGCATCGCTGCATCGCTGCATCTTAGTCCAGATGCTCGCCCAATCCAGATTGCGCTGCTGTCCTCGGCCTGCCCTCCTCGGAGCAGCTGTTCGCAATCGCAATCGCGGTGCAGAAAAGCGTTGAGGCTCGTCTGTGGCCACTTACCATGGTACAATCGCTGCTGCTATCGCCCTCTGGGTCCCTGACCCTGAGAACGGACTCTCCAGGCGTTGATCCCCAGGCTATTTGGGCCGTTGGTGGACTGTGCTCCAGCGACCCGAAATCTCTTTCACGGCCGGCCCACATGCTGGAAAGGCGGTGTCGAAGCTACACCTACCGCGTGCGGTTACCGCTAAGCTCTGCTGCATTGTTGAAACGTATACCGGGTCGTTTAGACCTTAGGCTGCGTTGCTGTGTATCACTCAACCAAATTTCACCGCCTCGGCGAGAAATCTACAAAAGTCTGTGGCCGCGCTGCTTCGCTAAATTTGGAGCCTCTCTGTATTTTTCTTCTTCTTCTTCTCCTTCTCCTCCCTTCCCATTCGACACTGCTCACCATGGCGACCACAACCACCACCGTCACCGAGAGGAAGGCTCCGGTCATGATGGCCACAAAGGGCGCCGCTACCCCTGTCCCTGACGTGAAGACGCTGCGAGACGCCATTCCCGCTCACTGCTTCGAGCGCTCCCTGGTTCGCTCCATGGGATACGTCGTCCGCGATCTCGTAGCTGTCAGCGCTCTGTTCTACTCTGCCACCCTTTTGGCCAGAGCCGATCTGCCATTGTACCTCAGCGCTCCGCTATGGACGCTCTACAGCTTTGTCACCGGCTGCTTCTTCACCGGTCTCTGGATTCTGGCTCACGAGTGCGGCCACGACTCATTTTCACCCTATCTTAATGTCAATGCCACAATGGGATGGATTCTCCACAGCATGCTTCTCGTGCCCTTCTTCAGCTGGAAATTCAGCCACGCAAGGCACCACCGTTACCACAACCACATGGAGAAGGACACGGTTTTCGTGCCAAACCGCAAGCCTGCGGAGAAGGCCGCCAACCCTGCCGCACCCACTCTTGTTGAGAAGATCATGGACCACACCGCTGCCGACGCGCCCATCTTCAGCATCGCCTCTCTGGCCGTCCACCAGCTTTTCGGCTGGCCCGCATACATTCTGATCAACGCCGGCGCCGGTGTCAACAGCATGGTCCGCTCCAACCGCAAGGCAACGCCAAAGTACAAGCAAAGCCATTTGGACCCCACATCCGACGTCTTCACCGCCAGCGAGCAGCCCTTCGTAGCCCTCTCCAACGTCGGCATCCTCATCACCTTCACCGTCCTGTACCAGGTCTCCAAGTCGCTCGGCGGTCTCAACACTTTCCTGCTCTACGGCCTCCCGTACCTGTGGATGAACCACTGGATCGGTAAGTTCGCTTATCTTCCGCACTAAACCCAAACATGCTAATCATGTGATTTAGTCGCGATTACGTACCTGCACCACACCCACGAGGATGCGGCCCACTACGAGGCCGACGAGTGGACCTTTGTCAAGGGCGCGCTTTCTACCATTGATCGTGAATTCGGCTTCATCGGCCGCCACATCTTCCACGGCATCATCGAGTACCACGTCGTTCACCACATGTTCCCGTAAGTCCAAATTCCACTTCCGTCACGTGACTTTCGGCGGCTAACAGCAACACAGCCGCATTCCCTTTTACCACTGCGAGGAGGCGACCTGGGCTGTTGCACCACTTCTCGGCGAGAGGTACATTGAGCAGCGCACCAACTTCTTCGCCGACTTGTGGGAGGCGTTCACGACGTGCAAGTATGTTGTTCCTGGAACCGGTGCCAAGGCTGGTGCGCTTGTGTGGGCGAAATAGAGCAGCATGCAGTGCATGACATTGCCTTAGACTCAGAATAGACATAGATCTCTTGGTTCTTGGGGATGAAGATGAGGATGCGATCACTCGCAGTAAAAGCAATCCATGTCTTCATTCAAACTTCTTCGACGTGGCTACAAGAGCTGCACAAGTGTTTTTGTTTCGTGAAGCGTGGTGAACTCAGCTAATTCCTTGTTCAGTAATTGATGTTTGGAATCAGATGGTTGCTGGTCAGTTGCTCCAAAAGCCCAGGGTGGGGAGAACGGTGTGGCTTGTAGTCGACAGCTTACAAGCTTACGCAGGCAGCTCCACCCCGACAGCAGGTCCAAGCCTCCCAAGCAGCCACCCAACTCAAACAAGTAATCCGCCAAGTCTCTCCACCCTTACAAGTTGCGCAATGGCCTTGTATTGACCAATGAAACGGCCGCGCTTTCTGTCGCTGGCTAATCAGATCGATAAAGATGCTCGGATTCCGGTGTCCGATCGTGACAAGGCAAGCTCGGATATATCCTGCAGCTCGGCGTTTGCTTGTCGCCGGATAACTACAAATCCTGTACGATGGACAAAGCTTTGCGTTTCTTTCTGCTTGCCTGGTATACCTGGAGCGCTTTGCAACATGTCTGTTGGAAGTGCTAAGAAGCAGTCCCAAGTTGCGACTGGTGATGCGGCTCGGTCGGACGTCGAGAACCCTCCGTCCATTCAGACAAAGGAAGCGGGAACAGAAGAAGAAGAAAAGCTCGAGAAGTTACGTCTCGAATATGGCGTATGTGCCACCCTCTCACCATCCATGATTCCGCATCCTAACACGATCCAGAGCACATGGCCCTCCACAGCCTCACCATTGAATCCCTACAACTGGCCATCGCACCGGAAGATCCTCATCAGTACCATCTTCTCATTCGGCCAGCTGATCCCCATCATGTCCGCCAGCATGATCGCGCCTTCCCTCGGTGACATCGCTAGGGACCTACACATCAGTGCATCGACGGCGCAAATCACACTGTCGAGTTATTTTCTGGGTATGGCGTTTGCGCCGCTGGTGATTGCAGCGCTGAGCGAAATGTATGGTCGCAAGAGAGTCTGGGTCGTGTGCAATGTTTGGTATGTGCTTTGGAATGCGTTGTGTCCTGTGGGAAGGAGTGCAGGTTTGATGATTGTCGGCCGGATTATGACGGGTGCAGGGGCGTGCGTTGGCGTCACCGTGAGTCTTCCCATCTGCTGAATTGTTAACAAGTTGGCTGACAGTAGTATAGCTTAATGGGCCAGTCATGGCGGATATGTACGGCAAAAGGGACCGCGGAAAGTCTCTCGCCATCGTCACACTGCTTCCATACTTAGGGCCGGCTCTTGGACCTTTGATTGGAGGTCTGGTGACTCAGTATATCCACTGGTCGTGGGTCTTCTGGATCATGAGTATCATCGACGCAGCCGTGCTATTCCTTGGCCTCTTCATTATACGCGAGACGTACACCCCGGTGCTTCTACGACGCAAGGCAGCGCGCGAGGGTACTCCAGTGCCTCCCCAGAAATCGCACATAAAGACGAGTCTACTGCGCCCACTGCACATACTCGTGAACCGACCTGTCATCTTGCCCATATCGTTAGTCAGCACATTGTCTTTCGGCGTATACTGCCTGATGCTGTCTTCATATGCGACACTCTGGATCGACAAATACCACCAGACCAAGCTCATCAGCAGTCTGCACTACATCTCAGTCGCTCTCGGCACGACCATCGCCGGTCAGATCGGCGCTAGAGTGATGGATCGTGTGTATCATACCCTCAGTAGCCGTAGCGGCGGCAAAGGCATCCCAGAGTATCGTATCCCTCACCTTGCCCCAGGTATTTTACTCATGCCAATCGGGCTGATCTGGTACGGATGGTCCGCTGAACGCAAACTCGCATGGATAATGGTCGACATCGGAACAGTCATCTTCACACTCGCGAGCTTCATCGCCGCACAGGGCATTCTGGCTTATCAGCTGGACGAGTTTGCGCAGTTCAGTGCATCGGCGAACGCGGCAAGTCGTGTCGTGTCGTACGTTCTTGCGTTCGCGTTTCCCATCTTTGCACCGGCGATGTACGACAAGCTGGGCTACGGGTGGGGTAATAGCGTGCTGGCTCTCGTGGTCATCGCGCTGGGGCTGCCAGTATGTTGGGTTTTGTGGTACTGGGGTGCGAGGTTGAGGTCGCTCGGGCGGGCTTCTGGCGCAGAAGTCTCGAGCTGATGAGTTGGGCTTGCTGTGGAAGTGGTCAAGAGAAAAGGTGGCATGACGTCATCGTCACGCTAACCGCACCAACCCGTCTTCTTGCCCATGCAACGGTCTTTGTAGATAGGTGCAGTACGAGCAAGCGACAGCCATATTCTGACCATGTCCTTCAATACAAAAATCCTCCGCGGTATCGCTGAGCCATCCAGGCTGGTCGCTTGCCGATGATGAGCGCTTACCAGGCCGGGAGAGAACCACAGAACCGAAGTGGCTGTATCGACTTTTCAATCGTTCGCCGGTGTGCCATGAGAGCAAAATGAACATGATGCATCAAATGGCTATGGTTGTTCTATGTGCTACAGCTGCTGCCTCTACCTACCGCGACCAGCCTTCGCATGCTTACCAGTCACCCTGAGATGGACACGCCAAATCTCCTTGATTTCCGGAACATTGAGTCCGGCATCATTCATGATCATGATGAGCAACGCCTCTGGGATTATCCGGCCAAGTTGCGCGTCTCAATGCCTGCTCATACCCGTGGTCGGCCATACACATAGAAATGAGCTGCCCACATATCATGTTTTGCAACGCTGAAGAACATTAGTTGCCGCGATTATCTACACAATCCATGCCAGTCTAGCTAGCAATTTGATTGTCGTGGAGAAGATCCCTTCGCCTCGCCCCACGCACGCACAGGGCAATCGGATTTACAGTCGCCGAACTCCCACTTGTAGGAAGTACTTCAAGAGATGGTATGGACAGATGTCTTCTTACGCCATGATCCGATGTCTGCAAGACTTTCTTCGAGACTTTTCTAGTCAATGGGAAATCTGCGGTACTCCCGATGGCCATGTAGCATAAGCTGCACGGTTGATTGGTGCGGGCCGACTCCCCAGGCCTGCATACCCGAGTTCCTATGAACTTTGTTGTAACCACATTCGACAAAAGTATTCGCTGTTATCGAGCCAGTTGTTACAATAGTGTAGGAAGTTGACTTCTAAAGACAAAGGAACATCGAAACAAAAAAAGGAGACGGCAACGACTGGGCTTTGTGCAAGGTAGCCCCAGCATCTTGTGGAGCCACTGCAGTTGACGTCAGTGCTAATCGTATACGTCCTCGTTCGTTGGTGCATTTCGCATCAACACCGTACCGCTGGTTCTCACGTCATCGTGTAAGCTCAAATCCGAGTGAGATTAATTTACAACAGGCTCCCTAGACCTGTTGAGACAGGGACGAACCAGCTGTAGATTCGCAACTCGGAACTCTGTTCAACGACCCCGCTTGCGCTTATACGGTGATCATTAGGATGCGGGAAGAATGGGACAAGCTTTCATTGAATTGCTTAAGTTTGCCAATGGCGCACCGTTTCTCAGATTTGTGTTGTTTTCTGCATTGATAGTCTGCCATTGTCCTCACACCCTCATCTGTCATGTTCTTCAAGTGGACAACGGCATCTCTGCTGACTTTATCTTCACTCACATCGGAGGCCAATGCTATCTCTAGGAAGCATTGGAGCAAGAGGAGCGAGCCACTGTACCTGCCAAAAGAGGTCAACGACTACAAGACTGCCACAGCTCCAAACAATGTCACCATTCACTACAAGAACCCTGGAATCTGCGAGAGTGTCCCAGGCGTAGACAGCTACGCAGGATACGTGGACATTTCACCAAATGTGCGATGAATCCATTAATGTGAGATGCAGCTATTAACATTATTATTTGAGGTTCATGTCTTCTTCTGGTTCTTCGAGTCTCGAAACAACCCTGCCAAAGATCCCTTAACACTCTGGCTCAATGGTGGGCCAGGCTCGGATTCTCTCATTGGCCTGTTTGAGGAGAATGGACCTTGCATGATCGATGAGAATTGTACGTCAATGATATGTGTGAATTGCGTATGAGACATACACTGACTTGGCGTACCGACATCAGTGACGGCAATTTTCAACCCTTACTCGTGGTCCAACATCTCCACCATGCTTTACATCTCTCAACCAGTCGGCACAGGATTTAGTTATCAGGATCAAGCTGTGTGAAGTTTCAACGAAGTTTCTGGAGATTTCCATTACAACTCGAGTGAATGGCCAGCAGTAGGACGGTTCCCAATTTCCGAGCTGGTGAATGTGGGTACTATCGATACGACTGATTTTGCAGCCATCGGAGTCTGGGTAAGTTTGAAGGCTTTGGAAGTACCACGTCATCGTTCACTAATTGTGTCTGGAATGTTTAGCATGTGTTCTAAGCGCTTCTCGCGGCTTTGCCAAAACTGGATGCGAAGCTTGGATCTCTGGATGCCGCGAAAGACTTCAACCTATTCACAGAATCGTATGGTGGTGATTATGGGCCTGCATTCTTCAGGTACTTCTACGAACAAAACCAGAAGATCGAAAACGGAAGCATGCCTGGTTATCCGATCAACTTCAACTCTCTTGGCTTGATCAATGCTATCATTGATGAGTACACCCAAGCTGAATACTACCCGGAGTTTGCTACGAACAACAGCTATGGTATCAAGGGGTACAATGACACTGTGTATTCTTACGCTAAGTTTGCGAGCAATATGCGCAATGGATGCCTCGACCAAATCATAGGCTGTCGCGCTGCTGCCGAAGGCAATGGAAGCTACTACCACGTAGACCGCCCAATCACCACACAAGACCTGACTCCAGGCGTCAAATCAATCTGCAGCGAGGCGTAGTCCATGTGCCGTGACAACGTTGAATTCACGTTCTACTACTACTCTGGGCGTGGAGCTTACGACATTCGACATGGAAGTGAGGACCCAACTCCTCCCGGTGTTTATGGATATTATCTCAACCAAGCAGAAATTCAAGAGGCTCTAGGAGTTACTCCCAACTACACAGGCAACAACGCTCTTTTCTTCGCCTTCGAAAATGCCGGAGACTTCGTCTACCCGAACTTCAGGCTCGATCTGGAGTACCTTCTGAACCAGGGTGTTCGCGTCAGTTTGGCATACGGTGATGCTGATTACATCTGTGAGATTTTTCCAATCGTGTTGTAAAAACATGTACTAACACAAGCAGGTAACTGGTTCGGTGGCGAGGCCATCAGTCTCGCGTTCGACTATACACACAGCAAAGAGTTCCGTGCTGCTGGATATTAGCCAATGGTCGTGGACAGTACTGAGTATGGTGAGGTGCGGCAGTATGGCAACTTCAGCTTCGCACGCATCTACGAATATGGTCATGAAATCCCCTACTATCAGCGTGGGTTCCTCTTCGTAGTTTCTGAAACACTGTGCTGACATGCTTTAAGCCCTCGCCGCCCTGGCCTACTTCAACCGCACTATGTATCATTATGATATTACCACAGGCGAAATCCCAGTCACTGCCAATCTCACGACGTCTGGCTCGGCGAATGCGACGCACACGGCGTCTTTCGTTCCTTTGACTTCGTCGTATGTCCCGCAATTGCCGTCGCCGATCTACCCAGCAGCGACGCCGGTCTACCAGGTCGTATGAGTAGATTGGGGTGCCATCCTAGACTTACTAAGCAGAGGTCAGCACTCTACATAGATTGCTGAGGCCTAGACATCAAGTCAGGATGAGTCCGATAGGCTCATGACAATGAAGTTGTATACTCTTACTCAAGGAAAATCAATGTAACGAATCTGAAAATGCAAATCTATGTATTAACATTAATAGACTCCAAGTCCGCCGATCGCGTGTCGACCCAAGACGCCGAGTCGCACTTCCCAGAAACCCATGATCTCAGGATCTGATAAACCAGTGTCACGAATGAACTGCCTAATCTCCCAAGTCCTTCTTTGCGAGTTTGTCATACCGACATTGAGTGCAGTGTCGGGCAGCGTATAATTTGGCCACCGCCAGTTCTTACCGTTGACCCAGGCTAGGCCAGGTCTGGCTTCGAACCAGATATCGAGGCGAGCAAAATGGCGAGTGTGCGGATGTCCATGCGAGCGCATTTCAATCTTAGCAATCCCATGAGACGTTCCGGGGGTCGTAACATAAGACATGAGCGTATTAAACCAGCCCGGTCCCGGCAGATGGTTTTCCTTGAACAGAATCTCGCGGATCTTGTAATCGTGCTGCACAGAGCCATTGATGAACACATGAGTAGGCGACCAAACAACCGGTGCCGCTAATCTCGGAGCCTGCCCTGGGATCACAGCGGGAGGATTACGGTAGTTTCGTCGGAAGTGATCGAATATGGGTGTCACATCATGTATACCCGACTTCCACCACGGAAAGACGATCTCAGGCGCGTTCCAATGATACTGCGATGACCGCGGGTCGTTGGGATTAACGATCGGGAAGAAGATTCTCATGTACCAGTCGAGCTCTTCAACGCGCACGAAAGCCGACAGATTGATCGCTTGCCAGGCGCGATACTCTGCCCTGCAAAGTCGACTTACCTGGCCAAACGCTAGGAGGTCTCTCTTCATCCTGGTATAATCTCTAGCGAGACTGGGCGCAGTATGGAGCGGGTTCGTTGGCTGGTAGGCAGGATTAGCGGCGGTATGGTCGCTGCCGGGAGTGAGTACAAGTGGGTATAAAGCGCCCATGAGGCGAGCTTGGCCAGGTGCTACTGTGGGATCATAGATGCCAAATGGTGCGCGCATCAAGTTTCTCACGCTGTGTGCACGGTCAAATTGATCCATTAGCAACTCATAAATCATGTTCCTGACATTAGCAGGAAGTAGATGCAGGAATGAGCGCATATTATTGTTGGCGGCGATCTGTTGCGCTGCGAGTACCTGGGGCGGAAGACCTATTGGCACTGGCGGTGCTGGAGGTGCTGGGACTGGCATGGGATGTGGTGGAGGCTGAGGAGCAGCAGGAACAGGAGGCGCATGTGGTGGTAGACCTTGGTTCCTTCGCGAACGCCTCAGAATTGGCGCACCTAGACCAGGTGGCGGTTGACGTGGTGCTCTATAAGCATGATCATCATCTCGAGCCCTTTTCGGCCTATATATTGTGAGTACTTGTGTATCACTGATTCGGGAACATGACAACTTACGGCATGGCGATTATTTAAAGGGCGTTCTGTAATAAGAAATAAAATTAGGTACCAATCAGTAAGTATACTGTCCACCTAAAATGTGGCAACGTTTAAGCTTGATGTCTGATTTGATGTCCGAAAATGCTACACGTCTAGGACTCGGTCCAAGATGTAATCTGAAGATACATTGAACAATGCCATTGTAACCTGAGTTGGTGTCTTTGTGATCAAGGGGCCAGCATTCTTTCAGGTCCCAAATATGTTCATTCATTTCAGCCCACAATGTCACTAGTAGTGAACAAAGAAAGGTGGTAGATGCTAGTCGACCCAGACGCCTTCCCCCATTGAGATGAACTCATCGAGCGCAGTGCGACCATAACTTTTGATCTTTGGTGCAGCAGAGCCTGCCGTTGCCTGATTGTCAACTTCAAGGTCCATCCGCATTAACCAATCATGTCCAGCAAGACTCTCGCTGCCCCTAATATTCTCTAGAAGCCCTCGATCGAGACCCAGAAGCGTGACATATCCAGTAGGAGAATTTGTGACAGCAACCACGTTGCCACTGCCAAATGGGGCTGCTGTGATTTGCCCCTCTCCAGCACCGGCCCAGCTCGCTCGTGCGACAGCGTCGATTACTTCACCCGTCGTCGTATTCAAAGAGAACAGGGTGACAACAGCTTGCCTAGTTGATTGAGACAGAGTCCAGAGCGTGTCCTTCGCCGCAGTGATTGTAAGTGAAGTTGTATGGAATTGACTTGCGTCAAGCGATGTTGGAAGCAGCCTGTAGCGTGACGGTGGTAGAGGGAGCTTAGTCGCATTTGCACTTTCCTGCAAATATGCTGAAATGAGTTCGTTTGTAGCTTTCGTTACGACGTAAAATCGGTTGTCTGTCGGGTGAAACACGACTTGTGAAGCGTCGGATACATTAGCGAGGACATCTGCTGCGAGGAGGTCATCAAGACTCGGTTCTTCGGTTATCCGATAGTTGGCAATTGATGTTACGGCTGTCGTGGAGGCATGTGAGTCGAGTGCATGTAGGCTCCTACCGTCGGCTCCCCACGCGAGCGAGTGGACATCCCCAACTATCTCTTTCGATCGTAACTGTGTGTAGCCATCCGTACTCAGGGCAAACAATATACTACAGGCTCCTGTGCTAGCCGAACCCCAAATGCCACTATTCTGAGCCACAGAGGTCAAGCGCATACTTGAAAATGCAGTTGTGTTGCCTGCACATCGTTAAAACCTGTTGTGGAGATCTTTTAAACATGTAAACGAAGAGAAACTGACAAGCCGCAGGAATATACATTGTGCCTTCGTCAAGCAGCCCATAGTCGGCTCCGATAGAGTAGCGTGTCAATGTTGCGTTCTCTGGGCGACTGCTGAAGAGATATTTCCTTGAATTCTAGGCCGAGTTAGACATTTCTCTTGATAATATAGGCTGACAACAAACATCAAGAGCCAGGGAAGATGACGTGCCGGAAGCATCGCGAGCTTGTATATAATATACAGTGCGAGCTTCATCATCCATCTCTAGCGAGTACAAGGCTTGTCCGTTGCTTGTACCTACGATGAGGTGATGAAGGAGCGAGTTCGCCGAGGCTGCGAACAGCGTTACGCATAGCTTGGCGATCATACTTCGAGGCGGTCGACAAGTGAGACAGACATATGCTAAAATCAGCTGGCAAATATGTTGTTCTTATGTACTCTGAACCATCGCATGCCCCAACAGTGTTTTGTGGGGTGCAGCTGAAGTGCAAGGGTGGCTTAAACGATTGCTCAATACGGCGAGGAGTTTTGGCGAATGAGAGCGTCCTCGCAGATTGGTTGCAAAACATCCACTGAGCGTACTATAGCCTGTCGGCAATTGAAATCTATGAAGAGTCGGTGGGCGCGTTCGTATCGTTCGGGCTGGCCAGTGCAGCAGAAATGCCTTTCGCCATAATGGATCTTAAGACGTAGAAAGAAACCAGACAAACAAAACGCTGTGTGTCTGGGGCGCCAATCAGATTTGAGCACCCCTTTGCCATTGGCCTTCGCGGACGTTGGCATTGCGTCATCTGCAACCACCATGATCACCTGGCAGTGGGCGGCCTCATAGGCAAGCGATCTGAAGATAAGCTACGCCTCATGAACATGTGGACACGTTGATTTACGACTTTTACAATCAATATGTCCGAGATTAGTGAAGCACAACCCGCTGATACAGCGAAGGATAACTGCACCACGCATGATGTCAATGACGACCCCATCCAAAAAGAAGTCAGCCAGATCCTGAAGAACTTCCGGTACGATATCATGGGAGTCCTCTCTCTTGGTAAGGATGGGATCATGCGTTCGCTGACGTGGGATCGCAAAGTCCTCTCTGCAGAAGCCTTTAGTAAACAGCTCCGCGTCGCACTCATCTCTCGCGTTGCTAACGTCAGAGCAGCACCAGAACAAGTCGGAGCATTCCTGTCACGCTTTAGAGGTACGTCTTTGGAGGAGTGGAACAAAGCCCTAGAAAATGCAGATGGAACGAAGACGCCGAAAGACAAGTGGTTCCAGCCAGACGGTGACGTTCTGCCCCCACCGTTGTCGCAAGAGAGGTGGAATGAAGTCAAGAATGGTAGCGAAGAGAGTAAGGAGAAATCGAGACAGCTGCTGAAGGAGGGAGACAAGTAAGGGGGAGCGTCCTCATAATAGTCGTAGCTACTCACTAATGATGAACAGCTGCGTCGATACGAGCGGTGTGTTGGATTGATAGGGTATGCGGCTGTGAGTTCTTCGCATACAGCTTAGTCTGTAATGGTTTTCTCAGTGTTGTTCTGCCGGAATTTTCGTCCATTGCTTCTTTCCCCATGTCTTGATTGGGCTTAGCGCATGCAGCAGTTCCGCCGGCTTCCGGCTTCCCCGTAACTTTCGCACAAACCTTCACGCTCACTTCTCACCTCGCATCGTACTAGTCGCTGAAGGACGTCACTTGTCGCAGCTCGGTCGCGCTGGCTAACGACTCGTACGGGGCGCGCGCTGCAGCAGGCATGTCGCACGTTGCTTACCCCCTTCGAGCGTCAGCTGTACTGACTAGAACAGTGTGTCGCAGGTGGCAAGGACGAAGAACGGTGACACTACCAGACCCGATGGCGTGCAGTCTGGCATCAATCCGAAACGTATCATCGATTCACAGGATCCAAATCGACACGATGGTGCGCATAGCCCCGAGTGGGTGAGGCACTCAACTTCACGCGATGTAGCTTCATCCGCAACACTGCGACAGTCATCTCAACGTGGGCTTGAACAGTCATCTGCGACGCTGCGACAGCCATCCCAACACGAGCTCCAGCACTTATCACTACTTGGATTGCCAGGAGGCAAGAGCCCCGATTGAGAGGATTTGGATGTTGGTTCACTGACTGTTTGATGACAGAGATTCGTAATCAAATCTACAGTTACTTCCTTCCAAAGAGTACGTTGTGGATGGTACCGAAGGGACACATTCATCTCCGGGACGATTACGGCTTTCCAGGACCAATAGATGTGTGTCAGCTATTGAGGACTGAGTACATGTCGCTTCTACTCGGTCGGACCAAATTGAAAGTTCGCTTGAACATGGTCAACACACTCGCAGAAGCCTTTGGCGCGACACTGCAGCGTTATCGCTTGTCGTATCATGTGGACTGCTGGTAACAAGCACGAAGGTCAACATATTGCCTTTGCTGCTGTCAGTCGTGGAGGCGCCTGATCTCACGATTAAGTTTGAACCCGACGAAAACCCTACAGTCCGATGCGAGGATGATCTCAACATTTCCGAGCTCCAGCAACTGACCAAAGTCCTTCACTTGTGCCATTCGAATACTAGCTGGCGACAGTACTTGCGGTCCGCAGCTCTTGATAGTTTCACCCTGCATTATCCCCCTTTATCGATGCGACCATGATCTTTTTGACGGACCTAAGAATGCGTGGCTACAAGTCACACTCAACAAAGACTACAGGAAGCTCTGGATGGAGGGTACGCACAGTTTCAGCGAACTGGAAGAGTTTTTGAAGGACACTGGCTTGGATGGACTGAATGCAATGGACGTTCGCGTGGATTTGACTTCGATGAAGAACAAAGGACGGGGGAAAGGTTTGCGGACGAAGGACGAGCAGAAGACGGTCGATTGGCTATTGAATCGAAGCAAGAAAACACTCAACGACGTCAAGGCCCCACCGCGGATGTTGAAAGAGCTGGAAGATGATGATGGATGGCAAGCGTGATGCAAAATCAGCGACTTCTTTGCGCAAGGACGAAAAACGAACTCGAAAGCTTCAACGACGAAATTTTTGTAATTTTTTGTCATGGCCTCCCGCTACCTACCTCCAACCAAGCATGGAGCCTTTACCTCCAAGGTCCTCCAACTGTTAGGACGATAGTTCATGCCGGGAACAACGACTTCTTTCGAGCTCAGCCTCTGGTTTTGGTCGTGATTTATCAGTACTCTCTATTCAAATATCGTAGGTGTGGATCAAGTCAGAAATTTAATATGCATGGATGAAGACAGTTTCGTTTGCCAAAGTGCACGTGGTGCATGCAAAGCGCTCGTCTCAGTTCATCTTTTAGGTTTCGATGAGGGGGCAAACGGTCTGGCACCGGGATCGAAAGAAGGACTCTAGCCGAAGCCCGACCGCTGTCATGGTGGAGATTAGCGCCCGTCGGACGGACAGTCTGGACCATGGACGCTAGGTCTGGCAGAACACTTGAGGACCACTTTGGAGACATCAAGTTATTCACCCGCACACTGATTGGAAAGAGCACGGAATAATTCAGGGGTCTATGTTGAGGCTGAAAGTTTCCCGAGGAAGCGTATGCGGTATACCCACATCTCTAGGCGGTCTCGACAGGAACACCAAGTCAACAGATAGAACGAAGCAGCTAGCGCACGTGGGCCATGTATTCTGCACAGAGTTATGGGTAGCGTTCCCTGATTTCTGTTTTCGGCCTCATCTCGCGCACCCTGGTTGCAGCGTCTGAGCGTTGCGCAACGCGGAAATTGCCTTTCACAAACCATGGGCGCTGACAGGGGTGAGATACGCGTGTCACCAGCACCGCTGTCAGGAGACGAGAGCGTGAAGGTTCTACGTCCTCAGCAAGGAGGGGAAAGACGGAAAGAATGACGGACCGTCTCCATGGCCCTGTGACGCAAGACGCGATGAACGAGGCCAATTGAAGGTTCAAGGGCTGATAAAGTGGGGCCGCAGACCCCGGTCAAGGGTCCAGTCGAAGGGTCCTTGGCGCTGCGTATCGGTGGATCGAATTCGCGTTCTCGTCTCAGAGATCCCTTGGATGTCTTGGCGCAATGTTGCATCTTCGGCCCTGGTTGCTGGTATGAACGTTGGAAGGGTCGCGGGCACTGACGCAGCGCATCACAATGGCCTGAGTACTGCGCATAACGATGCTGCCCGCCCCAGAGTGCTTGCGTCCCTGTGTCCAAAGCAGCGTTATGCTGGCGGCTGGCGTATACTTTCAATGTTCCAGGGCCGTGCCACGGCGCGGGCGATAATACGGCCGTGGCACTCGCCTCTTTGTGTTGGAGCCTGTGCTTCATATGGCGACAGCTGCGAGTCTGCGTATTGAGTGACGTTCAGGGACTCAGCCCCTTTCGCAAACGCTCCAGACCCCAGTTTTACAAGCCGTGCAAACGGCATGTCTCCCCAAAGTGGAGCCATGGTCGCCCAGCTCGCGTGGAAAGGCCGCATTTACTTGTATCGGTCCCTACATGTAGGCGCGCTGTCCTGCTGAATTCTGCCATTGCCTGTCCACTCACCACGTCCAATTCCACAATGTCGCGACACCAAATCATCTCCCCGGCGGAGATTGCGCGCAAAGTTGCGGATGGCGAGCCAGTCCTCATCTACGACGGCTACGTCCTGGACCTGGGAGAATGGATCAACATGCATCCTGGCGGCAAACTTGCCATACTTCACATGGTGGGCAGAGATGCGACCGACGAGATCAATATGTCAGTAGACCCAGACACGCCTAAAGTTGCAAAGTTGCTTGACAGAGCTCTCTGCTCTCAAGTCAACCACGGAAATGTTTGCCCCAAGGCTGCAGACATGCTTGAGCAAGCACCCAAAGCTAACCGCCATGCAGCTACCACACCAATAAGGCCATCCTGATGATGACCAAGCACCGCATCGGCCGCGTAGAGTTACCCTGGACCAACCTCGAGCCTCCGATCCGATCACCAGATTACTACATCAATCTGGAGAAGAGGAAGGCCAAGAAGGACGCTGCTGGACTTGGTCACGCAGATGCCGAAAAGTCAAGACGCACGCGGAGTGTTGACTTGGGATCCGTGAGTTGCGCCCCACCTCTTGGCTATCGTCTAGTCATTAGCGCATTTTGTCAGTCCAAGAACTAACCAACATCAGGCTGCTGTCCTTGTAGGCAAGAAGATTATCGGAAACGACACCTGCGTGAGCAGATCTACTTCCAAGCCAGCAAACATTCCCGAGCAGGCACCGCTGGCCCCCACCGAGCGGTCCGCCTACCATGTTGCAAGAGAGAAGAAGGCACACAGAGATCAGTATGCGATTGAGCAAGAGCAGAGGGAGAGGGAAGAGGGCTGGAGAGACAACCCGTCTGTCGACCCCGAAACACAACGAGCAATTGTGTTGGAGTATCGGGCGCTTCATGAGCAGTTCAAGAGGGAAGGACTGTACGACTGCCCATACTCAGCTTATGCCTGGGAGTCCCTGCGTTACCTCGCCCTCTTCGCTACCTTTGGCTACTTCCTCCACATCAAGTGGTACATCACATCGGCCATGTTCCTTGGCCTGTTCTGGGTACGTTTTCATCGTCTTTTGCATCCAGCACAATGCTAATGGCTTCTGCAGCAACAAATCATGTTTACAGCACACGATGCCGGCCACCGTGGCATCACAGGAAACTTTGTCTACGACACGCTCATCGGCGCCTTCATTGCCGACTTCTGCTGCGGTCTCAGTATCGGCTGGTGGAAGTCCTCGCACAACGTTCACCACCTCGTCACCAACTTCCCCGAACACGACCCGGATATTCAGAACATCCCTCTGTTCTCCACGACCCCCACATACATGAAGTCGGTCCTCTCGTCCTTCTACAACTTTCGCTTCGTTTGGGACGGCGCTTGCGACTTGCTCGTGCCATACCAGAAGTGGTGGTACTACCCCATCATGGCACTTGCGCGCTTCAACCTCTACTTCCTCGGCTGGCTCCATCTTGTCTCGCCACGCGCTCAGCAGCTCGGCGCCGCATCATGGACTCGTCCCGTCGAAATCGCCTTCATGTGCTGCTACTGGTACCTCTTCGGCTACCTGCTCGTCTGGTGCACTCTCCCCACCTGGTCCGACCGCGTCGCCTTCGTCCTCACCTCGCACGTCGTCACCATCATTCTCCACGTGCAAATCACGCTTTCTCACTGGGGCATGCCGACGGCCAACCTCGGCCCCACCGAGTCCTTCCCCCAGCACCAGCTCCGCACAACCATGGACGTCGATTGCCCCAAGTGGATGGATTGGTTCCACGGCGGTCTGCAGTTCCAGGCTGTCCACCACTTGTTCCCCAGGGTGCCCAGGCACAACCTGCGCAAAGGACAGGAGCTGGTGCGCGAGTTTGCCCAGAAGACCAATGTCAAGTACACCTGCCTAAGCTTCGTGGACTGCAACAAGGCCGTCATCAAGAGGCTCGAACAGGTTAGCGACATTGTCAAGAACCTTGACACCAGTCTCTTGCACGGTTAGGCACATGGGACTAGCGATTGGGCAGTAAGCTTGACGAGTTTTTAGTAGAAAGTATACAAAAGTGCCGCGAGGCCGAAAGTGTAATGCCCGCAGACGGATAGAGATTACATTTTTGGGAGTTCAACACGTGTGACTGTGCGACTGTTTCCCGTCCCTCATCATGTCACTGTAAATCTAATCTGGATGGTATTACCAGTCTTGCAACATAGCTTGACCGTTTGCGCTCAGTGTCTGAAGATGAAAAATTATGTACAACAGTTAAGCTCACAGAACCTACGTCACTAGTCGTACCGTCTTCGCAAGGGAACCCCAGCCACCGGTACGCTAAACTGAGAGGTTACTCGGGATGAAAGTTGATTGGTTTGGAATTATGCGTTTCACCATTGGGTATTGCTAGTTAGTAGCTAATCATGGTAGGGAATTACGGCAGTATCACGTCATCTTAACAGTACTCTGTTCTACGCTCGTAGCTATAACCCTGAGCGTCACCTTCGTAAGGTATTCACCACAAGGGTAGCATTTTCGGAGCTAACCGGGCCCTATAGTACTCGTAGTACGGCCTGTCAACCGCGCTGAGCAAGCTTAGCGCAGGATTCAGCATTCACTGCAGGCTTCAGTGTTCTGCCCCACGACTGCATAACCTGTCACTCCTCGCCATTAAATTCCCACTGCATATTCCCCAATTCTAGTTTGGATCAACTCGACTCATATTTACCACATCAACAACCTCACATTCCTTCGACACCTCTGTCACAACACATACACAAATTCAACCATGTCATATCGTTCGGGGCCAGTCACAACGTCCGTAGTGGCATCGAAGCAGCCAGAGGTCACCCAAGAAGATATCTCTTCTCGTACCGACCAGGCCTTCCGCTTCCTCGATCTCCCCGCAGAGCTTCGTAACATGGGATATGCATACTGTGATGACATTTTCCCGTTCAGCTATGTTTGGCGCATTAACACTCGTTGGCTTCGTTGGCAAGCTCAACTGGACTGGTGCATCGAAAAAAAAACCCGGGCGCATATGTATTTGCGGAAGACTGGAATATTTTAACCTCACGCGGGTATGCCGACAGATCCGGGCCGAGTTCATGTCCATGTATCTCTCACACAACGACACGTGCCTCGACGTAAAGTCATTCACCAAGTACTTCGCTGCATTCCATCGCAACGAGGGCATCGCGGACCACGTCACCATTGATATCCACAGTATCCTGCCTGTGCGTGAGCGCTTCGATCTCCTGCCTATTTTCCGCCATCTTGCCAATTACCCACGTATCAAGTGCGACTTCGACGTCACGAATCGCTCTCGCGCGCAGTCCGGGGCGGATCCTTCAATTTTGGTGCCGATCATGTCAAAGGTTGCGGCACACTCGGGTGCGGTGGAGTTCAAGGCTGCGATGGACAATGTGGTTTCAATCACTCCGAATCCCAAGGCGAAGACGATCATGGTCGTACTCGAGGCTGCTTGCAAACTAAAGACGCAACAGCGCAAGGACTTTGAGACTGTATTTCGAAATGTAATCGATTTGCAGGATATGGCGCCGTGGCGGGTGTTGATCAAGTATGGGTGGGTGTAGAGCGAAGTGAAGGAACGGGGTGACCCGTGTTGAATGGAGGCATCGGTGTTGGCACGAAGTGATGGCTTCCCCATCCTCAATCTGTCCACGCAGTAAATCGCAACTCTACAAGTTTTGATCAATTCAAGATTCTTTCAAATAGAAACAGGATGATGTAAGTAGGCAGTGCCTGTGGCTTCGCATGTCTCCGCTATAGTGTAGTGGACGATCCGGTCGTGTGACTGTCTGGTTCATTTTGTTTTGTTTTTGACCTTTTGGTCATGATTTGTCAAATCTATATTGTCTTACGAGTCTGCTATGACTTCACCTTCGACGATGACAGAGCAGTTGTTCAATGTAGATAAAACTTTGCTCACCATTGTACAATCTACCGCCTTGCCGCATCCGTGAGATCTGACATTCGAAACTTGAAGCTCATTTGTGTGCCCTGGGCTGAAGCACTGCTTAGATGGGATGTAAACGTCACGGTCGGTCAAGGATTTGTATTACTAATAAGTTTATTGACAGGTAGAGGCACCATCGAACAGCGCTCAAGGGGAATAATTACATAGGAAAACACTGGCTTAATCGCTTCGTGAGAGATCTTCGTGAACATATCGCAATGCCTGGACATGATCACTGTGCATTCATCGGGTGATCCGGAGGAAACATGTTCGTTACCACCTGCCCGGTCCTCATATCCAAATGCGCGCCTGGTGGTAGTCTACCGTTCGGACTTGGGTGCGGCGAGGTCGAAAGTGGACGTTGATGTTGTTGGGGTATGTCCAAATTGCCGGAACCTGGTCGGGACATGTGTGAGCTTGCCCTATGACGACTCCGTGCACGTGCTTCCTCTTCCTGCATCCTTCGCGCCATCTCTTCATCTCTGCTCGTGTCGGGATATGGTTGTTGGTGTTCACTGAGCGTATGGCGGTGACGGCGCCGACTCGGGGAAAATAACGGAGGGTCCCACTGTGCGCGTCCAGTACTTCGTTCTATGTAGTACCAGCGTTGAGATTGGTGATCATACTCCTGTGACCAGCCTTTTGGGGCAGGCGGACCTTGCTGTGGAGCATTGTTGAATGTTTGCGCACGTGGGGGTCGTTGCTGATTGTGTTTTGGAGAGCTGTGCATCTCCGCGTAATCTCGGCCCTGTCGCCTTTGCTCAAATTTGTATATCTGTTGTTGGATGAAGTCATCTGCTCGTTGTAGATATGCGTTCATCCTGATATCGTTGCTGCTGCAGTAATGCTGTGTGCTGTAGGAGTGGTTTCTGATGAGTGGGCTCAAGAGATTGACCGCTCACTGGAGGCCGAGCGAGATTTATACTGTGGCTGCAGGACACCGGACCACGGCACGCGTCGGCCATACCTGGCCGGTTGCATGCTCAGAGAAGCTTGATAGGCCAAGCCACATGCAGATAGAGGCGTAACTTCGTCGGTATGGCGGTGCAGCCGTTGTAGGGGAACCGCGCTCTCGGATTGGCCCACGATTGGGCGGAGCGGAATGCGCGGAACCGTGGCCCATGTAATCCCGCTGGTCTGACGCGTCGTCGAGCATCGTGAAGGCCGGCTAAGTGCCGACTTCCGTGGCGCAAAAATTGACGCCTCCACCCAATTACAGAGGCCGGTCGCGCTGCCGAAGCAGACCGTTTTTGCAAGCAACCTCGTTCGAGTCTCTAGGATCGATCCTCCATTGTGGCGTTTCCATCAGGTCGTCGGTTCCTAGCGGAGACGTTTGATCCGTCTGGACCTCCTCATTCTTTGTTTATGCGAACTCCTTGTATCTCAAATGGGTCCATGAAACCGAGTTGCTCGAAGTAGGGGACGCTCGATCCGGGTAGTTGACTCATCATGAGCGAATCTTCCGGGGACCTAGGAAGCCAAGGCAGGGTTGAAGTTGACTTAAAAGTG
>Ga0265780_10002374_pt1 | contig 25573 bp, 12 predicted proteins | sample P1T30metagenome_FD_192432 | JGI IMG/M metagenome (GOLD analysis project Ga0265780, IMG submission 192432) | Plant litter microbial communities from East Loma Ridge, Irvine, California - P1 T30 | ecosystem: Environmental > Terrestrial > Plant litter > Unclassified | place: USA: California...
TTTGATCATACGAACGACCTCGAGCTTGAAGCTGGGGTCGAAATTGCGGCGCTGCCTGGTCATGTAAACTCCTTCGAAGGTGAATTATCCACCTATCGAGGTGTCCGGGGACATTAGACCACTACAGGTTGCCTCGAACGGGCCTCGTCGTTCATAAATGGCAATCGTTATCTGTGTCGAGCACCACCCGGCTAGGCAAAGCAGATATGCGTATTCCTGACACGAAGATACCCAACCCATCACTCGGAAAATCCTTGATGCGTCGTTGCGTGCCAGTCAAAGACGCGACTTCGACCATCGCACGCACGCGGCAACACCCAGACGCCTTGAGTTGGTCGGCGACCGTAATCAATTCACTCTAAGTTATGCTATGCAATTTCTTGATAAAGAATATTCAAGCGGTCCAGCAACGCGCGGCGCTTCTCCGGGGGCATTGCCTCAATACGTGCCACCAGATCCGAGATGTCGAACTCATCAAGACGGCGCTCAACGCGCTGTCGCAACTCGCCCATCCGTTCGAGGTCGACAGACTCGACATACGATGGCGGGCTCTGGAGCGCCGCCAAGAATTCGTTGCACTGATGCTTGCTCAACGTCGTTGTCGATACCTGCTCCCGCAAGCGACCAATCCATGCCTCCACCTTGCGGGCGCGGGCGCGTTCACATGCACGCGCACTTTCCGCGCTAGCTGTCTCGATCTCGCCTAGGACGCGAAGACGATCGCGCTGGGACAGGAATGGCGGTATGCCGCTCGCTGTGACGGGCACACCTGCGAGCATCCGCTCCTCGTCGCGCTGGTAGATCGCGAGTTCGTCGAGTGTCGCGTTCAACCACACGGCAGAGCGCTCCACCAGGACCGCTTCGCGCTGTCGTACGTACTCGGTGACGCACGCATGCATCCATTCCAGATCCAGCTCTGGCTCGCCCTCCTCGTCCACCCCGTGATCCTCGGGGAGCACGTAGGCAGACGAGGCATATGCAGCTTGCAGGCTGTGTACGAGTTGGTCCGCAGCCGCTTCGATCGTGTCGAGCTGCGCGTACAACTTCGTTAGTGCCGAACACGAGGCAAGACGCTGCTGGATCTCCGCATGCGCCTTGGTGTCGAGGAACTGCTGACTCGACATGCCCAATCGATACTTCACATCGTTCGCTTCTTCGAGGGTCGTAGGCGTGAGGTCGAACAAACGACTATAGACATCGCGTCGCGCAGTCCGGAAATCCCGTAGCTCCGTTTGTTTGTCACGCAGCTGCGCAATGAGTTCGCGCACATCTTCGGCCATACTTAAGGTTTTCAGGGCCTCGCTGAGCAAGGCGATCAAACGTTCGGCATAATCAATCCGGTCGTTAACTTCACGTATTGGGGTTGAGCTAAGCGGCTGCGGGGTGCGCACCAGATCAGCGGCTTGATGGAGTGCGGTCTCATACTGATGACGTTCTTCCACACGGGCGATCATCGATTGCATCTGCTGCTCGGCTAAACGAGCCAGCTCTGGAAGACGCAGCCCTTCCAAGGTCTTCTTGGCTCGCGTCATCCGATTACGAAAGTCGGTAACTTGTTGAGCCGAATTACATGCCTGCGACGCGATCCACTTCTGCCCGTGCTCGCGTATTAGCGTAGCGAGTTCCTCGCAGCGGCCATCGACTTCGCCGTGTTGTTGCGTGGTCCACTTGTTAGTCTGCTCCTTCATCTCCTTGCGCCGCGTGAGATATTTTTCGGCCACAGCAATGCATTCACCGATGTTGCCACGGCTCAGCGCGACCTCGAGCCGATTTTCAATCTCTCTCAGCTTGCCCTCATGGGCTGCGAGCTCGTGCTCTTCATGCTGAGCAATACTGCACAGGGACTTGTACAGTGGCTCAAGCGCTTCTGGGAGCGGATCGCTTATGCGTAGTTGATTGGCTTGTCGAAGACGATCGACCTTGCCCAGGTAAGTCTGTTCAGCATCCCATTCGGCCAACAGCATCTTCCAGCGGCCCACCGCATCTTGGGTCAAGAATAGGACGGTGGTCTGCCCGAGAACCGAGTCGCTCAAGAACCGGCTGTTGGCCGGATACGCCCGAGGCAGCCATTCACTCAACGACACACCGTGTGCCTCGTATTGGAGGGCCCGCGGCGGAAGCGTCCTACCGACGAATAGGCCGAGTAGTAGCGATGCACACGCCACATTGCAGCCGAACGGCGGCCGCGTGAGCATGTCGAGGTCTGCCCGCAAGCTGCGTTGCGGCGACGTGCGATGCGCCTCCTCCAACAGGTCGAGCATGTCCCGGATCCGTACGTCGTCGGGAATTTGCTTGATCTTGCCATCGTGGCCGTCCAACACGCCCCAAGTGCGACCAAGCACCGTATGTACACGGTTCTGCAGCTTGACCGGCTGCATACTGATCCACGACGTGGATACGGCTCCGCTAAACAGGGCACGCGCGAGTGCCGCCACGTCGCCGCTACCGTTACTGGCCTTGCCACTCAATCCATCAAACGGAAATGGCAGCGCGTGCGGGTAGACTTGCTTGAAGATTGCGCTGGCTTCTACGCCGAGTCGCCCGGACGGCACTTTTACGCCCGCGTAGACGGAGACGCGGTCCTTGATCGCTTCACGGACAACGTTGTACAAACCCTGTTTCGCGGTTTCGCGCTCATCCGGAATAAAGCGCGCATACCGTTCTTTTTCCTGCTCGTCGAAGCCATCGTCGAGAACGTAAAGCGTCGCCAAGTACTGGCGGATGCGGCGTGACCGATCCACCAGCAAGATGACCCACACTGGTGCAGCCGCCGTTTCTGCCGCGTCGAGCTCTGCGCGAATGACTGCGTCCGCGCGTGCATTCAGTGCTTCAATATCCTCGTCCGCGTCGACAAAACAAAATAGGACCTGCCCCTTGGCCTCGTCGGGTCTGACTGCCTGTCGCCAATCGGCGAACGCAGTATGGATGGCGGCGTCAAGCTGTGGTTCGCTGGTTAAATGGGCATTAAATCTCCACTCGAGCGTAAGGATTTCATGTTCCTGATCGAAGGTGGTTGCGATGTCGTCTAGGAGAGTGTCGCTCCACGCCTTGGCCCGATTGATGAAGATTTCGTTTATGTGCGCGGGGCTCACGCCCCCGAGTTTGGCACGCAGATCCTTGTGATATTGGCCTCGGGTTGCGGCATCGGTGATGATCTCGTACTGCTGAAGTTCGGCGCTCCAGGCGAGGATACCGAGTTCCAGTTCGAGGCGATCGATGTGCGCTTGACATAGCTCGATCGGGTAACCGGCAAACTCCGCCAACAATGCGTCGTAACTCCCTCGTTCGCTGGACGTGACGCGCATCTTCTTGGTTGCCGCCACAGCAATCAACAGGGCACGCTCGGGCTCTGCGAGTTGAGCCTCATATTTGGCGAGCGTCGCGATCAGATTGTCGATGGTCCCCCCCCCATGGGCTCGCTCGGCAGCCAACATCTCAGTCAGCATCTCGCCGGCCACGATGCGACTACCGGCGATGGACGTTAGTCTACCGTGATCGAACAGCTCGCGCGGTGCGGCGGCGTCGAGCGCGTTTTTAACAAAGGTGATCGCCGAGCGCGATTGAACGATGTCTTGTTGACGAGTTAGGAACCATGTCGCCAGAGGATGCAAAGGCCAGCAGCCTTGTACGACGACGCGTTCGAACTCAGCCGGATCACTCCACACCGGCAGCTGCCGTAGGCCCGGCAGCATCGCCGCCATCCGTGCGTGGAGTACCCGTGTAGCGGGCTGGCATTCCCTTAATGCACCCTCCAGGGCCGCCTCATCTTTTTTCTCAAGGAGGTGGGCAATGATGGTCTCGAGATTCGACGAAACGTAGTATTTTTTGGCGACATCGAAACGCGTGATGTACTTTTGGATGTGCATTGCGTCGCGATTACCCATGCGCGCCAAGTAGGCCTTCAGTTCGTATTGGATGAAGCCAACGAAGTGCGCGCGAGCTGCATTATCTTGAACGCCTTGGAAAATCTGTTGGAGTGCAGAGTCGCCTGCGAGCGCCGGGCGCTCCGCGACATACTCCAGAAATCGGCCGAATTCATCGAATACAATCACCAAGCGTGAGAATGGACCGTCGTCCCCGCAAAAGATATCGCAGAACGTTGTGATCAAGTCTTGCGCCGACTCCCTGCCCACCACCGGAATGTGCGCCCCATTAGCGTAGACATACACCTCGTCGACCAAAGCATACGTGTGTTCGTCGCGCTCCTCGAGCGCAGCAACGACTGCATCCACGCTGCGGCCATTAAAACGCGTCGCGAACTCATCGGAAAGACGCTCGTAGCTACGGCTAACGAAGCGCACCGCGTCATCGAATCGCGGCGACAGTTCACGTAGCGGCCGATCGTCGAGCTCGTGCTCCCTGAGTGCGCGGAACAGTGATGCGCTCAGCGCGCTGCCCAGGTTGAAGTTCCCCGTACCGTCGAGTGCGACGACCAGAGCTGGCTTGGACATCGTCTCCAACGTACGGCGCGCGCGGGCCGCCGCCTCCGCATCAGCTTGAGCGAGATTTAGCAGGATCGCTTCGCTCGTCGGTGTCTTGGGACCACGCAGAAGCTGCGTCAGCGCCAAGCCAAAATGCGATTTGCCCGAACCATAACCGGCGATTGCGAGCGAGAACGGATTGGCTTGTCCAGCATGTCCATCGGTCATCCGACTCAACAGGTCAGCAGCCAATGTGGCAGTGTCGGTGAGACGATAGGCCTCGTCGCGCCTCCCATCGGCCGAAACACCGTGGTAGCGTGGGCCATGGAAAACGAAACTGCGCCCTGCTGCGTCGGCGCGTGGCGCATTTTCGTCGACCCAGAGAAGTTGCACTGCGCCTTCAAAAAAGAGGTCCGACCGAAATTGAATGAGATCCGCTACCTGCATGACATCCTCGATTTGATTTGTTTACAGCATGTCCGAATACAGCTGCTCGATTAGTTCGTCGCTACCTTTGGTTTTCATGACCAAGGGGGCCCCTGTCTGACGATCGACGCGAATGATGCGTTGTGCCCCCGCCCATGCCAAAAAGTCGTCGAAGCGGCGGTCGCCCCAGCCGCTGATCTCAACGAAACCGCAGCGGGCTTCGAGTTCGGACAAGGGCAGCTGCTGTATTCCGCCGGCGCTCCGTTCCCACGACTGCAGCCAGACGTAGGCATAACACCAGTAATTCTCCTCACGCATCGGCAGACTGCCGCGCGTGAGCGTGTCCTTGGTCGTCGTTAACATGCCGGTCCTGGCGAGGCTAGCGTCCTCGCGATAGGTCGTGAACAATGGACCGGGAACCGCCGAAACATTCCCGAATGCCTGCGCAAGAAAAGCCGTGGCCGCCTCGATACTGCACGTCTTGCCCAAGGCGAGTCGTGAGTTCCCAAACAGCATGTGCCACGCGCTCGCGCCACCGATTGCTCGCGTCAGCATCAGGTGCATCAGCACTTGGGTCAACGGCTCGTATAGCAGCGGATCTTCGGCGAACACGGCGCGCCCCAGAGCGCTCGCCTGCAAGGCATAAACACCGTTCGCAAATTCGAACTCGATCAAGCCCATAGCCTGCGCATATTTCAGGTGGGGGACGACCTTGCCCGAACTCTTTCCGGTCGGGATATCGGTTTCGGCCGAGATCGCCTCGACGTTACCGCGGTATGCGTCCATCGCTAGTTTCAGGAGCGTCGCCACATGGCGCCGGTCGGGGGCGAAGGTTTCGTGAAAACTTGGTGGCAGGCCCTGGATGCTTCGTTGTGTCATCGGTGCTTACCTCGACTCGAGCGAGGTGATTCTCAATTTGATCGGATCGCGACGCAGCGGGCGCGTACCGACACGATGAGGCCCGATCGCCCAGCATTCACCCTTACCGAGTTTGCTTAACTCGACAATCCACTCGTCGCGGCTACGGCTTAGCGAGACGTCGGCAAGAATCTGAGCGAACTCCTTACGCTCGGTCTCGGCCGGCTTGAAGAATAGCTTTTGCGCGCACTGGAACAAGCGGCTACGTTGCTCCTTATTAAAGTTCGAGATGGTCTGGGTGGCCAGGATCATGCCCACACCGAACTTGCGCCCCTCCCGCAGCAACTTATCGATCGCCCGATCTGGGCGATGGTCAAGATTTTGCACCTCGTCCAGCACCACTGGCAGCGGACGACGTGTATTGCCGTGACGGGTCGCATAGGCAAAGAAGTCCCAGAGCGCAAACTCCGTAATCAAGCGCTGCACGTCCTTCGACAAGCCTGTCAATTGCAAGATGTGAATCGGGCTCTGCCCTGCGAAGATATTTGCCCAACCCGAGCCGTCGGCGTCCGAGAACGGACGCTGTTTCACCAGTTCCGTGATTTTCAATGCCAGCGTAGGCGGTACGGCAGGATCGCTCTCCAAGGAGGCGAGTAACTGGTCCAGGCCAAACGGTCCGGCTCCGGACAAGCCTTGCTCGATGTGTTTGGCCAAAGCGGCGCGCTGTACATCGCCGACGTCGTAGACCGAACAAAACACGTCCGACACCCGGCTCGCCACGTTATGTGGTCGCTCCGGCAATTCCCCAATGCCAGGCTCGTCGCGCGTCAAGCGCTGAAAAGGATTGATCGGGAATGGTTCGCGTACCAGGACGTGCGTGACTGGTTTGTCCTCGGCATTGAAACGAGGGTCGAGATGGCTCGGCAAGAAACCGTCGGTATAGTCGATGATCGCGCTGTGCTGACCCTGCTTCGCCATCTCGTGCAATAGACATTGGATAGCGTAGGTTTTGCCGGACCCGGATCCCCCAAAGATCAACAGGTGTCGGTTCTCGAGCTCGGCAGCGCCGTATTCCCAATAAACGCCTTCATTGCGCCCGTCAGTACCGAGCAGTACCCGCGCAACTGAAGGCTCCTCGATGTGTTGGGTCGGATGCTCAATGGGCGCAGACTCTGGTAGGTGAATCGCAGGCGGAGGCAGCGGTGCCGCGAACACCATCGGCGGGGTCTCACCGCCGTCGTCATCGTCCGCGACTGCCGATGCGGCGTCTGACAACGGCGGCTCCTTCTGCACTGGAGGCGTCGGCGTCGAAATTGGCGATCGGGGCGGTAAGGGCGGTACCGGATGCGGCGGCTCATCGGCCTCCTCATCAGCTTGCCGACCGTCTGTTCGCGAAACGGCCAAACGCGAGGGAACGGGTGCACTGTTATTGGCATTTGAGGCATGCCTCCCCGCCGTCAAGACCAATGGAGTCCCAGGTATCGCGAGTGGCGCCGGCTGGATGTCCGTCAGCAAACGGATCACAGCGTCGGTACCGTACTCGAGCTGATAGACGCCGAACCCTTTGGGTAGCGGCTGGCTCAGGTCAACATCGACCGCTTCCACGAAGTTAGGAATACCGTCGGCCTGAGACCGGTTGGTCCAGAAGGTCGATGCGAACGCTCGCCAGGCGATCGTGAAGTCTCCCTCGCCCAGACGATCCAGCGCTCTGCACAGATCGCGATACTCCGTCGGCCCCAGCGTGACCACCGCGCGGCTCGAGAGGGCACGGTACAACTGCGCCCACCAGTATTTACGATCGAACAATGTAGTTTTTACGGGCGCATTGCGCGGAGAGAAAATGCGAAGCAGCTGACGTAATCCGGAGCTCACTTGCGCATACGCTTTGTCGATGTGTCCTTGGCTCTCGTTCGCAAATTTGCATTCGATAACCGTCGCGTCCAAATGGAGCCGGCCCTCGACCACACGGGCGGTCAAGAGTAATAGATCGGGAATGTACGGTTCTTCCCGATCCCGGAACCAATGCCCGAAACTATCCAGCGGGATCAGTGCTTGCAGGTGCGCGTCCGGCTGCTCGCCGACGAGTCGACCAATCAAGGCGTAGCCGACGACGTTGCGTACATACTCGTCGTTACCGGCGGCACGGACCAGCGACAGGCCGGGAAGCACGCACGCGGAATCGATCACCTGCCTTGCTGCGCGCAAGGCACTCTCTTTCGACAAGGTATGCAGGAGTTGGCGCAGTCGCTTGGCAATGGCCTTGGTGAGCGTCGCTAGGTCGTTGACCTCGGTCGAGACGGTCTGGTTGAGTTCGCCATAATTGCCTAATCCGCACGAGAAACCAACGATTCGGCGATCGCGCTCAGGGCCCAGCGCCGCGCCGGCGACGAGGTGGCTGTCGATGTGGCGATCGACACAACACACCCACACCGCGGTCTGATGCAGACGTTCGATTGCGCTACGCCAGCGCGAAAAATCAATTTGCGTGATCACAGTGTGTCGTTGCTCAGGCGGCGTGTGCGGAGCACGCAGGCGCGCGGCAATCTCGGTGTGGTGACTCGCCATTTCGAGGCGCCTATTACTGATCGACATGTGACGTCGCTGGTGCAACGCAAGCTGTGTGATCGGACGCGGGTATTCGGTAAGTGGGAAGTGCCGCAGTTCGGTTGCTTCGACTACATCGAACGGCGCGGCTGGCTCAAGTTGGTTGCCCTGGTTGCGCTCGTCGAGGAAGTGGGCGATAAAAGAGATGTCGTAACCCAGCTGAGCCTCCGCATCGAGCATTGCCTCCAGCTCAGCAGAGCTGCTGGCGTGACGATGGCCGATTCGGATCGAACAAGGACGCTGGCGGGTGAAGTCGCCTTCGGCCCATGCCTCCTTCCAGGCGACAAGCATGTTCAAAGCCGTCGTGGTCGCGACCCCGGTCGTGATGACCTTCAGGCTCAGGTGGAAGGGCTCGCTCCGCTCGCCAGCGTCAGCGAGGTAGCCTTTCAACCACTGGTTGACTCCGGCGAGGACGACGTCGATCTCGGTGACGTTCGTGAACAGCAGGCTGAGGCGATCGTAGGCGTAGCCATGCAAGCGTTGGTAGTCCCGAATGACGTCTTCATAGACGCGCGACGCCGCCGTAGGTTGCAGGCTGGGCCCGAGGTCATCAGCATCGAAGTGGTCCTGCCGCATCAGGCTCTGCGAGGCCGCTGGCAATGAATACGGATCTGCGTCGCCGACGAGATGGGTCAACCCGAACGCTTTATGGGAACTGCTGAGCGCATAGTTCGCGTCCGCTACCAATGCCGTGACTGGGCGCCGTAACTCGGCGAGCTCAACGAGTCGCTCCCACTGCTGCCGCGCACTGGCGGCGTCTTCGAACATTCGGGCGACCACCTCGCCAAAACCGTCTTGCAAGAAGATCGCACGCGCACCGCAGAGCTCTAGAACGAAGGGCGAGATGGGTAGCACTACGGCGGCATCGAGATGAGAGCGGGACGCGTCGTCATCAGTGCGTACCGTCAGAAAAGCACGATACATGTGGGGCAGCACGTACTCGGAACTTGACGTGCGCTGCAGAACGCGGGCGACCACGTCCGAATATGCCGTAATCAATTTCGACACTTGGCGATTGGCCACATAGAACCCATCCTTCAGTATCGTCGCGAGATGCTGTTGATAGATTCCGGTCAGCTCCGAGCAGCTGGCGACCAATTCGGCGTACAGTGGCTGCTGTGCGACCTCGTCGAAGACATTCTCCACCGCGAAGTCATTCATGCCAAGCAGCAACAGCCGATGCACGTCATCGGCATCGATCGCCGCGAACAGCTCGTCGAATCCGCCGATGCGAAACGCCGGTAGGCGCGGCAGGGCAAGACGCGTCAGACCGTCAACGGCGAGTCTGGCGAGCGCCAGGCGCAGGCGTTCCGGATGACTCGTCGGCACGGGCCACACGAATTGTTGTTCGAACGGGTCCGCGCTCGCACTGGAGCTGATCGTGACCGTGAACCCAATCTTGGGTGTCGCACGCGTCGTTCTTGGTTCGACTTCCTCGATGCCTACGAATGTCACCGCGACCGCTGGCTGATTGGGAACGAGTTCGACTTGTTCGGGGACGACGGTGCCAAGGATCCCGTTGAGCAGTTGACGCAATTCATCGCGGTCATTGCCCGTGTCGGTATCGTAATGTGTGAGCGTGATGGTGATCCCATAGATCTCTTCCGCCTGCAGCTCGTTACCATACTCGGTAATGAAACGCTGGAGACTCAACACCAACGCCTGCAGAAACACGACGTCGCTCTGGCCCTTAAGCGTGGCCGCACGAGGCGTCGGTTTTTTCCGCGTTTTCGTCTCAAGTAAGGCGAGCAAAGGTGTCGCGTCCCATCGACGCAGCCGCTCGAGTGCCGCTGCATCGTCGTCCCGCACGAAGCGGCGCACGTCCTCGAGATACCCCGCGCCTGTCTGGTAATCGGAATTCCCTGCCAGGAGCGGCTCGGGAGGCAAAAATGCTGGAGTGGTGTCTGTGCCGGCCTCGGCCTCGTCGATCTTCTTGATTGCCTTGTCGCGATCCGCCTTTGAAACGAACATCGCATGGGTCGAGAAGCGATGACCGAGCTCGATCATGCGATGGGTGCGAGCAAGATTCCTGCCGAACGAAACCCCCAGCAGCGGGAGCGCGCCCCAAGCCGGTAGCTGGGCGTAACAAGCCAACACCAGATCGCTCAGACGCCCAACGGGTGTGACCAGGATCGCCTCGATGAATCGGGCGACACGCACTAAGCGTCGTGCGTTGAATCGCTCGACGGTCTCGAGATAACCGAGCAGCGCTGCTTTCGCTCGTTCATCCGGGTCGTCGAGGTGCTCGGCAAGGCGCTCAACCCAAGCCCCATAGTGTTTTTCAAGGACGCGGACCCAGAGCGTGTCTTCGGTGACTAAATGGAAATCCTTTAAACTGCCCTTGTCGGACGCATGATCGAAACCAAAGAAGACGCAGTGGCCTTGGTTCCGGAAAGTCGTGAGCTGGTCGTCCAAGTCCACCCATTCGCGTTCCACTCTATCCGAGTGCGTAAGCGCGTACTTGTCCGCCTCAGGCCAACTCTTCCAGAGGCCGTGCGCGATCTTGAGTGCATGTGCAGTACCGGGGTAGTGGGTGACGAAGTACGCATCGAGGCGCTCCAGCACCGCGATCGTCTCCCGCAAAGGGAGACTCTGTACAACCAAGGTGATCTTGTTGGACTCGCTTCCAACCCGCAGCACGCTTTCGCACTGACTAGTCAGATAATCGGTTAATGCATCGACGAACAGATTCACTTTCATCCTTAATAGGGATTGGCAACCAAGGCCACGGCGTCGGACAAGGGGACGAGGTAACCGCCGCGCCGTAATTCTTCCTCAAACCACGTGGCGTTAATGCCGAACGCAGTAGTCGCGTGCTGCGTCGAGGAGCTGTTTAGAGCGACACCGATTGTTGTCTGGTCGATCGCCAGTCCGTAGTGCGCGAAGATCCTGGCATAGAACGTATCTAGGCGAATCCGTCGTCGCGACGGCACCAGCGCCGCAACGAGCAGTCTCACTATATGGGCCGGCAGCGTGATCCTCATCCCCTGCCCTCTGCGCGGCACGATGACGCCGATCTGCTTGCCGACCTTGCGAAATAGACGTAGTACATGAGCATCGCCTTTGTCAAACCATGCATCGGAGTCTTTCGCGGTCCTCGTAATGTTTCCGTGCTCATAATCCGGATAGACCCGCAGGGCCCGGTACAACAGGCTCTCGATCTCGTCGTAGGCATTGATTGCCAATTTCTTGATACCGTCGTCCTGCTGCTCCCCGGGTGGGCTGACGATCCATGCGTAATTCCCAACGAACCCCTCCGTCACACCGTCAGCAGCGATGCGCGCGCTCTGGAAGCACAAGCTGCGCATCACGTGCAACACGCATAAGTCTTTCAGCAATGAGATCTTCTGTAAGCCGCTACGCTCGGCGCTGCAGATGTTGTCCATCTCCCAGGCGAACAAACAAGCTTCGCTTACGGTCTCAGTCGGCACCCAACCCAAGGTCGCTGGCCGCGCTTCGAGCTCTCCATCAACGCCGGCCTCGGAGAAGGCATTCGCGACGAACTTCTCGAGCGGACCAATGGCATGATCCGTCTCGCAAAGAACCCTTCGCAAATGCGCCTCCAAGCGATCACGCAAGGTTGCAACTTCACCGACTTCGACGATATGGCGATAGGTGTCGGTCGGGAATATCTGGCGCACTTGATCGGTGCCGTGGCGAGTAAACAAATGGGTCAGCTGCAAATACAACACCTCGCCGCCGCGCGCCATGAAACTGTGCGCGCCGGTGTTGAAAAAGCTCTCGCTGCTGGATAGCGCTGTATCCCAATCCATACGTGGATGGCCCGCAGCGCCAGTGGTGCCGGCGTGACGCCAGAGAACCTCGCGCGCCAATAAGCTGTTCGACGCCGGCAGGAACGTATGCGCGGTCCATGTCCGGTCGCCCGCCACCCCAACGAAGCCAGAGAACACCCCTTGTACCAGACGCACCGCATCGTCGTGTTTGATGTTAGGCCCCGGATGAATACGCCGCTCGAGCGCTTCGATACCTGCCTTGAACGCACGAATGTGGCCCGGATGACGCGTCTCGAGTTTGGACCCGCCGAGAAACGCTAACAGCTTCAATGCCAAGCGAGATCGCGGATGGTAAGAGAGCGCATGCCGAGGAACCGACGCGTAACGCGGGAATGTATAGGCGTCAGACTGTGCCTTGTCCTTCGGTGAGGCGAACACAAGCAACAACTCGGCAAGATATTCGATCGGCGTCTGGTCGGCGAAAAAGCGTCGCCCAAACACCTGCACGGCAGCGTTCTGATCCTCAACGGCGGCTTGCGAATCGCCGAGGAGTGCATCTGCACGTAAATTAGGAAACCGCCCCATAGTCAAGAGACCTCCATGTCGACATCATCGATCTCGACGCAGTAAACACGTTGCTGCCCCGTTGGTGCTACGCAGAACAGACGGATGTCGCCCTCGGGCACAGGGTCCGACGCTACAAGCTGCGAGCAGAACAAGTCCAATTGATTGACATAGATCGGGTCTAAGCTCTGCCCGAAATCTCCGGTGCTGCGCCGACTAACGAAGTCGAGCAGCGGCAATGACAAGCGCATGAACACACGCTCCTCTGCCGGACGGTACACCAAGCGTGGAAGGGTTTCCGCAAGATCGAATCGCAGCTCGAAGTGCTTGTCATCGTATTCGCCGATGACGACTTGAACTGGCTGAGTAGTCTCCAGATCGTCACGACGGAGTGTGACATACAGCTTATTGCTCCCAAGTGGACTGCGGCCGAAGCCTGTGCAGTGTTCACTGAGTACGGACACAATCTTGCGTACGAGATCCTTGCGTGCGCTGGCGCTTGAAGGCACCCGAGCCTCCACACGCCATTGCTCCCACTCTTGAAGTTTGTGCGACCCAGTGAAATCTTCGACGAAGTTCCTCCACCACTGTTCGTCGTAACGCCGACCGAACATGAAGACCGAGCGACGTAGCGCAGCCCGCGCACGCGCGCCCTCCTCGGCGCCTGCAGCGCGGCTACGCCAATACTGGACGGGCGATACGACGAGCGCAGATAACGGCGCCACGTCGTCGAGTGAATCGCCATGCAGTTTCAATTCCACTGCCGGACGCGTGTGTTCCGCCACAAGCTGGTTCTGCAATTGCTGGACGCAGTACAAATTCGTGCTCGCCGGGTTGCGCCGAGCATCGCAGTAGCCAAAGAACGACTCACTGAACAGATGACGCCGCAGGGCAGTCTCGGCGCCGATCTGGGCGATCATCCCTGGTATCTGGACGCATTCGCTACCACCAGTGATGGCATACGCCAGATGGGCTGTCATTTGCCGCATCGTGAGACGCCGCTCGTACGAGGTCAACAGTCGATACAGCCACGCCACGCGTTCGGTCAATGCAGGGCTCTGCCGGATCGCTTCGACATTGTTGCGGATCGGGCAACCGGTGCTTGCGCTGCACTGCGCGCAAGCGTCCCATGCCTCGTGATTCACCATTTTCGTAAATACCTCGACAGCAGTTTCCACGTTGTCGAGCTTACTCAGGTTCGCGATATAGATGGGCTTATCGAAACCGTTGATACGGTGCTTGTCGTCCTGGAGCGCATCGCCGATCGGCTGCGCCAGCAAATTCAGCACCGCATCTTCGATGTCACCGTTCAGATCCTGTAGCGTGTTCAGGAGGGGGCCCGTGTTGCTGACGATAAGCCAGCTCCCGGAATCGTCGCGCAAGGCTTCGTCGAATTTGGCGCGCCGCGCGGCGGCCGTGTGTTCGCTCATGTCCTTGAGGATCGATATCCGGCGGCCGTCGACGGACACCCGTTCATGCGGATCCGGCGCATGAGGCAAGCTCGCCGCGGGAGCAAGACCCATCAACCGCTTAAGTATTTCGAGTGCGATCGTGGACTTGCCGTCACCAGCGTGTCCCGACAAAACAACGATGCTGTCGACCGAGCCGGTCAAGCGCCGATGGATGTCACGCGCGATCGGCACTGATTCGAAGATGCTTGCGAAGTAAGGATTGGTCGACTGGTACTCGGCCAACGCGTTGGCGTTCCCGGCGCTGACGTTGTGAAGGGTATTCAGGTACTGGACGAAGCTGGGCGCACCAGGCCCTCCCGAGCCACCATTGGCTGGGCCATCTGGAGCTCGGCCGCCCGCACCGGGGACCACCGAGCCAGGCTCCTGCGAGTCCTGCAGTCGCGAAGAGGTGCCGCCGGCGTCAGTGGTGCCATGTACCGCATATGCCTCTTCAAGTGCCGCCAAGAGCACAGAGGCGCTCGGGTAGACACACGCGTCCGAGGCGAGCGCGCCCTTGAGTACCCGTAGGACATCGGCGCGCCGGGCGTCGGAAATGGTGGTGAGATCGGCCCGCTCGATGGCGTCATCCGCGAGCAGCCATTGGCCGAGCGTACGCGCGAGGGCGTACACGTCTCCCTGGGGACTCGCATTCATGTCCCCACGCGAAACCAGCGACGGGTGAACGTAACCCGGAGTGCCCCGCAGGCTCACGACCCCTTGTACCGACGCGGCGCCGAAATCGATTAATCCAACCCTGTGACGACACTGGTCGAACAAGATGTTGTTCGGATTGAGATCGTTGTGCATGATACCGCCACCGTCGAAACGCTCGGTACCATGTAGAGTGGCGAGCGCTTCGAGCAATGCCTTGGCCACCGCCATGAACTCGGGCAGCGAAGGAGGTGTACTGGTGTCGATCCAGGCGCGCAGCGGATCGCCTGGCACGAGATCGGTGGCGAGACACCATCGTTGTCCGTCGACTTCAGAGAAATGTCGCACTCGAGGGAACGCCACCTGCAGACCGATATGGCCGACGGCACGAAGCACATCACGTTCGCGAAGGGCTTGGTCACGCGGAACGGTCGACTTGAACACCTTGCGCACGAAGATTTCACCGTGATTGTCGACTCGGAACACCTCGGCCGTTGCCCCTTCCGCGATCTTCTCGCTCTCCGTATAAGTGGTTCTCTCCCCTCCTTCGTGGGACGGCGGCGGCGCCTGTCCAGCGGCCGGATCGATCAGTGGCCCGATGGCGCGGATGACGTCTTCGAGGTCGGGGCGAGCTTCCGGGAGCGGCGCCAACATGTCCAGGATAAGGTGCGTCAAGCAGACGCGGTCGTTGTCGCCGCAGCCGGATTTGGCAAGCGCGTCGAGCAAGACTGGTTCAAGTGCGGTCTTGGTCGATAGCACCTTACCTGTCAACATGTGAAACCATGCCGCGCCGAGCGAATACACGTCGGATTTATAATCAGCCCCACCCCGCAGCAGTTCGGGCGCTGCATAAGCGAGCGCGAGATAGTCTTCGGCATGAGCGCCGAGCACTGTCAGGTTCGCATTAGGATCGAAGCTGAGATCGAAGTCCGTGAGCTCGGCGTGGCCATCGGCGCCGATCAAGATGCTCTTGGGCTGGACGTTCCTGTGCACGAAGCCAGCTGCCGAGTCATGGATGAAAATCAAGGCTCGGGCGACATCACGCGTGATCGATGTCGCCCGCCGCCAGTCCAGGCACTGCTGCTCGGCCAAAACATCGTCCAATGACCGAGTCTCGGTCCAGTCCGACACTTCCACAATTAGATCGTGTTCGTTGGCGTGGGAATGCACTCGTCGAATGTTTGGATGGTAGGGCAATGCGTCAGCCGCTTTCAGACTACGCAGTTGCCGCTCGCGGGTCGGCATATCGCTGCTGAGTTTGCCGAACACGCGCAGCCGATATAAACGATTGTCAATGCTCGGGTTGCGCTGCGCGATGTAGCTAATGTAGGTCGGCGTCGAACCGCGGTCCTCACGGATCCGATAGCCCGGGATCTGGTCCTCGTAGTCCACCCGGGTTTGCTGTGCTTCACGGTCGAGTTGTTCGACCAGACGACGAAATTGCTGATCGTTCAGGGCGCGCCCATGCGGTGCGTCGTAATTTAGGCTACGTTTAAGGTAATCAACAAGCTCTTCAGCACCGTCGAGCGTCACCGTAGCGTGGTCGAGGTCGGTGCGGCGTGCCGGTGTGGTACCGTCGACCTCGCCCTCGTCATTAGTCAAAACGACCAACGAGCGAACGAACGGCAGCTTGTGCTCCGGCACGCCACTTAGCAGATGCTGGATATGGCTTTTCAGCACCTTGCATTTTCGGTTGTTGACGAGGTGCGGACTGTCGATTAAGCGCGTCCCGCGACGCCACTTAGGTTCTTGCACACTGATCGAGCCCGACCAGTGTTTCAGCTCGACGACAGCGATGAACGATCTGGTCAGGACGATCGCGTCACACTCGAGATAGCTCGCCTTAGAGACATCGAACAGCTCCCGATTCGGATACACGACGATGTCTGTGGTCTGCGGCAAGGCGTGCTGAAGATGTGCGAACACGACCCGCTCGGTAGCGTGTTCGCAATGACTAAAGTCTTTGATCATGGGACGACTTACTGATGACGGCAGGGAAACTCACATGACTTGCATGGAACAAGGCACACGGTCCACGCTGCACGTAGATATCGGAACACATCCTAGTCACTTCGTTATGCTGAACTAACGAAGATCGGGATGCGAGTGGGAGAGGGGTGCTGCCAGGCACACAATGTCGATCGCGACGATCACATCGAACTTGGGGCCGACAGTGATCTCGCTCGGCCCGGCACGATCGATCTGCGCCTGAAATTGAACCACCTCATCCATTGCACTGAGCCTTACGCCGAATCGTATGTCGCGGTGCGTACGCACCGAATCACCTGCGCCGTTCACTGCTCCGGCGGGATGTTCTATTTCTGCACAAACAATATTACGACAAATCATTTGGCGTTGACTATGGCAAATAAAAATATTCAGCTGCATGGGCAAGAACGCAACAGTTAGTATAGCGAGACGCTATAAATTTCCGGTTAAATTCAAGGGCCTTTCTTCGTCGACCATGAGATTATGACTGGACTACAGGCCTATTCCCAACAGGGAGACTGTCGTACAATATCATTGATCAGTAGCAAGTCTTCCCTGGCTCCCTCTAGCAGTTACCTTAGAAAAATTTCCTGTATATAAAGACAGTTAGCCATCAGCACGCTACAATGCATTTCTGCTGCCTGGTGAGTTTCACCAGTTCGTTACCGAATAAACTGGAGCCCCGCTCCAGTCCGTAACTTTTTTCTTCATAGAATGAATCAATTTCAGATAGAGCCACATTTCTCAGGTCACGAGACTTTTCCATTACGGCAGATGTGGCTGAAGAAGGCGGTCACAGAGGCGGACTCGAAGGGGCTGATCAGCAAGGAGACCTTCTCTGACGAGGGGGCGATCGCGACCTTCGGTGTCGGACGTAACATGGTCGCATCGATCAAGCATTGGGCATTGGCGTGCGAAGTCATGCGTGACGATCCGCCCACGAAACAGTTTTTGGTCGACGAGATCGCGCACAAGATCTACGGCGACGGTGGCTACGATCCCTATTCGGAATTTGCGACGACCGCCTGGTATGCGCACTGGTGCTTGGCCGCCCGAGCCAATCGTTCAGCCACATGGTTCTGGTTGTTCAACCTTCTCAATGCACAAACGTTCACGCGTGACGAGGTAATGCCGCAGCTGACCAAGTTTGCACAGTCACTGTTGGCGGGAAAAAAGTTGTCGCAAGCCACACTGGCCCGTGACCTGGAGACATGCGTGCGCGGTTATGCGTCCCGTGCGGGAGGCGCATCCGTCGAAGAAGCGGCCGAACCGATGTTGGCTGAGCTGGGTCTGATCCAAGAGGAGCGTAAGGGCGTGTATTCGTTTCGACGCGGTCCGAAGTCATCGCTCACCGATGCCTTCTTCGCCTGGGCGCTGGTCGACTTCTGGGATATGCGCCACGAAGGCGAGACTTCTCTGTCCTTTGAATCGATCGCCTATGACCCGGGCTCGCCGGGACGCGTGTTCAAGCTCGACGAGGAATCGACGGCGGAACGTTTGTTTGCGCTGGCTGATCTGACGGAGGGTAAGTTGAGATGGTCCGACACGTCTGGCCTGCGCCAGATTTATCGAGGCGACTTCGATGTAAAGCGCTTCAAGAAAACGATGATGAGGAAGTCGTATGAATAAGGCGACCGAGATCGGTTTTGGCCAATCCGTACGCATCGCGCGCCACTATCGCCGCTCGGTACGCATCGATGCGGATATAGGCCGTCTGGAGGCACTCGACGGTTACGTATTGACCGATACCGCGCGCGAAGCGTTATCGGTCATGGGGCGGCAGATCGACGGCAGCCGGGAACGTGCGTTCACTTGGACCGGCCCATATGGCGGTGGCAAGTCGTCGCTCGCCGTGGTGCTTGCGTCCGCGTTGGCAGCAGCGTCCGAGCTTCGGTCCCGGGCCGAAGCGATCCTTGGCGACATGTTGCTTGAGTTTCGTAGGGCATTTCCTGTCTCGTCCAAGGGATGGTTGATTCTCCCAGTGATTGGTACGCGTGGCAGCATCTCGGCCGAGGTGGCCAAGGCACTCGACGCTGCATTACAGCCGGCCAAGCCCCATAAGGCACAACACGTCGTCCGAGACCTGATTGAAGTCGTGGAGAGCGAGCGTTTCGATGGCGTGCTGCTACTCGTCGATGAAATGGGCAAATTCCTGGAAGCCGCCGCAGCCGGGGGGGAAGACATTCATTTCTTCCAAGATCTGGCGGAGAGAGCGCGCCATTGTAAGCGTCCGCTCGTCACCGTCGGCTTACTCCATCAGGCCTTCCGCCAATATGCGTCGCGCTTGGGCATCGAAGCGCGCGACGAGTGGGCGAAAATCCAAGGCCGCTACGGCGACATCTCGTTCGTCGCCACCGGCGACGAAGTGGTGCAACTCATCGGCAAGGCGATCGAATGCGATATCCCTCATCCGCATAGCGTCGCGGCAGCACAGATAGTCGCCGCGGCCATCGCTAATCGCCGCCCTGCGGTCGGCGAAAGCATGGCGGCCCTACTCGATAACTGCTGGCCTCTGCATCCGATCACCGCCTCCCTGCTCGGGCCGGCGTCGCGCCGTCAGTTCGGTCAGAATGAACGTAGTGTGTTCGGGTTCCTGACCTCGCTCGAACCATACGGATTCCAAGACTTCTTGCGGACGTGGGATGGTCAATCGACATATGGTCCGGACACGTTTTGGAATTATCTCAGGACTAACCTCGAACAGGCGATCTTAGCGTCTCCCGACGGCCACCGCTGGGCTCAAGCAGTCGAGGCGGTCGAGCGTGCGGAGGCAAAGGGCGCCGCCGCTGTAGAGATGGCGCTCACCAAGGCATTGGCCCTGATCGACTTCTTCCGTAGCACGTCCGGCCTGTTGGCGACCGATGAGGTACTGCGGAGCGCAGTCGCTGACAATGATGACCTACGCGTGACGGCAGCATTGAATAAGCTGACGAAGTGGCGCGTAGCCTTGTACCGCAAGCACATCCCGTCCTGGACCGTCTTCGAAGGCAGTGATTTCGAGATCGACCAGGCGGTCGCAAAAGCGCGCGCCAGTTTCCTAAGTGTCGATACGGCCACACTAACGAGCATGGCCAACCTGCATCCGGTCGTAGCCAAGCGCCATTTGCACGAGACAGGAACCTTCCGTTGGATGGGGATTTCCTTGCATACGGTACAGGAAGCGGAACGCTTGAGCGATCAGTACCATCTAACGCGTGGAGAATTCGGCCGCTTTGCCTTGGTACTGCCAGACAGGCAGGCCGACGCCGACGAGGTATTCGAGCACCTCTCGACCTTGCAACCACGGAGCGATGTCCCGGTGGTCTACGGTGTACCGCCTAACCATCAACTCGTGGCGGACCTAGGGGCCGAATTGGTATCGCTGCGTATCGTCGAAGAGACGAGTCCAGAGCTCGAGGGCGATGCGGTTGCTCGTCGCGAAGTCGCTGCACGTTCCCTCGCGATCAAAGGGGCATTGGAAGAAGCGCTACGGGAAGCCGTCGCTAATGCGCGATGGTTGATCGACGGGCAAGCGCGCCGGATCGACAGTCTGTCGGCCACGGCGTCTCGCGCAGCCGACGACTTGTTTGACAAGGCTCCTACGGTATGGAGCGAGTTGATCAATCGTGACAGCTTGTCGTCGAACAGCGTCAAGGCCCGACGCGACCTGATGCATGGCATGGTCGAGCGAGCGGACCGGCCGGCTTTGGGCATTGAGGGTTTTCCGGCCGAGCGCGGCCTTTATGAAACTGTGTTGACCGCCACCGGGCTGCACTATCCTAGCGACGACGGCAGCTGGCGTTTCGGTGCACCGCCGGCCGCCCATGTAGCGAAGTTATGGCCGCTCTGGGATGTCACCGAACGGACCGTGCGAGAGGCTGGCAGTAAGGGCGTTACCGCCGCCGACTTGTATCTAACCTGGCAGCGTCCACCCTACGGCGTCAAACAAGGGCTGTTGCCCGTGTTTTTGCTCGCGTTCGCGATGAGCCATGCCGAGCATGTGGCGATTTATCGGGATGGCATGTTCGAGCCCAAGCTCACCGATGTCGACGCAGACGAACTACTACAAGATCCGCGGCGCTTCACTCTCCGGTGGGTGGACCAGGACAGCGATCACCTTGCCGCCGTCGAGTCACTTGCTGCGGTACTGGCGCGCTGCGGTTTCGCGCCACACGGACGCTCGCCATTGAACGTTGCGCGCAGTCTGGTCAAGCTGGCATTCACCTTGTCCGCTTGGGCAAAGCGTACGCAACGGCTGTCGACGCCGGCGAAGAAGGTACGCGACATCCTGCTACGCGCAAGTGATCCACACCGCTTGCTGATGATCGATTTACCATCGACACTCGGTGTGCCGATTACCGAAGTGGCGGCCACATTGGAGCCGCTGCTGCAAGAATTATTACAGGCGTATCCTCAAATGTTGGAGCGCGTCGATCAGGAGATGGCAGAGAAAATCGATGCAGCGCCGGGCAACGACCCCGAGTTGCGGGACCGCGCTGAAGCAATCTCGGGCTTGACGGGCAATCTGCGCTTGCAAGGGTTTGCCGCCCGGCTGAAGCAACGTGATGGTTCGCTACCAGCAATTGAAGGGATTCTTAGCCTGGCTGCAAACAAGCCACCGCGCGACTGGACTGATCTTGACATTGATGGCGCACTACTTGCCGTATCCGAACTGGCGCTGGCGTTCCGTAAGGCAGAGGCCTTAGTGAGCGTATCGGGCCGCCAGCCCGGACGCGAGGCCTTCGCCGTTGTGATTGGAGCTGGTGGGGGCTCGACGGTGGTGGCGAAATCTTTCGAACTCGCTGCACGGGACAAGCAGGCGGTACAAGGAGCAGCCGACGAGGTGCTACGGCAGTTGGAACGCTTGGGCCTGCACGGCGACCTACTGTTCGCAGCGCTCGCGACCGCCGGTGCAAAACTGTATAAAAAGGAAAATCAACATGGCTGAACGACATGTACTCGGTTTGTCGGGCGGCCGCGACAGCGCTGCACTGGCAGTCTATGTGCGGCAAACGATGCCCGACGTCGATTTTGAGTATTTCTTCACTGATACGGGTAAAGAGCTGCCCGAGGTACACGAGTTTCTCGGACGCTTAGAAGGGTTCTTGGGGAAGACGATCCTACGCCTGAACCCGCGCCGGGACTTTGACTTCTGGCTTAAAGAATATGGGAATTTCCTACCCTCACCCCAAACCCGTTGGTGTACACGCCAATTGAAATTGGCACCCTTTGAGGCACACGTGCGTCCGATGCTGGCGGCCGGCGACAAGGTATTCTCGTACGTCGCGATTCGAGCCGATGAAGAGTATCGGGAAGGTTACTCGACCAAACAAGAAAACCTCAAGATCGAATTGCCGTTCCGTCAGGCGGGTATCGACAAAGCGGGCGTCATCGAAATCCTCGAATCATCAGGCGTTGGCACGCCAAAGTACTACGAATGGCGGAGTCGTTCTGGCTGTACCTTCTGCTTTTTCCAGCAAAAGATCGAGTGGGTACGCCTCCGGGAAAAACACCCGGATGCGTTTGAAGAAGCGAAGGCCTACGAAAAGACGGCTTTAGATAGCGGGTCACCATTCACCTGGACCCAGGGCGAGCCGCTTACCGATCTCGAGCAGCCTGCGCGTGTGAAACAGATCAAGATCGATTTCGATTTCCGTCTAGCACGCGAAAAAGAGCGCCGCCCTATCAACCCCTTGCGTCAGTGGGATGAACCAATCGACATCGACGACCTCTATGGCGAGGACGAAGGAGGTGGGTCCTGCAACGTCTGCCACAAGTAACTTCGCGAACCATTCATCCGGCCTCGATACTACCTATCCGGGAACCGGATGACAGGCTACTCTCAGTGCGCATAAAGACCCGCACCCGCCTCCTGTTCCCTCTTGAGCAACTGGAAGAAGCTCTCAGCAACGGCGTTAGCGGTTTTTTCAGCGCTCTCGAATGCTTAGGAAAGCCGTGGTAATTCAATCAGAGTTGCGTAACCCAGCATCCGGAGGTTGTGCCTTCAAATCTTGATTACGTCTTTGACTGCCCCGCCCTTAGTGGGTAGTTCTGCATTTAGCTTGGCATTGAGAGTGCCCAAGGTACTCTTAACATTGCTGATCATACCCACCAACTTGGGACTCTGGAAAAATAGCTCTGCCGTCATAGCCAGACCAGTAACACTCCCCTGTATCTCGCCGTTGACCTCATGGAACGAAACCGAAGCGCCTTCGTGCTCCGCAATCATTTTGCTGATAGCCTTTTTGTACACTTCTGGGTGGGCCGGGTTGACGGTAAACGTTAATGACATAATTCTCCTGAATTGTCAGTTTAGCTGCCGATAGCTGGCTGTCGCCGGCGCGGCAAGTCAGGCGCAGACTTAAGTCAAGTGAGGATACGTCGTACCAAGCATCCCTGCTTTGGTCTTGTGATCGTACTCCCACTCATAGGGAACGTGAGGCAATGAACCTCCCCGGTTGTTTCAAGGCCAGTGTAGCGCATCTTTACGCAAGCGTCTCTAGCCTGTCGAGTACTCTTGCTCGTCAAGGCGACGTGTACCCGCTTTCATTTGCGTCAATCTCGCAGGTTGTCGTGCCTCTTGCTAGCTCGCCAGGAAAACGACAGCAGATTTCGTGCTGCTCAGCAATAATTGGTGAGAATTCACATTGCACCAGCGTGTAGCATGTAAGGTTTGCAATTCCCGGATACAGCCCCGGAGCCGACCTTATGACCATTTTTCTCTCCATCCTGTGCGCCGTTTTAACGGGAGCGCTGATTCGTCAACACACTAGCTGGACAGCGAAAGAGCGAGAGGCAATCGCTAAGTTCGTTGCTGCCCAAGCTGAGGCAGCTTCGCTCACCCGAGCACGGGACGATGCGCATGCACTGAACCGCACATTGCGTCAGGAAGTCGAATCCCTTACGCCGTTCCGGGACGTCAAGGACGCAAGTCGAAAAGCTGAAGAACTACGCATGCAAGGAGCAGAGTTCTTCGCAAACGCTAAAGCCGATGCGAAAGACGTAGAGAGTAAGTGTCCCTCAAGATTATCGTTGTCGGCGACCCAACTGATCACGGCGGAAAGGTGATTACCGGATCGCCATTGCACGATGTGGACGGCAAGGCCATCGCCCGACTTGGCGACAAGGTGGCGTGTCCACAACTCTACCCAGGCGGGAAACCGCATGGCGTCAACAAGATCGTCACGGCCCACCCCACCGTTTCGATTGGCGGCACCCCAGTTGCCGTGGAAGACTGCGTCACCGAATGCGGGTGCAAACTGATGGGCACGCGGAGGGCCAGCGCGGACTGAGGCGCTGGTATGACCGTTTAGGAAAGCAGGAACTGCTGAAAAGCTTCCTGCACACAGGTTGACGAGCACGCCCGCAGTCAGCCCAATTGCCGGTGCAAGAAGACGATCCCTCAGTCTCCCAAACACTAATTGGTAGTGCATCGGATAACTGCGCCGCCGGGCAAACCCAAAGGCCGAGAGTAGGCGCCATGAGCGCTGCGCCTGCGGCTGCCACCACTCATAGGTCGAGAGTATCCAAGAAAACATGATGATGGTGGGAACCGTCGTCCCACCTTGATTCATACCTGCTGGGATGCCTCGGGTTTTGAACCGACAACACGCACCCTACTCTAACAGTCGGCAAGTGTCGCAAGTGACAGCGAACAGGAGCACTGCTATGTCACTTTATAAGCGCGACAACATATGGTGGATTGATTTCACCACGGCGTCGGGGGAGCGCATCAGGCAATCCGCCGACACCAGTAACAAGCTGCAGGCGCAACAACTCCACGACCACCTCAAGGCTTCGAGTTGGCGCGTGGAACGGCTGGGCGAACGGCGGCAGCACACATGGGACGAGGCAGCGGCGAAGTGGCTTGAAGAGACAACACACAAGCGCACGCACCATGACGACGTGCTCAAGCTTCGCTGGCTGAACCAGTATCTGGGAGGCAAATTGCTGACAGACGTGACGCGTGACGTGGTCGCAGCGATCGGGGCGCGCAAGCGCTCCGAGGCCAGTGCTGCGACCGCCAACCGTCATCTAGCCCTCATCCGCGCGATCCTCCGCAGGGCCTGCGACGAGTGGGAGTGGATCGAGAAGGCGCCAAAGATCAAGCTGTACCGTGAGGCTAAGCGCCGGGTGCGGTGGATCACGCCGCAGCAGGCAAAGGCCCTGCTGGCGGAGTTGCAGGAGCACCAGCGCGATATGGTGCTGTTCGCGCTGGCGACAGGTCTACGCCAAGGCAACGTCACGGGTTTGTGCTGGTCGCAGGTCGATCTTGTACGCAGGACGGCTTGGGTGCATGGCGACGACGTCAAGAACGGCGATGACCTGCATGTATCGCTCAACGACTTGGCGATGGATGTCCTGCAGCGCCAGCGCGGCAAGCATCCGGAGCGCGTCTTCACCTACCGGGGAAAGCCGATCAACTGGGCGAACACGCGCGGCTGGCGGAGCGCGCTGGTGCGCGCAGGAATAAGCAATTTCCGGTGGCACGACCTGCGCCACACATGGGCCAGCTGGCTGGTCCAGCATGGCACGCCGTTGTACGACCTGCAGGAGATGGGCGGCTGGAAGTCGGCCGAGATGGTGCGGCGGTATGCGCACCTGGCGCCGGCACAGATGGCCCGGAACGCAGCTGCGATTGATGCCCTGCTTCACGTCACAACTACGTCACAGTGCCATTTGCAGGACGAACAAAAAAGGGGTTACGGAACACCGTAACCCCTTGAATATGCAGCACAAATATTGGTAGGCCTCCCGTGAGTCGAACACGGCACCAACGGATTATGAGTCCGCTGCTCTAACCAGGCATGAGCTAGAGGCCCGGAAATCGGGACAGTGGCAAAAAGAACGCTCGCCACCCGCTTCAGCGGCGCGGAACCGTAAAGCAGAGTGGCGA
>Ga0265780_10002375_pt1 | contig 25568 bp, 26 predicted proteins | sample P1T30metagenome_FD_192432 | JGI IMG/M metagenome (GOLD analysis project Ga0265780, IMG submission 192432) | Plant litter microbial communities from East Loma Ridge, Irvine, California - P1 T30 | ecosystem: Environmental > Terrestrial > Plant litter > Unclassified | place: USA: California...
TCGATCACTGTGCTGGAATGCACGACGTATCAGGCTTACGTACAAGAGCGATAGAGCGCCGCGCCGGGTTTGCCTCGAAGCTGAGTCGCCGGATTCATGGTACGTATGGAGCGCACAACATGAAGCTTGCTGATCGATGTGAAGCCCGACAGGTCTCGCCCGTTACCAAGAGTCACAAGAGCGAAAAAGTCTACACGGTCAACACTGATCCGAAAGAGATATTCGCGGGCAGGAAGTCATGCGTACTCACGCCCCAAGCTACCGAAGGACCATTCTGTAAGCCTTGCGCCCTTGAATTCCTCAACTTGTTGAATAGCACTGACCTGACGCGACATTCAGACGTCACGGGAGAGTACATTCGCAGCAAGCTCGTAGATGATCAGGAGGGAATTCCGCTGCACTTGGACATCCAATTGGTGGATGTGAATACTTGTCAACCCATGGGAAATGTGTTCCTCGAGCTATGGAGTGAGTTCCATTCACAATCAAGCCTCTCGAGTACGGCTAACACTGCTCTTCCTCAGGCGCAAACTCCACCGGCGTCTACAGCGGCGCAATGTCGCCCATCAACGGACTCAACGGCGCGACCGACACATCCAACCTAAACAAGTCCTTCTTGCGCGGCCTCCAAGCCACTAGCGCCGACGGGGTCGCGCAATTCGAAACCACCTTCCCAGGCCACTACGACGGACGCACCACCCACCTGCACATCATGTCGCACCTCAACGCTACGGCAAAAGACAACGGCACCGTGTGGGATCTAACCGCCACGTACGCAGGACAGCTCTTCTTCGATCAGGACCTCATCAGCGCCGTGGAAAAGACATCGCCGTACACGTCCAACCGCCAGCGTCTGACTGCGAATCGAGACGACAGCATCTTACTGCAGGAAATGGCTACGTCAGACCCATTTCTGGAGTACGTCATGCTTGGGAACGGCATCGAGGACGGCGTGCTGGCATGGTACCAGATTGGCATTGACTCGGCGTTCTCGCGCAAGGTCATGCGCGTTGCGCTGAACTACGAGGAGGGCGGCAAGGTCGCGACTGATAATCCGAAGATTCCGGGCTTGGATGCTATATTTCCTGGGGGGTTTCCGACGGCGTATCAGCCTCCGTATAGTGGTGAGCCGAAGGCAACAGGGAGTGCGAGCGCGGAGAGTGAGCATAAGTAGAAGCAGGCAACTAGATTACGAGAGTTGCACGGTACCATACAGTAGCGCGCGCAGTTCAGCGCTTTGGATCTACCTTGAGTTATGAGCTTTGGAGTAGGCTTGAGCCCAGGTGGACTACCGAACAATTCAACGATCCTAAGCTTCATCCTATCAAATATTGGCTGGGCCTACGCTCTAAGTATCCCCACCTTAGCCAACTCGCGATTAACGTTATAACGATACCAGCTAGCTCTTGTGAGTGTGAGCGCATGTTTAGTTAGCTTGCTGACCTATTAGCACCTCGGAGACGCAAAATCGGGCGTCAGTTATTGGCTGCCCTACAGTGTATACGAGCTTGGATGGGACTTGGGATAGCTACTCCACCGAGGAAGGCAGACGCACGTCTTACTAATGATGAGATGGACGTGATCTACAACCTCTGCCAATGGGAAGAGCCTATAGAGTAGTAGTGTAAGCTAAAACTCAACACCAAGCTTGATCTTACGAGAACTGACATCACACAGTATCTATGTCTGCAAATACTCCAAATAAATCTACAAATCAAACAAATCAAATATGCCTTCACCGCCAAGAAACTCCAAACAAATCAAACATAGGGCTCATATTTGTTTGATTTGTTTGTTGCCAACTGTGCTGCGGACATTAACGGGCAAAAAGAGGCATAATGTGGGATTCTTTCTATGACACCATACAGCAACAAGCGCTCCCTTGTAGATTCTCGAAGCTTCGATGTAGCAGAGAATTGTCATATATATACTTGTATATGTCCGTCCTATGCTGAGCTATTAAATAAAAAGAGAACAAGAAGAAGACAAAGAACAAGTGAGAAAACTGCACTATAAAATATCACAGGAAACGACACATCCAAACCTTTCCTGATCCTGTACCTATGCCAACACATCTGCCTGACATAGCTAAGCACGCTGGTCGATACTCTGTGGGGAGCCACAACACATTTCTTGGCTCCAGTCGTGGACTTCGCGAGTGACGGATTGAGATTGCCAGGCTGCAGGCTGAGCCCCAGGAGGCGCTGCGCCGCAGACCATCACCGCAGACACTCTGTCGCTGATGCACGCGCTGCTGCAGCAATGCTATGGCTTCTACGATATCGAACACAACCTTCGGCAACGCCAACCGTAGCCTCCAAGTTCACACCATCAACGGCTCTGTTGGGTTCCATGTCGCGCTGGGCACGTTGCAAGGCCGCCCCACCAGGCCCGCAAACTCTTAGTAAGAATGGATCGCTGACACCTCGACGCTAGGCTACGAGAGCACCCTTGGTCGTCTACCGCAGGCTGCCGACGCGCCCTTCAACTCTTTTGCGAACCAACACGAGCCTGTATGCCTCCCTGACACGCGCGTCGCTCTCTTTGATGAAATATGCAGCTGGGCGGACGGGCCAGATGAGCGGTGCATCTTCTGGCTGAGCGGCCTGGCGGGCACGGGCAAGTCGACGATTGCGCGGACAGTGGCGCGCAGGTACCACGACAAGCGTCTAGCAGCCAGCTTCTTCTTCTCGCGCGGCGGCGGCGACGTTGGGCATGCTGGCAAGTTTGTGACGAGCATTGCAGTGCAGCTCGCGTACAGCGTGCCAGCATTGTGGCAGCACGTTAGCGATGCTATCGCAGAGCGTAACGACATTGCCAGCCAGTCACTGCGCGACCAGTGGAGGACCTTGTTCTCCGTCCACTGTCAAAGCTGCACGAGCTAGAACCAGAGTCAGAAACATGTGTTGTAGTGGTCGATGCGCTCGACGAGTGCGACAGCGACAGCAACATCCGCATCATTGTCCAGTTGCTGACTGAGGCGCGCTCGCTAACGGGTGTCCGGCTGCGAGTGTTGCTGACGAGCAGGCCAGAAGTGCCGATTCGGCACGGTTTCGGGCGGATGGTAGATGCGGAGCACAAGGACGTGGTGCTGCACGACATATCGCCATCGATCGTCGAGCGCGACATAAGACTCTTCCTTGAGTACCATCTTGGAATTATCGCTAAAGAATGCGGTCAAGTGGACAGCTGGCCGGGTGTAAAGACTATTGGATTGTTAGTGCAGGGTGCATGCGGTCTGTTTATTTGGGCTGCCACTGCCTGTCGCTTCATACAAGAAGGCAGACAATTTGTTGCTGACCGACTGCGCGCTGTTCTTAACGACAGCTCCTCTACAGACAGCAGCTCGCTAAAGGACAACTCACCTAGTGAAGACTCTTGCACAGACGAGCGCTTCGAGATCCTGCCCGAACAGCGATTAGACGGCATATACCTTACAGTGCTTAAGAGCACCGTTCACAATAACAGGAAGCAGGAAAAGGAAGAGATGATGCACACTTATAAGAGAGATACTCGGGGCCATCGTGCTTCTGCAGTCGCCGCTTCCTGCATCTTCGCTGGCTCGGCTACTGCGCGTTCCTGCAGAGGATGTGCATCAAATGCTGTATGAGCTACACTCGAGTGTAGATGTACCACAGAATCCGAATCGGCTAGTGCGCTTGCACCACCCTTCGTTCCGCGACTTCCTGCTTGACAAACGGAGATGTGGCGACAACAGCTTCTGGGTAGACGAGAGGAGCACACACGAGAAGCTGGCGTCCTGTTGCCTTGAGCTTATGTCTGGGCAAAGCGGCCTTTGTCAAGACATATGCAGCCTTGGAGGCCCTGGAGCGCTGAGAAGCGAGGTCGACGATGGGGCGGTTGCTAGCAGTCTGCCACCTGGACTGCAGTATGCTTGCTGCTACTGGACTAGTCATCTTATACAGAGTAAGGAGCACATATTTGACGGAGACACCACGCACCTGTTTCTCCAGAAGCACTTCTCCACTGGCTCGAAGCCATGAGCCTCATGAGAGAATCAAGCAGATGCGTTCACTTACTTGAAAGCCTTCAGGCACTTACAGGCGTACGTTCTATGCACGATATGTCTTAGCAACGCGCTAACATACTGGACAGCCTTCTGTGAGCATGGTTCAAAGCTTTCTCCAGGACGCTAAGCGGTTTGTGCTACGGTTCCAATCTATACTCGCAGATGCTCCTCTACAAATCTATTATTCTGCAATCGTATTTGCGCCGCAGACTAGTCTCATACGGCAGACCTTCGAGCAGCAGGTGCTACATGGGGTTAAAATGCTGTCAATGAAGGAAGCAGACTGGGACGCGTGTCGCAGCACGCTAGAGGGCCATTCCTCCTTTGTCACGACGGTGGCCTTCTCGCCAGACGGGCAGCTGGTCGCGTCGGCATCCTACGACAACATCGTACGGCTGTGGGAGGCGACCACCGGGATGTGTCGCAGCACGCTGGAGGGCCATTCCTCCTTACGGTAGTCACGGCAGTGGCCTTCTCGCCAGATCGGAAAATCCTGCACACTAATGCAGGCGAAATTCTATTGTCATACCCTGCAATTGTGCCATCGCCTTCTTGGCAAAGAGATCAGTCCGCCAATATTCTAATACAGGGTCAATGGATATCGCATGACCAGCAACGCCTTTTGTGGCTTCCATTGGAGTATCGATCATCTTCAACAGCAGTACACCTCGATGTAGTCTGTTTAGGTCTTTCATATGGCCGTGTCGTCTTACTCAAGGTTCTATAGTGTTCTGCAATGCACGTTTAAGTTAGTCTTTGTCGGATCATGAGTATCAGTAAGGACGTCGGCAGCTTGACGCTGCCCAACGAGCCGACTCGATCCTACTTCGGCTCTACTCGTCTCAGGTCATGTACACCTCCGTAGCACCCTCACGTAGCAATAAAGAACAAGTCAACCAACATCGTACAGAATGCATTCGTAGTTATCGTTATTTCCTTTCACTAGTGAGCCTTCCAACAGTCTTATATAATGCTTATGTCTTGGTATTCTGCAGACAATTGCTGTGGAATAAATGATGTAAGACCTGTCCCAATTCGACGAAAGTGAGTTCGTCCTCCTCCCACTTCCTGAACTAGCAGAACCCAGTATATGGCGTCAGATTCTCCTATCGGGCTGATTTCCACTTCCTGTATGACGATTAGCACTCTATAGAAGCAGTCATAAACTTCATGAATCTTACGCCACCCTTTCCCTTCGATTCACGCACATGTAAGAGACTAAGCGTGGAAGATTCATCGCTTAATCCCTCTTCACTACTCATAACGGTCGGCTTAGAGTCGGAGGCACCCATGCTGCTTGTATCCCCCACGGTCAAGTTCGGCTGCTCAGGTTCTGTACTCTCCACATGGCAATGGGAAGTCAGAGGTAGAACCGCACCTAGCGGCTCGACCTGCTTTCCTGCATGCTGTCCTATGCCATCATCTATCACGGGTGGCAATATCTCATTCACCACTTTCATGAGCCGAGGGGTCATCAAGACATACATGCAGAATATCCTCGAAGTGCTGGTGTCAAGATCGTCATCGAGACTAGCCAATCCTATTGGATTCCCGGGGTGCCCTTGATCGAACAGAAAATGCACTGGACGGCCAGAGGGATGCGCGTAGTAAATGAGAACAGACTCCGGGACCATATTGCACCTCCAAGGGATGTGCTCGGCAGCGATCCATTCGTCTGAGACAGGAGCAGTCAAAACTTCTAGAATGAGAGCAGTGGTCTTTAGCGTGCCAGCCCCGTCGACCTGAATGCCGTTCTGTACAAGAAGTTCTTGGCAATGCCCAAGTCCGAATTGCGGAATCGTTTTCCAAAAGAACTTAGATCCGATCCTCGATGCCCAACTCCAGGATGGCGCATCTGGTCCTTTTGCATTGCTTTGCGGCCCTTTCATTATCCAGAAAAGCAATTCTGGCATGTGCGTCCAAAGGCCAAAGTGATACGTTCCTTCCATGGTTGGGGACATTTGCGTCACCACCCCTTGCAATGCTATGAGCCTATCCGTCTCATATGTGATTTCATCATCGGAGTATCTTTGAAATAAGTGCTCCCACTCATTTTTCTCGCGCATGTCGTAGTATCTTTGGCGCTCGTCGAATTGGCTTTTTCTGCATTTCCACGATATCCCCGCTTGTGTGAAGAACAGCATTCTTCGGGAAAGATACCATTCCTGTCGTGCCCAAGCCCGATACCCAAGAGGGGTGTAGTAAGGCTCACCAAGTGGGAACATCTTCCAGGAAACTGCTCCAAAATGTATGGTAACGGGCAGCCCATTCATCCCTTTAGACAATACTGCGACTTGAGGCGGATGAGGCGGCGAAGTCCTTTGGACTCCAGGATCTGCAAAATGATTTCCTTCGAGATTGGATGTCATCATTCTTTGTTCCACTAGTTTTTCCTGCACAGCCCTTAGATCCGGTCGCTCTGATACAAAGCACCCCTCTGTGCAGTCTCGCGCACCAGCAGCTGCGATCGTCAGCCTTGCGTACTCATACACTGCTCCCATATTGGCTGCCTCTCTTTCCCAGTCCGCCTTATCGTCCTGCACAATGCAAAGCGAGTCGATCCATAGGTACTGGACCCCGAAATGTCGCGTTATTCGTACTGCATCCTGAAATGTCTTAGGTAGCGTACTGAGCGGAATACCAGCTAGGTGACTCTCAAAGTTTGCGCGTTTCGTTTTAGGAGGGTGGTATTCTGGCTTACCCCAGCAGTGGCTGAGCGCGATGTAGTAGCCCTTTTCGCCTGGCTTCGTTTCGATAAGTTTGATGAGATTAGTGTCAACATCAAGTATGCGTCTCGGGAGGGGAGCATCCGATTCAAATGGATACAAACCGTCAATCCACTCTCCGGCAAAAGATTCAGCACATCCTCCATGGCCCCATTCACATGCGTTCAGCCAGGATTCCAGGTAGTCGAGCGTTGCCGTTGAGTCGTCGTTAGAAATCATACCACATTGGCGGTAGGCAACATCACTTGTCGAACACGGCGCAAATTGAGCCCATCGATTCTCCGCAGGATCAGTATGAAACATGTGGTCCGAAAAATAATCCTTCCGGTGTCGGCCACACTCAGTGTCCAGGTCAGCACATGGAGTATCTATTGAGCTCTATCAGTCAGAGTCTGTGGCGTGTATTTAAATAATACCTTTCCAAACGGCAAGATAAATTCTTCCCAATCGCAATCCGAAAAAATCAATCTCAAGCACAATTTCGGAATGTCTAGCGCATACGTCCTGAAGGGCAGACACCTTGATTGGTGGGAATATCTCCGGATTTGTCTTCGTGAGTTCCTCCAACCGGCACATGTACGTCTCTGTGTTATAACGACTGATAGTGCCTGTTGCTGGCTCATCGTGGTCTTGCCATTTGAACTCTACTGATATTATCAAATTGCATAAATCGCATGTCGGTGCTGTTCGTAAAACTTCAAGTACGTTTTTGTGTGTGTAAGACCGAGGGGGGACACGCTCGTGTAGATACGATGTCAATGCGTCGCAATCGGAGCAGATAGGCATGCTGTGACCCTTCGGAAAGAAAGAAAGAACGGAGATATCGATTCAAGTGGCAGTCAGATCCTGGCTAGCGACTTTTTGGAGGAAACAGAACGTGAAGATGAATAAAATCGTAAAGATTTAACCTAGCAAATTACTAAGAATAGTGAAGAGGCCACACGCCAGGGGTATCGGTCCTGAAGCGCATGGCGTTCGCAAGGGCGCGTATTCACTTGGCTGACGATGAAAAACCACCCCTGCTCGAAAATCAATTCCTTACACCTAGAAATATCAAGACGGAACGAGATGTATACAGAAGGGTTATGGGGTATTCCTTGGAACACGCCAGGACAGGACTCGGGATCATGTTGTGCTAGGATTGGAGAGCTGGGCTAGGACGAGGACCTGCACTTAATCTATACCAATTAGTGCACGTAAGTTGCGTAGCTAAGAATACTTCAAAGTATATAATGCTAGACTTTATGGATTCGAAAGATCTTAATGAATTTGAAATGTACCGCTAGATGGCCGAGTAAATGGGGGGGGGGGCCCCGGGTGATTCGCTACAAAATCTTGAGAATGCTCCAGGCATCACCGCCACCATAAGAGGATCAGTTGTGACTGGTGTAGCGTGGTGAGAGCCCTGATAAGCATTCGGAGTGGAAAGGCGGTTATACATGCGCCTCGTCACAGCACCTCTGCAGGCTTAGCCATCCGTCAAGTGTGTTGACACCTTAACCAATCTAGCGATGGTCTGCTCAAGCTTAACCTATGGCGAGACATACTTTTGCCCTGTCTGCCTTCCTGTGCGCCTTTGCAAGCCACAATACTTGGCCTCATTTGCTCCTATCAGGTATCGTGAACGTGTGTCGAGGACCGACTTCGGTTTGGCGTGATTGGCTCAGAAACTTGCCAGGGCTCGGCTCTACCGGTATTCGTTTGGGGACATGCCAAGGTATGCACTCTCTCAGCCTTCAACTCCGCGGGTGGATCGGAAGCGACTCTTATCAGCACAGCCCGACCACGGCTGCAGGATCGAGAATCAAGTTTTCAATTAAGACCATAACTCAGGCAGCCACAATGCTGGTTTCCAAACAGACATAGCTCTACCAGGGTCACGCAATGCCTATTCCACTCATCCCCACTGAGCAGCAATGACAACATCACCTGAAATGCACTAAACATGTCCGTGAGCAGCAGTATTCGTCGACCGTTCGAGCGGTTTGGGGCAGCCTCATTGAGCTCACAATCAGAGACCCGTCTGCAAAAATCGAAACAACTAGTCACAACATCCATCGCTGCTGACACTAGATCTGTGGCTGTGTGGCTGTGTGGCTGTACACCGCTTTTGCCAAGCGCTCCATAACACCCGAAAACCGGCTCGGATTGGGAGCAGGGCTAGGTTTGAAGGCCCTGGCGTATAGCTCGTGTCAACGAACACACCCAGCAACGAAACCATAATCGGCCTCTAATACAGCTATCGTGCAACTTCAAGATGCAATGTAATGGACGACTATAGCTAACGCGAAAGCTCGCATGCCATAGAGATGAGCCGTCGCGCCGCCCTATAGCCCCGCAGACCCGCCGTTGATCCCTCGTCTGACCTACCACGTCCTCGTGCTCTCGAGCACATCGCAAGCGATACATATATACCTATGATACAGAATACTAAGGTCTGAGTCTAGGCTTCAGCTAGTGGAGTGAGTGTTACTCGAAAAGCGCTGTCGTTGTAAGCGCGTATAAAGGTGGAAAGGGTCCGCACATCTTAGGGATATAGCTGTTGTACGGTTATACAGCGAGTGGCTCCTTGCAGGAGCACTGTAATCATTAGGGTGGAGGAAATGTGCCTCAGTTTTATCTCTGAGGGTGATGAGGAATTTAGATCGCTGGTGCTCATGAGCGCTGGTGAGGGTAGAGCAGAGATCCGGCGGTAGCTATGCTTGGCAAGGTACCACGCTGTCTAAAGCTGCATGCCGTCCTGTTATCGATAAATGACCCTTCTATCGCTTCATAATGCTTCCCAGTGCGGACGTTCATGGCAACCCTATAGCTGGTGCGAGTTTAAAGTATTTTGTGCTGTAAGTACGTGCCCTTGCGCATCAGCGTACCGCTTCTCAAGCAAATTTAAGCGCTGGGCTGAAGTCAGAGCTGAAATGTAGATTAAATATAGACCTTGACATCTACAATATCCATCCCAGCTTCCCCACTGTTAGTTCCGTCGATCGCCTCCTTGTCTACTCTGTGCAGCATCTTTAAGGAGTCTAGTACACCGCCATAGCAATGCGACGATTGCTTTGGCGCGGGCCGAAGAATCGCCTCAGTGAGGACTCTTCGAATCTAGGCTCAACTCCGAGCACTTCCATGGCCGCTGCCTCAGCGAGAAAGACATTCCCTTGCGGGATCAAGCCCCTCTATGATACAGAGGATAGCGTGGTCGAGTATGTCAAATTCCTTTCGAATTTGTGTTACTCAACTCTTTTCATCTCCCGAAGATTTGCAACCCTGCTGACTAGATACTCTCCAACTAGTATCATATTCATCCATGGTCTCACTGGTGACCGCGAAAAGACATGGACCGTGAAGAACGCCGCTGCTTCGTGGCCTCAGTCTTTATTACCATCCAAAATCCCCAACGCTCGCGTTCTCACGTTTGGATACGATGCTTATGTGGTAGACTGGCAAGGGGTAGTATCGGAGAACAAGATCGGGAACCACGCGATGAATCTTCTGAGTTCCGTTGCAGGGTATAGGGAGGAGGATGACACAGTATGTCTCGGTGGATCGTGGCGCTTCGAGACGGAAATTGATTGCAGTAGAACGAACGCCCTATCATATTTGTCTGTCACAGTCTTGGAGGACTAGTGTGTGAGGATGTAAGCCGCGAAGCTTTTGCACCCAACCCTAGACGACCCTTTTCAGCTCACAACTCAAACAGGCCCTATCAGTAGCGCGACAACGGCCAGAAAAACATCTTCGAAACATCATCGACCACACTTGCGGCATTGTGTTCCTTGGGACTCCACATCATGGTTCCGGCCTCGCACAGTGGGCCGACAGACTGGCCAAAACGATTGGGGTCATTAAACAAACAAACCCTCAGATTCTAGCGGTTCTCAAGAGAGATTCCGAGGTTCTGGCACGGATCCAAGATGCGTTCCATACTATGGTCAGATCACGGAACCTAGAGAGCCTTCAACCAATCGAGATTACCTGCTTCTTTGAAGAATTGCCCTTAGATGGCATTGGTGTCGTAAGTGAAGCACTGTAATTACCCGTTTCTAACTAATCTTCGCTTCCAGGTCGTCCCCTCTCATTCAGCTATCCTACCAGGCTATATTCCAATCGGAATACGAAGCAATCATATGGACATGACGAAGTTCGAGGACCTAGATGACCCTGGCTTCATTGCTGTTGCTGGAGAGATCCGGCGATGGATAAGAGCGTTGGGTCAGCCCAAGGCCAACCTTTCTAGTCCACCACGTAGCCTGTCGCAGTCGATTCCATCTCCATTCAGCCCGCCAATTAGCCAAGCAATGTCTTCTGTGACATCGAAACGTACGGAAGGCACCAATCCAGGCCAGACGTATGAGCATCCTAGTCAGATAACGGCTATGTACATTGCAGTTCGTGGTAGTGACGAAGAGACAGTTGAGTCGCTGCTCAACGCAGGCATTTCTGCGAATGAGCCCTGCTATGGCACAATGCCTCCTCTCTGCGTGGTCGGCCACACTGGAAATCTGAAGATTGCAAAGCTTCTCATCGACTCCGGCGCTGATGTAAATGCTTGGAAGGAGAAGCCATTATTTGTAGCTGCCACGAATGGACATACAGAGCTTGTCAATTTGCTTCTAGCAAGTGGCGCTAACCCGGACGCCCCCAAACCGGATTCTTAGACAGCATTGCATACAGCGATGGTCACATACCATCCGGAGATTGCTAAAATGCTCATTAATGCGGGTGCAGACGTAAATGCGACGAGTATAACAGGTGCCACCCCGCTAATGGTAGCCGTTAAAAGGGAATATACTGAATTGGTTACAATGCTCCTCGCAAAGGGCGCAAAGACAGACGCAACAAACCCTGAAGGATTCACAGCACTGAAAATTGCACAAGTAACCAGACAAGCAGATGTAGTGAAGGCATTAATTCACGCTGGTGCAAAGGAATAATATTGATTAGGGTATAAAGTATTCAAAGAGTATTGCAAGCTGAGAGTTAATCGTGACAAGAGACTGTGCTCGAAATCTCTCGGCGCCGATCGCCATGCGTGATACCACATACCACTAACCTAGTGGCACACTCTCACCTTCTTGACCCACGCACCAGATTTTCACGCCTCTCGCACGTAAGTATGTATGTACTTGTACAGAGTACGAAGGCTACGTACGACTTGGCTGGAGGCGGACATAAAGCTGTGGTCAACTTTGTAAGCAGATTTCACAACTCTCGTATAGAGCAGAAGCATTAGCAGAACGTGGTTTAGTTATGAGGCGCAGTCAGCTAGTTGGAACCACAGGCGGCTGGAGATGATACTATATATAACAGATGGGTGACAAAGTGGTATGTAGGAGACTAGTCGTATCGTAGTCAGGTAATGTGCAGAGCAGGTGTTTCTAACGTTGGCAGACGCCCGTAGCGACAACAGTGTTGTACTAGGGATCCGTTGTGATTGTCACTCGAGGTACCTCTACAGGTAAGTCAGCAGGTCGACCAGCATTTGGCTGTTCTGGGTGGCGCACTAGTAAGGAGGTGGCCGACCCGCACCGGCTACACCCTTGTGAGCTTTCCAGCGATTGAGGAGTATCGTATTACAGATACTAGCGGGAGCTAGGCGGCTTAGATTGATCTAAAGCGTATAAGGTATAGCTCCCGCTAAGCGAGGCTGACCCCCCTGCTGTGAGAAAGGACGCGAAGTGTAGATACCGGAAGCCGATTCTGCAAGCGAGTGTACTAAGTTACCGCTATAAGTTCCTTGGACGAACGAACATCCAACATGGTACCTCGACAGCGAGACGGTCGCTTATCAGAGTACTCGTCACATGACAAAATATCGATCCGACCTCCGGTGATAGTCCCGCCAAGCAGACGCATATGGTGGGGTTCCAAGACGGTTATGACGAACTTACATCCGACCAAGCAACAAACTGTACCTGCCTTCCTATGTAGGCATAACAGCGACATTGGCAGCGCTTTCTGCGGTTGTGGTGGTCGTCGAAGAGGATGCCGCGTGGTTATAATCGTGGGAATGTCCCCGTCCTCGTTCTTCACCCGTGGCCTTGCTTCATTATCTACACCATGTTTGAACGCGCCGCCATGGCCTTGCGCTTCTGCGTGCTGCTCTCCGCCATCGTCGGAGCCGCTGCCCAAGCCGCCATTCCCACCGCCGCCATCGCCAGCCGCAAGTCCCACATTGTGCCTGGTCCGCTGCGCGTCACCGAGCTCACCTTTACCGTGCCACTGGACTACGACCGCCCATGGCGCGGCAACATGACGCTTTTTGGGCGCTCTGTCGCCGGCCATGAGGTACCCATTGTGCCATCGGACGAAGCGGAAGACGCCCTCTCTTCTTTGCCCTACCTGGTCTTTCTCGCGGGCGGCCCAGGTTTCGGCAACCCGCAGCCCCAGGACGCGCCGCTCACGAGCACTGCATTGGAGCGCGGATACCAGGTCCTGTACCTCGACCATCGCGGCACCGGGCACAGCACGCCTGTGTCGACGGCCATGCTGAGCCAGCTCGGCGGCGAAGACGCCCAGGTCGACTATCTCCGCCTTATGCGACAAGACAACACGGTTCGCGACTGTGAGGCCGTCCGCAAGGCGCTCACCAAAGGCATGCCGGACAACCAGGCCAAATGGTCCATCTTTGGCCAGTCATACGGCGGCTTCGTCGCCCTCAGCTACCTTTCCTTCCACTCCGAGGGTCTGCGCGACGTTTACCTTACGGGCGGGCTAGCGCCCGTCGGAAAGTCTGCTGAGGAAGTATACGAGGCCTTGTACCCGCGCGTCATGAAGCGTAACGCGCAATACTACAAGAAGTTCCCTGAGGACATCGTCAATGTGCGCCAGATCGCTAGCTTCATCGAGAGCCAGGGCGGCAGCGTCTCTCTCCCCGCCGGCGGCTTTCTGACCGTCCCGCGTCTCATGACGCTGGGAATCGACTTCGGCGGCGCCGGCGGCTTCGACTCCGTCCACGATACTCTCCTGAACTTAAAGCTCTCGCTCGACCAGTTCGGCTTTCTGAACCGTGCCTCTCTCACTCCCATAGAATCCTTTACTACCTTTGACGACAACATCATTTACGCTATTCTGCACGAGGCTATTTACAACAACGGCCCTGGCCAAGTATCAAATTGGGCCTCTGACCGCGTCGCCAGGTCCCGTAACCTCTTCACTTGGCTTGGCTCTGCCTCAAACACCTCTGATTCGTCTTCAGACGAACCTCTTCGCTTCGCCGGCGAGAACATCTTTCCCTTTCACTTCGACACCTACCCGGAACTCATCCCCCTCCAATCAATCGCCGACAAAATCGCAGCCATTGACGATTGGACGTACATCTACGACACCGCGCAACTCGCGCGCAACGACGTCCCCGTATATGCTGCCGTGTACCTGGATGATCTTTACGTGGATTACGATCATTCAAAGGACACTGCGAGGCTGGTCAGCTGTGTGCAGACGTGGGAGACGAATGCGTACCAACACTCAGGGCTACGGACTAATACTGAGGCTGTGTTAGAGGCGTTGTTCGCGCTAAGGGACGACGTCAAGGATTAGAGCACTGAGGCAGTTATCGTAGGAGCCGGTGAGCCGCGAACATTCTCCTTTGCTTCTACTAGAGTACGAACCAATAATCGCCGTAGGCGCATGTGGACTCTTGGCATTAAAGATGTTGCGTGAGAATAGCTACAAAACGACGTGATCCGAGCAACGAGAGCGCGTTGGAGGCCTCTAGGCATACACTGAAGACCCGTTAACAACCGCCGCGTTGCCTTGTTCGTTCAATTCCCAGCCATAGCCAGACAGCATCGGTGTGAAACTCATCACCAGTATCACATCTTGTTCTCTTTTCCACATCCACATCGGTCCCATCAGCCAGCCATGCGTGGTGCGTTGATTCGAGTCGACCATGTACCCCTGCTGACGTGCGAAGAGATCAACACAACCTCCACCCGGTCACGCACCTAGCAGCTTGGTGCCCCGAGTCCTGCGCCAGTAAGCCTTCTCGCGGGCTGGGAACGTGCGCGAGTTGTTGTTGACCGGAAGAGTGAGCTTGTGCTTGACGGACGCCGCGTTCTGTGCATCTTTGGCCTTTCGCTTCGTCAAGAAAGCTTTGGCCTCGGCAGCTATCGCATGTTTGCGCTGGAGGTACTCCTTGGTCTGCTCGTCTGCCTCATCAGGGTGCTGGGAAGATGAGGGCGGCTTGGGAGTATGCTGACGAGGGGCATGCTGATGAGCGCCGTACTGATGAGCGCCGTACTGAGAAAGTCCGCGCGCGTACTTGTCTTTACCCCAGTGCAGCTTCTCCGGCTCCTTCCCCTTGCCCTCCTTGCGCTCCTCCTAATACTGCTTCCACTCAAACACAACGGTCTCAATCCGCTCATTCAGCACTTTGTCTTGCATCAACCACGCATCAAACTCTTCCCAATCCGGAAAATCGCACTCCACAATCCGAACCGCCAGGTTCTGCGCTACCACATCCAGCAGCTTGTAGTACTTGTGGCTACAGAATATCAAAGCATGTACATCCTCGTACGTGGGCAGGTAACGATGGAGAATTGTTTTGACCTTGCGGAATGCGTGCTCGACGTACTTCGAATATGTCCGTGGTGATGAGGATCATGAAAGGGGAAGCGTTGAAGGGGAAGTAGCGGATGGTCATGAGTGGTTTGGACTTGTGTAGTAAGTAGTTGGCCGAGGAAGCCAAAGATGTCCTTAGAATAACGGGATATCTGTGATGGTGGGGTATCTTCATCTTCATGGAAAGCATTCCTTTTGAAGCTTATTCTGAATACATACACAGACAGTGCCTTGCTACTCTTCAGCCAATAACGTCGCGTGCTCGCTTACGTGAGATTACGCCGCGAAGCTAAGCAAGTTTGTTGGTGGCAATACTAGCGCCAACACAGCGAAAGTTCAATCAACATAGTGAAAGTTCAGCCAACACGGTGAAAATTCAACCAGCACGGTGAAAGAAAACCAACATCGCATATCATTTCATGCCTAACCATAAGCTTAGTATCACGTCCATTTTCCGAAACCCCCAAATTAATTGCACACGCCGTTCCCAGCCAGAGATCAATAAAGAAACGAACATCCTACCACATCCCGCTTCTCCTCCATTGTCATGTCGTCGAGCACATCCTCCGTGTAGCTGCTTTCCTCGACGCTGCTCAACAAAGGAGTCGCATGAGGTCCCGATGTTTGAGGGGCACGAGTTCCAAATGTCCACTGGCCGAACATCCTGAGACGGTGGTGGTAATCATGTCTCTGAGTAAGTGGGTTGTTGGAGTAAGATTAGTAGAGTGTCTCGACCCCGCGCATGCGATTGAACAGAGGTAAGCCTGCAAATCTTGCAGGTAGATCGCCCAACTTATCTTTGCGCGTATAAACGTGCTCCAGCCCGGGTGTCATGAATCCGTGGCCAAAATGGCCATAAACATGGTATTCATAACAGGGGTCCAGCGTTAGCTGGAAAGTCAAAAGATGAGGCGCGTTGTACATTATGAACTTGCTGAATGAATCGAGATAAGCGTCCATGTTGTAAACAGCCTCATGGCTGTGCGAATCGGAGCACTGAGTGACTGTGATGTGGCGAGTGCGATGCAGAAGTTGCTGGTATCGCTTGTCTGCACCCGATCTGTCTCCGAGATATGTGGTGGAGTTGAAGACTTGGATAATCTTGTAGCTTGCGCACATGCTCTTGAAACACGGCGCCTCCAGGTACTCATGGTAGAGCTGGTGATTGACGAGTAGGAGACTCGAGTCAGGGAAGTCTGAGAAGACCACATTTGCGTGCAGGCAAGATCGGGGTATATTTTCGGACACTTCGAGCCTGTGCGGAATGGCGACTTTGTGGTCAAGGCACGGAATGTACCTGTAGATAATGTCTCGCAGTTCTCGTGGGAGCCCGAGGAGGGTGGGCGACGTCATTGTAACTGGCAAAGAACGGGAAGAGAATTGTGGAAAAAGAAAATTGAAGTCAACCCGGTGATTTTATATTGTGTGCGGTAGGATAAGGTTTTGAGAACGGGCGCAGTGTGGCGCTAGGACTCCCGTGTGAGATGGTACCATGGTACGAGGTAAAGGTGGTAGCGCTAGGGACAAACGTCGTGACGGTACCTAGTTCACAACCCAATTTTTCATAACCGCACACAATTTCCTGCCACACCCTGAAAGTCCATGGCGTCACACAATCCTCCCTCCATTAATCGCAACTGCTCCATCTGTCTTAGTACAAGAACGACCATCCTGCCACATCTTCCTTCTGTTCCTCAGTCAGGCCCTCAATGAGCTCCACTGAATAGCCTCGATCCTTTCTCTAGGAAGTCCTGGTAACGTCGTCGTTGCGAGTGGACGTTCGCAGCGGCCCCACTTCGCCGAATAGCCATGTAGTGGAACAATCCGTCGTCGGATGGAAACCAGAACTCTCCGTTAGAGTCGTAGAAGCCCTGGTCAAATTCCTCACCACGGCGTAGACACATGCGGGTTTCCAGCCCCCGAGTATGGAACACGAGTGGCAGCCCGGCGAGTGTTGTAGGTGGTTGTTTCAGAGTTGCATCATCAGACATGAGATAGGATAGCTCTGCTTCGGCGCTGGGGTGACGAACAGGTGTGGGAGCGCGCGCATCTAGAATGGAATGTAGAGTGGAGAGACGACGGGTTTTGGTCTCGAGGATGCTGCTCAGGTGCCCAAGATAATGCCACATGTAGCTGATGATGTGCATGCCGTGCTGTTCTTCAAATTCCAGCAATACAGTGATGTTGCTAGTACGGAGAAGTAGCTCGTCGACTCACTCTTCCTTGGCCTCCTTCTCACAAATGCTTGAAGTTGACCAGATTTGGCGATGGAGGTGGATGGTTACACGCAGGCTCTTGAAGCACGGCGTGTCTTGGTATTCGAAGCACAGTTGGGAGTTGGTCAACAGGAGGCCGAGCCACGGAACATTGGTGAAAGTCAGGTCTGCAGCTTGACAGTAACACTCGCGGGCCAACCCCCGCAATATCGATCTGCTATACGGAATGGGATAGGGCCATTGAGTAATAGTGACTTCGTGGTGGACGTGGGTGTAGATCATGTCTCGCAGCTCGCGCGGGAGTCCCAGAAGATTCGAGGTGGCCATTCCTTGAACAATCGAGTCCCTCGGCGGTCTCGGCGACAAATGACTAGGAGGAACGGATGCTATAGAGAGTCCAATGAGGTGGAGAGATTAGTGAGTCGAGGAGAGAGATCGAGAACTGTGGATAGAGATCAGTGAGACAGCGGCAAACGCGACTCGCTTAGCGCCGCCTGGGTCCGTGAAAGCCTGCGGTCACGTGTTGTGAAGTGCACGCACGTGAAGTTCGACTTTCATATCATTTCAAAGCCACAAAACAGCTCTAAGGTATCTCAAGAAAAAAACTCACAAACAAAACTTCCATTCTATCGACCACCAATCTGGCCCTTGGGAATAGGATTCACCCACGCGAACATCAGATTCATCGCAATCATCATCACGCCAATGATCCAGAACGTCTTCGCATAGTCCTGTTTGTTGTGCCGGAAGATAATCGCGTAGATGACGCCGCCGAAGTTACCGGTTGCGCCGATGATGCCGGAGAGGATACCTGCGAGTTATTAGATATCTTGAAGCTTGGTACGAGGAGGTAAGGAGGAGTGAACTTACCATTAGCATGCGGATGAATATGCGGTACGAGCGCAAAGTTCGCACCATTCCCAGCCTCAAGGAAAATCGCAAACAGCGCAACAAGACCAAACATCGTGTCCTGATTATGCGAATTGAGCTTGCCAATCACAATAATGAAAATGCCAGCCATGACGCCAACGAAGTGAATCCAGCACTTCTTCGCCCACAGATTGCCCTTGGTGTACTTGTATATCAAGTCCCCGATAAACCCACCAAGCGGGCGCGTCACGATGTTTAGCAGGCCAAACATAGCGGCCCATCGACCTGAGCTTGTTTGGCCAAGGTACGGGAAGTTCTTGAGGTAGTATGCGCCGAGGATGGAGTTGACGGCGAGTTCGGCGCCGAAGGAGTTGAAGTAGCCGAAGGCTAGCATGAGGGTTTGCAGCGAGAGAAGGACTTTCATGCCTTCTTTGAAAGTGGGCTTCACGACGACTTCGTGCTGGTAGCCGTCGATGACTTGAACTTCGCCCGTCGCGGACTCGACGTCGCGGGTAGGTGATGTCTCGTGAGCTTTTTTCTCGTCGTTGGAGGAGATGGAGCCGGTGGTCGCGGGCTTGTCGTCTAGGGCGCCGGTAGTGGACACGACGGTTTGGTGGGTGGAGGCACTGGTTGCGACTCCGCGCTCTGACCAGGTGCCGGTGGGTGTGTCGTCTGTGAGGAAGAGGAGACCGCAGGCCACGGTGGTGATGAGGATGAAGGGCACGAGGAAGGATACTCGCCATGCGACGTGCGAGGAAAGACCCCGGTCGTTTTTCAACGAGTCGTAAATGGCAGGCATAGCGAAACTAGTAACGATTAGTTGCGTACTAATTATAAGAACGAGAGCGATACTTACTAGGTGATACCACCACCTGAATTGCCCCAACCACCAACCAGCGCGTTAGCAGTTCCGACAATGTTCTTGTCGAAGAAGCCAGTGGTCCATACTTGGCAAGGCACAAATGTTCCTCCCAGGATACCAACGAAGAAGCGGATGAAGTACAATCCCATGGCATTCTTCGCTGTACCAGCGAGTGCGGTGGGAATGGCGCCCATGAAGAGAAGAGCAGCGAACGTCTTGCGAGGCCCAATGTGATCGCACATGGGACCAGCGATGGCGCGCACAACTAACGTCGCAGTCAAAGCGATGATGTTGGAGTTGGCAATCTCATTTTGCGACAGATGCATATCCATTTTGATACTCTTACTCAGCTAATTAGAGGTTAGTCGTTGTTGAGAGTCATGTGACAGGAACAGTGGGTAGCCTTACCAGAGGCGGAAACGCGTACCTGGGAAGTGTAAGTAATTGCGGGTAAGACAGATATGTGGAGCGACTTACCATGACCAGAACGCGATGAAGAAACCCAGATACGAGAAGAAGAACACACGCCCATACTTGTTCACGGGATTGAACACCGGGATCGATCTCGCTTTCTTGTTGTAAGGGTTGAGTTCGGGCTCCCTCCAGAGCAGATTGAAAGCGAACGGCATCTTGGAATCCGGGGCAGATGTTCTGTCTGCCTATTTACGAAGAGACAAAGGGTGCTGAGACTATCTCGACGAAGTGATCAAGAGGTAACTCGCTGCTCGAGGATACGAAACCGCCAGATACGACGAGCCTATTGTTATATACCAGGCTCCATATGGACGAGTACTGTACTTCCGCGGTCGCGCACAGTGACGCACGGCTAAGCTGGCGACAGGGATGCACCGCAAATCATCCCCCAGGCCAAGTGCGATCACTCTTCTCCGGGGCGTTAATCGGTGAAATTGGCGTTTTTCGTTATCTACAGCGCATGCACGACCAGGCTGGCGGAGAAAGACAAGTACCGACTGGAGCGCACCGTGTTCTCGATCAGTGCCGTGGCGCTGGTCTGGGGCTGGCGGATTGTGTTGGTGAATGATGTGGCATTGTGTATGGTGAAGGGGGCGGGCGAACGTTGTTGCGGGATCTTCGAAGCGTGTGAATTTGGGGTTGGAGGTTTGGCGTGGGATGGAGTGGGGCGGCTGAGGCGCTCTCTTATCTCTCTTGGCTCAAGCGACAAGGATGTTTCTCAACACGGATAGCTTATCAGAACTGCTCCAAAAAATAGATAGACAGCTTTTCCGCGGTGTTTTTGACAAAAGGACTTTGTCTCGATGGATGTTGTACCTGAGGATTGTGTTCCCAGATCTCCAAAAGCTACCATGTGGCGTCGACCAGAACATCTCGAAATTGAAAGCCACGAAACATATTTGCATTCTCCGCAGCTCGCATCTCAACTCGAGACAACTTGCTTTGCTTTTGGATACTGGATGTCCGAGTACAGTTGATCGTCGTTGGCGGCTTCTTCTCGATTGTGCCGTTCACGCACAGCACAACGAACACTCGATAAGCCCAACACTGATCCAGATATACGCCAAGAAGGCGATACATCCAGCGCCTTGATCAAGATTCCGGAAAACATCGTAGGAGTTTGTCCTTGCGATTGGCGATCATTTGCCTGGTTAGAGACTGATACCCTGCACAACCACCTCTTGACCAATGGAGTAAGACAAGTCACAACAGTGCCTTATCTCGCATGGACCCCAAGTCGACACAAGTCTCAGCGCATAAATTCCGAATCCAAGATCGACCATCTACAAAGCTGTCGTGATTCCCATGGTGAACGCCACTTTGCTTTTACGAAGCCTCGATACCGACCCTGAGGCTCGCGCTCTAGGCCTTGCTGATGAGGCTGACACTTGTACCCTGGCATATCAGATACTCCGCGGCGATCACAAGCTGTGGCTTCGAGACCGTGGCGCCCCTACATTTAGATCGGGTGGGTCTAGACATGTGAATGTAGATTCGTAGCGATCTCGGAGCACATGTGCCTGCCGGAGAAACTCACTTCGAACACAGCCAGCACGGTCTCAACCAGACCACACCACAAAAACTACGAGCCTTTCTCCGGTCAAGCACTGCAGTCGATATCCTCCAATTGTAACACTTGGCAGAAAGTGTAGGAGCTGCTGTGCTAGTCAGCGAGACAGGCTGAATGAGTAGATTTGCGTTGTGTTGTGTTAAGTGATTAGAGGAAGCTGAATAGATTCACAGTGTGAATGGACGTTGGATTAAGTTAGCTAGGCTCAGAGTATTGCCTGAAGTACCTGGAGTGCGAATTGGGTCGTGCTAATTCTTTTCCATCGCGCGACTTTTCCTTTCTCTTCAGTGTTGTTTCGCGAATTGGTTAGTCCACGACGACAGTGCCCAGCCACCCTGACCCCCAATCCCAATACCATCTTTTAAAATACTCACACCGTCATCATAGCCTCATGAACCTTTTACTCAAGCTGACATTACCTCCCCAACACGCTGTGCTCATCTTTACTATCGCGACACTAGAGGCACTTCGTCCGGAGAAACAATCTCACGAAGGTGCTCGTATATATCAAGCCAACGACATTAGCGATTAGTGTGCCCTAAAGGTTTACACATTATTAAGAATAAGCACCTTGGTACCTAGGCGCTAGTCAACAGACGACACCAAAGACTCTAATAAAGAATTTATCGACATACCCTTCAATCCTGCCCGACCTTCCAAATTTGTGAATAAAACCCTTTTCAAATTCGTCTTTTACCCCTCCCTACCAATTAAATCCGACTCCCATCTACAAAGCCGCTGCGACACCCTCAACAACCCCTCAGCAATCCAATCCGCAACACTACACAAATATATCCCCATCGCAACGAATCCAGCCCACCAATCAAAGTCACCACAGCCTACCCCGACTAGCCCAGCCCCAACTTCTCGTCTCGTTCTCATTCTGATCCCACATCTCGCATCACAACTACACCAAACACTCCCCATCCCAGCGCATACCACGACACCCCGCCGCTATTAATCGCGTGTCCACGCCACGAGAAAAGACACAACGTCACCACAATATAAATCATTGATTCTATTGCTAGTAAGCACTCATCGTCGAGGCAAGCAAAGTAAGCCATAGCTAAACAAGCAGGACGACAACACCAAGGGACCAAGCAGTTGAAACGAAACGCAAAAAAAGAAAAACTTGGCCACGGGGTTGTTTCGTATCGACATTCAAGACGCCCGCAGAAAACATGTGGAGTCAATTCTGCCAACGTTCAACTTCCATGCGATATCAACCGAAGTCTACGCGGAATGCAACATCCCAGTTAACAGCGTGCTTCGTCCATCGGCCTTGCTCGTAGTATTGCTAGTCTGGCGATTAATAAGGGCGCATTTAGCAGCTTTGACGACTAGGAGCTGATGTTATAGTGGTTCTGGTGAGTAGGAGTGCGTGCCATGGATGTTTTAGCATTTACCCTGATACTAACATTCCCTTCTCTTCCCATCTCTTTCCCTCCCCCTCCCTTCACTTCATGCCAACACAACACGAACACCCCTCACATGTCCCCTACCCAATCCTCCCAAAATCCACTATCACAACTACAACGCCACCACCACCACCACACCTCCACCACCACAATAGTACTGTCATCCAAAACCAAAAGAAAAGCAGGAAAAGTGAATTCAAGGAATGCACGAGAGTAATAATAAGTAACAGGACAGTCATTCAAGGACAACAAGAAAAAAAAAAGAGGTTGAACATGTGATGAAGCGTCGTGACAAAAACCAAAAGTCCACACCAACAACACACCAACAGCACACCAAACCAATGACTTCGCGTTCGCGGCGCAGCTTCGACGGGTTCGTGGACCAGGAGTTCTGCCGTTCAACAAGACGCTTTTCGAAAACTTTCTTTCGGTACTCGTGAATTCTGCATCTAAAAATCCGGAAACAAATGCCCATGCCTATTCGGACACGTCAGAACATGCTCCACACTATACGGACCCACCAATACGCACGGATCATCCCCCGCAAGCCCATACGCCTCCGTCTCCTCGGGGTACTTATCAAACTGGCTCGCATCACCAACACCAGCGCGTACAGGCGGCACATACGGCGCATCAATATCCTTCTTCTGGAGGCGGTCCCACGTGACCTCTGCGAACCACGGATGGTTCATCACGTCCTTTGAGCCGCCGTGCAGGTTGCCCAGGCGCTTTGTGAGGTCTGGCGTGATGAGTTTTTGCAGCAGGTCGTGGGCGTCGGGGTGGATGTAAGGGGGGTATTTGACGCGGGATTTTAGTATGTTTTCGTAGATTTTCATGGGGGAGCCGCCGTCCCAGAAGGGGGTGAAGCCGCAGAGCATTTCGAAGATGAGGATGCCGAGGGACCACCTGTGTGTGTTAGTGTGTGGAGGTTGGAGGTTGGAGGGGGGTGATGTACCAGTCCACCGACTTGTTGTAGCCCTTGGACGCGACTACTTCTGGCGCGAGGTAGTCGGGCGTGCCGCAAAGCGTCCATGTGATGTCGGGCACCTCCTTTGCGAAGCCAAAGTCTGTGATTTTGAGGTGTCCGTGTCTGTCCAGCAGCAGATTCTCCGGCTTCAGGTCGCGGTAGATGATGTTGTGCGAGTGCAGATAGTCGAGCGCAAGCGTGACTTCGGCGGCGTAGAACTTGGCGACGGGGTTGGGAAAGCGCTGGCTCTTGCGCAGCAGGCTGAACAGCTCGCCGCCCTCGACAAAGTCCATGACCATGTACAGGTTCTTGCTGTCCTGGAAGGTGCCCCAGAGGGTGATGAGGAACGGGTGCTTGACCTGCTGCAGCATGCGGCGCTCGTCGTTTGTGTGCTCGACCTGCTTCATCTTGACCACCTGCGCCTTCTTGAGCACTTTGACGGCGTAGAAGCGCTGGTTGTGCTTGGACTGCACGAGGTGCACGCGGCCGAAGCTGCCGGTGCCGAGGGTGCGCTGGATCTGGAAGTCGGTGAGCGAGTACTTGCCCTTGGTGACACGCGTCTGGTTAAGAGGCTGTGTCTGGAACTGCACGCCGCCATTGCCGTTCTTGGGGGCTGCTGAGGACGGGTCGGCGGGGGCATTGGGGGTGTTGTTGGGGTGTATCAGGTTTTGGATGCTGGGCGTGTTGTGCTGCTGCTGTGGTGAGGGCGCCGTCTGCTGCTGCTGCGGCTGGGCGTAGACGGGATTCATCTGGTCGGCGGGCTGCGAGCTGCTGGCCGTGGTGGTCGCGGAGCTCGCGGGCGTGGCGGCGCTGCTCGTGACGGCTTTTGCGCTGTCGTTTGTCTTTGTCTTGTGCAGGTGGAACGAGTGCCGCTTCGTCTCGACCGGCGACGTGGGCGAGTGCACCGTGGGCGACGTGGGCGAGGCCGGAGACGCCTCGTCGCGCGTCTTCTTCTTCTCTGGTGCGGTTGTAAGCAGGTAGTCGTGTAGGAGTATTAGTAAGAGGGCCAATTCGCACTCAGGAAGTTGCCTATGGACGGCATCGGGGCGGTGGAGGAATGCCCTCAGCGTGTATCGAATCGACGTGTGCCGCGGTGCAGATCGTCGCTGGAATGCGCCCCTCTGATACGGCACGACGGCTCAGCTACGCGGCGCAATTGGGTGTGTCAGCGCAGGGCATGGGCGAGGGAGTCGAGGGACAGGTGTGTGTAAGCTGTGTATGGAGGTCTAAGAGGTGCTGGTGAGGGGCTGGGCAGTGCATCGACGAGACGTCCAGCGCGCGGGACATGGGACAGGGAAGCTACCACGCGCTTGCGGGCATCGATTGAATCCCGAGAAGCGCCGTTGCGCCTAACGCGAAGCCACTTCCCACGTGCCGAAGCATCACTTTCGCACTTTCACACTTTCACACTTTCACACCAGAATCATCAATCCACTCTTACAAACTTGCGTCTGCACTCATCCCTCGTCAACCGCGCCGCTGCGTCATGCTGTCCCGACTCGCACTGCGTGCCTTTCCCCTTCGAAACACTACCCGCATGCGGACCGTTCTCGACCTCCATATCGGCCCATAAATGTCGATCACTGATATCACCCTGCAGCTGCAGCAACATCGTCAACGTTCAACGTGCGCGAGAAGGTACGTGTCACATGTCCAATTCACATCTACATTTCCCTTTCTCCTCCATCCTTCGCATACAACCCGCCCAGCACCACAGGCGAATAGTACTCCAGATCCAGCCCACACACCTCCATGCGCTGCTGTCTGAACCGCTCGTACAGCCGACTCCACACCTCCTCCGCCTGCTGGTCCTTGGGTCGCAACTTCACGCGATCTGCGTACGGAATATCGAATTCTGGCCCTGGCAGTTCCGGAT
>Ga0265780_10002376_pt1 | contig 25561 bp, 27 predicted proteins | sample P1T30metagenome_FD_192432 | JGI IMG/M metagenome (GOLD analysis project Ga0265780, IMG submission 192432) | Plant litter microbial communities from East Loma Ridge, Irvine, California - P1 T30 | ecosystem: Environmental > Terrestrial > Plant litter > Unclassified | place: USA: California...
TCACAGTGGGGTTCCATCGAATCCAACGGCATCCTCGCAAAATTCATGTATCTCATGTCCGAGCACCGCTTCATCCAACGCGACAACCCGCTCAACACCGTCTCGCAAAAGAAGATCTGGCTCTTCATCGGCATCCAAATCCTCGGCGTCGCTTGCACTGTTGCCATCTCACAAACCATCGCCGCGATCGGCTTCCCAGTTCTCATCATCGCGCTCATCCCCATTCGAACGTTTCTCATGCCGAAGTGGTTCACGGAACACGAACTTAGCGTCATGGACGATCTGACTGCGACAAATCCTGCGGTGCTTGTGAGCTTTGGCGGAACGCCGTCAGGCATGAAGCCTGTGAAGGAGGAGGGTGTTGATGATCTTGGAAGACTTGAGGCGACACGGACGGGGTCACAGCATAGCGAACATAGTGCGGTGCGTCAACGTGCTGGAGAGATCGCAAGATAAAGTAGTTGGTAATGGTGTGCTTGATCAAGCACAAGAAGTGATACTGCTGTAGATAACACGGCGGCAAAGATAGGCAAGATAGGCACAAGAGTTGGGGAGTATCCGTCGTTTTGTCATAGTCAGTTATCAGTATACCCAATATATGCCAGCTCTCAAGTTTCAAGTGCGAATTGTTACTCGGTTAAGAACACAAGACTGTTGTAAAAAGACATGTCACTCCCTCACTTACAATCGCAACAGATAAGCTCTCACGTGGCTGTCGTACCCTTATCATGTTCATGTTGATCTCATTCCTATCTCCTCTCCGGGGTATCAATCGCTCTTACTACATCCAAGCACTTTTCTCCCCCTCCACTCAACCACTACTGCACCGCCATCCAATCCTCCTCATCCACCGTCCCGCGCTCAACATCCTCAACCCGCACACACCCCGCCGTCTCGGGCAGCGCAAACCCCACAGCCAAACACACCCGCTTCTCGTCGCACTCATCGCCCTCATCGCCCTCGCCGTCAGCGACGATCTCTGTCATGCCTGTATCAAGCTCTAGATCCCAGGTCTTGCTGCCAACATGGCCCTTCCAGATGGGGCTCATCTGAAACAACTGCTCGACACCGAAGTTTGCTTTCTCATTACGAAAGAGCAGGGAGAGTTTTCCGTTGAGTTGGTCCTGCCACTGAACAGTTGCGCGCGTCGCATCTATTTGCCACGGTTTACATATGCCCTGCTTTACGAGCGCGCGCCGGGCTTTTTGTGACATCTGGTGCGCAAACACGAGATGATCGCCGGGCATTTCCTCGTCTGCGAAGATGCTTGGCCGGCGGCGTTGTGGCAATACCGCATGCGCCCTGTCTGTGAGTGCGTCGACGCTCTGGCTGACTTGGTGGAGTGTGGGTATGGAGAGTGAGGGGACGTAGGACATGGCTTTGTCGTGCATGGCGGGTACATCGCTGCCTTCGAATGCGCGGTTCAGGCGTTCTTGGAAACCTTCAGATGCGGATTCGGCGGCTTTGGTGAGCTTTTGGCGGACTTGCGGCCATTGGAGCGCGTCGTTAACGGTTTTCACTGTGGCGCTGGGGTGCTTGAGTGCGTCTGTGGTGGCGGTTCGCCAGTCGCCATTGCGCTCTGTGGGCAAGAGGTTCGATGTCTCGGGGAATGTGGACGAGTCCCAAGAGAAGTTGGAGGTGATTGACGGGCTCTTCGAGGGCGGTGTTGGAGCGCGCCCCAAAACCTCCCACGAAGAATTTTCGTCGCTCATTGTAGCACCGGGCGGCGGGGAAGGTGGCTGACTGATTGCTGTACGTCTAAAAAGCGGCATGACGAAGGAGTGTGGTAGTTTGGTAGTGATGCGGTGAAAGAAATTTTGCAGCATGCGCGCTTGAGTTGAACTCTATCGAGGAGTTGCGGTGCGAAGAAGTGAGCGTGAGATAGGTGCGTGCGATAGAAAAGAAAAGTAAATGTATAAGGCTGAATTCATGGCGCTTAGTGAAGGGCGTTCGTGCGCTGTGTATATACAATGACATCACATGGTTGTGCGTTTGCGGTGCGGTGAATGAGCGGACGCGGTGACTTTGTCAGTATGAACTTTGACAAGACACGGCCAGCGCATGGGCCGATATGGGACAGCAGGAGCTTTTGGTGACGGTCCTCAAAGCAACTGCAGTAGTGGGTGGACATAGAAGTCGACACTCAGTGCGTTTGTAAGGTGCGAGAACACAACAAAATGAGCAAACATGAAGAGTGTTTGGAATCCTTTCACACACCCGATCCTTGCGTGTAAGGCATTAGACCTTGGAAAGGGTCAATTGACATGAAAGGGGTCAACGTTTCGGTCGGGTGTAAACGGGCAGACTGTGAAACAAAAATTTAGGCACGTTGCAGGAAACAGTTTGTTGTGAGCAGGAAGACAGATGACGATCAAACGAGGGTCTCGTCGCAGCATCGACACTGCATATGGGTTATAGTAAAATCTATGAATTTGGACTGTTGATAATGGAGAAATGAATAGACGAACCGTCTTTTAGCAACCTCGTGAATTGCCACAAATCGAAAGGAAGGACGCGTTGCACTTTTAAGTTTCCCTGCACTCACTCGTCTGGATTTCTAGTGTTCAGGGCGAAGTGTCCATCAGACTACTTACAACATGTCTCACATGGAGCTTGGTTGCGCGCCATACTCTGAGAACACCGTACACTTGTTGATGTGGGTGGAGTGACCATTCTCTTCGTTGAAGACGTTACAGCCATACACCGCGGCATTTGGTGGCGTATACACTGTTCTTGGTAAGTTGAAGTTCGGCCACATAGACAGATCCAGCTTACGGTGAAGTGAAACAGCATAGTCTTGAGGGTCAGGATTGGAAATGCGATGCAATCCAAGCTTGTCCGACATGTAGGTGACTTGGTTCTCCTCAAAGGTCTTGTTCGATAGAACCTGCAGTGGATGATCTTCGGCGTTGTTGCGATCAACGGTAGGCCATGCGTAGCGTGTCTCCGTAAGACTGCCCTTCAGGATCTTCATGATACAGTGTGCATTTGCATGACTGCAGTACGTCAGCATAATTCCCTTTTATCAATGACCACACGAGACGCTTTGCTTCGCGACTTTCTCAACGATAACGAAACATAATACACGAGTATCGAAATTTGGCGGTCTTACCGTACCTCCTACGCTGTAGACGCATCGATCGTATGATCGGCAGCAAAAGCCGCTTCGTCACGTGGAGTCAAAAGCCAGATTGTCGAGGATGTTGAGCCTAGCTCGGTGTTTTCGTGTCAATAAGCGGTGTACAAAGAAACTTACTCGTGAATAGGGCTGGCACGCCCTGGCGACCACACCAAAATCATCTACCAAAGTCAGCTTCTTGATACCAGAATCTATATGAGAGCAACAAAGAAATCGTACCAAGTTGCTCTTGCCATTGCCCTTGTCCACCAAGTTGCGAGTATAGGCCATGTTCGATGCCGGGAAGAAATACTTTGACCACTCTGACTCATTGGAGACATAGTCCTGCATCAACTGCTGGAGCACCTTCTCGTCGACATCTGCAGAGTCAATCCCTGAACAAGGTCCTAGTTTCTCACTGAGAGCCTGAACAAGTGATTGAAACTTATCCTCGTGGTTGGTGATGCCTGGCATGATGTTTTCTGCGCTGAGATAAAGTGCGAAAATCTACGGGAGAAGGTACCGTGCTGTTGTGTTCGAGCCGGGGAGGCAGAGATAGCTTAAGTATGTATGAAGATAAGACTGAACAAGCAGGTTATCAGCAGGCGGAATGCGTGAATAAGATAACGACACGTGAATGCAGAAAAGAGTCACATTATGTAAGTTAGTCGCCGAGACTGCGCGTGCTATTCGCTGCTTCACGCCGAAGGTCGTGCCACATGCATCTGTCAAACCTACATACTTACCTAAAGGAATGATACCGCCTGCGATGTTGTACTACGGTCGTCGGTTTCCTTCGGAAAATCGGAAAGCACAGCTTGGTGCAGGCAAGTTCCAAGTTGCGCTGGGCATCACATGATATGCACGGCGATTTAAGGTTGCTCCGATCCGGCGAAACGATTCGCCGGACCCCGCCCGCGTCATTGCATATCGAATTTCTCGAGTACAACACCAGAATTACCACACCCATCTTGAAATACTGTCGAGGACACAACATCAGGCAAAATGGCGACCACCGTGGACAAGGTATGTGCGCCCCGCGCAGTTGAAACCTCAGATTGCTGACTGACTGCCAAAATAGATCAAGGACATCGAGGCCGAAGTAAGAGACCGCATTTCCGCAAACGCATCGATCGCGACTCACATCCCTGTTCTAGATGGCCAAGACCCAGAAGAATAAGGCAACGTCTTTTCATCTTGGTATGAACACCATTATGATATGCATATCGATATGCTCACACCAGGCCAGGGCAACTGAAGGCAAAGCTCGCGAAACTCAAGAGAGAACTCCTTGAGCCGAGCAGCAGTGGCGGTGGCGGTGCGGGTGTTGGTTTCGACGTTGCTCGTACTGGTGTTGCTAGTGTTGGCTTCATTGGCTTTCCCTCGGTGGGGAAGAGTACGCTCATGAGCAAATTGACGGGACAACACTCGGAAGCCGCTGCGTACGAGTTCACAACGGTACTACAACCATAACATGGAGCTGCGAGTGGTCTACTGACTCTTGAATAGCTTACCACAGTACCAGGCCAGGTCATGTACAACGGTGCCAAGATTCAGATTCTCGATTTGCCTGGTATCATCCAGGGTGCCAAAGACGGCAAAGGTCGTGGTCGACAGGTCATTGCAGTCGCAAAGACATGCCATCTTATCTTCATCGTCCTCGATGTGAACAAGCCCCTGACAGACAAGAGTGTCATCGAGAACGAACTGGAGGGCTTCGGCATCCGTATCAACAAGAGCCCACCGAACATTGTGCTCAAGAAAAAGGACAAGGGTGGCATCAGCATCACCTCCACCGTCCCCCTGACGCACATCGACCATGGTGAGATCAAGGCCGTATTGAACGAGTATCGTATGGCAAACGCGGACGTTGCTATCCGATGCGACGCCACTGTGGACGATTTGATTGATGTCATCGAGGCGAAGGGCCGAAGCTACATCCCCGTCATCTACGCGCTCAACAAGATAGACGCCATCACGATCGAGGAACTTGATTTGCTGTACCGTATTCCAAATGCTTGTCCCATTAGTTCCGAGCATGGCTGGAACATTGACGAGCTACTGGAGCAGATGTGGGAGAAGTTGAACCTGGTGCGCGTCTACACGAAGCCCAAGGGTCGCATGCCCGACTACACTGCACCGGTTGTCTTGCGCTCCACGGCGTGCACGGTCGAAGACTTTGTGGGTTTATAGCGCTATGGCATGGCGATGCACACTAACAGCGGCAGTGTCATTCCATCCACAAGACGATTGTCGACGATTTTAAACACGCCATTGTGTACGGTAAATCGGTCAAGCATCAGCCTCAGCGTGTGGGTCTTTCCCATGAGCTCGCCGATGAAGATATCGGTAAGTACCTTGGACCGACATAAGGCCTTTAGTGGAGCGCTCTTACTTACATGTCAACCAGTCACCATCGTGAAGAAGTAGACGAGGTCCTGTGACGTGAGATCTTCCGGCATGCAGGGTTCCGGCTTCTGCGATACAGAGTGAGTGGAGTGATGGAAGGCTTCTGGATGGTTGAGCATGTCTTGCTACATTGACTTGAGGATACCGAGTAGCAGGCGGCTCGATGCCGACTTCGCAGCTCAGATTGGCCGCTGCAGCCGTCCCAATAGCACTGCCTCGGCCTCAGCACGTACGCTTACTTGGACAAGACCGCACTCGGCGCGGATCATTCGCCAATCCGCATGGGACTGTGGCGGTCCGTTGCCGTCCGCGAGCTATCAACAAGACAGTGTGGCCTTGGTGCCGCAACGAAGGCGCAACGCGGAGTGCAGACGTCCCAACCACGAGGTCGCCAGTGCTATTGGAACGGCGTCAGCTTTGTTTTCCCATATTGTTTACTCGGAATGTCAGGGAATAAGATGAGACGATCACCATTGTCTGGCCCAATTTTTCAAGGCGTTGGCTTTTCTCATTGGCTTTCTAACGGGCACAGTGGTCAACTCGGAGAAAACGAGAAAAGGCGACAGGGGGCGTCGTCCTCCTGGCGACTCACAAGGCTCGCTGCGAGTTGGGCGCTAATTTATTATCGCTCCTGGCTATGAGTGGCTGTTCGGCAGAACCTAATGGGTGCTTGAGGGCTCGCCTCTTTGAGGGCGCGATTATTGCAGCTTTCCGAAAGGGTTTCAGCCGTGGACACATTGCGCCTCTCCTTTATGCAACGGCAACTGATTGACGTGCGATGCAGGCTCGTGGGAATCGCCACCATGTCGCGTACCTGAGCAGCAAGCAAGTCCCTTGGACACATCGGGCGTGGCGCCACGAGTGCACGGCAACGGCCAGCAGTGGCAGAAGGGCGCCGGACGCACGAGGCGATGCCAATATAGCGCGTCCACTCTGACCATGTCCGTTTCGGGTGGCATTATATTAGCCGGCCGCAGAGGTGCAAAGGCGGTGCAAAAGCCCTGATGGGATGGGTGATCCTATCCGTCCGCCTCGACATCCCATTTGCCGCAGCGCCAGACAGGCGTGGAGGCGTGCGCCGGGGTGTGCTCTTGAGCTTGAGCCAGGCGGCCGCATAATTCTGGCCCGCGCAGCTGCTAGGGGCGCATCCCCGATGAGACCCGCTGACGCTAAGCCCAACGTCGTCGCTGGTGTTGCTCGTCGCTTGGCCTGATGGCGTCCAGGATTCACAGTGCACACGCCAACAAGCCAGTCTCTCGTCGGCACGCTTGGGCTCGAAACAAACAGGGCCCCTCTCCCGCAAGCTGCAGCAGGCCGCGCCCGCATCGCACACACCAGGGCTTGTACCAGCGTCCCCAGACTCTCTTCAAGTACGCGCTGCAGACCCGCCGCGCCAGGCATTTCCCTGCAGTGCCTGTCCCTCCATTTGAGTTCGTTGCTTTGCCGCGCTACTTGATACCATTCGCTTTGGACCGCTGTCATACTACAGCGCCTTTTGTCAGCCCAAGCCCCGTATTGCTGCGGTACATCCATATCCTCGTCGCTGTCGTTTCGCTTCAGGATCCAGAACATCACCTTATGCATGCATGCGCCCGCCCGGACTGAGGTCACCCACGTTCCCAGGCACAGCAACACCGCAGTGCAGATGCCCGCCAGAGAATCTTCTCTACTTTGTATCTGACACGGCCAGCTCGCCCTCGCACGGTTACAAGACTCCAATCTGCTCACTGACGCTTCGACATGAGCCAGCTCCAAATGGACCACGACCAACACCATCACCAGGATCATTTTGATGACCACAATGCGTCATGGCACGACAACACTGGATACAACCCTCACCATCAGTCTCCAGTCCAAGACTACAATGGCTTCAACAGCTTTGCGCCGCTGCCCATGGAGCCAATGTACGGCACTGCTATGCATCCACCACCACACCATTCACACCCAACACCTAGAACTACCCACCCCCAGTTACAGCCGTTGATCATGCCGCAATGGCCGAGTATGTTGACTAGCCAATCGACTTACCAGCCCTCCATCTTTCCCTCGGCACCAGTCCCAATAACCCCGGCTTCTGCTACTCCAGTATCTGCAAGTTCGACTCATTCACGCACCTCTTCGACGCCTCGGAAGACTCTCACTGACCAGGATCGTCGACGCATGTGCCAATATCACGAAGAGAACCCAACTGTTAAGCAGACTGAGATCGGAGGTATGTCTGCATCTGTCCTTGTGTGATAAAGATCGTATCGCTGACAGTGTCACTTAGCTATGTTTGGTGTTGAAAGAAGGTACCACAGCATGCTTCCATGCATCTTTCCGTGCTGACCTTATCTGTAGTACCGTTTCAAAAGTGTTGCGCCAGAAGGAGAAGTATCTCTACCAGGATGACGGGAGTCGTTCACCTATCAAAAGATCCAAGGGCAAATTTCCAGACATTGAAAGAGCGCTTGCAAACTGGGCGAGGAACCACCAAAGACAGGGTCTGCCACTCAGCGATGCCATCATCCGAGATAAGGCCCGATTCTTCGCTTCGACCGTGGGCAACTCTGATAGCCACCTGAAGGCAAATAGCACCAGTTGGCTGGAAAAGTTCAAGCAAAAGAATCATCTCATGGGAGCTAGATCGAGGAAGGGCTCGATAGCGGAGGAGTCTGAGGGAACGTCGAATCCGCCGTCGAATGTGCAGACGCCAGGGGCCGTTTCGCCTACATCGCCAGGCGGGGTATCGCCCTCCAATACAGCCGTGACAGCCAAAAAGAGCACAGAGAACCTCAAAAGCGAAAGCCCCGATACTTACGACTTTACTAATCAACGTCGACCTTTTCACTCACAGAGCAGCACTTCGTTGTCAAGCGTCTTCACTGATACTGCGCCCCCGTCCTCTTTCTCAGCCGGCCCGACCAGCCCTAGTTCACTGTCTTCTCCCTTCTTCACGCCAGATTCAGCATGCGGCCCCAGTCCCTTCATGGGGCGCCAGGCTGCAAATGGGCAGCCAGGTAGTAACAATTTCCAGCGACCACGCAGTCAGACGTTTCCCTTGCTAGTCGGCGTCGAGCAGTACATGTCACCACCAGGCTCCTCAGATGCCCTGACACCGAAGTTTGTCAGTAGCAATGCCCTCGACTCTCCCATGACAGAGCTTCCTGGATCACTGGCTGCGATTGATGAAGCAATGTCGGTATCGCCTACACAGACTCATTCGATGCAACCACCGCCTCTCCCAATGGCTCACAACGACGAGAAGAGTTCATCTAATGATTCCTCGCCCATTACACCCTCGCAGGAAGAAGCTGCACGCGCGCTGGAGCTCGTTATGAACTTCTTCCAATCTCAACACGCCGGGTTCGTGGTAGAGCCGCAGGAATACGTTACGATCGGGAAACTCATGGAGAAGCTTCGTATCAAGCGGAGCTCTGAGAGCGTGCCACCAGGCATGCGCCGCATATCAGAGACAGAGTTTACAATTTCTAAGCTTGAGGGCGTGGACACTCTCCACTGATGCACGACTACCACGGGTCATCACAGACGAGAGCACCCGCCTTGCGATACGCCTTTCTGGCCTATCTGACTGAGCATCAATATGCGATGCCAGTCACTGCATTTAAAAAAGACTTGGAGTCAGCCTGGAAACACATCCAGCGTACACTTTGGGTCAAGAGAGCGATTACAATATTTGCATTTCTTCTGTCTTTCTGCATCAGCATACTTAGCATTGTTTTTCACCTATTTCTTATGCATCATAGTCTGATTTCCTTCTTAATCCCACGATGGTCGACTATACCCCCTTTTCCGCGCGTACACATCATGCTACTTGTTGCATCCAGAGGAAAAGACTGTAACCGCTCGCGCGGGCCACTAGTACTTGTACGCTTCATTTTCCGTTTTGTTTTTCATACTTTGTCGTCACAATCTTGTCGCGACCCTCATGGGCTGGCCTTCTGCGGTGTTGAAGTGTACAATGCCTGAAACGAGCTTATTTGGATTGCGTTACTTGTACGCTCCTTGTCACCTATATGTGGATATGATATAGCCTTAGGCGCAGTCTTGCAACATAGTCTGTGAGACACAGCCGAAGAAATGACAGCTTTCCAGTTACTCAATCTCCTGTAGTGGTTTTGCCTTGTGCATTGATCTGTGAACATTGGGAGTAAGAGATCGCCCCAAGTGGTCATGTGGTGGTGAACGGATGGTACTTGCCGCTGTCACTTCTCGGCTCATCGGCAGCGCAACAACATGTCCTTGCACAGCATAGCACAAATGTACACAGAAACTATGCATATTGAGTTAGAAGGCAGCAGAGCCATGTCTCTACTTTTATCTGTGACATGGTGTTCAAGTAGAACACTTCGGATGCCCTCATCAGCATACACCAAAGTGAACGGTGAGTGTCAGGATCAGCGTCGTTTGGCAAAGCTCAAACCCCGCCGCTTCGGTAAGCGAGGCCGCGCAGAAGCCCGCTCTGCAACATGAGCACAGCTCAACATCACGATCAGCATGGGAGCGTCCATGACGATGCAGAACACCGCCCGATTCGAAGCAAGATGCTAAGCTGCATCCCACTGTGTTTAGTCTAGATGGGATTTTTCTCCTTCCCGGCCTCCCCGGCGTAAAACACGTCGATCGGCACGCGTGTTTTCGTAGGGCTTGCCTGATTGAGACACATTCGTTTCGGAAAGTTTATTGGCGCCGGTCTGGGCTTGGGATGGGATGCTGGGTTTGCAAGCCGACGAGGGGATACGCGCATAGATGGAAGGGACATTACCACAACGGCGAGTATATGCTGCGAATGGACATGGCGTACGCACGCTCAACAGACGCTTTTGTAAAGCAATGCATACACATGCGAAAAGCAAACACGCTTTGTTGAATAAAACCGTTTGCATTGTTCGCTTGCGCCCGCTCGCGAGGGAAAGAAGCAAACACGCCCTTCTGTCATTCCTGCGAAAATAACGCCGCGAGCCGCGTTGCTTCCCTCGCGCGGCGCGACTGCGGCCGGTTCGCGACGAGCCTGCTGCCTTTTCTCTGTCTTCCGCGCCTTTATCAAACTCTCGCGTTACGGGCCGTACCGACCAACCCTTTTCCAGAGAAACAAGAACTACAGGTTCCCGAAAGCCGCGATCAGCAGTAAGACTGCAGTGTGACTGATGTAGGAGTAAGGCGTAAGTCTCACAGGCAATGTTGGTTCATGGGACGGGTAAATTGGGGAGTGAGATCTGTGCCGCATGAGATCGCGAGTGTGCAAATGGGTGATGGCGCGGAAAACGTACGACACGAGGGTGTTTTTTATTATGTTAATGATATGAGTGTGGCAGCCAATGGGCATGCAGGAGGTTGCTTGGGGGCGTGGTTTTTGCTGGTGCGATATTCGGGCCGGTGAGGAGAGGGTGCTGCAAGTGTAGCGCAAGAGCTAAAATAGTGGACGTGCGACTGTCTGACTGTCTTGGGACGGGCTTATCGCGGGATCTTCAAAATGTGAGGGTAATAGACGATGCGAAATGGGTTCAGAGCTGGGCTTGTGCGCTTGAACAGGCTGCTGGAAATACGCAGTGGTCGTCACGATCGCCTTTTGTGGAAGACGATGCAGATGTGAGAATGTTAGTGTTTGACGTCCGTGACGAGGAAAAGGTACCTGCGTTAGTCTCCACGTGACTGATATCGAATGCCGTGTAACGCGGTACGGGTGGAACCGCTAGCTGATGTTCTTCCGAAGTTCGAAGGCACAGAGGTACGTCAAAAAGGTTGAAGTCTGTGTGCTACCAATGTCTACCTGTCACACAGCATTCAGGTTCCGCACTTGCCATGTGTTCGGGCTCGAGTGCCGAAGTACAATTTATTGATATCATATTTACTTCCGGGCTGTTATCGCAGGAAACGGTAGTGGCCAGATATTGCCAAGCTGAAATCTCCAGCACGTGTCGAACGGTAAAAAGCGTGTGGTTAACGAGACGTACTCAAAAAGTACCCTGCGATTTTGCGAAACGCCTCAGGCGTAAGTGAGCATTGTCCACGCGTTTTGTGCCTGGTCCGGCCCTGTGAGACATGTCTCGTCCTACAAGTTCGTACGACGAGTTCGTCATACCTTCATACCTGTTGGTTGTCTCCACTTATCTTCGCCATACTTGCTACCCGTAATGCTGCTTCCCGCCTGTCAGACGCATACACCCGTCTCTGTAAAACCCGTAATGGAAGTCCGACAGTGGAGCCATGTCTTTACCAACATGAAGCTTGTAATAGCTACTGTGTGAAGCTAGTTGATGTCAGCTGCGGAGGTCGAGGGCTTGATGCGGCATGCTGTACGTGCCGCCACAACCGCCGGTGACATCCGTGAAGCCTGTTAAGCTTGCATTGACGCGTACATTGAGTTTGTCATACATGGCCTTTACTAGCTGCGTTGTCGTAATTGCTCGACCGAGCATGAACGATGACCTATTGGCAATTACAAGGTGGTCGTCGCGAGGTAGCGCCTCACTTTGTTTCCAGGGTGATGTTCGTTCCATATCTCCGCAAGGATGCTCACAAGGATGATTAGCAACACGATGATTTCCCTCTAAAGTTATGTCTTGCAGCGTCGAGTCAACTACCCCGTGTTCCTTGGGCATCAACATGACGTTTTCGGCATCTTGTCCGTTGTCCATGAGAGAGTCGCGAGGCCCCTGAGTAGTTCGCATGGAAGCATTGTCAACCAATGCCTTGATCCGCGGGTGGGAAGGGAAGGGAACCATGTCAATGAGGCGAACAAACCGGGTGTAAGACACCGATTATAGATGCCAGGTTCTTCGCGAAGAGCTTTAGTGTTCCTTCCTGAACAATGCGTCCAGTTTCAAGAATTGTCCTAGGGATCCATGGTTCCTTGCGCAAATGTGGTGGGGGCCGGTGGGGGGCGGTGCGAGCTCAGGATTAAAGTTCAACGGGTATCTAGGGTGTTGACTCGATGTTCGGAGTTGGATGGATACTGAGATGTGGGCCAGCGGCGACCTTCTCTACGCATGCGCCCTGGTTGCGCGCGGTATTCGACACGATGTCATCGCATGTTGAGCAAGAGTCTTCGTCTTTGCGATGAGCCTTAGTGCGGCACAGCAACCCTCTTGCTCTCTCGCAACATGTTGTCCAAGCGATTGAGCTTTGAAACAGTTCGGCGGCAGCCTGCATGGCCTCAGACACACATCGCTTGCGATAAGGCCAAACTTTGAGGCGGTGGCGTGCGGGGTACTAGTGAACTTTTACTGCCACCATCGGTTCTGCAAGATTCAGTCCTGAAACATGATGGATAGAACCAGATGTGGGCGGGTGCGAATGGTTCTCCTTGCACGTGAAAATATTGAATCAGAGGTCGCCATCCAAGGCTGATCTCGACTGCAAAGCTGGCCGTGTGATCGCCTTGACTTACACAACTTGGTGGCGGGGCTTTAGGAACCCGCGGAAAGCCTAACAGCTTGTGAAGTAATCTTCCGGGCGTTGCGCCCACGTCTGATTCCACTTGAGCGGACATCGTTGATTGTCACGAGTGCTACTGTATTCATTGTAGTGCCCGTGAATTTCCCCGGACATACTTGAGAGTCCTACGATGACAAGTACCGAGTGAACGGAGTTAAGCATCTACCGGTCGGTGTCCGGTGCTATGCCTTTTGAAGGCTTCCGCTTATTTGGCAATGTCGACACCTGCAGATAGGTATACGATTGCCGGCATGTGCATTTCATGTTGACACGGACCGAGAAGCTCCACGGGGGCCGAAGAAATACAGGACCATGTCCGAGCTTCTCTGGGCAGGACGTAACTTGAAAAGTAGTTTTCTACCTACACCGCCCATCGATTCGGTGGCCCGCCTCATTGACATATGAAAAATCCGCCGTGGCTTGCTGCATACAGTGGAGCACGAAAAGACTCGTCCGGCGGTGGTGGCCTCAGCGTAGCAGAGAACTGCGGGGAACCACGCTTTGCTTTTTCGTGTACTTGCTTTCGGCACTTGCTCGAATTGTCAGGTGCTCGACGGCGCATGCAGTCTGGATTCTTGTACTACCTCAACACTTTTTCCTGTGATTTTTTTCATTGGTCGACAACCCCTCTTTTCGTGTCCGGCGGTGTACCTTTACCACAACAGTAATCAAGTCGACGCAGTATGAGTTGTTTGTACATGGACTCAACCAGGAGTCGATGCAAGCTAGACTGTTCACAGATTGATGGTATGCTAGTACGGCCAAAACGGGTCCAAACTTTGGGGCTCTGAATACTAAATGCCGCGAAAGGATCCTTTCAAAGGGGGGTGTTACTGTTCGGACTTTCATGTGTGTAGCGGTGAAGTCCTTGCATGTAGATGATCGCAAGCTAGCATCAATAGACTCTACCCTAACTCGGTCCACGAAAACGACTGACTAGGTGGTTCGGTCTGCACGTTTACCGAACGCTCTTCCATCAACTCACGTACACCATGGACTCCTAGTTCCGGAAATAGCCGTAGAACGATCAACTCGACGATCTGAAAAATGAGATGCTTGTTGAGATATGTGTCGTCAAGACAGCTTAGAACTTCTTCGACATGTGCAAGTTGTACTTGTCGCTTTTCGGACGCAAAGAATTTCACCGCTAGGCTCGGCGGTAACAAGGTGAGTATGGAGACGGCACAGCGCTGCTTGATCTCCTTGACTTCGTCATCTGACGGCAGCTGACGCGGGGGTCCGAGAGCGTTGTTTGGAAAGAGCGTAGCGCGGAGCGTTCGGAGAATGGCTGGTAAGAAGGTGGGGTTTAGAATGCGCCGGTGAATGACGTTCGATAGAAGCCTAGATTGGCCAACAGTTAGCGATTGAAACGCAAGGCTCAATGCGCAGTACGATCCTCATGGGCATCATTGCAAGGCGCCTTTGCAATGGCACCTTCCACGGAATACGGTTAGCCAGAGCGCGTAAGACAGCCCCATGATTGTTCTGCCCCTGCCTCCGCACGAAAATGCAGCTCGAATCATAGGCGACCCTCGAGTTTTGTTCCGTTAGCTTCGCTATGCAAAGGACTCAACCGGCAGCCACCAAACGGTACAGCGGACCCGGATGCTTGCATGGAGATCTCGTGGCATGTAGGAAATGAGGTCCGGAGCCTCGCAGACTCGGAATGGAGGCTACTAGCCATCTTCGAATTTGTGAGCCGAGCCAAGCCAGTCAGCATGAGCATCATTCTTCGAGTACTCCGAACAAAGTGCATCGACGATGGCGATATCGAACCTCGTCAAATAGAGGACACCTGTATAAAAGTGAGGCGTAATCCTACGATCCTTGGTGGCATGATCAGGGTCTGTGACGAATGTCCTGTCTGGCGAAGCAACGGCCAGTCCCGAGCTGGATAGAGTGGGCAAATCAACCGGCGCGTAAGCGTCCGGAGTAGCTAGGCTCACGATAACGCGGCTTAAGCTGCAGTCCTCATGTTGCGGTTTCAATATGGCGTGGATACTGCCCTATCATCTGGTGCATGTAAGGGTGATCCACCTATAGTGCGCGCATCGTGATGCCGTTTTTATGGTGTTGGTCAAGGGCAGCATTTTGTTGCCAAGCCCCTCGTGCGAAACCGATTTTGCCGCTCGGAACGGGTGCCGGGGCGTGCATGGAACGATGCGCCGCCCCGACAAGGATGCTAAAGGTGTGCCAGCCTGCGGGCCGTCGCATTCGCTGAAGCGAAGTCAAGTGACCGAAATCCTATGCGGGACTAAATGCACTTTGTGTTGCACTGTGCTCGGACCCTTGTATAGCTGGCCAACCAGAAGGAGATAAGGAATAATTGTCGCAACTCACCTATCCAATATACAGTCGGTGTCACCCACCTTGCCTGGGCCTGACAGTAGTCCCCAATGCAGCATTGAAATGGAGCCCAATAGCCAAGGCATGCGAACACTCAATTGAGTGAGCTGCGCGATGCAGCTCCACAACTTCATGCTTACGACAGGCCGTTTCGTTCCCAACGGGCGCGTGGACGGAGATGTGGCCTTTATAAAGTCCTGTGATTGGTCAGATGCTTCGACATGTGAAGCGTCCTTGATCATAGCCCTCGGAGGAAGAGATGATGATGTTGCCAAAGTCGAGACTACCGCGCGCAGCGCTGTAAACGCCAACAGAATGTATTGGATAAAGGTCCAGAAAAGCCCCGAGATGGACGCGGGCCTGGTCTTGTGACTGGATGCAAGTGCATTTGCTGATCTGGTCTGCTCGTTTCGTGCCGACGACAAAAGGCCGTATCGTTCCAAACGGGTAATCGATTGCTCTGATATCGGGTCATCTGGTCGGCGAGTCTCCTCTTTTGCAGCATCGGTCTGTAAAACCTTTGCTATGCTTGTGATACCTTCCCATAGCAGCCAGCCCTCACAGGCCTTGCCACTAATGCCATTTCCGAGGATCATTTCGGCAAATATCTCTGCCACTAGAGCACGAAGACAGCCATTTTCCAGATCTTCAGTAGGCAGTAAAACAACCAGGACGCCCTGGACGAGCAATTGGCGCCAAGCGGACTCGTTTTCCCGTTGCTCAACAGTAGTTGACGGCACAGCATCGGTGGGAACAGGACTGAGTGCAGGGTGCGGGTGGATAGTGTGGTAAATTAGACGAGGGCTTGAGGCCAATGATTGTGACGACGACGCTTGCTGCTTTGCAAGGCGTATAGCTTCACAGTGTATAATTAGATATGCATCACACTGAAGCTCAGGGGTTGCAGACACCTACAACTCAAGTGTGCTTCAAGCAGATCTGGAATCTCGTCTAGGAGCATGGCCTCCAGATCCACCTTGCGAAGGCGTTGCTCGAGACCTCTCGTGCAATGAGCGATGATCTGGAGCACTTCATTGACGAAGACATGATCGGGCGTGATCTTTGAGTACCACGTCTGTACAAATTCTTTGATGATCACCGAGATGATACCGTAAAGCTGGAGATCAACCTCGTTCGAACTGGTAAGTGGTGGTAGTACTTCTTCAATAGGACGCGGCGTAGTACGTCCCCTCTCGCCGTTTCCTAGGAGCACATTGTGCGAACATAGAGTGCGACGGACAAATGCCGCAGTTGCTCTATCCGAAGTAGTGTCAGACTGAAGCCTTGGTGTGTCGGTTGTTCGTGTTGCGCCAGCCGTGCGCGGTTGATGTGGCTGTTCGCTTCCATGATTCGAGGCCTTTGGACTTGCAGGTAGTTAGTCCGCTGCCCAGTGTGTCGTCGCCATTATGTTCGAATGTCGTTCATAGTTGCGACCATATGCAGGCAGTTTGCACGTGATGGCGCGTTCGGAAGCGCGATCATGGGCGAGTGTTGCTGTGAGGACAGTAGGTGAGTGCGAAGAGCGATGACGTGAATTCGCGGAAGGTGAGTTTGCCCGGAGTTTTAGCGCGTTGTTTGTGCCCTTGCGCGCCGTCCCCGCCGAGTCTCCCACCATCAACCTTCTTTGGCGGGATAATCTACGAGGACGTGCGACATGTCTACAGAAGGATCTACAGAAGTGGAAGAGACGCCCGAATGTGAGATCCTCCAGTATTGGCCATGAATATAGCTGACCCCCAGCAAAGCGGTGTACCTAGATGTCGAGACGCAGCTCAAAGACATTGTACAAAACTTATACAACCTGATAGTTCAATCATATGATCATCGTGGCAGTCCGACGCAAGAGGCTATGAAGCGTGAGATGTATGTGTCTCCCTGATTTGTTCAATAGCAGTGAAAGTACTCGAGGCTAATAATCCCCAGCCAGTCGCTCATACAGAACTTGGTGAAGCTATCTCGAACAGCACCCGAAATCCGTGTGTCTGTCCCGCCCGAAATCGTCACGTATGTCGAGGGCTCTAGAAACCCCGACATCTACAATCGCGAGTTTGTCGAGACAGTGCAGCGCATGAACCAAATGCTCAAGGGCCGCTCGGAAGCACTACAAGCGCTCCAAGCTCAGATTGCACATCAGCTCCAGATCGCCATTCCGGAACTGAAAGGCGATATCGAAAGAGCTGTTGAAGCGACCGGCGGGAAGATCCCAATTACAGGGACAACAATCGATCCATAATCTGCTCACGGTACCACGACCACGCCTGCGCAAGATCCCGAACAAAGGATATAAGCGCACCTATGGACCGCCCAACGTGGCGGCCATGGACCTCAAAAACATAAGTTGACGGCCTTGATCCGTTTGCACCGTAGACCAGAGACAAGATTTTCGACGAATCGCAACCTGCGACCCTGGTTGAAAGCGTGTATCCTCAAGGATGGTGGCCCTGACGAGTATGGTACCGAGTCACAGTGGCACTTCGGAATGATTCTCGCAACCAACAGCGCCAGATCGGACCGGATCGGAGCTCAACCCATCCAGCACACTTGCACCATGCACCATCTAGATATGACGCCCAGCACCACCACAGCATTGGCACAAGATCATTGCAATACGGCAGTACCAGTAGATGGGCACAGCTGTGGTCGTGTGTAGATGTCTTTCTCTTTGTGCATTTCAGCAGATCCTATTATTGCACTCTTGCACAATTCTACTCACACATTTCTCCTGCAATTGTCTAGCTGGCTACCCCATCGCTAACACGAACACTCCTCGCATCTTCAATGGCTCTTTTCATGCTTTTGCTAGCTTAGAACACTATCTATCACATCGTGCTGGCAGCAAGGTGATGCGTGAAGTCTTTGTTGGAGTACTGATCCAACAGCACAAGACCTCACCATCTCCGTGCCAATCCTACATAGCAGTAAGCGAACATCAGTAGAAGCTCGTGTAAACCCGAGTAGCCAGTGATTTTCAATGACTCCCACATTCAATCCCCATCACATGCCAAACGCGACGCACTCACACTACCAACGCGACACAAAGACCATGTCAAAAACATCAACATCACCAGCACAAATCCACATACATCTCAAAACAGCAGACTCGTCTCACATCTAAGGGCCAGGATACCCAATCCACTCCCGCTCATCATCCACGACCCGCCCATACTCCAAAAGCAGCCTGAAAAACCACGCTTCAAAATCCACATTCCGGAGAACTTTGTCGTGCCAAAGCGTGCTGCGCTGCGCAATTTCCCTCGCCTTCCTCTCGCCCTCAGAATCCCCGTTGCCATTTTTACTCGGCCCTTGGTTCCCACCCTTTTCATTCTCATCGCCACTGAACCATCTTACAAGATCGAGATGCTCGTCGCCGCGTAAACTGAGCGGGATGTAGTGTACCCAAGGCTTGAGCCACTCAGCGTGCCACTCGCGGAACACGGCCATTTTGTAAGTGAGGCTACGGGATTTGAGGAAGCTGTAGAAGCGGCCGCTGAAGGCGTTGCCGTCCATGTCGAGCAGGTGTTTGAAGTACCAGGCGTCGCCGGCGTCGGCGCGGTCCGTGACGTGGAAGAATTCTTGCTGCGCGTCGCAGTCGCCGGGGTCGCATTGGCCGATGTGCGAGAAGTGCACGTCGATGAGGTATTTGCGGCTGCGGCGGTCGATGTTGACAAGGGTGTGTTTGTTTGAGTTGGGGGTTTCGGGGACAACGATTTGGGCGGTGTCGGGGGCGTTGATGTGCTGTACGACGTGTTGGCGGTGTTGACGTCGCCAGCCGCCGTTGCGAGAGAAGCCACCGGTGGTGGAACCGCGCCAGTAGAGGGCGTTGGTCTTATTTTCCCAAGTTGTATCGGTAGACTCGTCATACTTGACCTTTCCACTCCAGTACCATGGGCTGGGGTAGAGGATATCTTGAAAGCTGGATATCTTGGATTGCGAAAAGACAGGAGTGAGTTCGTGAATGATGTTGAAGGCGTTGGGGCGCTCGAAGAAGCCAAAGGTAGAAGAGAGCGAAGGTGATATGCAGATGTCGGAAAAGGCCGTCGTATTGTAGATGTACTGCAGTGGGCCCGTGGCGTATGCAGTGAGGTTGTCCAGTGCGCCATCCTCAAAAGCCTGCGCAGGACTGTCGATGGGGCAAGAGAGGCGGGAATGGGTCCATGTCTGCTGATGGGAAAATCTGTTGAAGTTGGAAACATACGTTTCCACGAACCGCTTACCATCATTCATATCGTCTGGTCGGCCTGAGAAGGTATTGCGCAGAGACTCGGACTTCGCCACGCGTGGTAGTACCTCATCTCGTGCTTTGCTAACCATAGCTGCAAGGACACTGTCTGCTACTACGACCCGCGGTTCATCATGAACGTTGAAGCCTAGATCCATGTCTGGCAGATACTGAACAAACTTTTCCAACATATCGATGGTCGCTTGTCGCTGCCACTCGTCGCCTTTCTCGATGTAGACCACCGCACCGTCACGAATTGCGACTCCGATCAAAGCGCTGTCTTCACCACCCAGCTCTCTGGTGATTCTTGAACGTATTGTTGCGGGTTTGATGGCCCAGAAAGGCAGCAGCATCTCGTTGATCATATCATATTCGTCAATCATGACTACCTCGTTGCGGACGGCGAACTCATACCACTTATCAAAGTTTGGTGGCGGTGCTATCCCATACCTGCGGCGATACTCTTGAACAGCAGCCGCTAAAGACTTGGACTGACGATCCAGGACACTCTGAAATTCGGTCTCTGCCGCGTTGATCAACTTCGCAGCTGGGTGTCCGTTGCTGAGATCGAGTGGTATTGGCTCAAATAGTGAAGATGGAGTAGTGGTAGGTAAAGACGAAGGAGCATTTGTCAGCTTTTGAGGTTGCACTCCAGAAGCATATTGAAAAAGTAGTGTTCCGACCAAGAATGCGGAAACTCCAAAAACGATGCGCTTGACGGTACGCGTTGAGCTCCGCGCGTCTATAAACGTAGCGACAGATGATTCGCTACTCGAGAACAAGAAAGAAGCAAGTCCGAAGATGGTTGCGAATACTATGCTGATGAAAGAGATTGAAAAGTGTATTTTGGCGAGTATCAAAGCAGATATGATGTGAAGAGAGGTATGTACAGCTCCATGCTGGGAAAGCTGCAGATGGTCAGATCGAGTAACGAAGGGTTTAGACTAGCACGTATGGCTTGAGACACGTTCTGCTTAAAGAAAAGTTGGAAAGCAAGTTAACTTACTAAAATGTACATCAATGCGTTAGTCATAACAGTTACGGGTATCATCCATGCGATTCGCTGCAGCATCGCAGAATCATGTCCCTTTGTCCAGTGTTGTTGGTGTTTTCTTGAAGGTGGCTCTCGGTAGATGTTGTAAATGGATGGTTCCATGGACATGGAAGCCAAGACACAAATCAAAGCCAGAGTAGCGGAAACGTCTCGTAGAACGCTCAATTGCGATGCGGTGGGAGTGGTCCTACTGCGGCCACGCCCAGTCTGGATGCCAGTCCCGGGCATGGGTTCGTAAATTCCACTTGTATCGTCATCATCGACGCCTCTGGTGGCCCTCTCGAGTAGTACTAATCCGACCGCTGCGAAAATGGCACTACTCAGCCCAAGCATGATGGTAGCAGGTAGGGTGTAGGCAAGGAGCGCAGTCGTAGCAGACCCCGTGATCAAGAACAAGAAGACAGACGAATAGTTCTGTAACTGTGGGTCGGTGTCGTTGGCCTCTTTCGCGGCATCATCGTGAGAATCGTGGGTAGGTAGCGAGGCAAGCTTGGGAAGGATCCCGTTTGTGAAGAGGACCACAAGGAGGGGTAGTAGACCCTTACTTAGAGTAAGCACATGACTTCAATCGATCATGTTCCAGCGTACCTTGGTCGTCCACGTGCCCCGCTTGTCGCATGCAACTCTATCGCAGATGTGGGCGAACGCAAGACATGCGCCGGCGAGTCCGCTTATCTTCCTCCTCTTGGTGCTGACACCCAAACATATCCCCGCCTTAAACGCCGTGAACAGCCATATTATGACCCAAGAAACAGCCGTTATGAGAAGCGCATGCTGGATGGGTTGGTGGATGTTCGTCACGGTTGCGAAGACGGTGAAGAGCAGCGGGGCTAGGAGGGCGTGGTGTTTATACGCATTTTCTAGAACGAATGAAGCGACCGGGTGCATTGGTGAAGGCGGCGGGCTAGCGCTCGTCGGAGGGCATTGAGTCTGTCTTGTGATATGGGGGATGTGAAGGAAAGTGGAGGAGCCGTCGCGATTCTGGGACGCGGAAGTAGCCGCGCCGATCTTCATGCAGGGAAATCGCGAGTCTGACGCGATAGCAGCCCTTCAATAACAACACCACCATCAACGTACCAGTACACTGCCATTTGAGCTGCCGTATTTCGAGCTGACCGAAATTGCCACTGATTCACTGCTCCACAGGTCTTCGTGACGGCTTATTGCCGTTGGACTGAGATCCATGTTCACAACCATGTTGACGTATCGCATCATCTGTCAACAGTACATCTGACTATATTGCAACTGTAGAAGGAAGATTGATCCAGCATCTCGATTGAGGTATGCTAGATGGTGGAATTGGAGGCATTTCGACCTTTCAACCCGCTCAAACCCCAGCAACCACTGGGCTGGTGTTAGGTCCATGGTGACACCGAACGGCTCCCATGTACATCGAGGTTTTGGGAAGTCATGAGCAAGAGCTTTGGATATAAAGTTTCCTTTACTGGGGTTCGATGATGCGTGAAGAGAGCATGAGCACCAACTGTATTGGCAGGAAACGCTCGGCAACTGGTGTATTGACTCTAAAGGAGAGCAAAACATGGAACGAGGGTTGATCGAAGATGAAGTAGGCCAATTCAGGCTGCGCAGTGTCGTGAACTACAGGCTTCAGGATGATGCTCTGTATTGAAGCTGAGGCCTGCTCTGCATCCTCACAATCGACGGACACTGGGCCTGCAAGTTTGTCCAAGTATATCTGGTCTATAAGGGAATTTGGGATAATTCGAGGTTGGAATCAACTGGATTCTTTTACCTCGAGCGCTACCGTCAATGCTCTGGTGGTGTCAAGGTATGACGTGGTCTCATTCACCGCACAAGCATCGTTGCCAGCCGGGCAGTCTCAGTCTATTCGTACTGCTTGCACATCTTGATCTTCTCCGATCCCGAAATACAGTCATGCGCGTAAGAGCTTGGGCTGGGTGGGCTTGTGGCCGGTGACGTGTTGAGCCGCGTTGTCTCGTGACCTCGCGTTTAGGGAAGGCACCATGAGCACCGCCTGCCTTGCAGTATCTCACCTCTTCCGCACGCGTCAGACCTCACCTCTAACACCATCTTTGCGCTTCGCAAAGTTCTGCAGTCAGTGCCCAACATGGAGCCGCGATCCGAGCCGCCGCCATGCCACCTCCTACGCTTGCCATACGAGCTACTCAAGCCGATACTAGCTGAGGTGAGAAGTTCCCAAAATCATGCACCGCACCAAATTGACATACCACACAGTTGAGCAAGCAAGACCAGATCAGTGCAGCGAAGACTTGCGTCATACTTTGGGAGCTTGCATACCCAATGGCGTACAATCGCATCACCGTTACTATTCGACCCGGTTTGAAGGACTCTGCGTGGCAGCATCTTGCATCCGGCGTGGGATTGCGCTACGTCCAGCATTTCACGATTTCCTCTTCATGTGACGACACCGAGAAGGGACGGAGATTGAAAGATTTGGTAATCGGAACATTGATCGCGGCATTAAGGAGAAATCAGCTGCTCTCTTTCACGTAAGTCGATGCTGAACGTTGAGAGCTTATACTGATAACGTGATAGCTCGACGCCTCCGGCGTTATGGAAAGGAATAATATCTACGAAGCATGTTGTATCGTTGGTCGAAACTCAGCGATCTCTTCGAAAGCTTAGCCTACCTGGACTCGAAGGCTCGTCCAGCATCCGTCTCCGAGACTATTTCCAGCCACGCCAAGTGTTCTCCGGCATTCATGAATTGACTGTTAATGTCTCATGTGATCAGAATTACGATGGAGAGATCTACGAGATTGTTAAAAAGTCCCCGAATCTTCTGGGTCTGCACATCTGCTTTTCGCAAGATGCGGCTGACGCAGTGCCTCAGCGTTATCCAAAACATCTCAACGCATCACCGAACAGACACAACCTGCATTCCGCTGTAACACACTTGACTCTACAGGGGGCGATATTCCGGACCTTTTATAATGATCTCTCCTTCCCAAATCTGCGTGCTTTGGCCATAGTTGATTGCGAACGATCTGGCCGGTTCTTCACTGACCTCGACTCAGAAGAGTTTCCTCGGCTTTCAGCAATAATGATCAAAACGCACAGCACGGTCAGTCCAGTTCGCCTCCGTGAATTTATCCGTGGGTTGAAAAGTTTGCGAGAGCTCATTGTTCATGGAGAACATGTCTGGTTCAATGATGGGTCAGACATCGTACAATGCGGGAAGACTCTTCAACTTCTATCTTTGCATGATTCGCAGGCCAGAAGTTGCTTTTTCTTGGTTGAGGCTGCAGCAGAAGATTTTCTCAAAGCCCTCCCTGCCCTTCGACATCTGAGCTTCTTCTTGTCACATGTTTTCAAGGATTACTCGGGAAGTCATTCTGGAGATGGCTACACAAACTACTGCTCGATCCTCGTACGTTACTCATGCAAATAACGGAATGAACGAAGGCTTACAGGCTCAGGATATCCTCGCCAGCTACAGCAATTTACAGACCCTAGGACTTCGCTGCTCCCTTTACCTTAAGCAGACACCTTGGGCCCATGAAGATCAACATGTCGCCCAAGTTGACCAAGGCGCATTTTGCGAGGAATCTCTTGGCCGACATGCTATTACCAAAGTCAACGCGGCGGACAAATTAGAGTACCTGTCTGTCAAAGCCACGTGCCGGGTATATCCCGGTGCAATCAAGCACGACTCAACTTTCCACCTCAAAGATTCGAAAAGCTTCAAAAAGCACATGTTCTCACTGAAGCCAAAACTGACTTTCGGGGAGGCATCCGAAATGAAGAAGCAGATGCTAGACAGGTACAGTGGTGATGGCTACTACTTCCTCGAGGACTACATTGATGGTATGATGATCAAGAGCGAAGTGTATCTCACCAATCGCTCATGATCCGGTACACCAGCAAGGGCGATATCTCTGGACTGGGGAGTGGTCAACCCTGAGGGTTCCATGGATATCAGACGCGGATTTCATAGAGTTATAGGGCTCAGGCATGTCATACTATGCTATACCATGCTGCTTCATAACAATGTTCTGTGATGCTTTGGAACAATTCTGTTTGTTGCACATCAGTACAAAGAACACCGGCTGCAATTACGAATTATTGTTGCGCCTTACGCTGGTACTCAGAGAGACTAACCCGCGTAGCAAGGAACTTCAGAGGCTTTGAGGCTTAGTTCTCTCCTTTTCACAAAAGGGTGGTAGAAGGAACCCGACTCTTACATCGCAGCAAAGGTCGAATGGGATGACCTTGTATCTCCACATCCCAAGATTTGTTTCAAAGCTTACTCGACATCATTCCAATCTCTGTTATATGTCATCGATTTAACAAAAGCTCTGAGATTCATTCGCTGTCAGACTCAGTTGACGTCAACTTCATAGGATATTGTTGCCATTCTTCTGCAACTCGTCCATCCACCTGACTACGCAACCCAAGAGCCTGGTGCATGTCACATTAATCACAAGTCTATCCAAGTGACCTGTCACGTCTCCGTTCCCCATCACAATCCTCCCACAAAACCGCAGATCATCTGTCGTCATACCATGCCCTCACGCACCTCGCATGCCGAACATGTCCGCGTCTCCCTTTGCATACCTACCTCCCCTTCCCACCCATCACCCCCGTCCCTTAATTCAGAAAAAAAAAAGAACATGTATACAACAACCCCGCGTCGCATATCTCTCTGCACCTCGATTTAACGGGTTGTTTTACTGCACATGTTGATGTTCAAGATATCCACCTTTACGCCAAACACCGCCCAGGTGAAGATCGCAATAAACTAATCCCCACAACGATGCTCCGCCGTGTTACTCCAACGGGAAACTGGATGTGTATACGAGAAGCCTCGCACTCGTTGATTGTGCACGCAATACTTGCACCAACTACCTTTTCCCACCTGCGCAGCGTCCAAGCCTCGCTCCCACCCCCTTCACGACGCACCACACCCCCCCAGCCCGCAAGACGACAACGCAAGAAACGCAGACGATCGAAATCCCCCACCCCGCGTATTGCG
>Ga0265780_10002377_pt1 | contig 25546 bp, 24 predicted proteins | sample P1T30metagenome_FD_192432 | JGI IMG/M metagenome (GOLD analysis project Ga0265780, IMG submission 192432) | Plant litter microbial communities from East Loma Ridge, Irvine, California - P1 T30 | ecosystem: Environmental > Terrestrial > Plant litter > Unclassified | place: USA: California...
TGAGTGCCTCTCCCCAATGGTATTTTGTAGCTTCTGCTGACGAAAAAAAGCATTATCAGATTTTTCTTGATCTGAAGGACGGAAAGCTGATTTCGCTTTCATACAGGTTGTATGAAAAAATGTAGTTGATCTCACCGGAAATAGATGCGTCCTTGTTGATAACCGGGACGCATTTTTTATGTTTATAAGGCGAGATGCAATCGCAGTTCCCCTGTATCCGCATTACCAATGCAGACGATATAATCCGTAAATATTACTGTCAACACCTACATTACTCCCGTTTTAAACAGAAAGCAGGTTTACTGGTCCGGGTTGCCGGCGAAAGCATGCTTTTTAATTTTCACCGGTAAATATCCCCTGTTCACCTAATAGTTCCCCTATCTGGCCTTTTTGTTATTTGGCTGCCGGCAGGCAGTACCTACTTTTGAATCAACAAGAAAATAACAATCAAAATAAATAAGATTATGGACACCAGCTTTTTATACTCGTTAAATGGAATAACAGCAGAAGAATTCTCTTTCGTTAAACAATTAATGTCGGACATGACGGCAGACCAGGAGCAGCAGTTCCTGATTTCATATTCAGGTAAAAGACAGAGTGCCGAAGAATTGCTTCTTTTTATATTGTTAGGTTTTGTAGGGGCGGCAGGCATTCACCGGATGCTTACCGGGCAGATCGCAACAGGAGTTATTTATTTCCTTACCGGTGGTTTATTCTTCATCGGAACAATTGTGGATTTGATCAACTACAGGTCTCTTGCTACTGAATATAATAAGAAACAAGCTATGAAATGCGCTGCAGAGATAAAGATGCAGTTCTAAAAAAGAATCTTCATTCCATACTTAATTTAGGAGCTTCGCCGGAGAAACTCCTTTTTTGTTGCGGGACAACGCCACTGGGATAATAATTTTTACTGTCTTATCTTTTAAGATGTCGGGAATTGTCGCATTTGCCCCCCTGTTATGGCGTTCCGGTACATCCCGATTCTGAAACTTTAAAAGGAACTTTGTCATGTTAACAACAAGGCGGCGATGTGGAAACGCAGCAGCCCCTTTAATTAAATATCATGAGAAAGAAAGTTTTATTTGCAGTCAGTCTTCTTTTCGGGCTAATGTTTATTAACGCGGGGCTCAATAAATTTTTAAATTACATGCCTGTGCCTGATGATCTGCCTGAAAAGCTCAGTAAGGCAATGGCGGCTTTTATGGAAGTTGGTTGGCTGATGCCACTCGTGGGGGTGGCTGAGATTCTGGGTGGTGTGCTTTTTATTACCAACAGATACAGGGCTCTCGGAGCAATCGTGATTTTTCCTGTAATGATCGGTATTCTGTTTACTAACCTTATGCTGGCACCTTCCGGATTGCCTGTCGCCCTGGTATTGCTTGCAATAAATATCTGGGTAATTGTAGAAAACCGTAAAAAGTATCTGCCAATGTTGGCGCCTGAAAATAAGAATTACCTTTAGACAAAGAGTCCCGGCAGATTTGTTGGTACTTTTGCAATGTTCCATTAACGGAACATTACGTTGAGCGCAGGCAGCAGACTTTGCCGCATTTACACCTATGAAAGAAATGGAAACTAACCCCATTGCAGGCCTCCAGGCAGATCCGCGTAAGCGCGCCTCCTTATGGAAGGAATTGAAAAATGCCCTTGTCGGAACAGAGGCTGATTATACAAGTATTCATCTTAACAGGGCGATTTTTTTATTGGCGGTTCCGATGATCCTCGAACTGGTTATGGAATCTGCTTTTGCCGTTGTAGATATTTATTTTGTCGGAAAACTGGGAGCTTCAGCTGTGGCGACGGTAGGACTTACAGAGACCTATCTGTTCCTGCTGTATTCTATTGCAATGGGCTTTTCGATGGCCGTAACAGCGATCATTTCCAGGCGGATAGGAGAGAAAAACAGGGAGGCCGCTGCAGTTTCAGCTGTTCAGTCTGTATTCCTTGCTATTGTTGCTTCGATACCTTTTTCTGTTGCCGGCATCTTTTTCAGTAAGCAACTGCTCGCTTTTATGGGGGCAGACCAGTGGGCCATTGATTATGGCTACCGCTACACACAGTGGATGCTGGGTGGTAATATCGTTATTGTGTTATTGTTTGTGATCAACGCTGTTTTCAGGGGAGCCGGTGATGCCGCTATTTCTATGCGCATTCTCTGGATCTCGAACGGCATCAATATCCTGTTATGCCCGCTGCTTATCCTCGGCTGGGGGCCGGTGCCTGCACTTGGGATAGAAGGGGCGGCAATTGCTACGACTATCGGGCGTGGAACGGGGGTGCTGATACAGCTCTGGCTGCTGTTTAATGGTGGCAGACATATACGTGTCAGCGCTTCGCAGATCAGGTGGCATGCCGCAGCATTCTTTGGGATCCTGCGCACCGCCCTGGGAGGAATAGGGCAGATGATCATATCCATGACGTCCTGGATCTTTCTGATGCGGATACTGGCTGAAGTGGGCAGCTCTGCCGTAGCGGGGGCAACTATAGCCATGCGGATCATGATGTTTACCATGATGCCGGCCTGGGGAATGTCTAATGCCGCGGCAACACTGGTAGGGCAGAACCTCGGAGCTGGAAATCCCGACCGGGCCGAATCTGCAGTATGGAAAACCGGTTTTTATAACATGATCTTTTTGCTTGGTGTTTCGGTAGTCTATTTCTTTGCCAATGAAAAACTGATGGAGATCTTTACGGGCGACAGGAAAGTAATAGCTGTTGGGGCAGAGTGGCTGCGCATTCTTTCATTTTCCTACTTTGTATATGGGTGGTGGATGGTTTCGACAGCAGCTTTCAACGGCTCGGGCGATACCAGGACACCGACGCTGATCAATCTGGTGTTTTTCTGGCTGCTGCAGATTCCCCTGTCTTATTTCCTGGCAATTCACCTTGACTTTCAGCAATCCGGCGTGTTCTGGGCAGTATTTGTATCTGAAACGTCGGTGGGCTTGTTTACGCTGCTGCTATTTAAGCGGGGTAAATGGAAAATGACTACGGTATAACAGTATCAGAAAATTTATTAAAAGCAGCGGACCGGCTGTAAACCCGCTAAATTTTAGCCGCTTCCCTGAGTAACAGCGGGAATGCCGGTTCTGCCATGCCCCCATGATCGAATCCTTCAAGCTCATAAAGCCTCGTAGACTTATGTCCTGCCAGTTTCATCATCCTGCACAGGTAGGCATTTTCTTCATACCGGCCTAACAGTTCCAGCTCCCGGTCGCCGGTAATAAGGATCATTGGAGGAGCGTCTGCCCTGACGTGGTAAAGTGGAGCGTATTGGTCTACAGTGGGCTGAATTTCTTTTATACCTTGTTCCTTCCTGATGGTGAAATGGGTAATTGCCTGCCCGCTGAAAGGTACCAGGAGAGCAATCTTATTCGCATCAAGATCGTATCTGGCTAAGTACTTTTTATCCAGTGCGACCATCATACCAAGATAGCCGCCGGCAGAATGCCCTGAAATAATGATCCGTGACGGGTCGCCGCCGAATTCTTCAATATGCTTGAATACCCATGCAATTGCAGCTGCAGCATCCTCAATATAAGCCGGGGCCGAAACCCGGGGCGACAGACGGTACCCCACGCCGACCACGGCATGTCCTTTACCAAGCAATGCGGCAGGAAGCTCCTTGCTGCCTCCGGTGATACCTCCCCCGTGAAACCATATAATGGTCGAATAGCCTTTTTTTTCCGGATAGGAAAGGTCGAGCAAGCACTTTTCTTTTTTATAGGGATCTTTATTTTTGGCTGAATCTGAGTAGTAATAAACATTTTCCTTAAGCGCATAAGTTACCTTTTGCGCAAGAGCATTCAGGGAAAAAATGAGAAGGAACAAAAGAGACAGCTTTTTCATCGGTAGTATTTAAGACAAATATAGGTAGCCGCCGGGAAAACCGCGTATTGAATCTGCACAGTTTATATCGCCCCGAAAAAATGCTTTGCCTGGAAATGTGAATAAAAAAAAGGGCTCCCGGAAGAAGCCCTTTTATAGGTCGATGTATATATTTTATTAAGCCGCCTGTTTTTTGACGGTCTGATGATTAGCCTCTTGCTTTACAGTTTTGTAGCGGTTAAGATCCTGCTGTAACAGCGTTTTTAGTTCCAGGTCTAATGTTTTAAGAATAACGGTTGTTGTGATTGCTGTTTTCATAACGTTCTTGTTTGGTATGAGGGATTAAACGAATACCATGCCAATTGCCGAAATAACAGCTGGAACAAAATAAATAAGTTTGTATGAGGCTCATTATGAGAAAAATATTTTTTTTCAGATGATTGAGCTTTCTGTATTGATTTATCTGCGCTATCTTCTTCGGTGTTCTCTGTGTACAGCCTCAGTGTACATTTTTATATCAGATAAACATCTGTCCGGAAAAATCAGACCTAACCGTGGATTTGCCTGCTATGCTGTTATACTGTTACCACTACCTTACCTACGGTACTGCCACTTGCCACCTGTTCATGCGCTTTGTCCATATCTTCGAAAGGGAAAGTTGCCGATACATGTGCTTTGATAATGCCATCTTTCAGGTATCCGGCGATTACGTTCATATCGTCGCCATCTGATTGCACCATGAAGGTATATCCGCTGATACCTTTTGCTTTTGCCTTTTCTGCAACACTTTCGTTTAATCCCGATGGGATGCTGATCAGGATGCTGCCCGTTTTAGCCACCTGCAGCGAGCGGTCGATATTATCCCCTCCGATTGTATCAAGGATTAAATCGAAACCGGCCGGTCTGTCCCAGGCATAAGTATGATAGTCAATGTGCTCATCTGCACCAAGCTGTAATACAAAATCTCTGTTACGGGCAGACGATGTTCCGGTAACATGAGCTCCGAAGTGTTTGGCGATCTGCACAGCGAAATGCCCCACCCCGCCGGCTGCGGCATGTATTAGCACTTTCTGGCCGGCTTTAACCCCGGCAAGTTTAACGATTGACTGGTAAGCGGTAAGAGCTGCAAGTGTAGCAGCTGCCGCCTCCTCATGGGGAATATTCGCGGGCTTAAGGGCCAGCTGAGATGCCGGGGCCGCCACATACTCGGCATAAGCCTGTCCATGACCGGGGAAATTAATCATGCCGAATACCTCGTCGCCTTCTTTATAAAGTATGCTGTTGCTTTCTGTTACAACACCCGAGATATCCCAGCCTGGTATTATATTCTCTTCATCTTTTATGCGCCTGTAAACGCCTTGCTGTTTGCTGGTTTTTACATCTACAGGATTAATGCTGATCGCTTTCACCTGTATAAGTACTTCGTCTTCCTGTAAGACAGGATCTGCTATTTCTTTGATCTTAAGATGTCCGCTCAGGGTTCCGGGTTCCAATACAATTGCTTTCATTTATGTTTTGATAGTTATCAGGCAAATTTATGCCTGTTTTGTATTTTCTGTATTGTTTGCTGTGTTTTTAATGTCTGCCTGAGTGCGGGAGGCTTGTTGCCTGACAATATTCGCGGCTCGGATTTATTCTGCACAATGCAAGCCATTTTAATAGGTTTTTAAATTCGAAACGGTTAAAGCCAGAGGGAATACAGGTAAAAAATAAGAAAGGTGAATGCCGCTGAGACCGGGTGCAGTGTAAGAAATTTTTCTCATGGATAAAATATTGATAATATCTGTTTTTTTTAACAGATTTGATTGTATAAGCGTTTGTAAACCCGGAGTTAACATGGGGTGTTAACCAGGGATGTAAATGCATAACTAATCACACACACACACACACACACTAATCTTACACAACATGAAAACCTTTTTTAAAATTGCGGCCTCTGTTGCTGTCGCTTTTATTTCTTCATGTGCTTCTATCGGCTATCAACGGGCCGACATTTCGCAGCTTAAGCTCGGATTAAGCAAAATTGGGGTCCATAGTATGTTTGGAAAGCCTTCCGGCATTATATCTGCACGGCATGACCCGGCAGATAGCAGTACAGTTGAGGTTGAAGAATATTACCTGCGTGTATCAGCCCTAAATACTGAACATCTTCTGATGTATTTCAAAAACGACAAACTGGATAAATGGCATGTAGTAAGGCCGGATATTCATCGTATGCACTGGGACGATCGCAGGAGAGACAGTAGCTCAGTTCGCTGATTCAGCTAATATATGTTTGCAGGAACGCCTCCGGGTGCTCCTGCAAACATGCTCATTGGTACTGTGCCTCCGTTATTGAATCCGGGAGTGGTACCTGCATCTGCACTTCTGCAGTCGCAGTTATATGATTGCTGTCGAAGTACCGAGGGCCTGATAGTATGCCATGTCTTTCTGCACCAGGCTGATCTTCTGGTAAGCAGTGTCGTAAGCATCGGCACCCAGGAATAAATGAACAGGAGGTTTTTCCAGCAGTGCAACTTCAATCAGTACATCGGCCGCTTTTTCAGGGTCGTTCGGCTGATTTCCGTTGATCTCTTTAAGATGGAGCTCTTCAGACTGCCTTGCCGCTTCGTACGCTTCAATTGGATTGGCGGCAATTTTAACAGAATCCTGAGACAGAAAATCGGTGCGGAAATAACCGGGGTAAACAACGGTAGCGTTTATGCCGAATGCCTGCACTTCCTGTGCGAAACTTTCGGTAAGGCCCGCAACAGCGAACTTGGTAGCACAATAAATACCCCAGCCTGCAAACCCGCCCGAGAAGCCGCCTATCGAGGCTATATTGAAAACATGCCCTGAGTGCTGAGCCCGCAGATAAGGCATCACGTTCCGGATAACGTTGACAGAGCCGTAAACGTTTACTTCGAAGTTATTTTTTACTTCTTCATCCGATAGCTCTTCCAGTGTACCAATCTGCCCGTAACCGGCATTGTTCACCACTACGTCTATCCGTCCGAAATGTTCAACGCCGCTTTTTATGACCTTTTTTACGTCCTCATTGTCCGTAATCGTCATTTGCAAGGGAAGAAAATTTTCTGAGGGATCTCCGATCTGCTGTATTAACTGCCCGATGGTACGTGATGTTGCAATTACGCGGTATCCTTTTGCCAAGAGTTTTTTTACTAAGCTAAGCCCCAGGCCTTTTGATGCTCCTGTTACGAGCCATACATTATTTGTGTTCATAGTTCAATTATTTATAATTTTAATATGAAACAAAGTTAGCTGCCTTATCGCCTGCCGGTTAGCGCAGGAGAAACCAGTACTTACGAAATTCAAACCTCGGGATGTTATTTGCGGGAACAGGTTAATAGTATGGCTGCCCTGCAGGTGCCGGCCGCCAGGAACCTCTTAAACGCTGCGGAAGGCAGATGGTGTAAATTGCGTTTGTTTTTTAAAGAAATTGTTGAAGTGTGAAGGAGCTTCAAAGCCAAGGGAATAGCCGATCTCCGAAATATTCCAGCTCGTATATTTCAGAAGAACCTTTGCTTCGGCCAGCAGCCTTTCTGCGATCAGGTCTGTAGTGGTTTTACCGGTGGTTTCTTTAATGGCCCTGTTAAGATAGTTAACATGAACTGCGAGCTGATCGGCAAAGTCGCTGGCAGAACGCATGCTGAAACGCTGTGAAGGACTTTCTATAGGGAACTGCCTCTCCAGGAGTTCATTAAATATACTGGTGATCCTTGCTTTAGCATCAGGGTGCTGATAAAGGCTTTCCGATGGTTTTGATTTTAGCGCAAAATGAGTAAGCTCGGTTACATAATTTTTCAGCAGATCGTGTTTGAAAATATAGTCGGATTCAACTTCTTCCATCATTTTTATAAACACTCCGGCTACCTGGGCATCTTCTTTTTCGCTAAGCTGGTAGGCCGGGCGCCCGCCGGGCTGATACATCGGCAAATCGTTAAAGTTTCCTGTAATGCTTCTGCTGAAAAATGATCTGGAAAAAATGCAGAAGTAACCTGTAGTATCATCGCTCAGCGGCTCCCAGGTATATGGAACCTGCGGATTAAAAAAGATGAGTGTGGTGCCAGACAATTCTATACTCTTGTCTGCATAATGATACCTGCTTTTGCCGCGTATGAGTGTAATCTTATAAAAATCTTTACGGCTGTATAATACAGGTTGAGCCTTTAAACATATTTCCAGGTCGAAAACATTAAAGTGTCCTATTTCTTTCTGCAGGGCAGGTTGCTGACTAAGCTTTTCGCGGTAAAATTCTTCTAATGTTTCCGGCTTTGAGATCATTTTCTGTCAGTTTAAGTGTTTTTATTTCTAACAAACAGTTATGTAAAGAATGAGATGCAAAGTTAAAGATTTGATTTATGCCATGTTTGTAAAAAGTAAACCAGGGCTTACGAAATTCAAACCTTGTCCGGGATAATGTGGAAGCCTGGTAGCAGTTTCACAGCCAAGGCTGACACGTCTGATCTCTTAACAAATTTTAACAAAGATAGTTTGTTATTTGGACTTGTTCTAAATAGGTTTATATTTGCATGACAATAAAAAGCCACACGGTTCGGACCCGTGTGGCGAACCGGCAAGCCGGCTTACCTTTAATTTCAGTTAAAAGTCATGCAAATTAAGAATTTTTTGCTAATGGGTATCCTATGTACCTATGCAATTTTTACAAATGCCCAGGAGCGGCCAGGCAAGGTTGCAGGGCGTATCAGGGACAATTCAGGCGAAGCCGTTCCCGGTGCCACCGTTAAGGTTCAAAATTCATCTAAAGGAACCGTTTCAGACCTTGAAGGTTTTTTCAGCATCCTCAATGTTAAACCCGGTAAATACACTATAAAGGTTTCGGCGCTGGGTTTTAAATCACAGCAGAAAGAAGTCGTTATCCTTGCGGGAAAAGAATCCAAAGTAGATTTCTCAGTTGATGTATCTGCAGAAGAGATGGAGACAGTAAACGTAATCGGGCGTACTGCCAATCAGGAAGTAAACCGCCAGGCTTTTAACGTAACATCTATTGATGCCAGGAAACTTCATAATTCGACTCTTGATATTTCTCATGCGCTTGACCGTGTATCTGGTGTAAGAGTGCGTGAGGCCGGCGGCCTGGGCTCAAGAATGGATTTTTCTCTGAATGGCTTTACAGGCAAACAGGTTAAATTTTTTATTGACGGGGTACCGATGGATAATTTTGGTTCTTCATTCCAGCTCAACAATATTCCGATCAATCTTGCCCAGCGTGTAGAAGTATATAAAGGTGTTGTTCCGGTATGGCTAGGTTCTGACGCACTTGGCGGGGCCATTAATATTGTTACAGATAACACTATGAAAAGTTACATGGATGCCTCTTATTCCTATGGATCTTTTAATACTCACCGTACCGCCATTAATACGGGCTATACCTCGCCGTCAGGATTTAAAGTGCAGCTAAATGCATTCCAGAACTATTCGGATAATGATTACAAAGTAACAACAGACGTGGCAAGCTTTTCAGGCCAATATTTCCGGAATCAGAAAGTAAGACGTTTTAATGATACTTACCACAATGAAACGCTTATTGCAAGTGCCGGCGTGGTGAATAAATCGTATGCCGATCAGTTAATGTTCGGAATTACACTGGGCCAGAATTATTCAGAAATCCAGACCGGGGCAAGGATGATAAGTGTCTTCGGCGATTGGCATAGAAAAGGAAATATCGTTATGCCAACGGTTAAATACGCAAAAAGGGATCTTTTTGTCAAAGGGCTGGATCTGAGACTTAACGGGAACTATAATTTAGGACAGGAACAGAATATAGATACGGTTTATCGCCGTTACAACTGGTTCCAGGATTATAAACAATACGAAGGCCTGGGCAGCGAACGTGAACGTTCGATGTATAAATTTAAGAACAATAACGGTTTGGGTACCGCTAATCTTTCTTACGAGATCAATGATCATCACTCCTTGTCGCTCAATAATGTCTTCAATACATTCAATAGAAAAGGTGCAGATGAGTTATATCCGGATGCTGAAAAGTATGAGCAGCCTCGTAAGACTACTAAAAATGTTCTGGGACTAGGTTACAGATACACCGCTTCCGACAGATGGAATAATTCTCTGTTTATTAAACATTTTCAGCAGTCGAACAAATATTCTCAGAGTTATAACCCGAGTGGCAACTGGGGAGATATTGCTTACCTGGACCAGAAAAACAGTTATAATAAGCTCGGATATGGGGTTGCCTCGACTTATTTCATGAAAAAGAACTTTCAGTTTAAAGCATCTTATGAGAAAAGTTATCGTTTGCCCGAAACAGACGAACTCTTCGGAGATCTCCTGAATCTGGAAGGAAATATTGAACTTGAACCGGAGCAAAGTAATAATTACAACCTGGGGCTTAGTTACCAGGGGCAGATCAGCCGCATCCACAGGTTTAGCCTGGATGGAAATGTGATGTACCGCGATGCAAAAGATTTCATCAGACCTACATTGAATAACAACCAGACCAAACAGGTTATGGGCAACCTTGCTGATGTAACCAACCTCGGATTTGAAGCAGAAGTGAGATATTCCTTTAAGCAGTTATTTACAGCAGGGGTAAACATGACCTATCAGAATCTGCGCAACAATACAAAGTTTGAAGAAGATCAAACTATGGAAAGCCCGCTGTACAGAGACAGAATTCCTAACATGCCCTACTTGTTCGGTAATGCTGATGCTTCTCTTTTCTTCAATAACGTAGGTAAAAAGGGGAATACCCTAACATTGGGATATAATGTACTGTATGTACATGCCTATTACCTGTCATGGCCAAGTCAGGGCACAGCAGATACCAAGTACGATATCCCCAAACAGTGGATGCAGGATGTAAATGCTGTTTATGCCTTTGCAGGCGGCAGATATAACCTCGCGCTTGAATGCAAAAACCTTGTAGATAACAGGCTGTACGATAATTTCTCCCTTCAGAAACCGGGCCGGGCATTTTATGCAAAGGTTAGATATTTTATCAGTAGCGCGAGGTAAACACCTTCAAGAAATTTACAATGTATGCCGCTATGGTTTTATTGTTCTCTGCGGCCGTTTAATGACCCTATAAATATTAATATGAAAACTAAAAATATACTCTCCATACTTAGCCTTGGCATAACTGTGCTGTTCTCTGCATGCGATGAGAAACTGGATTCCTCTGAAGTGCTCGATGTTGATACTGAACTTACCGGGGCTACAAAATATATAATTTCTGCAACGCCGATCGGAACCACGGGTATTGCCGATTACCTGCTTACAGCCAGCAGCCTTGATTCAGGAATGATCACTACCCGGGGCAATGGTATGGAGCAGGACGGATCGTACAGATATTATATGACCCACAAGAACAGGTTCTTCAGCCTCCTTTACGGGCAAGGTAATCCGGGTGCCGTAACGTCTTACAAGCTGGACGAAGATGGCAAGCTAACCAAGCTCACGAACTTTCAAAGTGAAACCGTTCATTTGTTTGCGCCGGTAAAAGATGACGTATTTACCATCAAGGTGCCAAGATCAGGGAATGAATTTGCAACGATGTTCCGCATAGACGCCCGTAAATACCAGATCGTTGGCGAACAGCAGGTAAACATAGTACAGCTTGCCGGAAATGGCGAGCGCGCCCATTTTACCTGGGCAACGCAGGTTGGCGATAAGTTGTTTGCACCTTATATGAGTATAAAAGGAGCAGCTCCTGATGTTTTTGGCACCTCTTATCCCGATAGTTCATGGGTAGCTGTATACAGTTATCCGGAGCTCAAACTGGAAAAAGTTATCAGGGATAACCGTACCAGTTATATCGGTGCTTATTTCCTTAACGGATTAGTGGAAACGGAAGACGGCGACGCCTATGCGTTTTCAGGAGCGGCTGCTACCAATAACGGAATTCCTGCATCAAAAAATCCTTCTGCAGTTATCCGCATCAACAGGGGAACTACAGAGTTCGATAAGAGCTATTTCTTTAACGTACAGGAAATATCAGGCGGCCATCATATTGCGGCACAGACCTATCTCGGGAAAGGAATCTTCATCTTAACGATGTACCCGGAACCAAATTCCCTGCTCGGCACATCCAGAAAGTTTGCGATAGCTGATGTAATAAACAAACGCTTTAAATGGGTAACTGGTTTGCCTAACGATATCAACAGGACCACTACGATCAATAATTATTCTCCGAAAGACGGTAAGACAGGTTACATCGGTATAAATACTGCCAGCGAAGGAAGTTATGTATATGTATTCGACGCAGACATAGCTGTTGCAAAAAAAGGATTAAAAGTTGAGGGCGGTACCATTACAGCCGTTAACGCACTTCAGTACTAAAGAATTTAAAAGGATAACGATCAGAATAATGGCCGCAATAACTAAAAACAGAACGGAAAAGAAGAAAACAAAGGATTCTCTTTTTACCAGGATAAACAAATGGCTGCATCTTTGGCTGGGACTTGTTTCGGGAATCATTGTTCTGATCGTTTGCCTCACCGGCTGTATATGGGTCTTCAACGAGGAAATTACAGGTCTTTTAGAGCCTGAAACAAAAATAGAAAGACAGGATAAGCCCGTACTGTCACCCTTGCAGCTGAAGGCGATAGCTACTGGTCTTTACCCAGATAAAAAAGTATCCTACGCCAATTACCAGCAGGGAAGGGCTATCAGTCTGAACCTGAAGTCGGCAGATGAAAAAGGACGGAGAGGGGGAGGTACTACCCTGAAGATAAATCCGTATACCGGGGAAGTCATCAGTACTACTGTTCATAAAAAAGGCCAAACAGATTTCTTTCGTTTTATCCTGAACGGGCACCGTTTTTTATGGATGCCTTATGAGATCGGGCGGCCTGTAGTAAACTACGGAACCCTGATATTTGTAGTGCTGCTCATTACCGGTTTAATATGGTGGTATCCTAAAAAGTGGAACAAATCTACGCGCGATAAAAGCTTCAAAATTAAATGGGGGGCGTCTTTTAAGCGTGTAAACCTCGATCTTCATAATGTCCTGGGGTTCTATGCTCTTATTTTTCTGCTGTTTATTGCCCTCACAGGGATGGTTTATGGCATAAAGTGGTATAGTGAAGGGCTTTACTGGGTAACTTCAGGAGGTAAAAGCCTGGGAGAATTCAGCCGTCTGGAGTCAGATTCACTCAGTGCAGGAAAATATTACAGTCCGGAACAAGCTATGGATCTGGCCTGGAGTAGTGTCATAAAAAGACACCCGAAATCCGAAGGGTTTTATTATAATTTTCCTGATACCTCTGAAGCCAGATCGGTTATAAGGATAACTGTTTATCCGAACAGCGGCCAGTTTTATAATAACCAGGGTTATACTTTCGATCAGCATACCCTGAAGGAACTTAAAGGCGAAGGCGTTTATGCCATTCCCTACGAGCAAGCCGGTTTTGCCGGTAAGCTGCGTAAAATGAACTACGACATCCACGTGGGAAGCATATTAGGCTTTCCCGGAAAGGTAATGGCATTCCTTGCATCCTTAATTGGAGCTAGTTTACCTGTTACTGGTTTCCTGATCTGGTATGGCCGTAAATTTAAGAAAAAGGCAGGCGCAAAGCCTGTGAGGACCGGCGATAGAATGGCAGTCAGAACGCCTGTAAAACCCGGCAGCAAACCCCAGATTTATAATCCCGAAGTACTGAACTCTTAGCTGCATCATTAGGCTCCGGATTCTCAATCAGTACTATCCGCAGCAGCGTTTTTATGTTTATAGAAATCCAGATTTGGAGTTAAAGCAGGCAACCTTACCGAACAGAAATACCGGGAGCCCATGGGCCAATCCGCAGCCGCCGGAAAATTATGCCGCAAGCATCAGCCTAAAGTTCTGCTTGCCGGCATAGATAAACGAGGGGAGTATCCGTGAGGAGCTCCCTTTTTTTGTTGGATGAGCTCGCGGAGACATATTATAACTGTCCGGAACAGGCGGGAATTGAACTCGCAGACAATGGCAGATTAAGGTAACTAAATGGAATTTTGTCTCGTAAAAAGCCAGGTAAAGCGGTATAGGTTGGAGCTCTTAATGATGCTAAGGATTTTACCGCTTTATTATTATAAAGTAAGTTATTGTCAGAATTTACACGTTGGCTGCATTCTCAAACTTTCTGGATCGTATAAAGAAACTATGGCACTGGTACAAGCGTGTAGTAGAAAATTCTGTACAGATCCATCCTGCAACTGAACTTAAAGACATTACTTACTGGCAAAAGCAGATTTTTAGCAACAGCGTTCTTTACTCGGTGCCGGTCGGCATTTTATCTATTATCCCCAGTATCGTTCTCTGTTTCATGCAGGGGATGGTATTTATTCCCGTTTTTGATCTGATCGCGATGGTAGCGATATGCAGTATTTATTTCAGCAAACGGTTCAGTCTCAGGAAAAAGAGAGCCGTTGTAGCGCTGACATTTATATGTGCCGGTATGGCCACCATAATACTCCTGGGCTCTTTTGGCATAGGGAGTATCTATTTTATGGCGGCCGCAGTATTCATTTCTTTACTGTATTCGAGCCGGATAGCTTATGGTTCAATAATCTTCAACGTTTTAATTTATTCAGGCTTTGCCTGTGTTATTCATTTTAAACTATTTAATACACCGCTTCTCAAGCATTACGATGCCGCTATGTGGATGGCCAATGCCCTGAATTTCCTGTTCCTGAATGTTACGGTAGTACTGGGTATACGGAATACCATGAACGGCCTGGAGACGAGTATCCGGGAAGAAGCCCGGCTGCTTGAAAAGCTGAAAATAGAAATTGCAGAAAATCAGCAGCAACACATCCTTGTTAAGGAATCTGAAGAGCACTATAAGAGCCTTTTCTTTTTAAGCCCGACGCCGATGTGGATATTCGATCCGGATACCTCCGGATTTTTGCAGGTTAACGATGCTGCCGTGCAGGCGTATGGATATTCCGAAAAGGAATTTTTAGAGATGACAGTTAATGAGTTGCGCTCTGACAATACTGTCGACAATATCCAGGAGATCCTGGAGGAGGTTCTGAATACCGGCAATCTCTTCGAGGAAACAATACGGCATTTAAGAAAAGACAAGGAACTGTTTGACGTGGAAGTTAAATATGGCAGCATACCCTTCCGGGGGAAAAAAGTACTTCTTGCAATCGTGCGCGATATTACCAAACAGGTCAGGTATACAGAAGCTATCCAGAGGCAGAATGCGAATCTTAAAAAGATCGCTTACATGCAATCTCATATCATAAGAGCTCCCCTGACACGTATCATGGGCTTGTCTGATCTCATCCAGCAAAGTATGGGCGAAGACAAGGATAAGGAATTGTTTTATTACCTGGATGAATCGGTGCAGGAACTCGATACCGTTATAAGGGATATCGTTAATCATTCAGGAGAGATCATCCCTTAGGCAACGGGTACTTTGGTGTCAAAGAACGGTTGTCTGCACATTTAAATACAAAGGTTAACTTTTCTTCAGCTCCTTGTAGAAGCCTTTATATACATAATGGGCTAACAGTGCCAGAAGTCCGAATCCCGCTCCCGTTAGTAAAACACCATGCCATCCCCAATACTGCCAGCTCAGTGCAGAGCTGAAGGTGCCAAGTGCCCCGCCGACAAAATAGAAGGTCATGTATACGGTATTTATACGATTATTTGCTTCGGGATGAAGGGAGAAGATAGAATACTGATTCATAATATGAATCGCCTGCATGGCAACATCCAGGATGAGCACTCCCAGGATCAGCCCTGTATAAGTGTAACCGCCCAGCCATAAAACACCCCATGAAAAAATAAAAATCAGGATAAAAACCGTTGCCAGCGGGAAATACGGAAAACGCCTGGCAATTTTGCTGATATGGGCGGCGATAAGTGCACCTGTCATTCCGGCAAGGCCGAAAGAGCCGGCAACGGCGCTGCCTGCATGGAACGGCGCTTCGCCAAGGTGAAATACCAGCGCTGTCCAGAAAGCGCTGAAAGAGGCGAATGCCAGTGCTCCGCGAAGGGTGGCTGCCTGCAGGAGCGGTTCGGTCCTGGCATAGGTAAGCACAGATTTCATCAATGATGCATAGCTGCCTTTGTAGGTTGGATAAACCTCCGGAAGTTTCCATTTAAGCATGATCCATAATACCAGACTGATCGCTGCCGCGATAAAAAACATGCTGCGCCAGCCATACATAGTACCTATCCATCCGCTTAATATCCTTGAGCCAAGAATACCGATCAGTAACCCGCTCATCACAAAACCGATTGCACCGGCGCGTTTCTCCGGACTGGCGAGTGATGCCGCCATCGGGACAAAGATCTGCGGTACCACGCTCGTTAAACCAGTCGTAAAACTGAAAAAGATGAGAACGTAAATATTAGGGCTGGTTGCCATGCCCAGCAAAGACAGAAATATGAAACCGAAGTCTGCGATAATAAGACGCTTTCTTCTGAAGAGGTCGGCAAGCGGAACCAGGCTCAGCAAACCCAGGGCATAACCTATCTGGGTTATCATGGCGACATTTCCCACGCTCGATTCCGATACTCCGAAGTCTCCGGCAATTAAGACCAGCAGAGGCTGGCTGTAATAATTGTTTGCTACTGTGAGTCCTGAGGCAATAGCCATTAACCATAATACAGATGGCGACAGGCCGGGTGTTTGTACTTTGTTCATATCGTTTCTTTTTTAACCTGCCCATTCTCCTGTTGTTTTACATCTGGTACCTGAGCGGGCCGGTGTTACAAAGATGGCATACATGCAAGCCCGGTCAAATGAACTGGATTAAGAAATAAGCATGAAGCAGAACACCTGAAAAAATTGAACCAGTTCAACTTGAACGCGGAGATTGTCTTTTTCGCAGCTTAGAAAGGTACTCTGTGCTCATTCCCAGGAAGGATGCCAGTGCATACTGCGGAATCCGCTGAATCAGAAGCGGGTATTTTTCCATAAGCCGCCGGTAACGCTCCTCTGCAGTTTCAGTGAGATTGGAAACCAGCCTTTTCTGATGATATACCAGTCCCCTTTCTGCTATAGTTCTGAAAAAAGTTTCGAACTTATGATTGGCGGCTTTGAGCTCCTGCTCCTTCTTATAATCGAGCTCCAGCGCTTCTGTATCTTCGAATGCCACAACGAACATGCTGGCCGGCTGCTGGAGAATGTAACCGATATAGTCAGTGATCCACCAGTCCTCAATGGCTAAAGATACCGTATGTTCCTGCCCGTTTTCAGATACCACATAAGCCCGCAGTGAACCTTTGGTTATATAATACCGGTGTTTCACCGGGAAGTTAGGCTGAACGATGAACTGCCTTTTTTTTATCCTGACCTTTTTGAAAGCAGAAACAAATTGATCTGCTTCTGTTGCGGTTAAGGGAACAAATCTGTTAATGTAAGAGAGTATCGGGCTTTCATCGATCATAGTAAACAGGGCATGATAACAGTTCGGCAAAGTAAAAATATTTCGCCAGACAAGCGGCCTCTTCTTCATGCTTTGCCGTATCTTATTCTCAGGAATAAGCCTGCCTTTCAATTTGATTTACTCAGTGTCCAATGGCCTGATCTCTTTAAATAACTCATCGATCTGCTGATGTAAAGAGCTTTTGCTTACCTTATAAAGTTCCTGTAACAGATCTGTAGAAACAGGAGCAGGATTCGGATAGTTATGCTTTTGTAACAGGTTTTTCAACGCTTTATTTATATTATGTTCTCCAATCAGCTTACTCAGCCGGTACATAACCACAAGTCCTTTTGAATAATAAAGGTGAATGTGTTCGGGGCGTACCTTATACAATGCTTCTTCTTCCGAAAAACCTCTCTCGTTCAAATAAATATTCCGGTGCATCCTTACATTATCCAGTAAGCGTGGCATCCCTGCATACCGTTTAACCAGCATAAGTTCAGTGTACATGGCTAATGTTTCGGTAAGTAATTTTGAGCCTTCCCGGTCGTCGGGCACCAGTTGGCCGGCTCCCCACCACTGATGTGATAATTCATGCCCGGCCAGTTCATTGATAACATCCTGCCCCCTGTCGGCATTTAGATTGTTATGGAAAACCATATGTTCTGTCATAAAGATGGTGGCAGGGTATGCTGTTCCGGCAAACCCTTCTGTAAAAGAAGATATCTCTGCAAAACGGATTGTTTTGAAAGGATAGGCGCCAAAATTGCTTTGGCAGTAGTCCAGGGTACGGCAGGCATTTAAAATGAGGTGTTGGACGTTCTGGTAGTGCCTGCGTGTATAATAAACTTCTATATCAATGCCGTGATGACTGACCTTCCGGATCTGGTATTCTGCTGATGAGATGCCGAAACGGAAAGGGATGGGCGAAGCAGTATGGTACCTGAAATAGTTACGGCCCCCTGTAGTCCATTGGCTGATAAGATTACCTACACCGATCGCCGTCTGCCTGGGGGAGGTGGATATGGTCAGATCCAGATTAATGAAATTAGTGCTGTAGCTGCGCTTAGCTTCAAGCTTTTTTAACGCTGAAGCTAAACCTAGCTTGCGCTTACGTCTTTCCTCTGGCTGGTTTATTTCGCGTTCGGCCTGGTAGCCGAATACCGGGAAGTAATTGCTCAGGCGGATAAATGTACCATTGTTGACGATAGCATTAAACGCCTCGTGTCCTTTGAACCCGTTCCAGCCGCTGTTTAACCTGAAACAGAAGGATGCGGTATCTCCTGGCTGAAGCATATGTCTGAGCCTGATGAAACCAGTTTTCCGTTTAACCGGCAATCTTTCTGCCGCTGATTGATAAACAGCCTGTAAAAGGTCTGTGTCGTCGTCGAAGTTTACCAGGATATACCTTATGGCTTTAGCAGTGTTATTTCGCAGGCAATAGTTCGCGCTAAGCGAATAGCTGTTTTTTTCGGGATAGAGACTGACCTCTGTTTTAACTTTAACTATGGCCGGCTGCGGGAGACTACTGAATTTTCGGTATTCCTGTTCATAGGCCTGCCGCTTGTCAAGCTGTTCATCGCTGCCGGAAGCCGGTGTATGATACATGATATAAATACCTGATAACACGCTGAAGGCTGTCAGTACGATTTTAACCGGTGCACTACGCCAGGAATTCCTGAATTTAAAATTTGATGCCGACAGGAACAGTAAAAGGGTAATACTTGTTCCATACCACATTTTCCATGAAAAAGCCCTCATGTAATCGTCCCAGCCATTCATGTCGCTGTATCTCGCGCTGTACGCTGCGGCGAAACGAACAAGCGGATAATTTATACCAAAAGATTTTCCAAGCGAGGTTGCCAGCGCAAATAGTGCCAGGCATGAAATCAATAATCCGGCCCATTTATGGTTGATGAGCAGCTGGATACTTAAAATGATACCCGCACAGATTATCAGTGGCATTGCCACAAGCCAGTAAAGCGCCGAATAAACGCCCGGCTCTATCTCCGGGTAATGGTAAATAATCTGGAAGGTAATTCCTGTTAAAATGGCAACGGAACAAAATAAAAAGATGAGGACCGATAGTGAAATCCATTTAGCTACAAAATAGCTTGTTATATTGGGCGGGCTGCTGTTTTCAATAATGTCGAACCTGTAAGTTTCACTTCGCCAGAATAATTCATGGGTGTAAAAAAGAATGGTAAGAATTAACAGGCCGGGCAGGTTATAAATAATCCTGTTCACGATCAGAGCTGTGCTGGCATATTGTTCAGGCAGGCGAATTCCCTGGTCTATACTTCCGTAAATTTCCATAGAAAGGTAAAAGACGATGCCGGTAACGATAAGTACAAACGGTATGCTTTTCACGATAAACTTAAGATCCAGGCAAACATAAGACCTGATCACGTGTAACGTATAGTTCATTCCTTCTGCCATTGTTTGTACCGGGCGATAGGCCGGGCCTGGATTTTTGTCGTCGGCGTTATATTCTGCATTTCCACCTTTTTCGGTAATGCCTAACCTGAATTTATAGAAAGTGAGTAATAGCAGAAGTACTGAAAAAAACAGGTATATAATGCGGTTCAACAGCAGGTATCCCGAAAAGCTCAGCAGCTCTGAGTTCTTTTGATCCAGCGTCCATGGATTGGTTTGATGATAAAAAGCAGAGAGGCCGAACGGATCTGTTTTTGCAGATAAGGCTAATGCGGCTGCCGACTGCGGCAGGCTGCCTGCCATCATAGGCGAGCCCGAATAGATCAGCATAATCATATAGATCATGTAGACAAACAGGCCGGATAGATATACCATGAGCTTATTGTTGCCCAGCCATGTTACACTGCATACAATAGCTGAACAGAGAAAGAGGTTAGGTAATGCCAGCAATAATAACGGCTGTATATAAAACCACAGGTTAAAGTGGCCGTAAGCTTCCCGGTAAGGATCTGCTGCCTGTCCGCCAATGTATCCGGCCGTTAAGCATAGTAAACAGCAGAGACTTATACTGAACACCACGAAAAAGCGACTTGTCAGATATTGTGACTTTGTGAGCGGCGTGGCATAAAGTATTAAAATAAAACCGCTATCCTGTTCTTTAAAGAGTGTTTGTGCTGCTAGTAAGGTAGTCGTTAAAATAGATGTCAGGCTCAGAAAACCGATCATATAGGCTATGCTGTAAGGCGAGTTTCTGTAAATTTCTGCACCAGGATTAAAAGACAATTTATAACCGGCGAAGAAACCTGTAACAAGCAATAAAAAAAAGCAGATGTAGAGCCCTGGTTTCTTAAAATATGTGCCGAGTTCGAAATTTAATAATTGACTCATAACCGGCTTGTTGAATGGATGAGTTGGAAGTACACATCTTCCAGGGAGGGTTCGATAAGACAAAATCCATTTCCAGGATCGCTTTCTGAATAGATATGAATACTGAGCCTGCCGGCTATCAGTTGCGACGATACCAGCTGGTATCGATTTTCATAACCGTTTTTATCTGCTTTGTCGATGGTCTTTTGCCAGAGTTTTCCTTTAAGATCCCGGAGAAAGCCGGCCGGTTTGCCTTGTGCAAGAATCCGCCCTCTATCCATCACCGCCATGTTAAGGCACAGGTTTTTAACATCCTCAACAAGATGCGTAGACAGAATTACGATTTTTTCTTTACCAATTTCACTGAGCAGGTTATTGAAGCGGTTGCGCTCTTCCGGGTCGAGTCCTGCAGTTGGCTCATCCACAATAATTAATTTCGGATCGCCCAGCAGCGCCTGTGCGATACCAAATCGCTGCCGTATTCCTCCCGAAAAGATATGTACATCCTTGTTCCGGTGAGGATACAGGTTGGTTTGTTCCAGCAGCGCCCTTACCTGTTCATTTCTCGTTTTCCTGTTCGTAATCCCTTTCAATACTGCAATATGAGAGAGGAGATCATAAGCCGAAACTTTTGGATATACACCAAAATCCTGCGGAAGGAAACCCAGCCGTCGTTTTACATAGAGAGGTTCCTGTAATATATTATGCCCGTTAAAGATTATCTCACCTTCATCCGGCAACTGTAACCCGGCAAGCGTTTTCATTAATGACGATTTTCCCGCACCATTCGGCCCTAATAGTCCGAACATACCGTTTCCGATTTCAAGAGAAAGGTTATCTAATGCCTTGAACCCCTTGTTATATGTTTTGCTAAGGTTTTTTATAATTAATGAATTCATGATTGTCCGAAAATTTAAGGCAAATACTTCCCCTGCCACTCGATCTGAGGGGTTCAATACATGTGTTCTGATGGTTATCCGGTTATTTTTCTGCTATATATTCCAGGACATCGCCGGGCTGGCAGTCAAGCGCCCTGCAGATCGCTTCAAGTGTGTCGAATCTTATACCCTTAGCTTTACCGGTCTTTAATATAGATAAATTGGCAGGAGTAATGCCCAGTGTTTCTGCCAGTTCCTTGCTCTGCATTTTGCGTTTCGCAAGCATCACGTCAACATTTACAACAATCGGCATCTTATATAATTAAGTCTTGTTCGTTTTGCAGATCTACACCCTGCCTGAAAATGGCTGCCAGAAAATAAGTAAATACTCCCAATAAAGCGTGCAGTATAATCAATACTTCAGCTGGCGAATCGATGTCATAAAAAAACGAAATAATTATAGTGGCTGATAATGGCACTATGAGATTGCCGGAATAGAATAATTTCAGCTGCCTGATACCATAGTTTGTAAACAGCTTCGTTTGCGTAAATACTGTAAATACATTTCCTACCATATAAAAGAACAATGCATACAATGCAAGCAGCAGCAGGAACATTAAGATATAGCCCTGATTGTATTCTCCCAGCAAATAGGGCTGATGTGTAAAAGGATAACAGACCTGGAAATTTCTGTTTTGATCGGTGAGATTTAACGACCAGCCGGTTGACAGTGTCAGCGCAGAAAGTAAAAAAGATAATAAATATCCCAGGGCTAAAATTCGCGTTGCAATGAATAGAACTCCAGAAACCATGCGCACCGTTTTCATGATGTTATTGCGTTTTGTTTCTGTAAAACTAGAATTAATTATTGTAAAACAATAATTAATTCTAGTTTTTTTAATTTACGGTAAACAGCGACGCATAATTCCTGCGATAATAATAGGCTAGAAATAAATCACCCGCCAGGAGAAAAACACCCGGACCGAGCCCTGAAGGAGCCACTATACCGTGGAACAAAACAATATTCAGAATGATGGGCAATATTACTATAACAGCTAGCGTAACAAACCGGCCCGATAGAAATGCGAGCCCGCAGAGCAGCTCAATAACTTTTACATAAAACATCAGGTTGACTACGGCTAATCCGTCATTGTAAATTTTCATATCACCTTCAGCCGGTGGTATAGGAAACAGTTTAAACAGATAAGTTACAGATGCGAAGAGCAGTAACAAGCCCATAAGGGTCCGGATAATGATCATTGTAATTTTCATGGCAAGGCTTTAAATGGTAATTATTATAAATATAGATATTTCACTTATAAGATTTCCAAAAAATGAATTGCGGCCTGTATTATAACCGGAGTTTCCGGGCCATGTAAGCCGCGCTGGCAACCCTGTCAAAGCCTGCGCCACGAATAAATAAGGAAATAAACAAAAAGGCCCGGGTTTTTACGCCAGGCCTTCCGGTAAATACAATATAATCACAGAACGTATGTTGCTTTAAAGCTAACTCTCGTTCCCTTCCTTTACTTTTCTTACTGATTCTTCTTCGCGCAAAGCATCGATATTGTTTTTCTTCTCATAAGAATCTTTAGTTTCCTGGAAACCATCAAGGATCTCAGCAATCTTGTCGAGGTTATCAGCTATATTCTGATGTATTTCAGGAAGTACACGCTCAAGAGTTTTATTGGCCAGTTCAAAGTTATCAACTTCAATTTTTCCGATTTTCTGAACTATAGCAGTCTGGCTGTTTTTCAGGTCCTCAAGTTCTCTGGTTATTTTAGCCATTAAATCAAATTCTTTTAACTTATCCATAATTCTAATCTTTATGTGTTTTATATAACCAACCAATTTTTCTCCTAAGGGTTTTATTTTTAATTCATTCTGCATTTTACACGTCCCCGGTTCAGGGTACTGCAACCTGTAAATCCAATGATCTTTTTATTGTAGAATCCCCTGCTTATATATTTCCGGGAAATTATACGCAGGCGAGTATTCCATCTTCTTATTTTCCTTATCTTGGCATAGATAAGCAATACCTATGGATACGAAACCCGAGCCTGCCGTATCGGCCCTGGCGAGTGATGAACTGGATTTAATACTTGCCTTCATTAAAGAAATTGGAATTAATGTAATTGAGCGGGAGTTGCCCGGCGATACTTTTTTACCGGGATTAAACCTCGGCCCCGGTTGTATTTACCTGGATGTTACCAGGCTTTTATATCCGGGCGATCTTTTGCATGAAGCCGGCCATATGGCAGTAGCCACGCCCGAAGACAGAATTAAGGCCGGCACCCCGCAAATGGCCGCCGACTGGCCTTCCGGGGGCGAGGAGATGGGTGCTATTTTATGGTCTTATGCTGCTCTTAAATATATAGGATTGCCCGAAGAAGTTGTTTTTCATCCTTATGGATATAAAAATGACTCAGCCTGGCTGATCGATAATTTTAAGAACGGAATATATATCGGCATGCCTTTTTTAGAGTGGACAGGAATTGCATTCGGAGCCGAAAGGGCAGACATCGAAAATAAACCTCAGTTTCCGGCAGTAATAAAATGGCTTAGAGATTAGATGGCAAACCACGATATACTTGGCACCGATAAATGATTATAGCTGCTTTACTTTACGATGAGCTTCACCTCGACGTTCCCTCTTGTCGCATTCGAATAAGGACATACTTCATGTGCCTTCTTCACCAGTTCTTCGGCTTTCTCCTTGTCCACACCCTGAATCTCAGCCTCAAGTGTCACAGCCAGTCCAAAACCGCCGTTATCAAGTTTTCCGATACTCACTTCAGCAGTTACAGCAGTAGTTCCGGCCTGTACCTTCTCCGAACGGATGATCAGATTTAAAGCACTGTCAAAACAGGCTGCATAGCCCCCCGCAAAGAGAATCTCCGGGTTTACATAATTGCCGCCCGGGCCGCCCATTTCTTTCGGTATGCGGGTCTCTGCATCTAATGATCCTTCAGATGATTTGATATGGCCGTTCCGGCCGCCTGTTGCTGTGGCTTTCGCCGTATATAATTTTTCCATTGTCTTTTATCAGATATCCTGTAAATGATTGTGTAAAATTAAATTTTATAAAATATTGTTCCTCTTTTAAACACGAATATTTCAATTTGATGACTATTGCACTTTTATTTTAACCCAGGTTGACGGTTTCGGGGACGTTTGATCAGAACATATCCAGATTCTTCTTGTTCAAGTAATTATTTAAATTTTAAGACCGCTAATATTTTCTTTGATGCATACAGAAAAACGGCTTAGTGATAGCCAACTGCTCGAAGTAATTGCTTTGTATAAAAATGCAATAGCGATTTATACCACAGAAGACATCATCATTGAGATGGCCAATGATGCAATGCTCGCTTTCTGGGACAGGGATAAAAGTATAATCGGTATGCCTCTGGCCGAGGCTGTTCCTGAATTAAAAAGTCAGCCTTTTATAGGCATACTTCAGAATGTACTAAGAACTGGTATTGACGACATCGGTAAAGCCGTAAAAGCCGATATCGAAGTAGACGGAACGTTACAGTCTTTTTATTTTGATTACGAGTACCTTGCAATAAGAGATGCTTCAGGAGTGCCTTACTGTATCCTGCATACTGCTGAAGATGTTACCGAAAAAGTGCTGGGGAGGCAGGCTATGGAAACAGCAAAAGAACAAAAGGAAGCTCTTGAAAGGGAGCAGATACTTAATGAAGAGCTGGCCGCCACCAACGAGGAATTATGTTCTACCAACGAACAGCTTGGCAGAGCCCGGGAGAGCCTCTATTCCTTAAACGGCGAGCTGGAAGAAAGAGTGGAGAAACGCACAAGAGATCTCTCTGAAAGCGAGGCCCGGTTTCGTTCCATGGCAGAAGGCTCGGATATACTCATTGCTGTGGGAGATGAAACCGGCAACGTTACCTATTTTAGCCGGGCCTGGGTAAAACTTACCGGCAGATCAATGGAAGAGCTTCTTGAATCGGGATGGGCAGATCTGGTGCATCCGGAAGACCGTGGGCGGTATGTAAATATTTATCTTACTGCACTTAAAGAAAAGGCGCCCTTTACCTGTGAGTTGAGAATCCTCAATAAAGAAGGCAATTACCGCTGGCTGCTTGTTAAAGGCCCGCCTCGTTTCAGGCCGGACGGATCTTTTGCCGGTTATATCAGCTCTTGTTTAGATATTACCGAACTTAAGG
>Ga0265780_10002378_pt1 | contig 25544 bp, 21 predicted proteins | sample P1T30metagenome_FD_192432 | JGI IMG/M metagenome (GOLD analysis project Ga0265780, IMG submission 192432) | Plant litter microbial communities from East Loma Ridge, Irvine, California - P1 T30 | ecosystem: Environmental > Terrestrial > Plant litter > Unclassified | place: USA: California...
AGGAAAGTGAATCCTGCTTTTTCAAAACGAGGACACGTCTTTTCTCTACCTTAACATTCGAACGCGTCTCATCTGCCTATGTTTATCAGTGATAGAGATGTGGTACACTGGACTGCTGACGCTCCCATCCCGCCATGGTTGGCAGAATGTTAGTTTGGTCTTCCAACCATGGTTGAGCCTCATGGCGCTTCAACGTGCTTCAATGTTTCCGGCGTTCATCTTTTGCTCTCCACTAGTTACCCGATTTCATCTACAAAAATAATCCTTGACACACATCCACCACAAGGAGTAACTCTCACTATGCCATACATCGACGGACAGGCTATATCCACGCACGACGCGACCAGCACGTCGGAGACACCGGAGTCCACACGAATCGGCATGAACCGCCCGTACTCCACCGCCGTGGTACCTCCCCTACCAACGTCCACAGCCTTGCCGTCCAGACAACCTGTCCCTTTCCATGCCCTGCTTGCTCAATCCCCAGGTGTCTTCCCAATGGCAATGGCTCCCCCGAACTGGGGCTCGGGCACTTTCTCTGCCGGAATAGGATTCGAGTTTCCCTTGGTCGGAGATAACGCAACGACACTGCTTCCGGGACCTTACTCAACCACTTGGCCACAAGACTTCTATACTCCGTGGTCAGAAGAGCTAAAGAGAAACAGCGTACTTACCAAGGTCGACGCTACGCTCTTCGCGTTGATGGTCGATATCGCGATGAAGATCTACGTCTTTGCAGACTTTGAATTCCCGAACGCAGACTCAGAACGCTCCCGAAACCCGTCAGATATTGCGTGGGGGGTGTTGCACAAAGCAGACCAGTACACTATGGAGTCTCTGCACAATTCTCGGAGTCGCGAAAGAATCCCAACCTACGTCCTTATTACATACGCCAACATGAGCCGATACCTTGACTGTATACGCGAGCACTGCGATATTACCATCAAACAGAAGATAAGAGACATAATGGTCAAAAGGGCGATGACTAGGGTTGTTCTTGGGGCTGAGCAACACGGAGGCCTTAGACACTCGCATCTGCAACAGACTAGGAGCACCTATGCGTGGGTTTATGGCAATGATTTGGAGATTGGTAGGCGATCAGCGCTCGCCGACGTAACGGCGGTATCTATAAGGGATTGGGTGTTTGATCACAATTAGGGTAGCAGTTGCATTGCTTCATGGATTATACTGAAGCTGGCTTGCTATCAGAGTTGTACATAATGAGTCAAATACAACAAACCCGGGCAATCAGCACAGCGCATGCGCATCCGCGTGAGCAATCACCAGGTTACAAGCTGCTGATTTGCTAGCAAACTCTTGAGTAAATACCTTAAATTGCTCGTTCGAGCCACCCATAACTTCCACCATAGCCAGACCATGACCAAGCAACCACTAGTAACCTCTGCTTCAGTGAAGACAACGTAATCGACTGGCTAACATACCGCCCAGGCATCTCAGCACCATCGAAACAACCAACCTCCTCACCCTCGTACACATTTCCTTTCATCTCAGGTCATTTCCTCACATCTCAGGTCCTTTCGGCCACGACACTCCTTTACCGCGCGCACAGCTTCTCGCGCCAAGCGCCGCGAAGTCTCCTCCCTTGCGGTCGTTGAGTGGCATACCGCCCCGCCCTTCTGCTGTGCGCGCGATGTCAATTTCTTTCTTCTACTTGGAGGGAGAGCAGGCGGTATCTGATGGTTTCCTTTATTCCAGTCATTTTCTTCTCCTTTGTGCATGGAGGCGTGTGGGCAGATGGTGCAGGTAAGTCATTTTCTCTTTTAGTCCCCTGCGTTAGTGGTGGATGTGGGCTGCTTGGTCTGGTCTTGTTGCGGATTTGTGAGCTGGACGTAAGTCAATTTCTCCTTATATTGACAAGTATCTTGGTGAGATAATCTAGCAAGCAGGATCACCAAGCGCGGTGATAATTCGTGATCGATGCAGACAGCACTAGCTACCGACTTCAGGTGTAAGGTTTATAAGTTATCAATAATTGCAGCCTAAAATGATAGCGTGTCTATCTTCAATGACCTTTAAGTAAGTAGGGCGTCTTTACGAAATGTATTGAGGATATGCAGGCTATACTTTAGCTGTACTCTGGTTAGGGCTTCGCTGAGCAAATCGATTCACGAATGCTTGCCGCACCTGGTGGGACGTTGAAAAGACATTAGAAAATCTCAACATTGTACCATACTGCGTTCTGTCACGTACAAGCGAAAAACGATATACGTGTCCGAGGAGCGTGCCGTCACCAATGATGCATGTAGAAAACATGTAATTGCCCTGGACCTAACAGACCACAATGCCGTACTTGTACTTTGACCTGATCATGCCGTGGAAGAATACTCTGTAAAGAGAACGAGGCCTTCCAGAGGAAGAACGTCCATGTCGAACACTACCTCACCGACCGCAACCATACTCACACAACATCAAGTAAACCACAAGCATCATCACATAGCCAAACACATCTCCTTCCTCGAAACGATTAGATATTACGTATCTCAACACCAAGCCACTCATACACCAAAGCCTCCTCCCCTGAACCCACAGTATTCCCATCAATGCCCATCTACAACAGCCCAGCAAACAGCGCCAAACCCGCGACACCCGCACTCCATCCCTTCACACCCCCCGCCGCGCCCTGAAAGCTCGAAACAGTAGGCTTCGCCTCCGTGACCCCCGTCCCAGTAGCACTCACACCAGCAGCAATGCTTTTCGTCGCACTAGCAACATACTGGCTGCGCGTCGCGGCCTCGCTGGCCACGCTAGCAGCAGAAGCGCTGGCAGCGGGGCGCAGAGGCAGCGCGGCGTTGCAGTACGATGTCTTTGTGCCCTCGGCAGGAGGCTTCTCGTTGCTGTTAGGGCAATTGTTGTAGCAGACGAGCACGTCGGTATAGACGTCGCAGAGGCAGATGTAGTCCTGCCCTTTGGCGTTGCAGGCGTCGATGCGGGATTTGTAGGAGGAGACGCAGGCGTCGACGATGCTGGGGGGATGTGATGTTAGTGTGTGGTCTTGAAGTTTGTTGTTTTGGGTGTTTGAACTGGACATGAGGAAAGGGTGAAAGTGGCGGATGGAGCTGTGAAGTTGAAAGGGAGCATAAGGCGAGGATTGACGTACTTCTGAGCATCGCACTTTTGCTGTGCGGCAACGAGGCCGACGGTGGCTGCGAGTGCCAGGAAAGTAGCTGCGAAACGCATCTTGACAGGTAGGTTCTACTTGAAAAGAGCTCTGTTGTTCAGGAAAATGGAACGGTCTAAACGCGTCCAAATATATCCAATTAAGTAGAAGAATTAAGAGTCTGTGAAAAGTCCCAAAGCGAGTGAGGACCGGGTGTGTATAGAAAGATAAGATGGATGTGGAAACCGTTGGAGGAGCGACAGGAATGCAAGGGAGGCAGCGAGCAAAGCCAGGAGATTTCTATTTATTTACCTTCGTCTCCTCTCTTTTCCCGATATGCATTACCTTTCCCCGGAGGCTCCACCGCACCGCTGTGCTTGGATCGCGCCGTGTCGTTTTTCGAGACGATGCGATGCTCAATGAAGCTAGGACGCCATCGACCGAGTCGTAGTGTGCGCCCGTTCCGGTGGCCTAAAATTAGGTGTCTCGATTCTTCAGCAGCTTGTCCACGGTGGAGTTTGCCTCCCGGCCAATACTTCCAAGACGCGCAGCTGCATGGCGAAAATGCGTGGTGCTGCGGGACCATGTGATGCATGTTGTGTGCTCTGCTGGGTCGTGTTGTGTGTGTTTTTCTCGGAAACCATAATCCTTGATTGCCGAAAGGAGGTTATTGTGACTCGCTTGCTCGGCGGCGGTAGGGCGGCTTATTGGTTGAGAAGTGATGCGCGCAGGGACCAGCGGAGAATATGGTTCGGGAAGGGGAACGTTGCAGGGAGGGAGGTCTTGAGCCGGCCACTGATTTTCACACCAAAAAAGGCCCTTTCTTGGCACTGCTATCTCGAGAACTACCTAATAACATTCTCTAAAACTTAAATACGTTATTCCTATAACTATAGATTTGCTTCTATATCTCGGAATTATAGTCTTATCGTACTACTAGTTCCTAAGATAAGTTATGCCCGTTAACAAGTCCTATGGACTCGACCAAGGAGACGTGAAGCCGATGTTTGTTTGTGGGCCGCACGCTACCCAAGTTGTGATGTCTTACGCGTGTCTGCTTCTGCTTCGGTGGATGGTTTTTGGGGAAGCAGATGCAGTGTTGACGCTGTACTTGAGCGCTGCTGATCGACAAGCGGGGGACCGTGATCTCACTTTTGATGAAGGGGAGTGCGTGGCTGAAGCATGTTGAGAGTGAGCAGCTTGTGCATCAGTTCCGAGGACATGGGACACAATCACAAAAGAAAACACAACCGTTCCGCAATGGTGTCTGACCTCGGCTGCTCAACGAGAGACAACTACCGTACACAAGAAGAGTTACCATTACTATACAGAGCTCCTCACAATCCAACTAATCTAGAATCTAGCTTCGACCTTCTGCTCAATATCCTGTAGCGCCCACTCGCTCCTCGCCTTCTTACTCCGCACAGCATCGACCTGCGCCTTAGTAAAACCCTTCGCCTGCGTTGCTGGGTTATACCCAAGACCAGTCTTCTTGCCAATCTGCTCATCAGTCAAGTCAGTCGCCGCACTGCCATCAGCACGCTTGTACACAGTGCACACAACAGCGCCTCCAAGGCCCAAGTTGTGCTGCAGAGCAACCTTGGTGTCCTTGACGCTGCGGTTGTTCGCCCAGCCGCGCAAATGCCAGACGAGCTCTGAGCACTGTGCAATTCCGGTGGCGCCGAGAGGGTGGCCTTTCGATATGAGGCCGCCAGAGGGGTTGATGACGACTTTGCCGCCGTAGGTGATTCCTCCTTTGCGGATGAGCTCGTGGGCCTTGCCTTTGGGAGCGAGACCGAGGGCTTCGATGGTGACCATCTCGTTGGCAGAGAAGCAGTCGTGAAGTTCGCACACCTTGACCTCGTCGGGCGAGACGTTGGCCTCAGCAAGCGCCTCTTTGGCTGCGAGCTCGCTCATGCTGTATCCAACGAGCTCGATCGCACTGCGGTTGAACAGGTTGGGTGTGTCGGTGGCGAGACGCTGGCCAGCGATGAGGATGGCTTGGTCCTTGAGCTCGGGGCGCTTGTCGAGGAACTCTTGTGAGACAAGAACAGCAGCAGCTGCGCCGTCAGATGTAGGGCAGCACTGAAGCTTGGTGAGAGGCTCGTGGATCATGGTCGACTTAGCGACCTGCTCGAGGGTGTATTCGTCTTGGAATTGAGAGTATGGGTTGTTCTTGGAGTGGGCGTGGTTGATGCGACCGATCTCGGCGAAGTCTTCGAGCGTGGAGCCGTATCTGAGGGTTGTTAGCATGGTCTATGGTCGTTGTATGGGAAGCGTATACTCACTTCTCCATGTGCTCGCGACCGGCGTTACCGAAGAGCTGAGCAGCACCTGGCGCGTTGGTGATACCTCTTGTCTCCTTCATGATCAAGTTTGTCGTGCTGGTAGGGTTTACTCGGTCCTGGAAGAAGGTCTGAAGACTTCCTGGGAACATCTTCTCGAATCCAACGACCAGCACACAGTCGGCTGCGCCGTGAGCGATCATGTTTCGCCCCATGTACAGACCGGTCGAACCAGTCGAGCAGTTGTTGTTGACATTGTAGACCGGGATACCGGTCATACCGAACTGGTAGAACACGCGCTGTCCGCATGTCGAATCGCCGTAGCAGTAGCATGCGACACCCTGCTCAACGTCGTCGTAATTGATGTGAGCATCGAGCATAGCTTTCACGCCAGCCTCGAAACCGAGCTCAGGGTAGTCCACCTTACCGCGAGGCTTGATGAACTTGGTCATGCCCACGCCGAGGACGTAGACGGGCGCCTTCTTGCCGACCATGTTGATGGTTGTGGTGATGTGATGGGTTTGTGCGGTCTTGTGGCGTTGGGATTGCAACTCAGCGAAGAGGTGCAATTGAACAAGTAGTTTCAAGTTCGATTAAGATGTCTTGATGGTAGAAGAGCAGAATATGGGGTATCTAATAAAGATGGAGGTTGACGGCTAATCCCCGCCTCGCCTCCGCATCACGTATGACAGTCGCGCGCGACGCATGTGCCGAGGTCTCTCGTGTTACGTTGTTCTGGAAGCGGCGGCAGACCATAGCCGAAGCGCGAACATCAACGTCCTGGTATGCCACAAAAAAACGTGCATCATGCACGATCATGGTCTTCTCAAAATCAGAGCATTTCTTCCTGCACTGTCTCACTTGTTTCTCAGAAAATAAGGCGTGAGTCCGTCCCAAGCTCCGCGTATTCTTGTCGGACGTGAATACATCACTCTGTCATATGCGAGCTCGAAGGATCACACTGAGACACAAGCCGAATGATGCCGCGGCTCGTACGAGCATATGTTTTGGATCTCGTCTGTTCATGCTGGAGACGTTTGTGCACAATTGAAAGTCACGCTTGATCGTCGATAAAGATCATCTTCGGTTATATGGCCTTACTACCTACCGGCTATGAAGCGTTCGGACGTCCAACCATACGCGAGCTACTAGTTACTTAGTGATGTGATGGTCTTTGTGAATTGTCGCTATTACTCCTGGAGCATACGAGCAAAAGTCCCAGAGCCTCTGTCAAGCAACAGTAACCAATGGTAGCTATAGATACGTTCAATCAGGCAGACAACGTGGTACCAGTTGTAGACATACTCTTTGCTGCTCTATACGAGTGTGAAGCACTGAGTAGAGCACCCCGAGGCCATGCAGTATACTGCATCAGCTGACGCTCGGAAGTACTGATTCAGCACGGAGTGCAGCGCATGCGATATCTCACATCACGAAAAGACCCCAACGTACTCTTGTTGAATTGCAATTGCCTATAGAGATGTTTCACAAGCAAGCACTCGTCTCAGATCAAATCATACCATCCGTCTTATCTCGCTTTTGATGCAAGCAAATCACCCCAAATTACCCCCAACGCCACAAATGCTCAGTCGTCCATCACCTTATTCCTCCTACTCCTCATCAACCACATACCCCCACCCATGTCCCTCCATACCATCACTCCCCCACATAATCCCCCTCAACCACCCCCTAACAACATCCGCATACGCGCCAATCTGCCCCTTCACCATCGGCACCTCAATGTCCTCTCCGCGGAAGTGTATCTGGCTAATAGGCGCCACGAACCACGCCGTGCCCGCCGCGAACGCCTCGATCAAGCGGCCTTCCCGGCTCGCTTCTAGGATATCGTGGATAGTAAACTTGCGCTCGACGATATCCAGCGCCTCCAGATCCTCATGCCCAGCTGCAAGTTTCTCCCTTGCAAGCTCCAAAATCGACCTCCTCGTAACCCCATCCAACACAATCTTCTCCTCCAACCCTGCAGTAACAAGCTCCACCCTCCCATCCTTATTCCTCCACACCACAAAGAAATTACTCGCGCCCGCCTCCGTAATCGTCCCCTCCTGACCAAACAGCCACAGAATCTGATGGTACCCCATCTTGCGCGCCTCGCCCTGCGCCACCAGACTGGGCCCGTAGTTGGCGCCTACTTTCGCGTAGCCAAAACCACCGGGCCACGCGCGGCACATGTCGTCCTGAGACGCGAGCAGCTTGATACCGCCCGACATGTCGCCCATAGGCGCGAAGCAGCACAGTATAACGAAGAGGAGCGCTTCTTTCGGGCGCTCGACGCCCAGAGCGGGATCGGATGCGATCATCGTAGGGCGGATGTAGAGGAAGTGTCCTGGTCTATCTTTGGGTAGCCATTTCGCGCCGTCGGTGGCGCATAGCTTGACAATCAACTTCAGGAGCTCCGTGGGCTCGAAGCCAGGCAGGGCGATGCGGTTGGTGGACATGAGCATGCGGTTGCAGTTGAGGTTGGGGCGGAAGAGGCGCAGTTTGCCGTCGTGGCCGCGGTACAGCTTCATGCCTTCGAAGCACTCGGTTGCGTAGTGCAGGCATGATGCTGTGGGTGCGAGGGAGAGAGGGCCATAGGGTTGGAGCGTGGGCGCTGCCCAGCCTGATTCGACGGTCCATTGGGCTTGGATCATGTGGTCTGAGCAGACTTTTTGGGACGCCATTTCTGGTGAGCCGACGGCGGGCACGGTGCGGGGGGAGGTGGTGTATGTGCATTGCACTTTTGAGGCGTCGAGCTGGGCGAGTTGGGGTTCTGGGGCGGGGGTTGTGGGCTCGGGGGGTGTGACGGTCGTGTTGCCTGTTAATGAGGCTGACTTGAGCTGTGAGGGGGCATTCTTGCGAAGGGCGTCTGTGATGCCCTGTTCTGTGAGGGCGGTGACGGACTCGTCGTCCTTCTGGGGAGGGGTGACTGCAATGGGAGCCATTGTGCGATCTATGTTGGTGGGTTGTAGTGAGTGAAGCTAGTATGGGGTGAGAGTCTTCTAGAGGTGTTTGAAGGACTCCAATGTCGTGTGAGAATAGTTCAGCAAGGCGAGAAGCGAGGAAGGTTCTTATACCTCCGCCACGAATTGAATCAAGAGTCACACCTTCCTATCACGAGGTAGAATCGACGCAATAATGCCCAGCCCAATCGAGATTCCTCGCTAGTGTCTTGTTTCTGCCGGAGCACGGCAAACAGTGTTAGCGTATCTTTTGTTGATAAAGAAGAATTTCCTTGCGCTGTGGACCCTGATCTGATCGTATGCCTCGGAGTTCGCGACAAACAACGGCAGCAATTGGCTCTCGTGTACAATCTTGATTTCGCCACAAACAATCTCTGGCCGTTTTCTGCATGCTCAGTGCTGTCTTTCGTCCAGCCGAGCACAGCGCGTCATGTCGATGCATGGGCTGTTGTTTGGATGTACCTCGTAAGGCGTAAGGCGTGAGTATCCCGATGTACCGCGTGTATCCGCACGCGTAGCGAAGCCGGCGCGCCTCCGAATGGCGGAGTTCGAACGACTCACCTTCAGCCTTAATGTAGTACGACCACATGTAAAGTAATATACGAAGCGTGACGCAGTTGAGCAGTGCGATGTCGGAGACAATGTATTCTACTACGTATGCGGGCCAAAGTCGAAGAATTGGATATTCAAGCTTCGAGTTCAGATCTGGACCGCCGGCAAGCCTCGGTTCAAGGAGGCGGCGTCCAGAAAACTTCTACAATGTTGGTACCCGCGTGTGACCCGCGACCAGGGAAGAGCGGCAGGTACATGTAGCAAATTTTGCGAGGCAAGGATGATACAGATTGTGAGATGGGTGGGCGGCCCCACCAGGATACTTGTAGCAAACGCCCTCTGTACAGCGAGTGGCATACAACCGTGACGATGAAGAATTGAGCATCAGCGATTGTATCAAGAGCGAGCACCGTACTTGTGGCATATAGTCCGTTATCCAAGCTACAAACTACGAAGGCTGGCCTGTTGCCACAATATCAGCTGTCCGCAGACTATCCAAGCCCTTCAAGATGCCATCCGCAACCTCGCCCACGCGTCCTTCCAGACCCGTGAGGTCCATCTTGCTAATGGCCGTATTAATCTGCTCCGTCACAGCCTCATCCTGCACCGTCTCTGCCATGACCTGGCCTTCCGTCCTCCAATATCCCTCCCTAACACCCCTCAACGCCGAATCGCGGTTCACCGAGTTCGTCAGCAGTCCCAGTGCACGCAGCTTGTTCAGCGTCTCCTCCGCCGTCCGTGTCGTCGCCTCAATGCGCTCTGCAATCGAGACGGGCTTCGCGAGCCAGCGATTCGTGCTCGTGGCCCACAGCACGAAGCCCAGCGCTATATCCACAACCGCAAATGTGATGTACCGCAGGAACCGCACGCGCCAGTACACTGAGTCGATGTCGTGTACGGCCCTTGCGCGCTTGTTGACCGTGATGTCGTATGTGCCCATATACCACGCCTCCACCACCATCATCAAAATGCCTGCAATGGTCGCATGTGTGCGAAATCGTGACCCTTCAGAGCCGACCAGCGATGACGTCGCGAGGCCCAGCACGCCGAGCTGGAAGATGTGCGGCGTGACGAGCTTGGGTAGGTGGTAGAGGAAGTAGTTTTGCTGGTCGCTGGAGTCAGATGCGCTGCACCACACGCAATTCAGCAACGTGTCCGGCCCGTACGTGAGGTACAGCAATTTGTTGTGCATGCTCGCAAACTTGGCTCGCAGCGCGTCATCGTCGCCTGTGAGGTCGTGTAGGTGTCGTAATCGCGCAAACAGGACGCTCGTTTCGGTGCGTATATGGCTTTGCGTCTGGAGGAAGATGTTCTCTGGCGCGAATCGGGCAAACGAGAAACCGAGGCATACGATGGCGCTGACGAAGAGGAGATTCAGAATATTCTGCACTCGTGGAGGCGTGGGGCGAATGGGCACGCTTCGCGATGTTGCGCGAGCGACGTTGACCCAGTCGAGGACTCTGGGGATGAGAAAGGGCCCGAAGATGATGAGGAGCGTGTGGATGTTCTTGGGGAGGAAGGTGAGGCGCGGTATGACCACGTAGGAAATGACCAGCAGCACTATCGAGCGCACGTTGAACATGTTGGGCGTCTGAGTATCATGGGTACGGAATATGACATGTGGTCTTGGAGTTGGGTGGGTGTGCAAAAGACGACGTGTGAGATCAGCGGAAGTGGACCGCGGCCCGCACGCGTTGGCGCTAGGGCATCTTTAACCATCATTGTGCTCTCTTTCGCGACGACTTGTCGTTGTTTGTAGCACCAGCGTCAGGTGTCTGCAGGATGTGGACAATTCGAGTCTTCTCCCAAACATGATTCTCCGAAGCGTGATCTGTTGATTCGTTCGATCGACAGCGAGCACGACTGTAATTCGCCGCGATTACAAGCATATTATCAGCTTGGCTTGTAGCGTCTAGGACGCAGTAACTCATCATCTTCAATTATTTATGTCACGGGCATGCATGGAGCGATGGATCGAAGTGGTACACGTTGCGCCAAAGCTTCGGCGCTAACATGATCGTAATGATGCCTCAGTCTCCATCAATCGCACTTTCCTCTTCCTCCTCTCTTTTCCCTCACACCACCAACACTATGGCCACGCTGCTGGATCTACCTCCGGAGCTGATCCTCGACATTATCGACCATTTCGGCTCATTCTGGCAAGCATCCCCAGGCGTGTTCGATGTCCAGGATGATCGCGTCAAGACCCTGCTCAACGTGTGTTTGGCATGTTGCACCTTGAGGTGTATTGCACAGCCTGTTCTTCATACCATCATCGGTGTCTCTAGACGCACGGAAAGAGACGCACTCTGTACCCTCACGCAATTGGCCAGAACCGCTCACTCTCGCCCGGATCTAGTACAGAAGACCACGACGTTGTCACTGAAGCTAGGCGGGCTGAGAAGCGCCAGTGACGCCCAATTCTTTCCTGGGTGTAGGACAAGAGGAGAAGCTATCGCCGAGGGTGTTCTATTCGACCTTGTTCCCCTTCTGCGAAACGTCACTTCCTTGATTTGGCAGAACGATGATCTCAGAGACGACTTCTGGAGGAGGATCGCGAGAACGCTTCCTAGCAGTGAAGACTTCTTCCCGAACATCCAAGTCTTGATCATTCGACCCTACATCCAAAAAGAGCCTCTCTGTACGTATGTCCGTTAGTTCTGTGCGAAGCACGCACACACATTCTCATCATGAACAGACAATCTCGTCGATTTCACACCCTTTCTCAAACAAGCATCGCTCAGGACATTCGATCTGCAGCTCGGTGCGTCTACTATAGAGGACAAAGGCTACATCTTGCAGCTGGCACCATAAAACCTTCACCTGACCACTTTGAAGCTTCGAGATTGCATGATCCCCCCGGACTCTTTGATTTCTTTTCTTCAGGCTTGCATCAATCTCAAGGTCTTGCATTTGCTGGATATCGGTGAGTGTGAGAACCGTTTCGATTTGCCTTTCGCCGCAACATACGCGCCAGATCAGTATTACTCAGTTCGAGGACTGTCACGAGCTCTTGCATACTGTGAGCATACTGTAGAAGAACTGGTGTTGCACATCTACCGACCTGTAGAGCAGAAGGAACACCGGACCTATTTGGATTTGTCGAAGTCCACCAAGCTCCAGAAGCTAGTCATCATGGGCGACCTTCTACCAACCTGTCCTTCGGATCGCCTACCGTCGAATCTCGAAATCCTTCGAATGATGGACGCCGACCTACACAAAGATACTCTCGACCAATTGCCCTTCTGGCAGAATGTCAAAGTCGCGGCAAACTGTCCCGTGCTCCGAGAAGTTACCATATATTCCTTGGTCGAGGAAACTACATTTGACGAGCTCCTAGATCTAGCCGAGGCATTCACCATTAAGGGCCACTGTGAAAAAGCGTATTGGGACGTAAGGCCACATGTTGTCAGCTCCAACTTGCACCCAGCCATCATTCGCTTTACAGTGAACGATGTACTCTTTACAGTGGAATATCCACGATACGGACGAGAAGATTGGCTGTGGAACTGAGAGCACGCCCCGCTCCCGTTCGACCGCGCTCGAGCTCGAGTGACAACGAAGATCCGGGCTCAGATTCGGATTGGATCTCACCTGCACCAAGCGTTTCGATACACGGTTTCTTTGCGCAACAGTCCAGCAACTCTCTTCACCCTGCGCCCATTGCGCTCACTTGACCGTCGTGCGCCTTCAACAAGTCAACGTAAGCCAGAGCTGGCTTTGGTTGCATGTCTCGTACTGACAGCAGCAGCAACACTGTTGAAAGGTCTCATCACGTGCGTACTAGCGTAGCCTTGGCGCCTGCCTTAGCACCTGCTCCTTCTCCCCATATTAGCTCGCAGCCCTCCTTAATAATACAATCACCACTTCTCACGACGACTCTCCTCAAACACCTTTATTGCCAACATTGACATCGCAACAATGCCGTCGCAAGTCGAGGGTAGATCTCGGCTACTCAAGCTCCCTGGAGGTATGACAGCCCTCGCACTTGGAATTATTTTAACTAAACATTACCAGAGCTCCGCAACAGGATTTACGACTTCTGTGCCGAGAAAAGAACAATCTACGGGTTCCGTGGCCACACATACCCGACAATGACCCCTCCGTTTCAAGGGCTCACCCAAGTGTGCCGTCAATTGCGTCTCGAGTTCCACGATATTTACATGGCGTCGATCACACTCATGACCCATTGTGATGCTCTCCTTCGCACGTACATCGCCGCCCTCTACGCGCACACACGCGATCTCTTGTCGGCGCCGAGGCGCAACGCAGGCCGCCGTGGGAACATTTTCATCATCTTACGCTTCCCTCTCCAGGATCACTTCGACATACTCCCCGTCTTGAAACTCTTGATGACCGCATCTCAAGTGCACTGCAGTTTCGAAGAAGGCAACGCTTTCGTTCCACTTCGCATACGTCCTGGGCTCGCACAGCTGAACGAACTTTTTAAGAGCACGGCGAAAGCTCGAAAGGGCTGTTGGGATTACATCTTGAACCGCGTCGCAGAGAATATGGTGGTCGATACGGAAGATGGTGGTTTGTGTATTGATTTTGAGGTGGATGAAAGGACGGCATTGCAAGTGAGGGACTGGTGGGCAATAACACGGCTTCCTAGCCTGAGTTACTCTACTCGACGCTTTGGCTGGCGGTCTGGATGCAAGACGTTACATGCGTCTGAATTTTCTGGTTGAAGAACATGATGCTGTCGGTTCAAAGCAGCAAGTCTAATTTGTAACAGGCGTTTCGATTTGGGAGGCGCAAACATCAAGACTTTTCGAGGGAGCATGGTATTTCCATGAATTATGCTGAGCACTTGAGTACAGATTAATTTTTGTTGCAAGATACACCGCGATTCTCAACTCTACGTCACGCAAACTCGCGTACATAGTCTTCAAGAAGTACCGACAAGTCAAGAACATTAATAGTATCACTTATTTTCAATCTATATCCGTAGCCCTTGCGTAGTGTCGCATACTACCTTAAGAGTAAACCAATCGCAGTGTGGAATCGGACTGACGCACACACGCGGTCTCGAGATAATCAATGAGCTGAACAATACTCTGCCGCCTTGATTTGAGTTGTTGCTTACTCTGGACTACGATTTCCGCACTGAGATGAAAGCAACGCTAGTACTACTACTATAAATAGTCTTATACGCACGTCCAGCATGTTTAATAAGTTATACGTATACGCGGGGACAAGTGCTTATACCATCGATGCCAATAATTCGCTTACCCTAATCTTAATCTTCAACACTCGATACGTATCACGTTTGTTAGTACTATGAAAGAGAATACGAAACATTCGTGCGTCCTACACAGACCGCGAACACGAGAGTTGTATGCTTCGCGGCCTCATTGGAAGCGCTGGGGACGTAGGAAGATACGTAGCGCTGTCGTATTGTCGCGTGTGATTTAATGGTACAGTGCGATAGCTACACTACACTACACTACACGCCACGCTTTTTGACTCCCCAAGTCCTCGAATAAGTTCGCGATACAGATATACTGTAAATTGTTATAAGAGAATGAGTACTAGTACTACGGCGAAGGTAATGTAATGGAATGTGTAGTGACGTACGGGACTTTGGGGAAAGAAGGGATTTGTTTTAATGGTACTACTGTATTGCTTGTCTGATCTGGTGTACTTCAAGAGGAGGACGATTCGATGGTATGCGCTATTGAGTAGATGTACGCGGACTTTGGGGCCAAGCTATCGTAGATAGATACTCTCCGGTCTATACGCACAAAGCCCGCCTACCTATCCACGAAGCCCGTAACGCCACAGTCAATCCGGTCCTCCATTCCCCCAAGCCCCAGCCATTCATTTCGCATTCTCATACTTCTGCGCGTGAACACCAATAGCCCTACGCACCGTTAGCAACATACCCCTCATCCCCAAGAGTCCTACTCACCGCCCACTAGGATCCGTCTGCGCACTCCAAGTCGGCGTCCACCGCATGACCGTACTCGCGCAATGCGCCGGAAAATGCTCGTCAAACATACACCTATACCAGTACGCCTCTTTACTATCCGGGACATCGCTCCCCCACTCCGGTTTCGGATTCTTCATCATCTCATCCGTGACATGCATCTCCGCGTTATCCTTGAGCGCATCGATCCAGCCATACCCAACGCCATCGCTGAACTGCTCTTTCTGGCGCCACAGAATCTTATCAGGCAGATAGGGCTTCGTGTCCGGCTCGTCGGTGGTGTCGAAGGCTTTGCGCAGGATGTACTTCTCGATGCGGTCTTTGGTGTGCAGTTTCTCAGCGGGATCGATGTTCATGCTCGTGTTGAGAAAGGCCTTGTCGAGGAACGGTACGCGCGCTTCGACGCCCCATGCAGACGTCGATTTGTTGGCGCGCAGACAATCCGATAGATGTAGGTTCTTGACGCGGCGGATACATTCTTCGTGGAAGGACGATTTGTCAGGCGCGTTGTGGAAGTACAAGTAACCCCCGAAGATCTCGTCGCTGCCCTCGCCGGACAGCACCATCTTCACGCCCATGGCTTTGATCTTGCGGGCGAGGAGGAACATGGGTGTCGAGGCGCGGATGGTGGTTACGTCGAAGGACTCGAGGTGGAAGATTACGTCGGTGAGGGCATTGAGCCCGTCTTCGATGGTGAAGGTGAAGGTGTGGTGCTTGGTGCCGAGGAAGTCGGCGACTTCGCGCGCGGCGACGCCGTCGGGGGAGTTGGGCAGGCCGATGGAGAAGGAGTTGAGTTGGCCGAGGAGGAGGTCGGTTTGCAGCTCGTTCTGGTCATCGATGCCGACGAGTTGGGTCTCGTCGGTGGGTTGGCCTTTGGAGGCTGCGGCGCGTTTCCGCGTGGCTTCGTTGAGGCGCTCGGTCTCGCGCTGGGCGATTGAAGCTACCAAACTCGAGTCGAGCCCACCAGAGAGCAGGACACCGAAAGGCACCTCGGCCATCATGCGTTTTCGTACTGAGTTCTCGAATGACGTCCTCAGCTCCTTGTAGTCTACCGGCGTGGTGGGGATGTTGGAGGGCTCGACGAGCCACTTAGGGTCGTAGTATCGCTTCAGCTCGTCGGTCTTGGAATCGTAGACGTGACCTGGAGGGAAGGAGATGATGTTGTCGCATACGGGATGCAGACACTTCAGCTCCGAGGCGAAGAAGACTGCGCCGGGCGTCTGGCTCGATCGGCCCATGTAGAATGTGGTGATGCCGATGGGGTCTCGCGCAGCAATGATGCGATCCTGCTTCTTGTCGTGAAGGACCCATGAGAACATGCCGTCCAGGTGCCGTGGCGCGTCGATGTCATGCTCGAGGTACTGCCTTATGTCAGGTACTGCCTCTTCCCACGGTCCATTCTCCGTACCAGAGGAATGATGACTTCACAATCTGAGTGTGTCTTGAAGTTGTACGGTTTCTTCAGGCCCTTGCGCAGGACGCGGTGGTTGTAGATCTCGCCGTTGACGGCCAGAGAGACGGAGCCCTCATCGTTGACGAGAGGTTGTGCGCCGGAGTCTGATCATTGTGAGCACTTATGCGACTGCGGATTTGATCATGACTGCGTACCGACGCCGACGATGCTGAGACGCTCGTGGACCAGGACTGTCGCTCGTTAGTCACGTCACCACATTTCCATAATCGCAGGACACCTACTCGTATCGTTCGCGATCCAGTTTCCGCCTGGTAGAGCTCAGTCAACATGTTCCAACGCGTACAATGGGCGCGCTGGCTTACTCCAATCTGGGCCCCGATGTCGGACACTGGTCGCAATGAGTCAATTGAGCTTCAGGTAACTTTTCAGATTGCGCGCTTACGCCTTGCCCATCTTCAGGGCCGTCGGCTTGAACTTCTGCACATCCGGGTGCCTGTTTACTTGTTAGGCACAATATCCCCAATATTCCCGGAGGGGCAGTGGAGCGGCCGTCTTGAAGCTGGAGGGGAATTGCATACTTATAGCAGGCGAAGATGCCACACATCTTGACAGCTGGAGGTTGAAGAAGAGTGACAGAGTGAAGTCGGAGTCAGCGCAAAGAAGCGGGTGGCCACGAAGCTCACTTTATCGTGCGTCCCAAGAATTGTTTGACTCAATCGACGCCTCCGAATTTCGCCCCACTATCTAGCCCACGCGACGCACGAACCGCTTCTGGCCGCGTGGATAAAGGCAACTACCTATCATCGCTCTATGACGTACAAAGATCCCTGGAGCGACGTGCATATGAAATTCGCGTCGCGTGCTTGCATCTTTACCATCTTGGCTCGCTTAATGCTGCTTTTGTGACTACTTCACCACTACACATCTCACGGCGATATGTATTGTTTCAATGTAGACACTGCATTCGACATCACTCACAGGATGGTGACACGTAGGACCTTGGTATGTAAAGATTCGTCAACTAAGCAAATGATATCTGTAGGTGTTGTACACCACACCTCCGTGCCTTGCAATCATGCAAAGCCAACGCAAGCCCAATTGTCACAATGAAAGAAAAAGCATTGCTCCATCCGCGGTAAACTGTGCCCTTGTTTTCCTGCAACCCTGCATCCTGACGAACATTTCGTCCCCCACGGCCTCCTCCTCTCGTTCCACCGATGGTGTTCTTTTCGCCATTACTCTACGGCCTTACGTGGAGGATTCTAGAACAGGAAGTATGCCACAAGGAAGCTCAGCAAGCACAGCAACGCCGTGATCTGAACCGAAACTCCACCCGCAGGCGCAGTTTGCGAGTGCGTAGCAGTCGACAGCTGGCCCTTCCCACCACTCGCAGGCTCAACCTTCCGTTGGCGCAAGCCGCTAGCTTCTGATGCCTGAGATGTAAGCCTTGCAATCTGCGCCTTTGCCTCGTCCAGCTGCGCCTTCAAGTCCGCCTGAGACACAGGGATGGCGTTTGAAACCTTAGCTGCAGCTGCAGATACCGTCGCACCAACACCACCGGCTGTGGCAGGGTTGTGTGTCTCCTGCTTGATCTCTCCTAGGTTTTTGCTGCCGGATGGGCGGTCGTGTGGGACGGATACGGGGCCGGTGGCTTCGGGTACGCCGCGCTGAGGGGTGACGGCTTCGGGAGAAGGATGGGATGCGAGCGATTCGCGGCTGAGGCCGTTTGTCTTTGCGGGTGTGGTGGTGGTGGCATCGTCGGCGGCCAAGAAGAGGACGCGGATCTTCTTCTCCTGGATGGCTGACTTGTTCGTCTGCTCGATGTGTGTCCACTAGACACATTTAGTCTCCAATGTCACATGCAGATGATGAAAATCGCATACCAGAGAGCCGACGTTGGTGAACTCTTTGTCGGCGGTGACAAGGACAGACTGGACGAGGAACTTGTCGCGGCACTTTGGCTCTTGCGGGGGGTCTTCCTTCATGGCTTGGAGGAGGACTGCAGGCACGTGTCAGTCTGTTGCGACGAAAGAAAGGCGAATGCATTGACGGCATACTTTGGACTTCGACATGGCCTCCGGGCTCGATGCGCCCGCTGTTCGGCCTCACACAGTATCTACAATGTTGTCATCAGCTGCTGCTACAGACCGAGGCGGTGGGTGGGAGCCGTACTGCTTGGGCGCGGTGGTCTTGACCTGGATCATGTCAGTCATATACTACATCTACATGCCCCGAGAGAGGCGCATCAAAGTCACGTACCTTGAAGGCCACGGGATCCGAGTGTGGGTTCTTGAGGCTGAGCGTCTTGGACACCTCATTCTGAAAGGGTCCTGCCGAGGTCAGTCCTGCCATGTGTCGAAGTCTTGCACTCGCGCGGCTTACGCTTGAAGGCCAGCTCTACGGGGTCGAGCTCGACAGACATGGCGGGGGTGCTGGCAGATGTGTGTCGGGTGCGGTGTTGGTAATCGGTCGGCTACGGGGATCGGCGGCTGCAGGGTGTGGCGCGTGCCGGAATCACAGGTAGGTACGAGAGACGTGATGGCCGTGCAATCAGTAGTGGCGCAATAGGACGATTTGTGGGTGGCGGCGGGCGATAGGGATAGTTGCGTGTGGTGAGAGGTGTGTCTTGTTAGGAGTTCTGGAGGCTAGCATGTTGATGACGTTGCGGGAACTAGAACATCTGGGAACTTGCCGCGCGGAGAACCACAGTCGGCAGCTTCACAAATCAAGCAGCATTGAAGTGTAGCTACACAGTAAAATTGGTACGCAAAGTACTAGTGTCAATGAAGTACCACTTGTTGTAGTAAAAGTGTAGTTCAACCGTGGAAACGTGCTGCACAAGCGGCGATCTCACCCATGGTTCCTGGTTCCTCCACATTCTGTCCCATTCTCGTGCCCTACATATAGTCCCCCACTACCCGCTACTGCCTGGTCGCACCTTCTCCACAGAACTTAAGCTCTCACCTTCTCTCCTCACCTGAAATATCTCTCTCACCGCAGCAAACCTCAACCTCAACACAAACAACTTGATCGCCTCCCGAAGACCACCACGACTTTCGACCACACCTCAACCTACCTACTACCACTAAGAGCCACACACTCACAACCATGGCTTCAGACCTCGAGCAGCTCATCGACATGGGCTTCCCCGCCGACCGCGCCCAGCTCGCCGTCAAAGCCACCGGCGGCCTCCAATCCGCCATCGACTGGCTGGAGAAGAACCAAGACAAATCCGTCGACGAAATCATCGCCTCGCAAGCCTCCGCCACCGCCTCCACCACCGACGAGCCCCCCGAGCTCGCACCCGGCGAAGTAGCCCAGTCCCTCATCTGCGACGACTGCGGCAAGAAGTTCCGCTCCGTCCCCCAAGCCGAATTCCACGGCTCCAAAACCGGGCACGAAAACTTCTCCGAATCCACGGAAGAAATCGCGCCCCTCACCGACGCCGAAAAAGCGGCCCGCCTCGAAGACCTGCGCCAGAAACTCGCGCTCAAGCGCGCGACACAAGCAGATCAGGATAAAGAAGATCGCAAGCGCAATGAGCAAATTCGCATGAAGTCTACCAAGGAGAGCCAGGATATCAAGGAGGAACTGCAGAAGAAAGAGCGGTTGAAGGATATGCAGGCTAAGCGCGCGGAAAAGAAAGCAGACGATGAGGCGCGCAAGCGTGTACTTGCGAAACTCGAGGCCGACAAGCAGGAACGCAAGCGTAAAGCTGAGATCGAAAAGGCACAGCGTGCAGGTCAGGCGCCGCCCCCGGCGCCCAAGGAGACGCCTATGCCTACGTCCTCGGGACCGACTACGAGCAAGCCCGCGAGCGCGTACAAGGAGGCGCGGCTTGCGCTGCAGACGGGTGGGGGGCGCGTGACTAAGACGTTCCCTGTTGAGACGACGCTGTTTGAGGTCGCGCATGCGTTGGAAGAGGAGGGCGTTGAGGTGACTTCGTTTGCGACGACGTTTCCTAAGAAAACGTTTGATAAGACGGACTTTGGGATGACGCTCAAGGAGGCGGGGCTGGTGCCGAGTGCGGCGTTGATTGTGAAGTAGGGTGGTAAAGGATGGAGGGTAAGGCATGGGGTGGGGGTGGATTTGTGGGATAAGGCATATATGGGATGGATGGGAGGCAGTTTCACGAATCACGGTTACGATACGAAGAGATGCATGAGATGGCGTTGAGGACATCGGACCAAAGTATGAATGATACATACATGTACAATGTCTACGGAAATCTATTGAAAAGGCTACATGAAGTATATCCTGTGCTGTGATGTACTCATAAAACCAGATGCTACAGACAACGCCCACCAATACCACCCTCACCATATCCTAATACCCTAAACGCCCAAATCATCCGCACCCACACTACCCACAAGGACCAGTCCAGACATCAATCACTCATAATCATCAACATCATACCTCCCCCTTTCCCTCTGCGTACAACACCACTCCTCACTCGCCAACCCCCTCTCCCTTCTCTTAACCAGCCCAACCGCATCCTTACACCAATCGCACGCAAAATCACACGTCGGAACCTCCTCGTCCGCAAAGTACTGCGCAATAACCCTGTGCCGACACTTATCCGTCGCCTCGCAGTACTCCACCAGCTTCTGCAGGCTCTTCGCGCGGTGCACAAGCTGCTCTTGCATCGAGGCTGATGCTGATCCTTTCGTGGATTTACTAGCCTGGTCCCGCGCCATCATGTTAGCCGCGCGGTCGCGGTCTTCGCGCCCGTAATACAGGATGCACAGGCTTGCTTTGCCGTCGCGGCCTGCGCGCCCGGCTTCTTGGTAGAAGCCTTCGAACGATTTGGGTAGTTGCCAGTGGACTACGAAGCGCACGTTTTCCTTGTCGATGCCCATGCCGAACGCCGTGGTCGCGACGACAACGTCGTACCCGGCCTTGTTGGCGACCCAGCCGGATAGAGCGTCGGAGCGCTCGGCGTGCGGGAGGCCTGCGTGGTACGGCTTTGCGCCGATGCCGTCGGAGCGTAGGCGCGCGGCGAGGGATTCGCAGTCTTTGCGGAAGAGCGTGTAGATGATGCCTGGGACGTTGTCGGCGCGCTGGTTCTGCGTTGCAAGTTGGGATGCGCGTTCTGGGTTGGCGGCGCGTCGGGCGTGTGCGGCTTTGAGCCAGGCAAGGAAATCGGGGTACTGGTCTTCTTCGTCGGATTTGAAGCGCACTTCGTAGTGGAGGTTGGGCCGGCTGGTGCTCATGCGGAATGTCTTGAGCTTCGAGGTGTCCAGGGCGAGCGTCTTGATGATGTCGTCTCGGACACGGGATGTGGCGGTTGCGGTGAGACATATGATGGGTACATCTGGGAACTCGGTCTTGAAGAAGGAGAGTTGCTGGAAGGCGGGGCGGAAGTCGTGGCCCCATTCGCTTACGCAGTGGGCTTCGTCGACGGCGATGCGGGCGAGTTCTTTCTGGGAATGAATGATGCGCAGGATCTTGCGGAAGTTGTCTCCTTGACAGAACTCTGGCGTGACATAGAGTAGGCGGGTAAGGGGATGGCCACATTGGAGGTCCTGCAAGATCCTAGTTCTTTCCGTTGGTTGAGTGGTACTATTGATGGTCTCTACTCGGATGTTGGCATTTCGCATAGCGGCGACTTGGTTGTTCTAGATACTGTTAGCACTTGTCCTAGTATCTAGTGATTCAGCATACCATCAGAGCCAGAAGTGGTGAGATCACGATAGTCACTGCGCATGTCAACGTACAGCTCTGTGTATGGATCGTGAAGCATACTGCCAAAGTCCACCACAGCTGGGAGCTGGTAGCACAAGCTCTTGCCAAAGGACGTCGCAGCCTGGAGAAAGACATCCTCGCCTTCGAGCGTAGCGGTGACAACTTCGCGCTGCAGAGGCCTATAGTTGATCAGCGTCTACGTTTGGTGGATTGTCAATTACAATCCCACCTAAAGCATGCCTTCTTGAACACTCGCTTGAGCGTAAAGTCAAGGTTCGAATACGGTCTCTTGCGCTTGTCTGGCATCGTGACCGCGAGCAGCCGGGTGCAGTACGAGTTGTCAAAGTTTTGGTGAATCGCGGCGTCTACCGTAGGGGTCGTGTACATAGAGGCGGCTTGAACACTTTGCATAAGATCATTGTGGAAATTTTGGATTGAGTTGAACAGGAAGTGTGAGACTCGTGGTGCAAGTGCGGTAGACGCGTATTATTATTGGGAAGTCGCGAATTGGAAATGCGTGAGCACGTGCGCGCCATCGGCCAATCAAGATTTTCATCGTCACAGACCGCTCCACACCTACGCACCACACGTTCTCGAATGTCAAAGTCACCTTAGGCAGCTTTTTGATTCAGTGTCGATGGTTCACTACGATATGATGAAGCGCATGGCTTCACCGGAGTCACAGGAAAGCGTGCTGTTGCTTCGTCGTGCGCATGAGCTCGGGAAGCATACTGGAACAGCGTGGAGATAGAAACCACCAATAAAGCGTCGCTCATGCTGAAAATACGAGATGCTGAGAGTGGGCATTGTATATTGTGAGATGTGCAGTAAAGACAGGTATGATACACGAAAACAATCCTTCCCCTTTCACCAATGTGCTCGTATCCCCAGCCTCAAGCTTACAAAAGAGTGTATGTCCCATCTCGTGACACAGCCAGCGCAAAAAGCCGCAAAAGTCGTTCCACATCGAACTCTCGTCGCGAGCTAGTGATCGACTAAAGAGGACTTCAGGCCACATAGTCTCCAACAGCACCCAGAGAAACTTTGCAAGACACCGGCTACAAGATATCACCAAAACCAACTTCAAGAGGGAATTTGAAGGGAGTCTTCACTCTGACACTACCTTTTCCGACATCCGCGGCCAATTGGTCACCGGCCACGTTTCCGGAGACGGTCTGACGTTTGTCGACAACCGGAACCAGGTCAATCGGAATCAGGCCGCCCACAGCCGACGCAATTGGGGTGACGGCACCGTCTGCCACGTACCGTAGGACGCTATTTGCTAGCAAGCCATTTTGAGGTTGGCTGACTGGCAAGGAGCTTACGCCGGCCAGGAGGCCAAGACATGCGATGAATGGGGAACGCATGCTCGCGGGGTATGAGGATGAGCGGTGAGTCGTGTAGAGCGGTGTTGTAAAGTGCGAAGTGTTGTTATGAGGCGCAGAAGAGTAGAAGCGTGCGTGAAAGAGTAAGACCAGGCGTGAAGGAGTAGCTCAGAAGGTAGTGATATCCGTAGTGTTTCTCATTGTGCGATACACGGGCTCACCTGTATAGTTACACCGGACCATCAGGTTGCTTCTTCTTGCTGTACGCAACGAAAGCAAAAAACAAGATTAGATTTCGACCATGGGATTATGTGCCCACAACACCACTACACGACTATGGGAGTCTGGACGAATGCTTCTTGAAGAAACGATCTGGCAAAGTCCACCTCAAACCTTGCTTGAAGCAAGCCATGAGGCATAGGGTTTGACGCTTCGCATCGAACGCGTCCTTCGCTTGGTCAAGTCATCTCGTCACCTTCATCGCAACTCTCCCATCCAGCTCCTAGCTTGGCATCGCCGACAGTGCACTAGCTTGCATGCAGTTCAACGCGCATGATCGTGGCAAGATCAAGCGCCTCCTGACGATGACTGTGCCAGAATGCATTTTGGAAGGACATCATCGATCGGAAGAATCTGCCGGCTCAAACATCAATCCTGAACGTGACCAAGAAGATCGTTGCAACTCTCGCTGGTGTTACGGTGCCCCTGCGGCAAGATGGCAGGCCGAGTATTTCTTTTTGCCATTTCCTGCTCTCCTGACAGCACACCACAAGCATGTATTTTTGTATTGAACAACACAGATAGGAAGAGATTCCTCGTGATGCTTACTTTGGTTGGAATTTGGACTCAGCGGGAGGAATGTTTGGAAGAGGCGACTTCTCAGCCTGGTGACTCGCACCATCACTTCCCGACAATCTTTCCGAACTCCTCGACCGAGCATTTCCAGAACTTGATGTCGCCTAGGGTCATCCTGATCGGCGAAAGCGAGAGGCAGGAGCTTAGTTATGCGCAGACGCTATCGAAGTGCCGAATCGGTACTTATCCATTGAGTCTTGACGAGGCGAGGCGTGGCTGCTGATTTGACAATTCAAAGAGTGAAATGCACTCCGCATGAAGATCAAGGACGCATACTGAACAGTATGTGTATTTTTTTTTTTGCGCAGAGAATGAGAGGGCAAGATACACGAGATCTCCTGGGTGTGTTTGGGCATGTCAGTTCGACTGAAAAGATGAGAGATGTAGAAAAAGACATGAACAGTTGTGGTGGTCGATTTGATTTCAGTCCCCGCCAGCATGTCCTCAGACACGTCTCAGAATGTTCTGCCTATCAAATACATGCTCCCAGTGGACTCCCCTCAACCTCCCGTCTTCTCCTTCCTCATAGTGACTTTGAGCGAGTCAATGATTGCTAGGGAACAGCCTTTGCGTTACCTTTAAGACCCCTGGAAATACTCTGCCAGCTCAAGCTCCCTCATAAAAACAGGTCTCGTGTTGTCCGGACATGCCTGTTCCTACTTCACAGATCAATTCGCGGGATAAGGATCTTGCGATTCTTTGGACTTATCAGCTTGAGCTTGTTCTTCAGAGCTCGGATAATCTGCAAAGGCGTTTTGTCGACTAAATAAGTGATGTCCCAGATCCAGGTCTCAGTCGTCTCCCATGTGATATACATGGTCAGCCTGCGATGCCGGAGCATGTTCTTTGCAAGATGAAGCTCTGGAGTTAAATCGATGAGTTCGTCGACCCCCATGAGGGAGCTGAGATCACGGCTACCAGGGCGAAGGCGGATATCGAGCATGAAGGTAGGCCTGAACAGACTGCTTATGAGTGGTTTTACAGCCCCAGAAGTAACCGTTCCCATACAATTTAGTAATTCGAAAATATTAACGCAGCGAGCACACAAGATACCGCAGAGAGATCGCGTCCTCGCATCACTAATGTCCTCCTACACTAGCAAGATATCTCAGCTAAGTATCACCTCTGCGTAGGACGATACGTTTAACGTGATATTTGAAAAGCGCATTACCTTCTTGTCGCAAGCACAATTTTATATCCCAACAATCCATTTCATTTCGTACTCGCCCTTCCTTCTCGGCACCAACCCAACCCACTCATCCCTCGCATATCAAATCAAATTCCGGAAACGCCGGATCAGGCCCAATATTCGTGCTCGCAAGCGGCGCCGCAAAGTCTTGGATTTGTGCGGTTGACTGTGCGGATTTACACTGCTCTACAAGCAGAAACTGAGTATTAGCACAACACGATATGTGAGG
>Ga0265780_10002380_pt1 | contig 25544 bp, 16 predicted proteins | sample P1T30metagenome_FD_192432 | JGI IMG/M metagenome (GOLD analysis project Ga0265780, IMG submission 192432) | Plant litter microbial communities from East Loma Ridge, Irvine, California - P1 T30 | ecosystem: Environmental > Terrestrial > Plant litter > Unclassified | place: USA: California...
GCCAGCCGCAGCCTCAGTACACTGGGTACAGACAAGGTCAATAAAATCTTACTTGAACTTGCTGATGAGGCAGAGGCGCAGACTGCATTTTTATTATCTGAAAATGTGAAAGACCTGGAGCGGATGGATCCGGCCGACTATAAATACGATCGTCTGAAACTAACGGCAGAACGGATTTCGGATATTGCCAAAGATATAAGGAACGTGGCTGGCCTTAATTCGCCGCTCGGCGAAATTCTCCTGGAAAAACAACTGCAAAACGGCTTGAACCTTAAGAAAATAAGGGTGCCGATAGGAGTTGTCGGGGTGATCTATGAGGCAAGACCGAATGTAACCTTTGACGTTTTTGCCCTGTGTTTTAAAACCGGTAATGCTTCTATACTTAAGGGTGGAAGCGATGCGTCTTTTTCAAATGAAGCGATCATCTCTGTTATTCATAAGGTATTGGTGAAACATGGTATTGATCAAAATACAGCTTGTTTGCTGCCGCCTGACCGGACCGCAACAGAAGCATTATTAAATGCTGTTGATTTTGTCGACGTGCTGATACCAAGGGGCAGCCAGGGACTGATTAATTATGTAAGAAATAATGCGCGTGTGCCGGTTATAGAGACAGGAGCGGGTATCGTTCATACTTATTTCGACGAAACTGCTGATCTGGATACGGGGAAAGCGGTGATTAATAATGCAAAAACGAGGCGTGTGAGTGTATGTAATGCGCTCGACTGTCTTATTATCCATAATAAACGGCTGAGCGATCTTCCTGTGATCGCCGAAGTATTGCAGAAGTCGGACGTAGAGCTGTTTGCCGATGAGCATGCCTTTGCTGCGCTGCAAAACAGCTATCCTGCCGGTTTGCTGCATCATGCAGAGAGGGAACATTACGGTACGGAGTTCCAGGCTTATAAAATGGCGGTTAAGACTGTGGCTAACCTTGATGAAGCCCTGGAACATATTGCCACTTTCAGCTCCAAACACAGCGAGGCGATTCTGTCTGAAACGCCTGAACATATCGAACGCTTTTTAAATGAAGTAGATGCAGCGGCAGTGTATGCAAATTCCTCTACTGCATTTACAGATGGTGCCCAGTTCGGATTAGGTGCAGAGATCGGCATAAGTACACAAAAGCTGCATGCACGCGGGCCGATGGGACTGGATGAGCTTACCAGTTATAAATGGCAGGTGCAGGGAGCTGGGCAGATCAGGAAGTAATTCAAGGGAGCCCTGATTGTGTTAAAGATCGCCTATGATCCTGTTTACTCGCATCCGCTGCCCGAAGGGCACCGGTTTCCGATGAGTAAATATGAACTGATCCCCGGGCAGCTGCTTTATGAAGGGACAATCGGTCCGGAGAATCTCTTTTCACCGCAAAAAGCAGAGGAGCATGCTGTATTGCTTGCTCATCAGCAGCACTATTTTTATGCGCTGAAAAATCAAACCCTGAGTGCCAGGGAAGTAAGGCGCACAGGATTCCCAATGTCGCCGGCACTTTTTGAACGCGAAATGCTGATCGCCGGAGGTACCATACAAGCCTGTTTGTACGCCAAAGAATCGGGAGTGGCATTTAATGTGGCTGGGGGCACTCATCACGCCGGTTCAGATTGGGGAGAGGGCTTTTGCCTGCTCAACGACCAGGCTATTGCAGCAGCTTATCTTGTTTCGGAAAAGCTGGCCTCACAGGTTCTTATAATCGACCTCGATGTTCACCAGGGAAACGGAACGGCTGAGATCTTTGAGAATAACAGCACAGTTTTCACCTTCTCCATGCATGCCGAAAAAAACTTTCCCTTCAGAAAAGAAAGATCCGATCTTGATATAGGATTACCCAATGGAACCGGGGACGAAGAATACCTGAAGATACTGAACGATACTTTACCGGGTCTTTTCAATTCTGTAAAACCTGATTTCGTTTTTTACCTCTCCGGCGTTGACATACTCTCTACAGATAAACTCGGGCATCTTAATATCAGCAGGCAGGCCTGCAAAACAAGAGACGAGATTGTATTCAGCTTGTGCCGTAAATATCAGGTGCCGGTACAGGTGAGTATGGGAGGCGGTTATTCCGCGCAAATAAGAGATATAGTTGAGGCGCATTGTAATACGTTCAGGCTGGCGATGGAAATGTATTTTTAAAGGTGAGAATTAAGTGTATTCCTATTCCTTTGTAACAAGGCTAATGCAGGATTTTACTTATAAACATGTCAATTGTTAGGAGATATCGATCCTGTGCTATAATCCATTAATATTGACAAAACTATATGAAGACTTCGATTGCGATTTTAAAGGTGTTAGTCGCTGTACTGTTGATTTTAAACTTGCTGTTTTGGATGATGGCGCATGCAAGTGGTCACAAAATACCAGTAGAAACAAACGTGTCCTGTGCCATCACTGCATTAATTTTATTTGGACCCCTTTTCTTTTTATATTTTTTTGGACTGAAATTTAAAAGTAAAGCAGAATGATCTCTTTGCCTGTCTGGAGCAGAGCTGATCGTAGTACCTCGCTGCGACTTACCGAAGCTGTCCGGTGTGTTAAGAATAGCGTCACTCAGGATACTTATAATCCAGAGAGATTCTTATGATTATGCTGTTCCGACATGTTCCGCAGGGCATGTCGAACTATCTCATGAAATGGATTTAAATCCATCCATCAGTTTTAAGGAATACAAATTCCTTTTTCAGAACATGTCAGAACAGCGCAATGCTCTTCAGAAAGGACAGCCTGGGATGCCTCAGTACAGACCAGCAGCCCGAACTGCGATTTCCACCAACAAAAAAAGTCGCGGCCATTAGCCGCGACTCAAATTCATATAGGCAGATAGAAATAAGTATTAGTTCTTTGCTGTTTCCCGAAGGTCGATTGTTTTGTAAACCTCAACAACCGAGAATGGAGATACTTTAAGGTAAACTTTCTTTCCTTCTTTTACCATATCCAGCCAGTAAGTACCTACGTCATTAGAATCGTAGTCGCCTGAAGGCCTGCTTACTACCTGTATTCCTTCAGAGAAATAATAGTCTTTAAACTTTCTTTCAATTTCAGCTTTTGCTTTTGCCGGAACGTCCTTGTAAGAGATAAATTTAGTTGCTCCCAGGTAATTTTCCTGAAGATCATAAAGTGCTGTAAACTTATTTCCGTCTACTGTGAATGTTGCTTTCTGGAATTCGTCATTTATGATCCAGGAAATCTCTTTTGCATCTTCAAATTCCTGGTCGAATTGCCTTTTAACATTATAAGATATTTTGCCAGCATCGTCTTTTCTGTTGATCTTACCAGCCGCAAATCCTGTCACTGTAAGTATTGACAAAATGGTTCCGAATATTAGCTTTTTCATATTTTCCTAATTAACTATATAACAAAGGTAAGGAATAAATGTAAATATTGTATCTATTATTTGATTTTTATGATAATTATATAACAAATGCTAAAATATTTTAAAAATATTAAAATTTACTCCCGGGAACGTGCGGCAATTCAAGATGTCATAACGGTAGAATCAGATTTTCAATCCAGATTTACCTTGATTGAAAATTTGATATCAGATTTCCTTGTTTGTTGTTAAATTGTTTAATGGGCTTAAGGGCGTATGCTTATTTCAAACAAAACGGCATCGACTGCATTATAATAGGAACAACAAAATTAATGGACATGACACAGGATAATACAACCAATGCAGAGCCTGGAAAAGAGAAGGACCAATCTGCCGATACAACAAAAAAGAATACAGCGCACGAACATACAGATATTGAGACGGTGACTACTGATAGCCCTGAAAATGCGCAGCCTGAAAATACGAACGACCAGTCTGCCGGCAGAGTAAATAATGCGGCGGAAGAAGATGCCGGTAATGATACAGTTAAACCTGATAGTACCGAAAGCGCAGAGCCTGAAGAAAAGAATGACCAGTCTGCCGGTACAGAAAAAAACAATTCGGCACACGAACATACCGATATCGAGACAGTAACTTCTGATAATGAAAACATAAGACCGGTACCGGATGATGAGGAGCAGGAAAGAAAGAAGAACAGTGCCGGTTAATTGTGGATAAGCTTTTTTTGTTTTTTCGACATATAGCCGCAATTTCGCATTCTTTTAGAAAACGATTAGCAGGATATGATTTCACATTTCAGGAAAATAGCCCAGGAGCTATCCATATCGGAAAAACAGGTTAGTACAACGGTAACGTTACTGGATGAGGGGGCTACAGTACCCTTCATTTCCCGTTACCGTAAAGAATTAACAGGCAGTCTTGACGAAGTGCAGGTGGCAGCTATACGCGACAGGCTGGAGCAGCTCCGTGAGCTGGACAAACGCAGGGAGGCCATTCTGAAATCGCTTGCTGAAACGGGTAATCTGAGCCCGGAAATCGAAAAGAAGGTAAAGGAGGCAGAAACAATAAGTACCCTGGAGGATATTTACCTGCCTTACCGCCCGAAACGAAAAACACGTGCATCTGTGGCCCGCGAAAAGGGGCTTCAGCCGCTTAGCGACCTTATTCTGGAACAGAAGAATGTAGATCTTTACCAGGAAGCCGCACGCTTCGTAAATGAAGAGAAGGCTGTAAAGTCTGAAGATGAAGCTTTGGCGGGTGCCAGAGACATTATTGCGGAATATATTAGTGAACATGCCGAGTCAAGGGCCTCGGTTCGCGCTCTTTTTCTCGAAAAAGGAACATTTGTTTCAAAAGTAATTGAAGGTAAGGAAGAAGAAGGTAATAAGTACAAAGATTATTTCGACTGGACGGAATCACTTAAAAATGCGCCCTCGCATCGTGTGCTTGCTATGAGAAGGGCCGAGAAGGAACTGATCCTGTCGCTCGACGTAGCACCTGAGGAAAGCGACGCTATTGCTATTCTTGATCGTTTATTCGTAAAAGGCAGTTCCAGTTCTTCAGACCAGGTAAGGCTTGCGCTGAGCGACAGTTACAAAAGGCTGTTGAAGCCATCGCTTGAAACCGAGATCAGGCTGTTTACCAAACGTAAAGCTGACGACGAAGCTATCCGTGTTTTTTCCGAGAATGCAAGGCAGTTGCTACTGGCGGCTCCATTAGGGCAGAAAAGAGTGCTCGCGGTAGACCCTGGATTCAGAACCGGCTGTAAAGTGGTTTATCTGGATGAACAGGGACAGCTCATGGAAAATACAACCGTATTTCCGCATACAGGAGCGGGTGCGCAGGCAGAAGCGGGTAAGACCATCAGACACCTGGTTGAAAAATATAAAATAGAGGCCATTGCTATAGGAAACGGAACAGCAGGCCGTGAAACAGAAACTTTCATCAATAAACTTAATCTGGGCCCGGTTACCATTGTAATGGTCAATGAAAGCGGGGCTTCCATCTATTCAGCTTCTGAGGCGGCTCGGGAAGAGTTTCCTGATAAAGATATTACAGTAAGAGGGGCGGTATCAATCGGAAGAAGGCTTATGGACCCGCTGGCGGAGTTGGTTAAGATAGATCCTAAATCGATTGGTGTAGGGCAATACCAGCACGATGTTGATCAGAATAAACTTCAGAAATCACTCGACGATACGGTTATCAGCTGTGTAAATGCTGTAGGAGTGGAGTTGAATACGGCCTCTAAGCAAATCCTGTCTTATATTTCAGGACTCGGACCTCAACTGGCACAAAATATCGTTGAGTACAGGAACAAGAACGGCGCCTTTAAACGCAGGGAAGAACTTAAGAAGGTAGCGAGGCTCGGAGAGAAAGCTTATGAACAGGCTGCCGGTTTCCTGCGTATACGTAACTCCAAAAATCCGCTGGATGGCAGCGCTGTGCATCCGGAGCGTTACCCGCTGGTAGAGCAGATCGCCAGGGACCTTGATTGCGGAGTAAATGATCTGATGCAGAACGACGGTTTAAGAAAGAAGATCAGACTTGAAAAATATGTAAGCGACAGCGTAGGGCTACCTACTCTTACAGATATTATACAGGAACTTGCAAAGCCGGGAAGAGATCCCCGTGAGCAATTTGAGAGCTTTAGTTTTACTGAAGGCATCAACGATATCAACGACCTCAGAACAGGCATGAAACTGCCGGGTATTGTAACCAATATAACTAATTTTGGAGCATTTGTGGATATAGGTGTCCACCAGGACGGACTGGTGCATCTCAGTCAGCTTTCTAATCGTTTTGTCAAAGACCCCAATGAAGTTGTCAAGGTACATCAGAAGGTAGAGGTAACGGTAACTGAGGTAGATGCCAGCCGGAAGAGAATAGCCCTTTCTATGAAAACAGAGGAATCTCCGCAGGCAAATAAACAAAGGGATAAAGGTTTTGCAAAGAAGGGAAAGCAGGGCGGAGAAGGTGATTTTTCGTCGAAACTGGCGGCTTTAAAGAGTAAGTTTTCCTGATGCGCCGGTGTTTGTAAATTTGTTTTTTATTTAATTGACGTGAGAACCAAAACAATTTCGAATTGTTATTAATATATGTTACCAGCAAGTTTTAACAGTACCAGTAAAGACAGCAATACTTTTGATATTTACATTGATGTTTTCGATAAAGGCGAACTTAACCGGATGATCATCACCCGCAGCTCGGACCCGGAAGAATACCAGGTAAATTTTGAAGATAGCTATATTGGTACGCTTTCGCATAGAAGCGATGATACCTGGGAGCTTATAAAAGGCTCTATTCCTGCTTTTATAATTTCTGATATTGTAAGGAGCATGAAAAGGCATCTCAAGAATTAAAAAAAACGAAGCCTTCCTGACGAAGGCTTCGTTTTTTCCTGCTGATGTATATTAATCGGCAGAAGCCAGAGGTACGAATTTTTCAACCCTGTTCGATATCGGCTTCAACGTTTTTAAATAGCTGAAAATAGCTTCCAGATCTTTTACTTTCATACCTGCGTACATAGACCATGGCATTATAGTCTGGAAATCAGTTTTGTTTACTTCTTTGAGCTTGTGCACATCTTCATACGCCTTAAAGGTGCTCACAAATTGTTCTGTCGTCCATTTTCCAATCCCGGTTTCCTGGTCGGGAGTAATATTGGCTGAATAAACGGCACCACCCGGAAGTTTGAATTCCGCTCCGCCGGCGAAATCCATTCCCTCGATAAGTTTGCCTTTTTCATTCTTTGTATGGCATTCTTTACATGCTGCAGCATTGACAAGATAGGCGCCGTAGGCGAGCGTATTATCTTCAGACGGTTTTTCCTGCGGCACTCCTTTGACGGGCATAGTATTTACAAGTATGTTCAGGGGGAAATCAAGCCTGCGCTCCGGAGAGGAGGTTTTTTTCTCGGGAAGAGTGCGAAGATAGGCAATGACGGAGTAAATGTCTTCTTTATCCAGTTTTCCATAATAAGTATAAGGCATAATAGGGAATATGGGAGAGCCATCTTTTTTTACGCCCGCAGTAATTGCCCGGAAGATCTCGCCATCTGTCCAGTCTTTAATATGGTACGGTGTGATGTTGGGCGTGTAAACCTCCCCGGGAAAACCCACATTGGCATCAAATTTATCGCCGCCCGTGCCTATGGTTGTGGTGTCTAGCGGGGCTGAAAACTTCGTCCAGTTGCGGGTAGAATGGCAGTCGATACAAACCATAACATGGTTTGCGAGATATCTGCCCTTTTCAATTCGTTGCGGAGTAAGCTCTACTTTGATATCCGGTGGGTCGCCGACATCGGGAAGGGCCAGCTTAACATAACCTATTAATGCACCCGCAAGGATAAACAGCGTCAGTACTGCATAAATGATGATTTTGCCTGTTTTTTTCATTAAGATATAGTTTGGTTGATTGCATAGACGTAATCTAAGTGAAAATGCTACAGGCTGAAGCGTTTATCGACAATTAAACTGTCCGTAAAAAACGCGTCTTAAGCTTATCCACCTTTTCCAGTCTGTTCAGTACTGCGTTCAATTGCGATTTAGGGATCTCCAGTTCTATAACACAATCATTTTCGAACTCCTGTTTATTGAGTTTAAGACTTTCTTCTTTAACGATGCGCATAACATCGTTGAGCTGAAGGTACTCAAAAGAAATCATATACACATCATTGACAGTAAGTTCGGTTATTTCAGCGGAGCCAAGAGCATCGGCACTTGCCGACTTATAGGCATTGATAAGACCCGGTACGCCCAGCAAGGTGCCGCCGAAATACCTTACTACCACAACAATTATATTAGTAAGGTCTTGTGAGAGGATGGTATTTAAAATAGGGCGGCCGGCTGTTCCTGACGGTTCTCCATCGTCATTGATCCTGAACACGCTCCTGTCTGGCGTGAGGCGGAGCGCCCAGCAATGATGCCTGGCTTTTGGATGATCGGCCCTTACTTTTAAAAGATGTTGTTTGGCTTCTTCTTCCGTGCGTATATGAAAAGCGAAAGCAATGAATTTACTCCCCCTGTCCCTGAATATTCCTTCTGCACTTCCTGCAATCGTTTTGTAGCGGTCGTCAAATAACATAGACAATGATAGAAAAAAATAGCCGGCGCGGGAAATGGGCTTAAGCCCGGCCTAAATGAAAATCCCTGAAACCCCGCCGTTCGGATATTGTTTACCAGGAAGTTTACCTATCTGAAATATTATGCAAAAATCAAATGAATCAAAAAATGTGCAGCCTGGTCAGGAGCAGAAAAAGCAGCCGGGGCTGGAGTCTGATATGACGCCGAGGCCGGCTTACGACGGCGAGAAAACTGACGTATTCTCCAAGCTGGCAGGAAAGGTTGCTATCATTACCGGCGGAGACAGCGGTATAGGCAGGGCAGTGGCGGTAGCTTTTGCCAGGCAGGGTGCAAATGTAGTTATATCTTATCTCGATGAGCATGAAGACGCTAAAGAGACCAAATGGAAGATTGAGGAAGAAGGGCAGGAATGCCTGCTGATTCCGGGGGATATAGGCAGTGAGACTCACTGTATCAGTATAGTTGAAGATACGGTTGCCAAATTCGGCCGGCTGGACATTGTAGTAAACAATGCTGCGGTGCAGTATCCGCAGGAGAACCTGGAAGATATTACCGCCGAACAGCTGGAAAAGACCTTCCGCACGAATATTTTTTCACAGTTTTATCTGACAAAAGCGGCCATTAAACACCTGCCGAAGGGGAGTGCGATAATCAATACTACTTCGGTAACCGCCTACAGGGGAAGTCATCATCTGCTGGACTATGCTTCCACAAAAGGGGCGATTGTAGCCTTTACGAGGTCATTGGCGCAGGCCCTGGCAGATAAAGGTATTCGAGTGAACGGTGTAGCGCCCGGCCCGATATGGACACCGCTGATTCCTGCCACATTTCCGGAAGACAAGGTTGCTTCTTTTGGCAGCGATGTTCTGTTGAAACGCCCGGGACAGCCAGAGGAAGTGGCAACCTGTTATGTTTTCCTGGCTTCGGACGATGCCAGTTATATGACGGGGCAGGTACTTCATCCTAACGGGGGCGAGATTGTAAACGGCTAGATCCGGCTTAATTCTTACTCCGCTACATTTTTATCTGCATTAAAGGATGATAAATTGATATTTATTTGTCTTTTTATCATCCTTGATTTTGCTTACTGAACAAAGCTGTTATTTTTGTGGATAATAGCTGAAGCAAATACTAAATGAAATTAAGCCAGAAAGAAGCACTTTTTGCGAGTGAAGTTGTCACCCGTTTCGAATTATTTAATAGTTTGTTCCTGACCCTTCCATTTTACCGGGTTAAACACACCGGTACCTTACTGCCATTTTTTACTTCACATTGCGAAGAAAGTGTGAAGCAGGGCCTGGCTCCCACAGACATTATAGAGAGCTTTTTCGGGCAATATGAGCAGTATGTTCAAACGCCAGACCGCGTAGATCTTCTTTTCCGGTTTATTCAGTATATAGAAAGGCAGGTGGTGTTATTTGATGCGATCGAGGATTCTGCTTTCAGTAAAACCACCAGTTCTGAAGAAAATACCATATCCATTCTTTTACAGAGAGCAGCTGCCGTGCCTGGAATGAAGGCGGAGATAAGGAAAAAACTACAGGATTTTTCTTTGCGGCTTGTGCTTACAGCGCACCCTACACAATTCTATCCGGGCAGGGTATTAGCTATTATTACAGATCTTACAGCCGCCCTGAAAACGAATGATATCAATACTGTACACCTGTTGCTGCAGCAGCTGGGTAAAACACCTTTCTTTAATAAGAGCAAGCCGACCCCGGTAAATGAAGCAGCAAGCCTGGCCTGGTTCCTTGAAAATGTGTTTTACAAGGTGGTGTCTTCACTTCAGAAAGAAGTTGAGAACGAATTTGAAAGCCCTGTTTTCAGCGCTCACCAGCTCATTGAACTGGGTTTCTGGCCGGGTGGCGATCGCGACGGTAATCCGAATGTGACCTCGCAAAGTACCAGGGAGGTTTCAGAAATGCTGAGAGAGATACTTTTCAGGTGTTATTACCGCGATTTCAGGGTATTGAAACGCCGTATTACGTTCAGAGGAGTAGAAAATTATATGGCAAACCTTCAGGACCTGTTTTACAAAAACAGTTTTACAAGACTGGAGGAGCCGGCAGATCTTCAGGATGAAATATTGGAAAACCTGGAGAAAGTCAAGGAAGTGCTTCTGAAATCGCACGACGGGCTTTTCTCTGATACGGTAGACGACCTGATCAGGAAGGTGAAACTTTTCGGATGTTACTTTGCATCGCTGGATATACGACAGGACAGCAGGGTACTGCGGAAGGCGCATGAATGCTGCCGCCCTCAGCTGAAAAAAGCTTTTGCCGAAGGTTATAACGACCTTACTGAACAGGAAAAAATACAGAAGATCACCTTCGATGAAGATGATATCCCGGTTTCTGATGATCTCGACAGCCTGAGTAAGGATACTTACGAAACTATCAGGCTGATGAAACGCATGCAGCATGCGGGCGGCGAAAGAGCATCTCACCGATTTATTATCAGTAACTGCCAGCAGGCTTCGGATATCCTCCAGCTGATCAACCTGTTTCTTTGGAGCGGCTGGAAAAAGGACGAACTCAAGGTAGATTTTGTTCCGCTGTTTGAAACTGTGCAGGATCTTTCTTTTGCTGCTACGGTAATGGAAAGTTTGTACAGTAACCCGTTTTATGCAGAACATTTAAAGACCCGCGGAAATAAGCAGGTGATCATGCTCGGCTTTTCTGACAGTACTAAAGATGGCGGTTACCTGATGGCAAACTGGTCTATCTATAAGGCTAAAGTAGAACTTACCAGCCTGGCAAGGAAATACGGCGTACAGCTGGCATTTTTTGACGGCAGGGGCGGTCCACCTGCACGTGGGGGAGGTAAAACTCACCGTTTCTATGCTACTATGGGCAAAGAGATCGCTAACGAACATATTCAGCTTACCATACAGGGGCAAACCATCAGCAGCCAGTACGGTTCATTTGATACGGCTCATTTTAATATTGAGCAGATGATCAATGCCGGGATTGTATCAGGGCTTGACAACAGCGACAAAAATACGTTCAGCAGCGCACAGAAATCATTGATCGATGGCCTTGCCGAAACAAGCCATAATGCATTTGTTTCTTTGCGTGAACATCCTTTGTTCCTGAAATACCTGGAGACATTCAGTCCGCTGAAACTTTTATCACAGATCAATATCAGCAGCCGCCCGGTAAAAAGGGATTCAGGTGCCGAACTGAAACTGGAAGATCTTCGGGCAATTAGCTTTGTTACTTCCTGGACGCAGCTGAAACAGAATATTCCCGGATTTTTCGGTGTTGGAAGTGCGCTGAAAAAAGCGAAAAAAGATGGTGTATGGGATGAGATCAAATCACTGTACGAAACGTCAGGCCAGTTTAAGACTATGATAGACAACTGTATGATGTCTATGTCGAAAGTAGATTTCAGGATAACCAACCACCTTCAGGATGACCCGGAGTTTGCAGATTTCTGGAAGATACTGAGAGATGAATTTGAACTCACCAGGAACAGCATCCTTGAACTTACAGGCACTACGGTGCTGATGGAGGAATATCCTGTAGAGCGCCGGTCTATTGCCCTGCGTGAAAAGATAATATTACCGCTGGTTGTTGTACAGCATTATGCACTTCAGCAGCTTCAGTCAAATAAATTAACAGAAGAGCAGGTGAAGATATTTAATAAGCTGGTTATCAGAACCGTATACGGTATTGTTAATGCTGGCAGAAATGTTGCCTGATCTTGAAGAACGGAGACGTATTTTAAATAACATTATCAGGTCTAAAGCGAAAATATGGAGAGTCAGATAGTTACAGGGATATTATCTTACGGAATGTCCGGCAGAGTATTTCATGCTCCTTTTGTTGATGTGCATCCGGCGTTTCGGTTTTATGCTGTAACTGAAAGGAGTCAGAAAAAGGCATCAGAGCGGTATCCCGGTATCATCAGCTTCGATACCGTAGAAGACCTGTTAAATGATCCTGCTATAGAGCTGGTTATTATAAATACGCCTAATCACACTCACTTCGAGTATGCAAAAAAGGCTCTTGAGGCCGGTAAGCACATACTGGTAGAAAAACCGTTTGCTGCCACCCTGGCCGAAGCGAAAGAATTATTTGAGCTGGGCAAAGAAAAGAACCTTCAGGTAATGGTTTACCAGAACAGGAGATGGGATTCTGATTTTCAGTCTGTTAAAGCTGTCGTTGAAAGTGGTTCCCTGGGCCGGCTTATAGAGGTGAACTTTCGTTTTGACAGGTATAAGAAGGACTTAAGTCCTAAGTATTTTAAAGAGCAGGCGCTTCCGGCGAGCGGGCTGAGTTATGATCTGGGTCCGCATATTCTGGACCAGGTGATCAGCCTTTTTGGTAAACCCTTGTCTTTTAATAAAACGCTTGCCACATTCAGAAGCGGGTCCGAGGTCGATGATTATTTCCATATTCATCTTAATTATCCCGAAGGTTTAAATGTATTTGTTACGGCCGGCCTTCTTATTGCAAATCCGCTTCCTTCTTTTGTGCTTCACGGTACAAACGGCAGTTATCATAAAAAACGTACGGACGTGCAGGAAGAACAGCTGGACAAGGGCATAAGTCCTGCTGATCCTTCTTATGGTATAGAGCCCGATGGTTCTGAAGGTGTGCTGGCCCTGTTTAATGCATCCGGAGAAAAAGTATTACAGTATAATACGGCTGTAAAAGGGAACTACAGCCGTTTATTTGAAGCTGTATATGAAGCTATACGGTTGAATGTCGCTTTCCCGGTAAAAGAAGAAGAAATCCTGGCTCAGATGGAAATCCTGGAGCAATAACACTGTATATTCTTTTTAACGCATTCAGGGTTATCAAACGAATTTCCCCGCAAAAGCCGGATCTCTTCCTGAGATCCGGCTTTTGCATTTTTGTCCCGGCTGGTAAGCATGAGCCGGTTCCTGTAAATAACTTAAGCCGAAAGATCTCAAACAATTCTCTTATAATTTAGTTAATTATTATTAAATCATTTCTCTTCTGAATTGAATTTAGATACAAATTATGGAAAACAAATGTTTGATGGCTTTGAGTTTAGGGACTGAACTTATTCAAAAAATCTGCGGACCGGGCTGAGAGCTGTTTCAGACAATCAAAACATCTATCGAAACAAAGAAAAACTAAAAACAAAACAGTTAATGGCAAGTAAAAAAATTACGGAAAAGGGAACAGACCCTTCAGCAGATACCAAAAACCTGGATAAAGGTGTACAACCGGTAAACGCGAAAATAGAAAATCTCGCCCCGCATACGGCGGATGCTACGGGAGAGCTGATGACCACCAATACAGGTCTTAAAATCAATGATGATCAGAATTCCTTAAAAGCAGGTGACCGCGGTTCAACTTTGCTGGAGGACTTTATTCTGCGTGAAAAGATAACTCATTTTGACCACGAACGTATTCCTGAAAGGGTAGTACATGCCCGGGGCTCGGGTGCGCATGGGGTTTTCAAACTTTATGAATCTCTGGAGCCGCTTACCAAAGCTTTATTTCTGAACGATACTACAGTAGAAACCCCGGTATTTGTGCGCTTCTCTACTGTTGCCGGGTCAAGGGGTTCAACCGATCTGGCGAGAGACGTGCGCGGATTTGCTGTACGTTTTTACACCCAGGAGGGAAACTTTGATCTGGTAGGAAACAATATGCCTGTGTTTTTCATACAGGACGCGATTAAATTCCCGGATCTGATTCATGCCGTTAAACCCGAACCAGACAATGAAATACCGCAGGCGGCATCGGCACACGATACCTTCTGGGATTTTATTTCTCTTACTCCCGAATCATCGCATATGATTATGTGGGCCATGAGCGACCGCGCCATTCCGCGCAGTTACAGGATGATGGAAGGTTTTGGAGTTCATACTTTCAGATTAGTGAATGCTGAAGGTGTTTCAAGCTTTGTGAAATTCCACTGGAAGCCCTTGCTTGGAGTACACTCAGTTGCATGGGATGAGGCACAGAATATTTCCGGTAAAGACCCGGATTTTCATCGTCGCGATCTGTGGGATGCTATAGACAGCGGTGCCTTTCCGGAATGGGAGCTTGGTTTGCAGATAGTATCCGAAGAAGACGAATTCAAATTTGAGTTCGATCTGTTAGACCCGACTAAGATAATACCTGAGGAACTGGTTCCCGTACAGCGGGTGGGTAAAATGACACTTAATCGTAATCCGGATAATTTTTTTGCAGAAACGGAACAGGTGGCCTTCCACCTCGGACATATTGTACCCGGGATCGATTTTACAAATGACCCTTTATTGCAGGGCCGCTTATTCTCTTATACCGACACACAGTTAACACGTCTCGGCGGACCTAACTTCCAGGAAATCCCTATCAACAGGCCTGTTGTGCCGGTTCATAATAACCAGCGCGACGGTTTTATGCGGCAAACCATCAACAAAGGCAAGACCAGTTATGGTCCAAACTCCATCGGAGCTAACGATCCGAGGCAGGCGAAAGCTAATGAAGGCGGTTTTGTAACTTACCCGGAGCGTATTTCAGCAAGTAAGGTAAGAGCGAGAAGCAAAAGTTTCTTCGACCATTTCAGCCAGGCCCGTTTATTCTTTTACAGCCAGTCTGAACCCGAAAAGAATCATATCGTAGATGCTTTCAGCTTTGAACTCGGCAAAGTGAAAATTCCTGCGATCCGCGAGCGTATGTTAGCTTTACTTGCGGAAATCGATAAGGGGCTTGCTGCACAGGTGGCCTATGCGCTTGGTTTGCATATCCCTAAGAAGCTGGAAAATCAGCTTAATCAGAACATTCCCGCAGATGCGGATCCTGCCGACTATGCTTCTGTACAGGTAAATAGCTCATTGCTTAAATCACCGGCGCTGAGCATGGCTAATACTGTTAAAGACAGCATAAAAACCCGCAAGATAGCTATACTGGCTGCTGATGGCGTTGATGAACAATCGCTCGAGGTTGTTAAATCGGCCATAGAGGCTGCAGGCGGCGTGGTAGAAGTTATTGCTCCGCGTTTAGGGTTTATCAGCTCTGCCGGAGATGTCAGTATTCATGTAGACGAGAGTTTTCTTGGCGCGGCATCTGTTTTATTTGATGCGGTATATGTGCCCGGCGGGACCAACAGTGTAGCGACTCTTGCAGCAGAGCCTGACGCCGTGCATTTCCTGAACGAGGCCTTTAAACATTGCAAAGCAATAGCTGCCGACGAGCAGGCTATGCAGGTGCTGGAAGCTACATATTTCAGTAAAAAGGTGGAAATAGATGAAGGCGTGCTTGTAAATTCAAATGCCGCAGACCTTGCAGCTGAGTTTATTAATGCCGTTAAAAAGCATCGTTTCTGGGACAGGGAAAAACCACGGAAAATACCTGCCTGAGTAAGTGCTTGATTCTATAATATAAATACGAAGGCCGTCTGAAAAGATGGCCTTCGTATTTGACAGGCAATTATTCTTTGCGAAGCGTGAATGTTTCAGTTTTCCCTCCGTTTGTGAGGTGTAAAACGTACCATCCGGCGGGAACGGCAATCATATTAAGTGCGGCATTCGTGCCGGCAAAGTCATCTGCTTTAACTAAAATACCCTGCAGGTTATAGAGTTTAATATTAGATGTGCCCGCCGTGTCTTTTACGATATTTATAAACAGGTTGTCGTTAACCGGATTCGGATAAACTGATGAAAAACCTGCTGATGCATCCGGCTTGCCTGACTGGGGTCGCTCTGATACACTGAGAGAGTTAGCCGGGAAGCCGGAAGGTTCAGTTCCGTATACCAGCTGCCCTTTGTAATAGACGGTCATATTCTCATTCGGGGCAAGAGCCGCTGCCGGTTTGTAAGAATGGTCATTACTTTCGTTAAAGGCAGACCAGTCTGCCTTGGAGAACCTGTACTGCAATTCTCCTGTATTACTCAGCGGATAAAGCATGCCGGCAGAGGGTTTAATTTTTAATTCGAGAAAGGAATCCGAAAAGGTTCCTGTTATATTGCTGCTTCCTAACTTAGCATAATCCGTCCAGAAGTTAAGGGCTGATGTTCCCTCTGCACTGAACCAGTATCGCAGACTGAGATCTTCGTAAGCCAGGGGTATATTCCCTTCGTTCTGAAGGATAACAATGTTTCTGATCATATTACCGTTAGCAGCATTATTTCTGTTCTGAGAAAGTATGCTGAGTTTCACCAGGGGCTCTGTTTTTAACGGCTCTTTGCCCCATACCAGTATTCCGTTGCGGTACAGGGTTATTTTATCATTATCCATCCAGGATGAGGCGGGTAAATAAGAATGATCATCGGTTTCGTCAAATAATGCGTAGTCTTTATTATTAAATCTGCCCCTGATGATACCTGAGCCGGCGGCGGGCAGGAGGCTGGCGGAGGCGGCGCCGAACCTGTACTCTACATAACCTAGGGCTCCTTTATACGAGCCATCTGAGGGTATATATGCAGCGCTCGCCAGGACGCCCGATTTTTGTATATAATCGATTGATGTGTTTATTCCGTTATAGTTTTCCGGTGTGAACCAGTATCTGGCTGTAATGCCGTTTAGGGCTACTGTGGTATCGCCTTCGTTAAGGATTTCAAGCTCATGTCTGATCGTGTTGTTAAAAGCCTGCCTGTTGTCATTATCGCGGTACCTTGCTTTAATCCGCACGGCATTTACCTTAAGCTCCCGGCTTAAGCGCACCTGCTTAAATTCTGCGTCTCCGGCCTGTAACGCCGTTATGATGCTGCGTCCCGGTCCTGTAATATGTACGAGGCCGTCTTTAATACGCACGACACTGGTATCGGAACTACTGAATGTAACCGGAAGCCCGGAACTTGACGTGGCAGATAAGCTGAAATCAGGGTCGCCGACCATTTTTGCAGGCAGCGGCGCGAAGCTGATGTTCTGGTCCTTTTTGGGGCTTGCAAATTCATAAACGGTCAGGTTATCTAAACTCATCGTTACGCCGGCAGGTTTTGTTATTTTAAGACGATTAACGGCAGGATCGTTGATATTTATCGTCAGCAGGTCGAACAGGGCGCTTTTTGCGGGGTTACTGATCCCGGTGCTGCTCCATGTACGGCCGCTGTCTGCCGATGTATAAATAACTATGCTGCCAGCCGAAATACTGGCCCGCTGTATTTCATGGAAACTAATCTTTGATACGCCTTTATTCAATACGGGTGTGATAAAGTAAGGTGCTTCAGTTAGCGAGTAAGTAGCCGCCGTCGCCGCATTGTTATTCAGGATAAGCAGTGTTGGATTCAGGCTGCCTGTTGCCCATTGATTGGCGGGGTCAGCAGAGGTAACGGATCTTTCATCTTTTCTGGCACCATATAATATCCATTCGCCCTTAGACTGAACGGAGGTAGTTACAGTTGCCGGTATATCAATAGTACTGACGGTGGTGGTTGTAAAAGGCTCAGTCCAGTAAGGCTTAAGATCGACCCGGTAGAAGCTAAGGATGTCACTGTATATGATGTTTCCCTTCTTATCACTGAATTTGAGGCGATACCATGACTGGTCGCCGGGAGTCTGTTCGTCGGTAAAAGAATATTCCCTGAGGGATGTTTGACCCTCTGCATGTATTTCAGCGATCTGCATAAATAAAATGCTGTCTGTACTGCGTTCCAGATAGTATTTTTCAATGCCTTCGTCGTTCAGTGCAGCCCACTTCAGTTCTACGGCTGTTTCAGATCCCGCTTTAGGCAGAAGGGCAAAACCCTGCAGTATGGATGGACTGGTCTGTACGGCAGCCAGCGTATTCAGGTAGGCCTCGAGCATGGTATAACCGTCCGTACCGTTTAAATTGCGATCCGCAGGATCATTTGGATTCAGCCCCTTTTGTATCTCCCAGGCATCCGGCATGCCATCCTTGTCTGAGTCTGTTGCGGCCGTGCCGGATTTATATACGGGCCATCCGCCGACTTCAGCAGGGGAGTCGATGATTCCGTATTTACCAGAAGTTTTTCCTTTTACAGATGCCGTACCAGTTGCTGTTTCGCTTACGATACGTTTATCTACTGCATCGCGTAAGGGGAGCAGAGCGCCGGCATTCTGCAATACCGATTCGTAAGCCGCCTGTGCCGTTTGCATAGTGATAGCAGCTCCCGACACGGCAAAAGGATTATTTGATCGTGCCTTCGGCTGATCGGCAGCCGGAAGCTTACCGAGATCAACTCCCGTCCAGTTGTCGGAAGTTCGCCCGGCATTGCCGTTCATCACGTTACCGGATACATACCATTGACCTGTGCCTTTGGTCAGAGAGGCATTATAACTGGCTTCGACGAAAAGTAGAGATGATGCGGCAGGGCCAGGTTTATAGTAGTTATTTACTATATTCACTTCAGATACGCCGCCGGGAATTTCCACTTCGCCGCCATAAGCGGCTCCTGAACCGCCTGAGTTGTAGACAACATTATTTCTGTAGTCGATGAGTGCGATCGTATCATGCGCCCTCGCTCCGTTGAAGCGGATAGTTCTGCTGTTGTTGTTGGCAATAAGATTATGATGATAAGACGCATACTGCCCGCCCCATACGCCTCCGTAGGAGCGTACACCTTTGGCATGCCCGGCATTGTATAAACCTTCACTTACAATACTCCATTGAACCGTAACATTTTTGGTATCATACATAGCTGCACATTCTTCGTTAGCCCAGCTGAATGAGCAATGATCTATGATCACGTTCTGGCAGTTCTCCATGCCAAAGCCATATACACCCGTAGGTTTTGTACTGCCCGGACGCGAGCGGATATAACGGATAATGATGTTACCATGATTGCCGCCCTGGCTGTTGGCTCTGGCACCGTTAACTATAAATGAGTTTCCGCGCAGGCAGATACCATCGCCCGGAGCAGTTTGCCCGGCGATAGTGATATTCGATCTTTTTATTTTGATCTCAGATAAAAGATCAATAATTCCGCCTACCTTAAATACGATGGTAAGCGGTTCGCCGGGAAATGCATCAAACCCCGCCCGGAAACTGCCCGGCCCGGAATCGTTCAGGTTTGTTACTTCATAAACTTTTCCGCCTCTGCCGCCGGTAGCGAACCGGCCGAAGCCTTCAGCTTCCGGAAAGGCTTTTATCTGTGCAAAAACAGACGATTGAATGATCGTAATAAAAAAAACAGTGAGAAGTTGTTTCATAGTAAACAGGTAAATTTTGGTTAAAGAATATATTGGTTGTTTGCTGAAACTACAGACCTAAGCACTGATGATGTGGCAGGCGGCCATAATTTCACCGCAAATCTATGAGGAATGATACATACGGAGGTTTAGAAATTACTAAAAAAGGTCTAAAAACTATTACAAAGCTTATTTAACAGAGTTAACATTGGTTTATGGAGACTGGCCGGGCAGTAAATTTTACGATTATTATAAAAACAAGAAAGCCGCTTTTGAGGGCGGCCTTCTTGTTTTTATAATGAGCAATTATTTACTCTCTTACTAAAGTGATAAAACCTTTTACCTTCTTTTTACCAGGTCCGAAGTCTATAGTATAATAATAGGTATCCTCAGCTAAGGGTGCACCTTGCAGTGTCCCGTCCCACTCGTCGGTATAGTTGGTCTTGCTATAAAGCTGGCGGCCTGCACGGTCAAAAATGCGCAGCGTATGGTTCGGATGCATATCGATGTTCCTGATAACAAACCTGTCGTTAACACCGTCGCCGTTCGGGCTAAGAATGTTTGTTCCTTTCACCAACAGATAATCATCTTTTACCTCCAGCGTATACTCGGCCGTAGTGCTGCAGCCTGATGCATTTTCTACTGTAACGCGGTAAGTGGTCGTGGCAGTCGGACGCAGGGTAAGTATATTACTGTTTTGTCCGCTTATTATACCATCGGCTGTAGTCCAGTGGTACTTAGTGCCGCCGGAAACTGTTAAATTAACGATGTCGCCTTTGCTGATGCTGAAACCTTTATCACTGCTGATCACTGCCGAGGCAAGAGCATTTACAGTAACGTTAAAAGTTCTGCTGACGCTTTCTGCTCCTCCGTTGGCGGTACCTGCATTGTCGTTCACTACTACGGTGATCACTGCAGAGCCGCTCGCATCCGGTTGAAGCGTATAATTAAGTCCGGCGGTTCCGTTGATCCCAGGGATAATATTAAGGGATCTGAAAAGACTGCTGTTACTGCTGCTTACGGAAAGGGAAGTAACCTGGCCGGCATCAGGTCCGGCTGTAATACCCGTTAAGGTAATACTGTGCAGGGTTTCGTCAGAACATACGGACTGGTCGGCGATTGCGTCAATGGTAGGCTGTTCATTTACGTCCTGAATATTGATGTTAAACTCCCTGTCGAGCCATAAGCCATACCGGGTCGAAGAACGGACTTTTATTCTGTATACCGGCCGGTCTTCATAGTTAAGTCCCGACCTTGTTCTGATCTCATCACTTCCCTGTGCAATTACAAACAGGTTATTATCACCGAATCCTTCAACCAGTGAATAACTAAAATCAGCGGCAAGATCATCAGAGGTGGAACTTAGTCTTCCTGCCAATGCTCCGGCTGCATTCTCGTACAATGTTACAGCAGCCAGGCTGATAGCTGAAGGCTGTGCTCCGAACACGGACATAGTTCCCTTTACATATTCGAATGTATAGTTGAGGGCATTTGCACCGCCCACAAGTATATCATAACTGCCTACCGGCGAAGACTGCGTGGCAGAGGTGCTGGCAATAGCTTTAGTTATAAGATTTGCTTCTGTTTCGCCTTCGGCAAAGCCCGTATATTTAACCGTAAGCTGCGGAAGAGAAGCGTTAAACAGTTTTACTTTGTCTTCGGCTTTAACGGTAAGTGTTTTTTTGCTGATGCTGAAACTGGCAGGCTCCAACACAAGGTTATAATTATCGCCGAGTTTAAGGGTACCGATGGTAACCGTGTAAACATTGGCATTTTCTCCGGTATTACGGTCCAGTGATCCGCTGAAAGTCTCGCCGTTTACCAAAGAACCTGAAACTATGCTGTAGCTGAAGGCCGGATCTGCCTCTCCATAGGTTTTGCTTAGGGTATTTGCCTTGATAGTTACTCTTCTTAGGGCAACAGCAAGCTGCTGTTCCTGCTGCTCTGCGGCAGAGAAGATGCCGTTGCCCGGTTGGTTGGCAAAGATTTTCGCGGTGCCGGCGCCCACGATCTGAATTTTGTTATCTACTATGCGGGCAACTTCTTCGTTATCTGATGTAAACGTTATTTCGAGTCCCGAGTCGCTGTGCGCTTCGGGAGCAAATAAAGGATCTCCATATATTTTAGACTCCAGCGGGGTAAATGTAATTATCTGGGGCGCTTTCAGCGTTGTCTCTGATGCTAAATTCGATCCGGAATAACTGCCCAGATAAATGATGCGGTCTTCTGCTTCATTATATTCGTATACTACAAAAGAATACAACTTATTCGGACTGAGGCCTGCTGCGGTAAAATTATCGCCATCGCCCATATACATAGTCACCCATCCGCTGTTATCAAGCTGTGTGCCTGCAGCAAAAACGGTATCAGCAGTATAAACACTGTTTTCAGCAGGAACAGGCGGAACAGAGGCTTCTCCTTTTGTTGCAAATACAATTCGTTTCGCCCCATTACCGTTCGTCCAGCTAACGTTCATTTTATCCTTGCCGATGTTCCCGAATTTAAGATTGCTTGCCTGGAGTCCGGGCGATTCCAGTTCGTCTTTTATACTGATTACAAACAAACGTGTATCAGAAGCTCCTCTGCCGTCGCTTACACTTACGCGAACGCGGTATTGGTTCGGTGCAGTCTGTGCAGCTGCATTGACGGGGTTTTCAAAGTCAGGACTTTCTTTGAAACTAAGTTCTCCGGTTTCGCTGATCTCAAAAGCATCATTATCATCACCTCCGGTTACGAAAGAAAACGTCAGAGGATCCTGATCTGCATCAGTGCCGATCAGTTTGAACACCCTTTCAGCGTTTTCTTTATGATCAACATATACCAGCCCATCGGGTGCAATTATTGCAGCAGGATCGGTACTTAATACCGGCCGGTGATTATTGTCGCCTTCTTCTTCAGGATAGATCAGGAGATCAGGCACGGCAGATACGGAGCCGCCACCGCTGTCGCGCCGGTTATCATTGCCGGTAGCGTAGGTGAAACTTCCGTTTGCACCGGTAAATTCAAGCGGCAGAACCAGCTGGTTATTGCCAATATCGTATTTAAATAAAAACTCCGCGCCGGCAGTGCCGCCATCAGTACCCCTGGTGGTAAAACCGGTGCCGGCTATACGGAAATTATCGTTGTTTTGACGCAGGAATCCATAAAGGACGCCGTTAAATACTGAAAGTTTGCTAAAAGGAGCCCCTTCGCTGCCCTGGAACTTGTATATCTCCGAAAATTGTCTGTTTACGGGATCAAGCGTGAAAATGCTTCCTGTATACTGCCCGTATGGAGAAGTGCCCATGCCATATAATAAACCCTGGTAGGCGATCATTCCGCCTACATGTTCCCTTTCGTCATTTTCCGCGAAGGTCGGCAATATATGTATGCTGCTCTGCTGTATCAGCGGATCAAATTCAAACACAGAATTATCACGGGTAGTGCCGTATAATTTGTCGTTCATTATTACGATATCCCCTGCAGGGCTGGGTATATCATTCTCCCCGAAAGTATCATACAGGGAGGTATAAGTACTGGTAGCCGGTTCATAACTAAAGAGGAATCCACTTCCATAGTTACCTCCATCGCTGGCAAGGCCGTATAATTTTCCGTTCAAAACCACCAGCCCTGATTTGAACCCGAAATAGTTATTACGCTCAAATGTTACCAGTCTGGTATAGGTTGAAGTAGAGGGATCAAACTCAAAGACACCGCCTGCTCCTTCGTTGGAGCGGTTGTTCAGTCCGTACAGTTTTCCGTTTAATACGGCAAGTTTTCCCACAGGTGAGCTGCCGTCTTCCAGCGCAAAATCGTACACTTTACGGTAACTGGTGCTATTGAGGTCATATTCAAAGATCACTCCGACACCATTGGCTCCGCCATTGATGGTCATTCCATAGTATTTATTGTTTAGAACGACCAGCCCGTCGGCAGGGTTAGCGCCGTCAAATGCTTTTTTAAATTCGATAAGTTTTTTATAGGTACCATCGAAAGAATAGAACATTCCGCCTTTTCCGGAGCCTGCCGTTAAATTAACACCGTAGATGAACTGGCTCCCGCCAGAATAACCGAGCATTATGTAACTGCTCCTGTCGCTTACGTCTGCTCCGCTGAATTCATGAAGTATATCAAAATTGCGGGTTTGAGCGTCAATGGAAAAGAGGGTGCCTTTTTTAAATGGCAGGTCTGAGTCAGAATATCCCGGTTCAGTTATTCCGAAGATCATTTGATTCTCATAGTCCATGCATATCTGCTGTATTCTGCCATCTTCGTTCCTGAAGTTTTTAATGATATTGAGGCTGAATGCGGTAGCCGGAGATGGGGCTTCCTGGAAAAACATAAGGTCGCCTTTGGAAGATATGTTATTGTTATTATATGTCGAATACCCGTAGAACGTATTGTCAATAAATCCTTCGAAGATATGTTCCGGAGCATTTGTTCCGTCAAACGTATACTTTAAGCTATAAATACCTGTCGACGGATCATATTCTGCCAGGCTGCCTCCCGAGCTGCCGCTGATCTCATTATGACTGATAATTACCTTGCCCAGGCGGGTAACAACCATATCATTCGGATATATTCCGGTACTTCCTGAAAACTCAGTGACATTTTTCAGCAGACCTGCTGATAGGTCGTACTCAGTTAGAGCTCCATCATAGTTATCGTTTAAGAATCGTGTGATGAAGTACAGTTTTTGTCCGGGAACACTAAGGCCCATCTTGCCTGTAGGACGATAACCGGTGGCAGCAGTAAAAGATGCCAGAGGTGTGTATTGTAAAGTCGCTGCATTAAATTTATACAGTACCCCCCCGTCGTTATCTCCTCCGGTCTCTGTTAAACCATAAATTTCATTGTTGTATATCTGAAGATTCGCAAGAGGTTCCCTGCCTGTGGTGTTTTCAAAGTAATGTTTAACAGAATAAGATTTGCTTTGAAGATCAAATTCAAACAACACTCCGTTTTCGTCATTACCCTTCGTTGTTACACCGTATAACTTATTTCCGAATTCGATTAAAGGACTACCATCTATTCCTGATGAAAAATTTTCGTAGTAACCCTGGTCTTCGCTGAAAGAAGATACCAGCTGGTATTTGCCGGCAGCAGGATCAAACTCGAACAACCCTCCCAGGTTATTCTCGCCGCCGCCTGTCACAATGCCGTAGAATTTTCCATTGGATGCTTTCATTACAAAAACGGGGCTGCTTTCGCCTATTTCGGCAACGAATTCATGCAGGATATCCTGGGAGTGGTTTTCGGGACTAACTTTGAAAATATTCCCGACGCCGTATTGTCCGCCGGCAACAGATGTACCCCATATCTCTGAATATAACTTCAGATCGATAATTGAATTTTTCTGGATATTGTAATCAGACAATGTGCGTCCGTCTTCCAGCAGATTGCCGGAAAAATATAATTTCTGAAGATAGGGGGGAATACCCTGTCTGTCCTGGATCTGCGCCTTTATATTTTCTATTGAATCGCTGGGTTCTGCATCGAGCGTAATGAGTGAACCTGCGAGTGTTCTTATAAAGATCTGCATGGCGCTGGCGTTGCCTATGGAGACCAGGATCAATAATAAGAATAGAACTGCTCTTTTCATATGAGTAATGCGAAAAAAAAAACACAGCCTGGCAGGCATATTTCCCACCAGGCTGTGTTTCTGTCAGACATCCGATTTGTTGTTTAGAACGTCTTGATTATATGTGAATATCTATTTTGAAAGATTAAGCTTCAGGTTTAGCTCAAAATTACCGTTAGTATAACCTCTTAATGCTGAAGTGCCGGAGGTATACATTCCGTTGATCTGGGCAAACTGTTTGTATTTAACACCCAGTCCGACAGTCATGCTTTCCGAGCTGTGATACAGCGCCTGTACATTAACGACATTTCTGGCGAAGGTAACATTGGTACCGATGTCAACGATATCGTCATGTCCGTCTACCGCACGGTAGCAGACCTTCGGTTCGATATCCATACCATCTACAGCTTTAGGGAAACTTAAACGATAACTTGCAGAAGCAAAATAACTAGACTTGTCTGCGAGATTACTTTGTTCGGCTTCATCTGAACCGAATACTGATTTCAGATTAGGTATTG
>Ga0265780_10002382_pt1 | contig 25537 bp, 23 predicted proteins | sample P1T30metagenome_FD_192432 | JGI IMG/M metagenome (GOLD analysis project Ga0265780, IMG submission 192432) | Plant litter microbial communities from East Loma Ridge, Irvine, California - P1 T30 | ecosystem: Environmental > Terrestrial > Plant litter > Unclassified | place: USA: California...
GGACCCGGCCTAGCAACCGGCCCCGCCCGTGTATTGATCTAGCTGGATTGGGCGCTCTGTTTGGTCGCGAGTTGCGAGTTGCGGATAACATAACCAACGCTTGCGGCCTGCAGTCCACTCTGCTCCGGTCTCCAGGCTCCAACCCACTACCACTACCACTACTACTACTTGCAGTATCACTTGACGGGAACATGATCGCTTGACCTCATACTACCCACCCACATTCGCTACCATGGACCCCAACTCGCCTCCCGGCTACGGGCCACCTCCAGGATATGAAGACGAGACCACTCCCATACACAGCGCAACCATGCGCCTCTTGCCAGGCTCCGAACCTGTATCTCCCACAAGACCAACACCGCGATCCAACGCCCGCGCGAGAGCAAACGATGCCTTCGAGGCCGCACGACTGCGTTTCGCAAGAGCTGCAGACACAAGTCCTACCAGACCGTTAGTTTCCCTGTCCGATCTTTCAACTACTGCCAACGTCAGTTCACGACTCGGCGAGATACCTCCGGCTGTTGGTAGCCAGGTGTCGACCGATGAACCACTGGACGGCCATCAAGATGCTCCGTCAGATCAAGTTTTGCCGTCTGGACCACGGAAGCGGTTAATGAAAGTTCGCTTCGAAGGTGCCCAATCACCAGACTTACCCACCCTCGACAGACCAAGCCCTCCTTCACGCGCGTACCAGCCACCATCCTCCGTAGGCCGACCTTCATCGTCCAGAGGAGGAACGTCAATCTTGGACAGTGCACCAGACCTTGCGCCTCGACCGACCGAACCCTCAAACTACGCACCCTCCTTCTCTCAATCATATGCTCCGTCATACTATCCGGACGCGCCAACCTACAGGCCATCCTCAAGAGATTCGGATTCGCCCACAATGTCTTTCGTCCCGTCGAGAGTCTCGAACGAATATAGCAGACCACCGCCAAGCAGCGTGCCTTTCGAGCCAGCGGACATCAATGGAAGCCCGAGACCAGGAACACCATCGACACAGTACGGAGGATCGCCCAAGCGCCCATTGCCGCCTCAGCCACTATTCGCGGGAGGACGACCGCTACCAACAGAAGACGGCAAGGAACCCGAAACGACCATCCCAATTGATGCCGATAGCGACGACGTCTTTGGAGATCTGGCCGAAGAAAGCAATCTCTCGCGGCCCGACATGCATTCACGCGAAAGTTACATGACCGAGTCGACGTTCACCGACTCCCTCTACGACGACAAGGACATTGACGAAGAGCTCTACGGTGCAGCACCTGCAGGCAAACAGGAGAGACGTGGCGCGAGAGAAGCACAACTGGAGAAGAAGGAAGTCAAACTCATCAACGGCGAGCTTGTTCTGGAGTGCAAGATTCCTACAATCTTGTATTCTTTCCTGCCGCGTCGCGACGATATTGAGTTCACGCACATGAGATACACCGCCGTAACTTGCGACCCCAACGACTTCGTGGAGACTGGCTACAAACTGCGCCAAAACATTGGCTCCTCTCCTCGTGAGACTGAGCTCCTCATCTGTGTCACCATGTACAACGAAAACGAGATCGATTTCACCCGTACGATGCATGGTGTGATGCGGAACATTTCCCACTTCTGCAGTCGTTCAAAGTCTCGTACTTGGGGAAAAGACGGCTGGCAAAAGATTGTCGTCTGCATCATTTCAGACGGACGCGGAAAAGTACACCCTCGTACTCTAGACGCTCTCGCTGCGATGGGATGCTACCAGGAGGGAATCGCAAAGAACCAAGTCAACCAAAAAGAGGTCTCGGCTCACGTCTACGAATACACCACGCAAGTCTCGCTCGATGCCGACCTCAAATTTAAGGGTGCTGAGAAAGGTATTGTGCCTTGCCAAATGATTTTCTGCCTGAAGGAGAAGAATTTGAAGAAGCTCAACAGTCACCGTTGGTTCTTCAACGCGTTCGGCCGGGCCCTTAATCCGAACATCTGCATTTTACTCGACGTGGGCACAAAGCCTGGAGATGATTCGCTCTACCATCTTTGGAAGGCCTTCGACAGAGACTCAAGTGTCGCAGGTGCCGCCGGCGAGATCAAAGCTGCCAAAGGTAAAGCATGGAGTGCCCTACTCAATCCGCTGGTGGCAAGTCAAAACTTCGAATACAAAATGTCCAACATCCTGGACAAACCCCTGGAATCGGTCTTTGGATACATCACAGTGTTACCAGGTGCCCTGAGTGCCTATCGTTACCATGCCCTCCAAAATGACGAAAACGGACACGGCCCACTCAGTCAATACTTCAAAGGAGAAACTCTACACGGTCAGGACGCCGACGTCTTCACCGCCAACATGTATCTTGCCGAAGATCGTATTCTCTGTTGGGAGCTTGTTGCGAAGCGTAGCGAACGATGGGTGCTCAAGTACGTCAAGAGTGCTGTTGGAGAGACCGACGTGCCAGACACCGTCCCAGAATTCATCTCGCAACGTCGTCGTTGGTTGAACGGTGCGTTCTTCGCAGCTGTCTACTCGCTCCTTCACTTCAGCCAAGTCTGGAAGACGGACCACACCTTTGCACGAAAGCTCTTGCTGCACATCGAGTTTGTCTACCAGTTCATCAACCTCCTCTTCACGTTCTTCTCGCTTGGAAACTTCTACCTCACCTTCTACTTCATCGCCGGCTCTCTCGCCGACCCAAAGACGGATCCGTTTGGACACAGCGTCGGCAAGGTCATCTTCTACATCTTGCGATACACCTGCATCCTCCTGATTATGATGCAATTCATCCTGTCCATGGGCAATCGCCCGCAAGGATCGAAGAGAATGTACATGGCCAGCATGATCACGTACGGCATTATCATGGCCTACACGACCTTCTGCGCGCTGTACGTCGTGGCCATTCAGCTCAAAGGCGACAACAACATGGACCTAGGCAACAACCTCTTCACCAACATGATCGTCTCAACCCTATCCACCGTCGGCCTGTACTTCCTCATGTCCTTCCTCTACCTCGACCCCTGGCACATGTTCACTTCCAGCGCGCAATACTTCGCCCTCCTCCCCTCCTACATCTGCACCCTCCAAGTATACGCCTTCTGCAACACCCACGATGTCTCTTGGGGTACCAAGGGTGACAACGCCACCAAAACCGACCTCGGAGTCGCCAAAGGGTCGCAGAAATCCGGCGTCGTCGAGCTCGAAATGCCCTCCGAACAGCTCGACATCGACTCGGGCTACGACGAAGCCCTACGCAACCTCCGCGACCGCGTCGAAGTCCCCTCCCCGCCCCCCAACGAGTCCCAAATCCAAGAGGACTACTACCGCGCGGTGCGAACCTACGTCGTCATCGTCTGGATGTGCTGCAACGCCGTCCTCGTCATGGCCGTCAGCGAAGCCTACCCCACCAACAACATCGGCGAGAACTACTACCTCAAGATCATCCTGTGGAGCGTCGCGGCCCTGGCCTTGTTCCGCGCCATCGGCTCGAGCACGTTCGGCATCATCAACATCGTGCACTCGATCATGGAAGGGAAGGTCAAGTGGGGCGCCAAGAAGAGCGCGAGCAGCGAGAGCGGTTCTGCGCCGGTTAGTAGCCGGAACGGAATGAGTACTTGGAAGGGCGGGCAGGCGAGTAATATTAGTCTGCCGAGTTGGATGAGCAGTAGTGGGAGCTGGGTTAGTAGCAAGGTGAGCAGTTTTACGGGGAGTAGCGCGGGGAGTGTTTTTAGGAGGTGATTTTGGGGATGGTATGAGGTGAGATGAGATGAGATGAGATGAACAGGATGGGAATGAGGGAAAGAAAAAGTCACGAATCTTTTTGTTTTTTCTCGCGATACAGGGCGTTCTCTTTTGGGGGACACGATCATGATTACATTACCCTTGGGGAGGAAGACGACTACATACATGGTTGTAAAGTGACCACAGGGCTTGAAGGATATGTTTGGGGGGTGTGGAGTTTTTTTTTTGGGATGGATAATCATATACCTTTTCGTATCAGTATAGTCACAATACGATAACTTTTTCTTCTTCTGCTTCTTCATCAACGGCCAACGGTAATGCGATTGGCTTGCAGTCACACTCGCAGGAAACCCGACAAGGGTTGTGAATCGCTCCGTGCAATTGTTGGCTTATGTAGACTACATGATACGCTTCACTGTGTGTAACCGTACTACTTGCCAGTCCTGTCCCACGATACCACCAATCCATGTTGCCTCTCGGTCAGTAGCCTTGTTTGCTATTGTGATACGTTGAGCTGCTTTCCAGGCGGCCATCTTCCCTTTTGCCAGCCTTCATTCACCATTTGGCACCTGGGTTTCCCTCAGGTGCTGGCTTGAACCCGCCGCCGCCAGTGGACTGTTCGTCCTTGACACTCCAGCCCTTGGCAAGGCTGAAAGGTTTGTCTTCTTGTTCATTGGCCTGGATCCTATTCTCGCTCTTGCAGCTGCGGTTTTGATGGCTGTGTGTGGTAGGCTCGACGGGCGGAGCAGCAGCGGGAGTGGGAGCTGTGCCATAAAAGGGCTGCTGTGTTGGAGTCCAGTCGTCAACCTTTCGGGTCGAAGCCTGCATTTCCTGCACCGGAGGCGAGAACGCCGGCGCAGCAGCGGCAGCAGCAGCAGCCTCGTCTCCGCCAGCACCTCTGCCAGCACCTCCGCCAGGTCCTGCGTTCTCTCTCGCCCTCATGACCTCCTCAACAAGCTTCTGTTTCGGCAAGCCCATCAACACGCCCATCCCGACTTCCTCCTGCACCCCGTCCATGTCACCCCTGAGATCCTCTCCGCGTCGGCCCAAAATCTCTCCCAACTTCTCTACGCTTCTGTACTCGAAGACGAAGACGGCGTAAGGTCTCTCCATAGTATCCAGGTACTTCGGACGTAAGGTGGCGTGGGTGTATTCCGCTCCTTTGCCAGCGCGGACGCCGTGAGAACGGTTTCCGAGAGTCGCAGAGGATAGATGGGGAGCTTGGGTGGGCGGGTAGAGGTAGGGGGTGCGTGGGATCGGGGTTTGGTGGGCGTTTGATTTGGGCTTGGGGTGGAGGACGTCGAAGTAGGGTTGGATTGCGGCGTTGGGGTCGATGGTTCTTGAAGTGGTGGTTGATCGAGGGGGGGAGTGGGAGCGTCTGCTGCTCTGGGCGTGGCTGTGGCGAGTCGGTACTTTGGACGGGGCCCTATCGTTGTGGCCGTCTGTGGGAGGGGTTGGTGTAGGATCGGCGGTCTGATATTGGTTGTCGGGTTGGTTGTCAGGCTCCGGGGGCTCATTGTTATTAGCATCGTCGTTGTCCCAATCACCTGTGGCCTCTTTGCTAATTTTGAGGGTTGCGCCCCATCCGCCGCTACCACTGTGGTTGCTTTTAACGGTCTCTGCCTTCTTGTCATTCTGACTCTCAATCTTGTCTTTCTGACTCTCTCTCTGGCTCGTGTTAGTGCTAGACCAGTGAGACAGCGTCGATTCCGAGTGGTTGCTACTGTGTCGGTCCACCTCATCCTTCTTCTTCAACTCGTCTTTCTCCTCCCTCTTCTTGTGTCTTTCCTCGTGTCTCTCCTTTCTCTCCTCCTTTGCCTTGTGTCGCTCTTCTCGCCAGACTTTATTGATTTCTGCGTACTCGCCCGCAGCTTTGTCAATCCATTCATGATCCTGAGGGATATCAGCGTAGGCAGCCTGCCGCTGCGCTGCTTTCTCTGTGGCGATATCACGAGCAGCATGTCCTCGATTCGCGTACTCGGTCGCAGCCTTTTCGATCCAGCTAAGGTTCATAGCCGTATCATTGTACGCAGCCTGCTGCCGCGGCGCTTTCTCTTTGGTGACCTCGGGAGCAGCGGGACGCTTCTTCGTCGGAGTCTTCGAATCGGGCACTTCGTCGTCACGCGGGTCGTGCAACCGAACAATTTTTTCGCCATTGGGGAAGTGTCTGTGTGAAAGGACCTGGTTGAGTTGGCGTTGTAGTTCGCCCACATTCTCGGGACTGCAGTTTGCGAGGTTGTATTTTTTGAAGAATGGCAGGTGTGGCACGGCTGCTGCAATGAGTCTGTAATCATGTCCGAAGATTCTGGTGAGTTTGTGGCCAATCTTGAAGATGATGGAGCGTTGGTGTTCGGTGTCGCCGTTGTAGCGTTGCTGATCGTCAGGGGTCTCGTGCTGCTGCTGCTGCTGGAATCTGACATACTTATGGGCCACGTCTGGTGGCACCAAACGCAGCTCGCCAGTCTTGTGATCGATGACCAAGACAAACCCCTCTGGTACACTACTGTAATCTAGGGTGGCATGGTTGTTCTCCAAAAGTTGATCATCACCTCGTGGCGAAGCATAGGTCTGCCTTTGAACTGCAGGGACAGTCGCCGCGCGTGGAGCGTGAGCTCGCGGTTGCTGTTGGCCGGAGACAGCGATGTACTGCTGGCCATCTGGCCCTATCATGACCTTTTGCGGCTGTGGTGGGTCCAAGATCTCGACGTACTGCCGACCACCCGGTCCGACGAGGACGTTTGGATTTTCGCGTTGTCCTCGCATTGGTAGTTCTTGTGGCTGGTGCTGGATCGGCCGAGCAATCAAAGGAGTGCCGTCTGGTGCGTAGCCTAACACTTGCTCGCCTCGACCTGGAGGCGGCGCTGACATCGCTCCACCTTGAACATATCCTACCGCTGGGCTACGTCGCCCTCGGTTGTCTTCGCGTGGTATGCGGGCGGCTGATGTATTGTAATAAGGCACTCTTTGGGCGTAAGGTTGGCCGTACCTGTCGAGGACGACACCTGGATGGTTGTGCCTTGGCCCATCCAGATTGTGTAGCTCGTCAATGTACCCAGAGCTCTCTGATGGACTATAGCTGGCGCCATTGCTTGTGGGTGACTCGGGCTGCCATCTGTAAATCTCTGAAACCGGATCTAACCGCCGTCCCTTCATGTCGAATTCAGGAAATGTGCCTGGCATTGGATCTCCAGCGCCGTCGAGGCCAAAGTCGCAAGCTCCGTCGAAGATTCCGAAAAGCCCACCCAATCCTTCGCTGACTGCTGTAGCTGGTTTGCCAGCGGAGGGCGCTTTGGCAGAAGGTCCTTTTGATGAGGGTGCCTTCGCCGAAGCCTTCACAGCAGAAGCCAAAGCCCGAGGCCCTTCGCCCACAGCCTGCTCAGCTTCACACCTCAGCACAACGACCTCGATCTTGCCCACATGATCTTGCAGGTCATCGTGAGATCCCGAAATCCCGTTGGCTTGTTCTGCAAAGAAAAGATGGAGGTCAGTAAAGCGTCATCACATGATTAAACCCAATCGAGGGAGAGGCAATCAAACGTACCAACATCCAACTGCACCCACCTCCACTCCCTGCCCACAAACCCGCCGCCGCCACCCGCTAGTTTCTCCTCTTTCTGTCTGACTCTGAGTTCCAGCGCGCTGCTGCCGGTCAGAGGCGTGCGCTTGCTGCGGTTGCACTGGTAGTAGCCGTCGATGTAAACAAACATGGCCAGGCCGGGCGCAAGCCATTCATCTTCGGAGCGCAGCTGGATGTTGAAGGCGGGCGCGGCTTGTAGAACGGGGATCTCGGGTACGGGCACGTAGACCGAGACGCTGGAGTCGAGGTATTTGCGCCGGTACTCGGGGAGTGGCGTGTCGGTGGGTGGGAGCAGGATGGTGCAGGTTAGTTTGTTGAGGGTGGGCATTTTGTTATTGTCATTCTTGTAGGGTCGTGTTGATGTTGTTGTATTGTAGGTGAGAGAGTTTTAAAGGATGCGCTGGGATGTTATGAAGTGGGAGGTGATTGAAGAAGGGCGTGTTGCTTCAAAACGCGGAGAGTGAGGTTTGCTGTGTTGTAGTGGAGTGAGTGAGGTGAGTGAGTGGAATTGTTGCGCTAGCAACCGGCATGTGAGCTTGAGTGATGAGAACTCTCCTCAGATTTCAGATACCGGAAGATGTGTCACATGCAAGTTGTAAAGGAATAATTGCTCGGAGCTCACCTGACTCTTGCAATATAATGTTTACCCTTTGATGGTCACCGACCCGCACTGCTAACACCTCACCTGAGCAATTCCATCTCGACCGGGCTTCAGGAGCGTCCCATGTATGCCTCGAGCAAGAAGATGTCCTTCTTCTGGATGATTTCGCCCAGCTCAGTAGTCGGCTCAACTTCTTTCATCTTCTTTAGAGCCTCCTCGATAGAACACCAAAAATGAACTAGACCCTCCGAAGCCTCAAGCTCCGTAAGCTCGACCTTACTAGTGTCCTTGAAGATATTACAAACGTAGGCGTGGTTTTCTTGGCTAAAAGCAGTTCCCAAGGTTAGCTACTCGATCAAATTCGTTCAATTCACTTTGGACAGAGGTAGTCCGGCGCCACGCATCCATGATCGCGTCGCTAGCCAGACTTACTGTAAGGTACCACGGAACTCGGTGGTCTGGGCGATACACTCTGGGCGCACGACGACCTCGCAGCCGGTCTCTTCGAGAGCTTCGCGCTGGCAGGAGACTGTGTCGTCTGAATCCTCCGGCTCAACGCCACCACCAGGAAGCTTGTAGTACTTTCCCTTCTTAACATGGACGATGCAGATCTTGTCTTCTTTGAGGATGAGGCATCGCACGGCGGTGCGCGTTTCGTATTTGACATCCTTCTGAGGGCTTCCCAGTTTGAGTGATAGCATGATGGCGACTCTTTGGTGTGTTCCTGAAGTTGGCAAATGTGGGTATGCGAGTTGTGTGGGCTTGAATGTGGTATGGAGTGGATTGCAGGTTGTTGGGTTCACTGAGTCGAATCACTCACACCTCACTTGAGCGCTTCAACTTCGACCGATCTTGAGAAGCAGTCTCCTCGGGAGCTCTGCACTGGATACGGTTGGTATCACACGACCAGAACTCTTCACATGCAACTTTACTGGTGATGCTCTTGTAGCGTCAACCGCAACGTCCGCGAATCCTGCACAGGTATCAGCAGAAATATCTCACTACGCAACGGCGAGACGCTCGTGATCTTCAGATGCATGCGGCAGGGCTCTCCACAAACCTGTGCAGCCCCTCATATCTCCATTCATGAAACGAGACAAGCCGAAAGATGCTCATGAGACTAAAGCAAGGTGGGTCCCAGCAGTCGAGCCTGGTTCCCTCCAAATGTCGTCGAGATTTCGGCCTGGAAAATACGGTGAGAGGAGAGCACGTTGTGTGGCGTTGCATCGCATTAACAAGACGCAGATGCACGCATTTGGAAAGTTCGGCTCTGGGACGGTGATGTGAAGATCTTGCGTGAACTGAGACTGAAGAAAGGCTGTACCTTCAAACCCTGCGTTCACTACAGGGCTTTGCTATAGGTACCTGGTCAGCGGGTGGTGGCATGTCTTTGCACGTGGCTATAGACGATCAGCGAGAGCAAGAGCAACGGCAGTGGCATATGTCGGCAGTTCAAGAGGAAGATCCTAACCTGAATGCGCAATCGCAGTTGGGGGATATGCGCACGCAACAACCAACTTTTTCCACGCTTGCATGTGGCAAAGTGAGCACATGGACGCAGGGTCGAGCGGTGTTGCACGAGAAGACCATGGCTTCCATGCGGTTTGCGTCAGTGCACATGGCGAGCACGTCGACGGGTGCAGATGGAGTGTGGTACAGAGGATGTAGGAGCATGGAACACGGGATGTTTAGAGGTGGTTTGGTGGTACGAGGGTGTTGGTCTCGGCTCGGAGCAAGCAGGATCTTCGGATGGGCTCGTAGGGCCACGTATGGAATGAGATGATGCGACGATATCCACGGTTCGTCCATACTGTCGTTCACCCTGAGTAGGAGGAGATGAGATGGAGATGTGGAGGATCTGCGACGATGAACAAGGTACATGTATGTAGCTGTCTTGCTGGGAGAGAGGGGTGCAGGGGTATGGTGATGGTGATGCAGGTCGGGTGTGGCTGAGTGGCAGTAGGTGATACTGAGGACTGACCTATTCACTGCAGCGGTGAGCGAATGGCAGCACCAGATACTATTATGGGTATTGCAAATGCAATGATTGTGGCTATGCGGCTGTTGGTGCATTTCGTCGTATACAGGAAGACGCATCTGCCGCGTATACCGGCCGTGTCGCTCCATTAGGATAGCGGCGGTGATGATTGTTAGGGAAGGTATGGCGGGAGAGCGGTGGAAGGCATACCTAGGTGGTATGGCTTGCCTATGAGGCAGGTTGCATTCATCAATGTTGATTGTAGTACTGAGAGTTGACGATCTATTCAATTTCAGCAGTCTTCTATATTAATTGATGCATATATTGGTAGGTAATTTCCCTCTCAATCAACAGGTACCAACTACCTACAGAAGTACAGCACTCACACATCTAGGAACCCACGTGCATCGCCAAGGATTCTCGGAAAGGCCGAATTGGCCTGTAAGAAGAGTGACGTCCGATCTTCTTCCTCCACTCTTCTCCCACCACCCAAGACCTGGACCGAGCTGCTCATAAACCCGTCGGTCCCGCCATCCATCATTGGACGCCCGCGCTCCCTCTCTCTTCTGCCACTTGATTCGAGGAAGCCCCGTCTCTACCATAATCCCACCTGATTCGAGCACGCCTCAGCACGCCTATCCAGACCTCGACTCTTCTGATTCGAGGAAGCCATCCTCCTTCTGATTCGACCCGAGAGACCCATTTTCCACACCCACACGCCCAATCGCAGCTGCCCACCACCCAAGCCCGCCAAACTCGAGCACAGCGCGTCGCGTGTCTCACTACCCAGAAGTGCCATTCACCACCGCGAATGAGAGTGCCAGAATCAGGCTGTCAAGGTACGCGCCCATCGCAAATCAAACCGTCCAGGTACGCACCGCACCGCACACCACCCCCCCGTAACGTGACCGCCACCACCTGCGACGCTGCGATACTGCCGGTTACCACCCTGGCGGTCGGCGCGCTTGGCCTGGTATATGTCGCATCTGTCGCATCACTGCGCGCATACTCTGTGACGTCGCGCTGCCAGCGCCACCAGAATGTCTGATGCGATGCGATGCGATGCGCCAGCGGATGCCTCAGTGGCGGCGCGCCCATGGCCGTAGCAAAGCGACCGCGCGCGAAACCATCAAATACCAAATCGATCGCGTGCTAACCGCGACGCAGGACATTTCTATAGTCGCCTCCGCCAACACATCTCAATTCCTACAGGAATTGGCCGCACGCGCCCAACACAGCCCAGCCAGGTAAGCTAGCTATTCCGTCTCATCTCATTCCATCTCAGCACATCACATGCAATTCCCAGCGCCTGCCACGAGTGCTGTACTTGCACCTGCGGCACAGTATGCGCACTTCCACAGCTACCGCCCCTCCGCCACGCTTGCAACGGCAACCCGCCGACGCCATCTTGCCACCACCTCGGCTTGTCAGCACTGCTGGTATCAGACGGGAGATACTCGTCGCTGTACTCTCTCCGCCAACATCATGGCTTCACGCCTGCTGGCATAGCCGCCAACAATAATGACATGCGCTCTTCACCTCGATTGCCCGTGCTTGCCCTCTGCCGGCGCGTCACAGGCGCCGCGGCTGATGCGCTGTCCCGTCTGGCGTCCATTGGCGGCGCTGCGCTGGCGCTGCACCTGCGCTCGACTCCCACCCTGCTGCATCCTTCTCGGCGCCCAATTACTATCTATCTCCTCGTGTTTCAGCGTTGCTAACTCAGACCCGTCCTTAGATCCCGCAGCCTATACTTCGCCTCGACGTTGTGACTGGTACGCATCGCTACCTATCCGACCCTGAGTAGCCAGCCTGTCAATCAAGCTTCGTCCGCATCGACACGTCGCCCTATTCGCGCCTCAGACAAACCTCTGCGCTGTCTCTGATTTGGTCTCGCTATAGCCGACGCATCAGACGTGACGCGGGCTCCGTGGCCTGCAACCTGCGACCGCTCGCCTTACATTGGGCCGCTAGACGCACCACTCGCGAGTCTCATAGTCGCGTGCACTTCAGCTCAAGCATCGCGTGAAGAACCACTAACCCTATTGCGATCCCTCACATCAACCTTCTTCACATCAAACGCGTGATTAACATCTCGCACACTTCCATTCGCCACCATGGACTACGCCCAACACTATCAAACAGCTCCGCAATACCCTCCGCCCCAACATCAACCTCAGCAAACTCACGCAAGTCCAGTGTTGCAAACACAACAGCAGCCGCAGCACTATCCGCAACATCAACAGCCTGGTCAAATGGCCCAATCGCAAATGATGGGCCAGTTGGCTTATCCTAACCCAGCCGCTTACCAAATGGGACAGTCGTACGGCGTCGGCGTCAACCCTTCACACGCTGCAGCTATGGCAACAGCTGCCGCCTCTGGCTATCCCGCCTCCTACTCCATGGCCGAAAACTCCCTGCAGAATCCAATGGCTCAGACGTCGCCACAGATCAAGACCGATGGCTCGGGTCTACAGAGACCAAGCCCTGGATCGCCTCGTCAACAGAACCCCATGCAGCAGGTTCCTGGAAGTCTTGCTGGCCAGATGAACATGCCTCCGGCACAGGCAATGTCGAACATCCCGGCGCAAATGCAACAACAAGCGCAAAGGCGCATGTCGCACACTGTCCCCAGCCCGGCATTGCCGTCCCAGCAATCCCAGCACGCCATGAACGCGCCCGTCCGCCCGACCACTCAGTCCTCGCAACAGTCCCAACCCGCCCAGCAGTCACCTGAAGTTGCACCCGCTGCTGGTACTGCTGAGGAGTCGCCACTTTACGTCAATGCCAAGCAGTTCCATCGCATTCTCAAACGCAGAATGGCTCGACAGAAGCTGGAGGAGGCATTGCGTCTCACCAGCAAAGGTCGCAAGCCATATCTCCATGAATCTAGGCACAATCACGCTATGCGCAGGCCACGCGGTCCAGGTGGAAGGTTCTTGACAGCTGAGGAGGTGGCGGCGATTGATGCAGGCAAAGCCGGCCCTGGCGACATGAGCAACACAGTCGAAAACGGCGTTACCAATGGCAAACCAAAGAAAGCCAAAGGCAGTTCTTCCAGTAAGAAGAGCAAGAGTGATGATGATGGGGAAGACGACGATGCCGACGAGGAGGGTTAGTTACCACCGAAGAAAAGCAAAACTCGTTCTTTCAGCAAGACGTGCAATACTAAAGACGAGGAAGACGATGCCGACGATGAGCGTAGGTCACCACCAAAAACAGGCAAAAGCTCTTCACCTGTTAAGAAAAAGAGAACCATCAAGAAAGGAAAAGCCAAGAAGGATCGAGGATCATGAGAAGGAACCCAAACCCTCCGTCGGCGCCTCTCCCTTGATCGCATTCAATTGTGGTCGGGACGATGGAACCGGAGGTTTTGCGCTTGCTACTATCTCACCGACTGTCCTAGTCATCCTCAACGATACTTGAAAGGACGTGGAATGTACAGATGCATGGAAGGGAGGAGGACTTTAGAAAATGCCCGGCTTACACCAGAGAGCCGGGGTATTTCGGTTACAACCCTTACGAGAACCACCATGATGTGCATGGTTGCTGCCTAGAGCAGTGTCTGCTTTTCGAGGATTTGTCAAATCCCACGGAATTGGGTGCGAATATTCCTCCGTTTCTGTGTTTTATTTCCTTTGTTCGAATTGACCTGGCGCTGGTGGGATGATAAAGACAAGAGACGAACAGTGGCAGTGGCAGGCTGGCCAGAGTGTGTTGACACCGCTCGCTTATACCCCCGGTTTGATGGACATTGGCTTGCTTTTTATATTACCTTTGTTTTTTAGTTACTGTATCCTTTTTTTCAATTCCATGAACTTTCAGAGATGATGATATATGTGACTTCGAATTACATAGGGTATCGATGCATTGACGAAAACGAAAGTCGTTCGTGAAATGTAGTGATGTCGCAAGCCAATCATGCGCGGCCTCTCTTCCCCGACCTCACCTCCGCTTCGGGATGTTAGTCTTGAATCTTGAACTTCCCAAACCTCCAACCATACCAGCTCCTAAAAGCCATTGGGCAATCATACAAACCCACGCAACACCAACCCCACAACCAAACCCATACACGACCGAAAACCATGATCTGCACCCGCTGCCTAACCCGCCTCTCACGGCGCGCACCGCCCTCCTCCTCAACAACCACCACCGCCGCCGCCTTCACCCGCACCCTAACCACCACCCCCTCCCGCGCCTACTCAACACCCACCACAAGCGAAACCTCGACCACAACCGCCCCGCGCTCCGCCTCAGGCGCGCCCGCCGCAACCTCCAAACCCGGCGTCGCGCAGCCCTTCAGCTCGCCCTCCACACCCGCGCCCGCGGCGATCCTCAGCAAGCCGACCAAAGCGGCCGCTCCGCGGGTCCAGAGCTCGTGCCCGGCGGGGACGGTGCTGAAGGGATTGAATTTCTACAAGGACAAGCAGGATCCGGTCGCAATGGCGGACGAGGAGTACCCGGCTTGGTTGTGGGGGGTGTTGGATAAGGGGAAGGGTGGGGTTGAGGCGAAGGGTGCGGGCGTGGATGAGGGGGATTTGTATGGTGAGTCTTTCGTTTTTTGTTTCGTTTTCTTGATGGGCTTTTTCGAGGAAGGGAGGGAAGGGAAGGGAGGTTTTGTTGGGTTTTTGGAGGCTTGGGATTGAGCTGCGGACTCGGTTTTTCTCGCTTCTTGGCTGGGCTTTGAAAGGGTTTGATATGCTTTGCGGAGGAAGGAGAGAGGGGGAGAGAGAGAGTTCCCATTCCTTGCGACTTGCGACGAATCACGACGAGAGAATAAGACTAACATTCACCTCTCACAGCCAAATCGAAAAAGCAGCGCCAACGCGCCGCCAAAGCCCTACGAAAGCAGGCTCTCCTGAACCCGGAATCGCTCGCTCCCAAAGTACCGCTGTACGAACAGAGTGTGGACTTGCCCGGCGGAGACGGCAGTCTCGAAGCCGCCAAAGAGGCTGGCCAGGCCAGGAGTGGACTGACAAAGGCCATGAGGGACAAGAGGAGGAAGATGATCAAGGAGGACAACTTCTTGAGGGCGATGGGTTAGAGTGAGACTGTTCAGATGGAAGGACGCTTGTTTTGATAGTTAACTTTTTTGACATTGGGAGGGAGTCGACTTTGTATGAATACAATAAAATGGGGTGGAAGACGGCGAGATGGCGTCGTCGCCGTCCCGAAAGGTCATTCGGGACATGTTTGATTACATATGCGAAAAGCGACAATGTATACATCACATGAAACATGGAAAAATCGGAAGGTCTACTAGGGCGGGCATTTATGTTACCTTATCAAGAAGCGAAGCGGTTTGGCTATCCGTTCTGATATCTCGATGTCTATTCTCTCTGGTGCATTCTAGGGAAAACACGGTGCATTTCCACACACACGAGCACTTATGGTTTGTCTCTCACCCAGTTCATGCACGAATCACACAGAGGCGAAGAGAGAGAAGAACCTCCTCCTCACTCACCAGAAAGGAATATACTCCTGCTTCGCCTGCTTCTCCGTATCTGGCTTCACTTTCGGCACCACCACCGGCGGCATCCCTACCGAATCGAGCTTCGCCACAATCTCGTTGAGAAGAGTCTCGAGCCCGCCGTCGTCCTCTTGAGGCGCCTCATTGTAAACCAGAGAAGCCTCCCACCACAATCTGCCCTGCGATCGCATGGTCTTCTCCTTCTTGGCGAAAATCGCCAGACTGCTGCCACCAGCACGGGTCAGGGAAGACGGTTGCACGTGAAAGTCCCAGACTTCAGACACGATCCAGTTTGGCGGAGAGCTCGTGGTGTCTTCTGGCTCGCGTGTCAACAGAGCCCGAGTAAGCTCGCGCTTGGCGAGAACCTTGGTGATTACGAAAGCGTTGTCTGGTACGACTGCTTCGAAATTGGGAAGGCCCTCGGGAGCTTCGATTCCGCCACTGCCGGTGCCGCGGGTGGAATCGAACGTCTTGAGGAAGGTCCTGATGTTGTGCTCGAGGTCTTTGTCGAGCTCTGGGTGTTTGAATACGGCTGGCCGTGCACGGATACGAGCGTCCCAGACTCTCTCCGGGTAGTGGACGTAGATGCTTGGTTGTTGTTGTTGAGAGTCTTTCAGTGGGCTGATCTTTACTTCTTCTGGGGTGTCGTGCTCGAAGACGAGGAGCCATTCCTGACCGCCGCCGGGAATCAAGATGTTGATCTCGTACAATCTTCTGTCGCTCATGCCGTGCGGCTCGTCAACCTCCGCCTCCCAGGTCTCGGTCAGACGGGCCTCCCCTGTGTAGGGAGAGACGTTCCCCGACAAGGTTGTCGGGAGCCGCAAGAGATACACGCCATCTTCCAGCTGACGGCCCAAGACTGGCTGTAAAACTGTATCGCGATGGTGAGGAGGCAATTCGTCGAGCTTCTCTTGCAGGCCTTCCTCCCTGACGCCATTGTCCGCGATCAGATCCTCGGCGTCCATCATGAGGGCAAGGCCGAATTTAATCTCCACCTCTGCAGTCTCGTGGTCCAGGGAGGACGACAAAAGCAAGTCGCTGACAGTTCGCTCAAGGTGAAGTGAACGCACTGGCTCTATGGGACCTTGTGCTTTTACATCGCTTTTGACAACGGTGGATGGCCTGACTTTTGGTGGTGGTGGTGGCGATGGCAGCTCCAGCACAGCAGGACGATAGGGTGTGGACCTGCTGGTGCTTGCCTTGCTGTGCTTCTTTTTGTTTTGTTTTTTTCCCGCCTGTTGCCGCATGGTACCATGGAGTCGTGGAGGGTCTTCATCTTGAGCTTTGCCACGCTCGATGAAGGGAGCATCATCATCGTCATTGAAGGACATCAGATTTTCATCGTCTTGGGTTGTAGTCTTGGTGGAATGTTCGGCATCGTTGAAGGACATCAAGTCAGTGTCTCCTAGTCTTGGAGATTTGGTGGACATCTCAAGCTCTAACGTCTGCGAGGCTGTTGGGCGTTGCGGTCGTGCGATGATACCATGAGGTGCACGCGCGGCGTTGGTCGCGTTGGTGATCTTCGGTCGCTGTTGCTCACTCGATCCCAGCGGAGGGAAGAGACCAGGCGGATAGTGCGGAGGTGTAGGCTGACTGGTGTTCGCGACCGACGCATATGTGTTGCTAAGACCAGGAGGGTATTGAGGAGCCTTGGATCGACTAGGATCCGCAGTGGCTACGTCTGTATTGACAAGGTTGCCCATGGGTACGAAGATGTCAGGGCGTACGATGTTCTTCGCCCACGGCTCGTTACCACCCAAAGGAGTCTCATTGTAGCTCATGGGAGTCACGGCTGCGGTGAGCGCTCTGTCCATACCTGGATCTTTGCCTGACACCGAGGCAGCCCTCGTCGACGCCAGATCATCGTATGTGAGTGGTGCACGTCTTGCTCGTTGAGTCAGAAGAGACGCCGTGTTCTCCTTTTCCCATGCTACATGGTTGGCAGCATCTCCGGTCAGACCCCAGCGATCGGCTTTGGCATACGATCTGCCGTCACTTGGGAAGCCTCCCTCAGATCTGAGAGCTCCATGGCTTGCAGCAAGACCTTTACTTTTAGTCTGGTGAGATCCAGAGCTTAGGGCGTTGGCTGTCCGGGTTGCAATGGTGAGTACGCTCTGTTGCTGGTCCCGTGATGTCGACGATGGTGTGAACGCTCCGCCAGATGATGACACATCGTCGCTCTTCGCCAGCTCGACCACTTTAACCGATCTCATCCCCACGAAAGGGTCTGCCTCGTCTGACTCACTGCTATCTGTTTCCGAAGACGTATCACCGATTGCATCAGACCGCATGAGGGCGTCAAACCCAGCACTGGGCTTTGCGTATTTCTGCTCCGGCGGTTGACCTTCAGGCAATTGGTGGTCGGCAAGTGGTACACCCTTGGGCTTGCGAACTCTGGCAAGGGAGTCGTTCTGCAGTGTTCGACTGCGGGCAAACTTGAACTGCTCGCCTCCCATTTCCGGTTGAACTTCTGGGTCGATTTGTCTGGTTTCACCCATACCCTCGAGCCACTGACCAATTGCGGGCTCTTTGCCAGCGAATCTCTGGCGCCCGGGTTCGGGTTCATGGTCACGTGGCCCGAATATCGTTATTTTGCGTGTGAAGGGACTAAAAGGCAAGATTTCGGAGAGCAAGTATTGAGCGTCGCCCTGTTCTGCGCTGGACATGTTTGGAAGCGTGGTTCCGATACTGCCTCCAAAGACTTGTTCTTCATTCCTCGGGTCCAATCGGACGCGGCGTAGTGAGATCAAAGTAGGCAGATTTTCAACGTTTTGGCGAGTTAGAGCTCGGTTGCGCAAAGCGGGTGGCAGGTCACGGAGATGGAATGCTCTTGCTTTGCCGTACTTGTTGACCCCGTCGAAGTTGACCACGTGGGTTGTGAGAGGGTGATCATCCTCGCGTTGTGCGTCGCTCTGCTCAGAGTCAATCTCGTCATCGTCGAGTGGGTCTCCGAGTGTGCATTCCGCAAACCGCGTCACTGCATCGGACTCGCCAGCGACGTAATTGCGGATGATCCTGCAGAGCGCCTCGTCGAGCTGGCCGCCAAAGCAGTTGTGGTGTTTCAGTATGAAGACGTGATCTCCCTCGTCGTAGGAAAGTTGAACGAATTCGTGCTCGACGGCCACGGGTGCTGCTGCAGCATAGAATTGTCTGCTGATGTCTTGGATGGCGGAGGTGTCGAAGCGCTCAAGCGTAGCGTGCAAGTAATGAGCAGTGTCGCTTTTGGCGACGGCGAGCGCCATGGTGAGATGTTTCGGAAACTTTCGTCGATGAGTGTGGTGTTGTGTGCTGCAGACCGGGCAGGTGGCGTGGAGTTGTTAACAAACAACAGCACGGGTCCGGGAAGTGACGGCGAACGGGAGTAAGAGTGAAGTCGAAGGAAGGAGCGATCTGGATGTGGGTGAAGATTAAGCGCACTCCTCTTGAGTCCCGCTGTTTGTATTTGTTTGCTGGCTCATAGGTAAGTCTCATCTCATTGGGAGTGATCTCTCTTTCGTCTATAGAGATTTCATGTTTCATGTCATTCTCTGTCCTCCACTCATGTCCTGAGTGAGATTGTACATTCGACGTCCGTTATGGCGCCGACACAATCTACAATTGCGCATTATCCCCAACGCCGTGCCTCCTATATCCGTGACCCCGAGGAATGTGGAAAGAAGAAAGAAAGAAAGAATAAACCAACCATCAACTCCAACTCAAGCGCTACCTCCTCTTGATTTCTCGAGAGCCATGACCCACTTCATCTTGTTGGTGATCGTCTCCATGTCTTCACTCAGCTTCCGCATCCTGCTGTTCTCAAAGTCCGCCACGTTTTCCACGTCAGCTTTCCAGTCTTCGTTTGCGCTCTGGTATTCGTCCCATTTCTCCATGAACTCCGCTTGTATCTTTCTTGCTCTCTCGAGTTCGGAGCGCATTTGCTCGCCTACAACGTCTATGCGAGCAAATTTCTCCCCGTCTGCCTGGCGTTGGGCTTGCAGCTCGGTTATATCCTTCCGCCACCTCTCTGCTCGTTGTCGATACTCTTGAGCTAGTTGACGATGACTTTGCTCCAGAATGGTCGCATGCGTTGTTGAGTGTTTTGCTTGTTCCTGCGCTAACTGAACGTCTCGACTTGCAGTCTCCTGTACTTCTTCGTGTTCTCTTTCTAGTCGTCGGGCTAATAGGTCTGAGGCTTCTCTCCTGCTCCGCTCGCTTGCAGCTTCTTCCTTTAGTTGCTCAATCTTACGGTCTCTCCGTGCCAGCATAGCCTCATCCATGGTGTTGGCGTGGTTCAGGTTGTCGTTCTCCGTCCTTAGTGCTTCGATCTGTGGCCTCATAGTCTCCAGGTTGCGTTCGAGTTCTTGAGATCGCAGTATTTGTAACTCCAATTCCCTCTTCAAGCGGTCATTCTCCGCCATGAGCCGCTCAATCACCCGTCCACTCTTTCCATTTGTTGTAGCATGGCCGACTGCAGAGGACCATTGGTTTTCGTTGGGAGGAGAGAGGGCCCCTGTACGAGGCATGTCGCCGTTTGCAAGGACGTCAAGAGAATCACTGACCCGTCGCACGGCTCCAGGGATAGCTTTTCGAACTGGGGAAGTTCGGTTCGGGTCGCCGTTCGAATTTGTGTTCTGCGCTCCGTCTGCGCTTTCGTCGAAGACCATTGAAGGGATGCGATAGCTGTTATCTGTGCATGCGTCCCGTCAGCGATCCGCGCAACCGAAAATGGAATTCCGACCGAGATGTTCGACAAAGCGCTGGTACGTGTTCTTTGTCGTCAACCGCAATTGTGCTTACCTTCTCCATTGGCATTGGTGCGAGGTGCTGTTGGTGTCGTCGGCTTCACGCTCTTTGCAGGGCTGTCGAGACGGAACAGCTTGCCCGACATGGACAGCTTCTTGCTCTGCTTCATTTGTGTTTCGTTGGTTTGGGGTGTTGTATTTGGTTGTGGAAGCGGCGAGGCCTCTCTTCCAGCCGCTGAAGTTCGAGCACTCATTTGGGAGAGAGGTGCAGCGCGCTTGCTGAAACTAGCGATGTGATTCGGGTATATTGCAGCGTCCGCATCTGTCACTTGCAGTGGGAAGATCTATTATTGTGGGAGGGCTCTTTGGGTTGGTATATGTTGTGTTGCCGGTCGCTTGATGACGGATAGTGCGAACAAAGAGTGAAGTACGGTACAGTATCTGACCGCCGAGCCGTTGTCGCTGACTAGGGCCGTAACCAGGAGGGCGTCGACTAGGATTGGTGGTCAGCGAAGGTCAGTGAAAATAGAGGCAACAACATGCGCACTTGCGTACAGGGCTCACAAACAGGAGCAAGAAGAGGAGTGAAAGCGGGACCAGTCATCAGAACAGCCCTGGATTTTGACTGAGACATTTACTGCGTGCCTCTTGCGGCCTTCACGTCTCGTCTTTTAAGGTCGCCCGTTAGCTGTCTGCGAGAGTGCTTTTGTGGGGGGAAATTTAGAGTATCTCGCCGGACAACACGAGCCGTGCGGTTCCTGTCGATCAAGTAAACACACCTCTCGCTCCGTCATAGGTCCATGTTGATGGTCAAAACAACCCAACAGGTACATTGGATATGCACCCGTTTCCCAGCACTCGTTCGACTGTGAATTAGAGTTGATTTGCACCTCTTTCGAGTCTCTCGAGTACATCTGTTCATGAGATTCTCAGCAGCTACCTTCGATCAAGTCACCGTCAAGGGTTAGGGTTGGGGTAATCTACCAGAGTACCAATGTCGCAATGTCGATGGAACACCGACATGTATGTTATTGAGTTGATCAACATTCGCTGTCTTTGATTCTGGGCTTCTCCTCGATGTATGAGTGGTGTTGTATCACTCATCAAGGCGCTGATACTGGATTTGCCATGTCAAACATGATGTTCCACCGAAAGCTCACAAGAAATGTATAGATTGTTGTGCATGGAGAGCACGAGTCACAACAATTGACGAAAGATCGATGGATAACGGACAGATAATCATAAGGGACGAAGCTTTTTACTCAACACGGCCAAAACAACCTTCCATCGGTGGTCACTCCTAGGATCCTATATTCACGTACATGTAATGCAGGTACACGTGCTACGTGGAAGTAGGTGAGCTTCAGATAAGGGCTTGATATGAAAGTGACCTAAGTGCTTATCAGAATGCCCAGTTCCATCGTATTATCTGACGGGTCAGGCCATACGCATGATATGAATTTTCTCTTTCGAAGAAGTCGCCCAAGTGATGGACTGCTTTAACTTTGAAGTTCCACTTTCTCTGGAAGTGAAAGTGTGACGTACAGCAAACCAAAATTCAAACGCGAAACTCTCGCGAGACTCATTCACCTCTCGTTTGGGAGAGTAGTTGCCTTTTGTCTCTCGAATATGGCGCATCTGCATGTGTGACCTGCTGAAAGAATCAATGCCACGAGCCCAATACACATCGATACCTAGATACACGTATGGGAGTAGCACGCTCATCGCTTTTCTTGGCAATCTTGCATCTGAAGTCCCGCCATCGGGGAAACTCCGACATCTCAAACACGAAACTCTCACGAGACTCGACATCATGCTCCAACAATCAAGGCGCTCGATTCGAGCTACCCGAACTAACGACTGACCAGACGTATGTAGCGACTCTGTGATCAAAACCACGATGCACCCTGTCAAACACCGCTTTTCGCCATGTCCCCACAACATGATGCCAACACATATGAGGCCGCCCTTTCGGCGAGGTCATTGTATCGGCGGCGGAGCGATACATGCCAGATCGTCATGTCACGATTCATCGCTCTCCCGTGCATTCGCTACGTCTTGTCACGGGCGGGCTCAGGGCGGCCTCACGGCAAGCCGCCTCAACATTTGATGCTATTGGACGCCTTCTCAATCCTGAGGCCGCCCGCATGAACTTGTCTGCATGGGTGGTCTGAAGGTTGCCTGAACTCATGTATTCTCGCGTCTGCGTGGTCGGGTTTGCTACTTTCTTGCTGTGCACCCTCCTGCTGTTCACCGGATTCGTGCCACATACTGCCGCGCATGTCCACGGCGGATCACTCCGGAACGTGGCAGACGACTGCAGTACGTGTGTTGCGCTGCTCTCTAGTCGCACCGCACCGGGTTGACTCAACCGCTGCTCGCCCTTTCGACACGGGGCGGCCTCCCTGCACGTTGTCACTCGTGAGGCGCAAGCTGTCGTTTGCTCTGCAACTTCCGTCTGGATACTCTTGTCCTCCTGCTGTCCTCGACTTGCGTCTCTACTTGTCCATCCTTGCATCTGTCTCCGCCGTGTTCCACGTTTCAGGCAGTCGTACGAAAAAGTCTCCTCAGCGACAACCCGATCGATCCACTCGAGCAAACATCAAGTAAGTAGGTAGCCTCACCTTCTCTACTCCGCAGGTTCGTCATAAAGCAAGCAATGCTATCACCCGACATTACAACCGATTCGTAGCCCGGCTTGTTGGGCTTGCTAGTGTTAACGTACTGACCGAGGATACTCAAGAAACTCATATTTACATCACACCATGGAGGCCCGCGAAGAGAGCTCATGTCGGCCACAATTATCATTCCCATCATACTATGGGAACGATCAATACAATCAGTCCACGCACCTCTCTGCGCCCCGACAGTCTCAAGGACAATGGTTTGCGCACTCGATTGAGGACTTCACGTATTCTTCGGAACCCTCGAGATTGCCAAGTCAAGATGCCATCAGCCCGTTGCAGAACTCTGGAGGACCATCCCTTGTTCTTGAGCCATTCTCCACAGACCCAGAGGCTGTGAAAAGACTGGACGTACAAAGTCTGCTCAAGCCGGCGGAGGAAGGATGGCGACCACCTCTGTTCTCCCATACTAGCAACCCGGTCTACGGATACCAGCACAATGGATATGCCAGGAGCACTGGAGTGATGACAGAGCCATACCGTGGCGATGAAAGCTCCAGCGTTATAGGAAGCGACTTGGCTTCGCAACTCGATTCTGGCTTCTACTCATGCGAGACGGCGGCGTACAGACAAGATCTTGTACGGGACGATCGTTCGGAATATTCGGCAGTCTCTGGAGCCTTGCCCTCACCGACATCAACGAGACCTCATCAGGGAAGGCACTCATCGGATGGCCAAGTACTTGCTCCCAGCGCAAGACGGAGACGATCCAGCCAGCCGCTGCCTGTATGTGGAATCTGCCGCAAATTCTGGCCTAAGAACCGCTCGGATCAAGTGTGAGTCCTTGGTCACTGCCTTTGGTGAGTTACCGATGCTGACTATCTGTAGCAAGCACGAGAGGAAGCACACCAAGCCTTTCAAGTGCCGCCATGCCGAATGTGTGGCAAAGGATGTTGGGTTCTCGACGGAGAACGACCGGGACCGCCATTACAAATCTGGACGACACCACGAAGCCCCAACCAAGGGCGCGTTGAAAGGCTTCATCTGTGTCGCTTGTACAGACGGCAAGGTGAAGTGGTGGCCAAGACAGGACAATTTCAAAGCGCACTGCGCTAGGCGGCACACTGAGTGGAACACGAAAGAGCTCATGAAACAGTACGTGTACATCACAATCATGCAGACAATCAGTTACTAACTTCAAGCCAGGTCAGAGCGCGCTGTCAGACCGACAGCCACATACACCGAAGACAACAACACCGTCTTCTCCGACCCAAGCTACCAACAACAAACTTTCCCACAGCACCACGAGTTCATCGGCGGTTATGATGCCGTTCCGCCCAGCCAAGGTGAGCAATATGTGTAGTTGGATGGCATTGGAGAGCCCTTTGTGTGGTATCGTCGGTTGTACTGGATCGGAGAGATCACATCACTGACCCTTCCGCCGACAGAACCGGATCTCCTCTCACAAATGTCTTTCTCCGAGTCGGATGTACCAGCATGGAACCCGCAGCAGTGGAGCTGAGCCCCACCGTTCTTCCAGTGGGAATAAGACTAACACCACCACACGAGTATGATGCTCCCAATGAGCAAGGAATCGAGCGACACGAGCATGGCGACCGAGACTGAAATGGAAGAAAAGACTTCTACAGCAATTCGCCATAACTAATACCGGCCTCCTATCTATACCTTCACCCTCTGCTATACTCTACGCAATAGTTGGAGCGATTGGACACGACAACAAGTGCAACGGAAGAAGCAGCAGGACTCGAATAAACTTGCAGCCTACCCATGGACACGACGCTACACAACAATCCCCGCACGATTCCTGCCGAAAAGCAAAAAAAGATGGAACATATATTGGGAAAGATGAGCCGGGTCAGGTCCGGTATTGATCCCTATCAAGACGTTGTTTTCTCCACCGCCGAGATGGTGTAAACTTGTCGGCGTTTCCTTGGACAATGTTGTAAGTCAGTTCCCTCCGAAGACTGGTCGTGATACAGAACGGCGCAGCGGCGTCCTCGAGGGCATTTGTCTATTGCACGTTCAGGATTCCACCAACGGCCGACCTACGTGCTCTAGGGTACGATGAGAAGACACTGTAGATGACTATCCGGGTGGGAGTTGAATAGAGTTTGCTTATCATTCTATACCGAAAAAACAATCCAAACAAGAGTCAGCCCTGCACTTACATACTTTCCCCACCGCTCTCAGGAACAAAACGAAAGACTGTGTCCATGTACCCAAGCAAGCACGTGGGAAAGGAGAAACCCCCCCAGAAAAGGTACAGTGTAAAACTCGACCCCAGACCAGGAGAAAACCCTCACCTCAAGGCAGCGACATCCAAAGCTCCAACATCCTACCATAATCCGGCGTCCCCAACCCCGTAACCGGATCCCAACCCTCCACAGCTTCCCACCCATCCGTGCCGCACCCCTCATTGAAACCCTCGGTAACATCATTGAAAATTTCCGGGTGAGCGTAAGCGGCCGGGTTGATGAAACCCACAACACTCTTCCCGGCTTTCAGCCTCTGCTGATTGATCAGCGTCAAGATACTCGCCAGGACCGGCGCCGAAGCAGAAGTGCCGTACGTCAGCTCCCACTCAGCGCCGACGGAGAAGGCGAAGTTGGCGCCGTTGGCGCTGATGTCTGGGTACCCGCGGGAGGCTTGGCTGGAGTTGTAGCGGTCGCTGTCGTAGGGTGGTGGGTGCGCTTCGAACCAGGCTTTGACGGTTTGGGCCTGGTAGGCGGGGAGGGCGAAGACGTTGCTGAAGCCGCCGCCGGAGTGGGCGATTGTGGAGAGGACTTCTTCGGGTTGTGTGTTGTTGTTGTTGTTGTTGTTGTTGTTGTTGTTGTTGTTGTTGTTGTTG
>Ga0265780_10002384_pt1 | contig 25533 bp, 25 predicted proteins | sample P1T30metagenome_FD_192432 | JGI IMG/M metagenome (GOLD analysis project Ga0265780, IMG submission 192432) | Plant litter microbial communities from East Loma Ridge, Irvine, California - P1 T30 | ecosystem: Environmental > Terrestrial > Plant litter > Unclassified | place: USA: California...
GGCTGGCCTTGTCCTGGTACGGCGCCGGCGAGCAGGTCCGGCTGCGTCCGGGCGAGCGCTGGCGCCTGACGGTGCGCCTGCAGCGCCCGCACGGCAACGCCAACCCGCATGTAAGGATGAGTTAGCGGAACTTGAACGTCAATGGTAGAGCTGGCGTATAATGGACAACCTAGCGCAGGCCGACCTGGCTCTATTACTTGACCAAATCCTCTCATGCCAGATAGCAAAGACACCGTGACCCGCACTGCGAAGAAGACTGTTCTCCCAGCCTTCGTTTTAACGGAGGTATGTGAGGCAACCGACGACGAGGCAGTACGTCTCGCACTGCCGTCCGAAGGTGACCGGCTTGAGTATTACGAGCGCCCCAAGCTTGCGGACACTGGCCAACGAAGAGACGGCAAGCCAAAATGGAAAGCATCTCGCTTTAACCTTTTCCCTGTTGTCTTAGAGTCCACTGGATTGCCTTGGCCAGAAGCTAACGTTTACATAGTTTCTCGGCTTGAAAACGCATCTGACCCCTCAATGACGACATACGATGGCATCGCTGAGGACCTCGCTGCGTATCGGCGCTTCTTAGATGAAGAGGAGATTGATTGGCAAAAATTTCCAGCGCAGAGATTGGCACGTCCAACTTATCGATACAGTGCGTCTCTATCTCGCGCCGTGAGCGAAGGCAAAATCGCTGCCTCGTCGGGAAAGCGTAGGATGAGCTCGGTAATCGGATTCTATAATTGGGTGATAAAAGAGGAAGTCATCAAACCCGCCCATCTACCTTGGCGGGAAAAAGACGTCCTTTTGACCGTTACTGGAAATCACGGTTTCGAGCTTACGAAGCACGTTACTACAACGGACGTCTCCATAAAAATTCCAAAGCAGCAGGACCCGTACGACGGCTGTATCGACGACGGTGGAAAGTTGCGTCCGTTACCGGTTGAGGAGCAGCGCTGGGTTCTCGACGGCTTGTTCGCACAGGGGAATACAGAAATGACCCTAATCCATCTACTTGCGCTCGCGACCGGGGCGCGTATTCAAACCGTGCTGACATTCCGCGTTAAGAACCTTCGGAAGCTGACGGAAGAACAACTGAGCGCTGGTGAGATTCGCTGCCCAATAGGTCCTGGGACCGGCATTGACACGAAGAGAGACAAACGAATGTCCTTGCACATCCCACTTTGGCTCTATCGGATGCTGCAGACCTACAGTACCAGTGAGAGAGCGCGACAACGACGTACGTTAGCGAAAGGCGGCGACGTTGACAATCAATACCTTTTTCTAAGCAAATACGGCACTCCCTTTTATCAAAGCAAAGAAGATAGTCGGGCTTTTGATGAGACGAATGAATTGCGCCACGCCCTCAAAGGGCAATCAGTCAGAAAGTACATGTCGGAAGTGGTGATTCCTTATGTGCGGGCTAAGCATAGCGCTAGTTTTCACTACAGGTTTCACGACCTAAGAGCGTCTTTTGGAATGAACCTCACTGATAATCAACTCAAACTCGTAGAGCAAGGTAAAGCGACGTTGAGTAATGTGCGTGAATTCGTAAAGGTACGGATGGGTCATTCCTCTGCCGTTACGACAGACCTCTATCTGACGTATCGCGGCAATATTGCTCAAGTGGCGCAGGTTACAGATGACCACGATGACTACTTGCGTGACCTTGCCGAAATGGCAGGGGTCGTATGACTCTGTTCGTGTCGCGTAGAGTGGTCGTCCACAATCTCCCTCTGCCACCGGAATTGCCGGTACTCCACCCTGACCAAGCCGTCATACGTTTCGGGCACCTTGGGACTGTCGACATCGGTGCGGTCTGCTTCCTGCAACGTGAGCCTACACCAGTTGGGCGTCAGCGGCGGAGCAAGGAAGGGCGTAAGGTAGTCTTGTCTTCTTTATGCCCTGTTAGGGCAGATTACATCCGACGCTTTATCTCGTACATGTCGAACCAAGTGAGGTATAGCGGAAAAGCAAGCGGTACCTTACTGAGCGATGCTAAGCGGTTCGTTGTATTTATGGCGTGGGCGGACGACAATGGCTATGGCGACGCTTTAGAGGACAGTAACAACACGAGACTTGTAGCGGCGGCCTATGCAAATCATATCCGGGCCCAGGTCTTGTCCCATCAACTCTCAGTAAATGCAGGCGCGACCGCGCAGCGGCAACTGTTCGCGGTGCTTGGTGAATACCTGGAAATAGATGACCTCGGCCGGGGAATCAACTTTTTACGTAAGGACAGAAATACCACTGAATCGACTAAGCCGCCAAGCGAGGCTGACCAAGGTCGGACTCTGCGTTTGTGCGGAGCTTTGTTTGACGGTCTCGCTAGTCTAGTATTGGAACAGGCGCCATATCCTCATGGCGTAGCGATTCCAAATTATCTGGGGTACGACGCCGATACGATGTGGGTCTTTCCAAGCCAAGTGTGGTGCCTACCGGTGTCAAAACTGAACATAGAGGCCCAAGAATTCGCTGGGTCTGGATATGACTACCGAACGGGCCGGCTAACTACCCGCTTCGAATTGAAGGCGCTGAGCAAGTACTCGGGTCAATTTTATAAGAAGAAGACAACAAGTAGTAAGATATCTGGGATTTTAAGGAATGCGCGGCTAACGTTAGATGCGGCCAATTCTGACCCTAGGCATTGGCACCGACAGTACATGGGCCTAATGGCGATGAACGCGTTCCTCCCATTGTTCTTATCGCGAACGGGGATGAACTGGGCACAGGCGATTAGCTTGACATGGTCTGGGAGCTACTCTGATTCGGTAAGCACCCTCAGGCAGCGGTTCCGAGCCATCAAACACCGTGCTAACGGAAAAGTGGTCTATTTCCAGTTGCCGTTGCAGTTTATGCCGATTTTCAAGCGTTTCCTTCAACTAAGAGCATTTCTGCTCAAAGACTCACCTGACTTCAATTTGCTGTTTTTTTCGAAAGGGAATAGGGCATCAGGCGCGCCAGCCGTGCTTAAAACCAATCTTCCATCAATTTACAATATGCTGCAGCGGATTGACCCTGAAATTGTTCCGGTCCTTGCTCGTGCGTGGCGGGCGGGGAAAAGCGATTGGCTTCTGACGAAGACAGATGTAGCTACGACTGCGTTGGTACTGCAAAATTCGGAACAAACTGTGCGCCGGGCCTACGCGGCCGGCACAGAAGCGTCACATCTTTCGGAGATGTCGACTTTCCTGGATAAGCTAGTACTAGATAAAGGAGCAGTGCTCGATAACGTTACTGCCGGCGCGGTGGGAAAGTGCGCATCCTTCGGAAACCCTCAAAGATTAACAGGTGCCGTAGTCCCAATTCAGCCGAATTGTCGAACCCCGGAGGTCGGCTGTCTATTCTGCGACAAGTTCAAGGTCCATGCAGACGAAGTCGATGTGCGTAAGCTTTTGAGCTGCCGCTACTGCCTCACCCGCACTTCACATCTAGCGGGATTCCACGCGATGGCGGAACCTCTCACTAGGCGTATTGATGACATCTTGAAAGCAGTGGGCAGCCGAGATGAACAGCTCGTTTCTCGGATTGCGCTTGAGGTAGAGCAGGGAGATTTAGACCCTTATTGGGCTGCGAAATATGACATGCTACTTAGATTGAGACTGGTTAATGATAGCGAATAAGTTTGAGGCGAAGCTTTACCTTCCTGACCACACGTATGCCCCAGATGTCTATGATGTCAGCGGAGGCCCACTTCCTGTTGACGATTTCGTCATCAGTCGGCACCGTAACGGCGATGTTGCGTCGCGGTTTGGTGACCTGCAATGGAACGTTTCGACTTGGCACGCCGAAGGCCGCCTGAATATCCTTTATTTTGATTTTTGGGGCGACGGCGCACTCACACCCGAGCGGGAGTTGATAACACGCGACGCGAGATGGTTGATATTCGCGCTAGTGTGGTTGCGCGACGGTCCCCCGCTGAGCGTCGGTACGCTGCTGAATTACGTCGGAATACTTAGCGCGCTTGCGCTCTATGCAGAGCGGTGCAAGTGCCGAGTTACGACAATCCTGTCGGAAGAAGAAGTTCTGCGGGCGTTTGTAAGTTCCGATTGTTCGGGGAATCAAACAAAGCTGTTATCAGGGCTTTTGTCGAACTTAGTTCGGTTAGGCGACGAGCTTCTGGGGTTCGCTCTAGTGGGAGACAAGCTTCGTAAGGATATCAGGCAGCAAAGGAAAGAATACGCCGGTCGTTCGCAACAACATCCGCCTATTCCAAGTCGAATTTACTCCGCGATGCTTGCGAATCTATTGGTGGAAATCTCACACTGGGATGAGGTATCAAAAGATTGTTTGAACGTACTAAAGGTGTGCGGCGGAAACCCGTTCTCTGGACGAGCGCTCGCAACCCAACAAGTGCGAGCACTCGAGTTAAAGCGCCCGCTCGAGCTGCACCCGACCTGGGATGAAATCGCTTCGCCCCAAGTTCGCGCGTACTTAGCACGTAAAGGCTATCAGGATTCTATTACGGGACTCGCAAGCGTTGCGATGGAAGTCCAAATGGTTTCAAAGCTGACTATCCAGGCGTTTTCCGGAATGCGAGATGAGGAGGCCCTTTCACTGCCGTACGACTGCCTAAGCTCAACAGTTTCAGGTGGGCGCACTCATCGGCTTATAGACGGGCGAACTACGAAGCTATCAAAAGGAGTAAAGCTTACGCGGTGGGTGACCAATCAAGCGGGCTTTCGCGCAGCTGAGGTCGCTCAAAGAATTGCTGACGTAGTTTATGATGTCTGCAGCGCGAGCAATATCACGACCAAAGCAAGGATAGCAGGCAAGTTTGACCGCCCGCTGTTTGTGTCGGTCGCATACCTAGGTTGCGTCGGCCGGTCGCGGCAGTGCCCAACTGATGGTCTGTTTTTCCCGGGTGCGCTTGCGCTAGATAAGTTTGACCGTCTCCGTGACCGAATACAGCCGCACATTAGCGACGAGGATTTGCTCGAGCTTGAAAAGATTGACCCGCACCGGGCATGGAGAACCGAGGACATGTTTCAATTGCAAGCGCCGTGGAGATTGAGGACCCATCAACTACGCCGTTCGCTTGCATTGTACGCGCAACGTTCCGGGCTAGTCACCTTACCTTCGTTACGCCAACAATTGCAGCACTTGACTGACGAAATGTCTCGTTATTATTCGCGGGGGTCTCAATATGCTGCAGACATCTTCGGTAGTGACACTCCTCATGCAACTCACTTTGGCTTAGAGTGGCAGACATCTCAGTCCGAATCCGAAGCCCTCAGCTACACTTTAAATGTCCTATTGACGGACTCTCAGTTGTTTGGCGGTCACGCGGATTTTGTTAGGCACCGTCTAAAGGGGCCGTCCGGTGTGATAGCTGCCGAAACACGGGCGGAGACGATGCGTATGTTCAAGAAAGGGCAGCTCCACTTTAGAGAAACGCTTATAGGCGGCTGTACCCGAAGTGACGAGTGCGACAGTGCGGCTTTGGACTGGCTAAGTGCTGAATGTATTAGTAATAATTGTAGCAATATGGTTGGCGATTTGAACAAGCTAAAGATGGTCGTTGCCGAGCAAGAGCGGTTTCTGCAGTCGATACCACAACCCTCATTGCTGCACCGCACCGAGAGTCTTAATTTGGGGGTGCTAATAGACGCGCGGAACAAAGTCGAACAGAGAAAAAACGGAGGCCATGGATGACCACGCAAACGCTAGCAGAATATTTTGAGGCTTTGGCTCGATTAAAGGCTGGACGCCCAGTAAGGATACAAAAGGGTACGAAAATCACTAACGACTCTGTCGCGTTGGAAGCCGGCCGCGGCAAGGGAAGCATTAAGAAGTCTCGCCCGGTATTCAGTGAATTGATTGCGGCGATTGACGCCGCTGCGGACGAACAATCGTCCATGTCTCCGGAGCGGCAGCAGAAAGACCAGCTAGAGAGGGCTAAAGGCGTTTCAAAGCAATACCGGAAGGATTTGGAAGCGATGACGGCCGCCTTAGTGTCCAGGTTGGTCGAGGTGCATGAGCTGAAGAAACAAGTGCGAGCGTTAGAGCAACAGGTTGAGCAATTGAGCGAACGATTGTCGCTCGTCGCGACTGGAACAGTACAAAGTTTCGAGCCGCGTCGAGTGTGACGCTAGGCTGTTTGCCGGCTTCTGCGCTTAAAGAATCGGCTATCCGATGTGGAGCTAACGGGCGACAACACGTCCGTTTTCTGCCTAGTTGCTAACCGCAGCACTCCGCAGATGTCTGAAAACTGCTCGATTCTAAGGGCATTGTGCGCTTACATTCAACTTGGTAACTCTTTTTCTCTATGAAGTCAGCTGTTTAAGACCGTTTTGGCGACATTTGCGTCGGTAACCAAAAAACATCATACAAATATCCAGGCTTACATTTAAGTCAGTAACAAATGCTGGTTGCTTCTCACGGTTATCCACTCCCCACAGCAGCAGACTGGCATCAGCGGTGATGTCTTTGCACCAGATTTCGATGACTCTCGCCTTTTATCGTCGGTTACGTGGAATGCACGGGATGCCGATACTGCTTATCGAATGCCGGACACGCTTGAGCTCCCCCAACATCTGTGGGGGAAGCCCTACTATCCGACGTTGGCCAACTCTACGATGCCTTGCGAGCCTTGAACTTACTCTCTTTGCGGAAGTAGAAATGTCCAATGTCTCGAGCCGGATGACGCGTTTTTCTCCATCCAGCGTCATTTCCCCGTAGGCATACCATTGGACAGTCTCGTCGGCACCAGATTCGCTAGCTCTGCGAATGTCCTGGTATGCGCTTGCGGGGAGTGTTTGAGTCGCAGGTCTCGCCGCGGTAGTGCACCTGGACAAACCGAAGGCCGGGTTTTTTTGCTTCGGCGGGTGTTAATAAGCAGGTTGCCAAAATCTTTTAAAATCATAGAGTTATTCTGATTTTTGTGCGTCGCGCCAGAAGAAAAAGAAGTGACGATGAAAGTTTGTCCTCTCGCTCAACTAAAATCCGAAAAGGGGGGGCAGGATTTTCACCCGCCTGGCCGATGACGTTGCCTTGCGGGGCTGTCACCCGCCGTCATAGCGGCGCACGGTCGTTTGCAGTGACGTACTCTTTTGACGTTTGGGAACAAGGGAGAATCGTCGTGAACACAGCTGTAATCATTACTGCCGCGATAGTTCTCGGGTTCGCTATCGGCCAACTGCGTAGCCTTGAGGGCTTCCGACGGAAGTCGCATGGGTGAAATCCCATCTTATATGGCTGAGGCTCCCGCTTCAGCCATACTCCAAGTCTGCTTACCAACCGTGTCGGGCAGGCGGTTTGTGCAACAACCTGTTGCACAAATTTGTGGTCAGGCCATGCTTGTGCAAACCGAATTTAGACTGGTCCAATGGCCGGACCTGTGACGAGGCGCTACTCGTACGAGTGAGCACACGTTTCGCAGAGCTTATGCCGGCTGACTAAGCGTTCAATTCGCTCACCGTTGCTCGCACTGAATCCAACAGTTCTTCACGACTCATCTGCCAATAGATGCGCCCACGTCTGATAAACATGTGTTGGATAAGTCGTCCTCCACGCGCCTCTACTTCCTCCCCGAACTTATCAATCTCGTTCTGCTTGAAACGACTATTGCCTGTTGTGAACAGCACAACTTCCTTGCCGGTCAGGTCAGTCTGCCGAACGTAGGTCCATAGCGGCGTTGCGGGCCTGAACAGCCAGGTGGGCGATACCAGATAGACACGTTGAACAGGACGTAAATCGATTGGTTCCACCTCAATCGCGGGCAAGGCTTCACCAGTGGCATCCGTGAGCGCTTTGCTCTGACCTGCGAAACTCAGCGCGTAGTCTGAAGTAATCCGAGCAATCGGAGCGTTGTACAGTCGAGCAATTTCGCGAGCGACCGCTTCCGAATGGCCCGAGCGAGAGTAATAAACAACCGCAGCTCTCTGGCTAGGTTCGCCGACGGGGGAATACGCCGGACTCGCCATGTAGCTTTGGTCCTTTAGAGCCATGGCAACAAAGGCTGATACGCCAAGTAGAACAGGCGCCAAGGCGAAGAGGGTCATGCGCTGCCGTCGGTTCATTGAACTCGCTCAGTCATTCATCGTGTGCAAGCGACGTCGACAGCTCGCGAAATGCGTCTGCTTCAGCAAGCAATGCTTGTGCTTTCGCTTCGAACACGCCAACCGCATCAGAACCCCCGGCGAATCTGGTGGGTGGCATCTCGAGTCCCGCCAAGTGAACGATGGCTCGGGCGAGCTTGGCGGGGTCACCGCCTTGCGTGCCGCTCATCCCGCTCCAGGCGTCGCTGGTCGCCTTGCTACGGTCGGCATAGTCCTGGATGCTGGGCTGCGCGAAGGTAGTCGAGTCAGGGGTAAGTAGTTCGGTGCGGAAGAAGCCCGGTTCGACAAGCATCGTGCGGATTCCGAATGGAGCAATCTCAACGGCGAGGGACTCCGTCCAGCCTTCAAGACCGAACTTTGCAGCAGCATAGGCCGAGCAGTACATTCCGCCAGCGATGCCTGCCGTTGAAGAGATATTGAGCAGCAAGCCAGTACGCTGGCTGCGCATTGTGGGCAGAACGGCGCGGGTGACATTCATCGGTCCGAACAAAAGAGTTTCGAGCTGGCTGCGAACCTCCTCAGGGCTTAACTCTTCAAAAAAGCCCGCGTAGAAATTCCCTGCGTTGTTCACCAGCACGTCAATTCCTCCAAACCTCGCAACCGCGGCGTTGACCGCAGACTGGGCTTCATCGATACGGGTGACATCCAGCTTCAGGCACGACAGATTTGGGTGGTCTCCAACAGCGGCAGCGACCTTGGCCGGATTGCGGCCTGTCGCAATGACGGAGTGCCCCGCTGCCAGGGCGGCCTTCGTAAGTTCCACGCCAAGGCCACGACCTGCGCCAGTGATAAACCAGATTTTATTGTTGCTCATAGGGTGCTTGTTTTGGTCGAGATTGGTGAAGAGTACTGGTCAGGCAAGGGTGCGATTGAAGAACGGGGCCAATTTTTTCATCGCGGTGTCGGCGCCGGCGCCGTCGTAAAGGTCCATGTGCGTAGCCCCGTCAACCACGTACAGCTCTTTACGCCCCGTTGCCTTAGCATGAAGTTCCTGGCTATGCCACAGCGAGCCCGCTTCGCTGCCAGCAATAATCATGAGTGGCTGGGTAAGCAGGTCCACCCGGTCAAATCCGGTAAACGCTACCAGGGCGCTCAAACTGGTCACAAGCATCTTGTTCGGCGAGTTTGGATGGTGGCCACGCGGTGTCAAATAGTAATCAGCCGCTTCCTGAAGGTCGCGAGGGGCTGTCTTGTCACCCACCTTGGGCACGTAATTGACATACGCCGGCGCGGCGCCGGCTGCTTCAGCACTACGCTGTTTAGCCACCGAATCAAGAATGGCAATCTGCTCCTCTTTCGTCGCTTTGCCCTCCCAGCCTTTGCGCGTAGCAGCACCTACATCAACGGCGCTCACGGTGGCGATGGCCTTGATGCGCCGCTCCAAGGAAGCAGCCTTTACGGCGGTGCCGCTGCCAGCGCAAATGCCGAGAGCGCCAATACGGCTAGCGTCAACGTAGCCAAGCGAGGTCAAGTAATCGACGGCACTGTAGATGTCGGCCACTCGGCGCATCGGGTCGTCCAGAAGCCGAGGCATCCCGCCGCTTGCTCCCTGATGTGATGCATCAAAGGCCAACGCAACGAAGCCTTGCTCAGCCAGTTTGCTTGCGTACAGACCAGCAGTCTGTTCTTTGACGCCACCACCTGGATGCACACTCACGATGGCTGGATACTTGCTGGTTTTGCTGAAACCCTTCGGCAGGTATAGGTTGCCTGCCATGTCGATGCCGTTGTTCTTGAAGCTGACATTTAGAACTCGGACTCCGGTCTCCATGACCTTTGACTTTCCGGCGGCAGAAGCGATTTGGGGAATCAGTAGTGACGCGGCCAGGGCAGAGCCGCCAAACAGAGCATGACGGCGACCAGTGCTATTAGGGACTTGAATCGAAGGATTTTTGTTCATGATAAGGTTCTAGTGACGGTTAAACAGCGGTGACAGCGTGTGGAAAGTATATCGACCGCGTTTCCAATCTGGTTGCCGAAACCAGCGAACATCTTGCCTAAAGCAACGATTCGGACGAGCTAGTCCAGTCAAGACACCCTGTTCCATGCTAAAGTTGTCACGTTGAATTGAATCAGGAAGCAACCCGTGAACAGCGCCACTTCACCTAATATCCCAGCAGTTTCGGCAATCTTCTCTCTTGCGCAAGCAATCGCAAAAATTGCCCAAAGCGACGGAGACTACCAAACAGTCATTCCGGGGCTTTCGCTACACAGGCGCAAGACGCCCACGGAGCCGCTGCATTGCATCTTTAACCTAGGCCTTGGCGTCGTGGTTCAGGGGGATAAACAGGCTTTGTTGGGCGATGAAGTCATCACTTACGGTCCTGGGCAGTCAATGCTGACCTCCATTGAACTTCCCGTTATCTCACGGGTAACCCGTGCAACTCCTCAAGAGCCCTTACTTGGGCTCATGCTGACGCTAGATAGTCAGGAGATAGCCGAAGTGGCTGCGGACATGCATCTACCGGCACCTGCCCGTGGAACAGGTGTTCGACCCTTAACGGTCGAGCAGTTGGACGAGCGGCTTACCGGAGATTTGGTTCGGCTAGTTGAGTTGCATGACCAGGCGGAGCTCGTAACTATGCTCGCCCCCTTAATCAAACGAGAAATTATCGTCCGATTGCTTGCAGGCCCGCACGGGCCACAACTGCAGCGTCTGGTTGCTGATGGCTCCCCTGGTCAGCAGATTTCAAAGGCAGTTGCCTGGCTCAAGCAAAACTTTGCCCAACCAATTCAGGTGGATGAGCTGGCGGCATTAGTGCATATGAGCCCTTCCACTTTCAGGCAGCACTTCCGCGCCATCACCGGCACGAGCCCGCTCCAGTACCAAAAGCAATTACGGTTGCAACAAGCGCGGCAACTTATGCTCAGCGAGAAAATGGATGCGGGAAGCGCGAGCGGACTAGTAGGGTATGAAAGCGCGTCTCAGTTTAGTCGGGAATACGGCCGCCTATTCGGTGCGCCGCCGGCTCAAGACGTTCGGCGTATAAGAGAAATAGAACGACAACTCTCCTGAGTTAGCAGTTCGTTGCCGTCGCTCCGTGTTGGGCGTACCGTATTCCGCAAGCATTCGATTTTGCGAGCAAAGCCAATTTCCTGAAGTACCCCAGCCTTAAAATGTTTCTTCGCGTGCCCTTTTGACTTGGCCACCCGATTGCGGACGCATCGTGCAGGTAGCTAGTCGAGGAAACGCGCGAGCAGCTTTGCCAATGCGGACAGTTGATGCTCATTCCGGCGGTTGAGGTCGGTTCGTGTGAATGCCTTCCAGCATGCCAGCAAGATACATGCAACCAGAATCGCAATCCCCGCCCATTCTGCCGGGTGAATGAACCGACGGATGAAGATGTCATCAATGAGCTTGCCGAAGAGGGCAGCATGCTGGCCGGACATCTTGGCTTTGTTGTAGCCTGCCCAGGCTGTCATTGCCCAAGGCAAGACAAAATAGAAAATCGTGAACCCTGCTAGGCCAGCTATCAATGTACCTTTGGGACCGAAAGCGTTTGCGATGCCGACGGTGTCGGTCACGGCCGAACCGAATCCATTCTTCGCCCGGCCCCGGCGCGAGCGTCGTTTGTAGTAGCTCATTGACTCATTTTATTGTGGTTGCGATATCCCGTATAGCGAGTAGCGTGCGTGCGCTCCTAGGTCAGCACTCTTGCAGTAGGGAGGTAAGCGCTACCGACCCAGTCGTACAGCTGAACTTCGCCAAGCGCATTTAGGCGGTGTCCTAGGGCCATCGCGAAGAAGGAAGGACCCTTGATGAACACGTGAAGCAGATGAATCTGTTCATTAGAACGGAACGTAGCTAGCGCACTCTTTGCCTCCGCTACAGCAGTATTCAGAGTAGCGATATCAGGAATCGGACTGGCTGACTCTAAATAAAGCCGAGGTGCTGCTGACAACGTATGTTGGTCCATCACTTCTTTGAGGTCGTTTCGGGTCGCCGCTCCAATGTGAATCAGAACGATGCCATTATGCCCACTACCGGTACACTCCTCTCTGCTGAAGTAGGCAATGGGAGCCTTGTCGAAACGGTGTAACGGGAAAATAGTGTCGCGGTGAACGATTTCGAGATGATGTCCCTTCGCCGCTTTCAAGGAAACCCCTAACACGGTCGCGAGAGACATCCGAAGCTCGGCGCCGACCTGTATCAGGTTTCGCGGCCGCGAATTCCGGATGAACTCACCCATTCCTTCGACCGCCACAGTGAGCTCGGCCCACTCCTGCGGCGTACGAGCACCCCGGTCTTCGCCAAGGAAAGGGGCGACGTTTATTGAAATGTCAAAGGGACTAGGCGTCTTCTCTCCTTGAGCCCCTTTCTGCAGATGAATCGTCGTCGGGTAATTCAACCAGTACTTTGCCTCGGCCTCTGCCAGTGAGTCCAATATTGCTTGTTCAAACTCGCGCCGGTCTATACGACGCTTGGTTGAAGAAGTTACGAGCTCTTTCCACTTCGCTAGAACTGCTTTTTGCTTCCCCGACGCGAATTCGTCAAACGGGGGCAGCGCATTAGGCAAGGCACCGAGGCAGCGGCTCTCTGCCTGGGTGTCGTCGAAGAGGTCGAAGTCAACGTGTTCGAGAACAAATCGCGCAAGACCCGGGGTCTCGCCCGCGTCAACTACTGACTGAACAAAATCCGCCTCTGCGGCAACCAAGGGACTAGCGCCCGGGTCGAACGAAGCCCCGTGATTTCGAATTCGCTGCAACTGCCTGAAAATTGGAGAAAGGTCGGTAGGCAACTCAGGGGCGACGTAGAGAAAATGCGTGTAGACCCTCTCGTTACCAGTATGGACCTTTTGGAATTCTCTTATCTCTGCCCAAAACTTCTTCGGTGTCAGCTTATAGTTCTTTGCCTCGATAAAGGTTCTGCGCTGGCCACGCACCGTGAAGTAACAAACTTCGACATCTCCGATGCACTCGCTAATCACACCAGAAAAGGCGCCCTGACTCAGCCATTCGGGCAGCCGTGATAAGACGTACATGTCTTGGTATCCAAGACCTTCGCGCGCAATTTCGCCTCCGGTAGCCGCTCGTCCGAGTAGATGACTGTTCATGCTTTTTCCATTAAGAGTTCAGAACGATGGATGGAACCATCGGGCAGGTACGTATGTCCTGACCCGATTAGCGCCCCTGACGCGTCGAGCTTCACCACTAGAAGAACCGCGAAGTTTGCCCCTGTCTCGGGGTCGGCGACAATCCGTCGCATTGAGTCATGGTCGGTCGAGCTGGGTTCGGCTTGGAACAACGGGTGGGAGTGCCACTCGCCCAGATAGTTGAAGCGGATGTAATCTTTACCGGTCGAGTTAAAGAATTGGCTCAACCCACTTACGGCATCGCGCACTTCACGGATGAATCGGGCAATCGAGCCGGTACGCTGAACCGTTATGCGTCGGACAGCAAAGTGGTTGTGCCCAACATGTTCAGCCATCAACACCCCGCCGCACTCCCGCACGCCCGCGGCCTCCAGTGCACGGTTCATTTGTTCAACGATGTCAGGTGTCAGGGTTATCGCCAGCATTCGTATTCTTTTTGATTGAGGCCAGGATTGCCTTGACGCGTGGCTCGTCGCTATTGAGGTCCACCTCCGCCGGTGGCTCGTCCGAAGCAGTTGCGACCTCTAACGGCCGGGTCTGGAACGGGCATTCAAAGAACCAACCTGGGCGGAAGCCTACTAAATAGGCGGAATAGGGATATTGGGAGTCGCCGTGTACCCCAAGGGTATCAAGTGCAAATTGGCTTAGGAGCGCTGCCATGTGCGAAACGTCTGCGTCTGCCGCAATCTGCACTTGATTGTCTGAAGCCGCGTCGTAATCGGTTGCATTCAAACCTGGAGCCTTAGGTAGTGAAGCGAAGTACTGGTTAAGGCCATTCCGAACAGTTAGGGGGCTTGCTTCAATATTTGGTCGAGCCCGGACCATCATTCCGCCGAACCCGCCCGCAAATAGTTCCCCCCAAATCATCGGCACTTTTTGCCTGGCACAAGCCGCGCCAAGCAGTGTGAACACTTCCGGGGACGCAGTTGCATCAATTATCAGGTCACACATGGTAAGAACTTTTAGCCACGCACTGGCAGCTTTGGCGCTTTCCTGGCCGGCTAGACGAACATCCGCTTTCACAACAGTGGTATTTGGTGAAATGAGTTTGATTCGCTTAGCAGCGGCTGTTACCTTGTGATGCCCGACTTCACGCCAGTCGGCGTCGTGCCGAACCAGGTTATGAGGCGCAAGAATGTCATCATCGATAAGGATAAATTGACCTACGCCTGCACGAGCTAACGACGCAGCAACCTTAGAGCCAATCGAACCCAGGCCGATGATTGCCACGGACTTTTCACGCAAAGCCGTGAATCCTGTCGGTTGCCGCTGTGCCGTGGTTTGGTCGAAAACCACAGGCTCCAACTCGGTCACGCTACTCTTACTAACAATGAATGCCCGGGTTGGTTGACTTGGCGCGACCAGAATCAACACACTGGAATTAATATTTCCTTCTTCGAAAGGCCAGATACCGAGCGTTTTTAAAACAGGCTCAAGCAAGTCAATTGATATTGAGGACGGAAATTCACCAAAAAAATCGTGTACAAGCACCCATCCAGGCCGCTCCCAGGTAAAGTCGACATCGTTAAGACTCGGCGAAGGCTTGTCCTTTTCACTTGGTACAGGAGACGCAGTGACGATTAGCTCGCCACCGCTAATTGAGGTACGTGAGGAGATTGGTAGTTTGTCGAGATGCGCAAGCTTAGCAACTGCTTGTTGGAGGTCGTCTGTCATCACCAAACGGGCATGGTGAAAACGTAACCGCTGCCCCTCTGTTAATGTATGCCGGCTCTGTACCTGCTGGGTCTCTTCACCCGTCACATGCGGCCGCTCAGTCGCGAGCAGCTTGTGAGCGCTTTCTAGCAGCATCGCTCCTGTCACGCCTGGATGCCAGTTGTCAGGGCCCCACTCCAAGCAGAGTGCGCCGCCGACACCATATTGGTGAAAGCTCCACCGCACAGCCTCACGAGGCAGAATGAAGGCAGGAACGTCAGGGAAGAAGATGGGGTACACGAGTTGAACCTCGTACACCGTGCCGTCAATCCGGATATCAGCATCGACAGCCGGCGCCCCATCCTTTGTTGATGACCACTCTAGTCGCTCGAGCCAGGAGTTCGAGGACTTCAAGACGGCAAAAGCGTCATCCTCGAGTACCAAGCGCCGAAGGGACATCGTCGAAGACATCACGCGAACCCTTGAGGCTTGTTTGGGGTAACAGCCCTTGCAGGGAACGATAGGCCCGTAGCCGCGGCAGCAGGAAGAAGAAGACTTGCCGCAGCTTTGGTAGCGCCTCCTGCGGCAGGGAAGCATCGACCGAATACTTCGCGCCATTTCGCCAACTGCTTGTCAGCATCAGTTTCTGCCCTCGCTTCGGCAATGAGGTCGACATGCGCGCACAGCAGGTTGTAAAACTCTCTAAACTCTTCGATTTTAACTGCGGAAAAAACGTTGTTACCTGGGACGGCAGGGTCCTCGAGATGCGGTACTACCCCGAGCGCAGCATGTAGTGAATAGCTGTTCTTGACGCTGGTAAAAAGCTCCTCCAACAACGCTTCATAACCGGTCTCGGTATAGCTCATACGAGCAGCGACCAAGGCCTCAAGAATGAATCCTTTTGGCCGCCGGAGGTCAGGCAGGTTTTCTCGCTTCCACCATTTCAGCATTTTGACTAAAGGTTTAAAGCGGCAGCCAGCCTCCTTATTGACTTGGGTAGCCCAGTCAGTGTGCCCTGGAGGATTTGTGCGAATCCACGTACCTTCTTCCTTGTCAGGAATCCAATAGTGGTCACCACCTTCGCTTGGGATAATCGGTACGACATCCATGTCAACCGTAGCGTTCAAGACGGAGACAGAGCGGCGGTTCTTCCGCAAGTTTTGGTACCCGCAGTCCACAAGTGCATCGTAGAGCTGGTCGATTACTGCACTCGGTTCGTCGTTGCGGGTATGGAGAGTGACAACAATGATATCAACGTCAGGCCGACTAACTTTGCCGTCTACCGTTTTGGGGCGAATGGCCGTATCCCGCTTATAGGAGCCAGACAAGAACGTATCAGAGTGGACGCTCTTGAACGATTCGTGGTTCTTCAGCTTGTCCCGCAAGGTAGTGTGGGCGCTGGAGCAACTGTCCACCGTCGACTGTTTCGGTTCAATCTCGGTAAGGAAGTCTATAAACTGTTGTTTTGTTGCCATCTTCTGCCTCTTCGAATGTCCTCGGGATGAGTAGCCAGGGTCTGTCTCTCTCTTTGTGCCGGATGCAGGCACCTAACCCCTGAGAATAGGCAGACATTTTATTTTTCCTCGTTAATATATGGATGCGAGGAAAGGTTTCAAGCCCAAAGAGAAAGATAGTTTCAGGAGCTTCTTCCCTGTGAAAGCCACCAGATATCTAATTGCATTACGCTTGACTACTGTTTTTTTGTACAGTAGGTTACGTGCAAGGAGGTGGCTATGAGTGAAGACCCGGACGTTGCCGATGACCCTCGCTATACCCGAATTCCTGCGGATTTCCCGCGCCCAGCGCACCATGGCGCAGTCCCTGGCGTTCAACCCAAACTGCTAATGACGCAGTACAAAGGGCGCTTCTACTTACCAGGCTGTACTCCACCGGAGCTCTTTCAACGCTGGGACGTCTGTGAAGACCTCGCAACGCAATTGTCTGCCAAGTCGGTTGAGTCAAAGGCGGGCAAGAGGAGCCACATGTCCGAGCTTGAGATTCTTGACCAGTACCTACCGCGGCTAATCGCGACCAGGTGGACCTCCGAGGAAGAGGCACGATGGATTATTCGTCGCGCCGCTGCCATGCTCAGCTGGCCTGTGCCGCCGGCAGCGCAGGAGTCAAGCACCCCTGATTCTTGCGCTAGCCCCGGAGACTAACTGTGTCGACCCCGAGCGCGCGCATGCACTGCAGGAAGAACGCAAAGCTAAAGGTGCCGCGCCCGACCTTGTTCGAGAGCGCTTTCGGTTCTACGTCAACGCCACATACGGTCTGCAGCGCCCGAGACAGCTCTTTGTAGCCAACATCTTTTCGGGCTAACTCGACTTGTAACAGCCGTCGAGCTTCCGGTGCCAGTCGATTTGAACGGACATGAAGGCGCAGTATTTATCTGGTATTCCTCAAATATGAGGAATATGCACTGAATGTTATGAGTGGCGAAAAATGAGCTGAGGTAGGTAGCTACAGGGTACTAGGTCATTTCGTTAACGCATCAGTTTGAGGCATTTTCAAATGTTTGCCCACAAATTTCGCTGGTTATAACCCTTAGTTCAGCTCAGTAGCGGAGGCCTGCTATGCGAATAAAAAATTCGCGTCCTTCGGAAAGCAGGCCGGCTGCTGTGGACCAGTTGCACCGAATCAAAAGAGCCTGGGCACGCTGGTATGTCAGTCATCGACGAAAAAAGGGAACCAGCTCTCGGTCGCACCCTAACACGTGAGAAGCTCTCAAGCATCTCCGCCGGCCCGGACATCGACCTCGTTCCCGAATTGCTCGACTTGCGGGTTTTGTGGGCACGTGAGCGGCGAATGCGCCTGGTGGGCTTCGAGCGCATTGCGGACGTCGACTACGCGCAGACTGGGCTATGGAGGTGCTCCCATGCTGAAGCTGACAGTTCACTCAGGGCTCCTGTCTTCTCGCTGCAAGGCGAGCCAGCTCGCGACCTTAGACGTCGCGTATCTGAAGAAGTCGCGCTTGCAGATTACGTCGTCGCGCTTCCGCTGCGTGGCAGCGGCGAGGTGTCGGCAGCGTTCGTCCGCAACTATCCCCGCTGGTCCGCCAGCGTATAGGCTACGACAGGTATCTGTCGTAGCCCGCTTTGTTGAGAATTACGAGTTCGAGCTTACGCCGGCAGCTCTTCGGTTGACCCGTTGTCCTCCGCGCTCAGTAGGGTGAATAGGCGAAGTTTCCGAACCTTAGACACTGCAGGGATGTCGCTCTGAGCTTTTGCTTTGATGAGTCCTGAGTTCACTACTTCGGCGGCAGAGCGACTGAACCGTTCTCGGTCCATTCCACCCAACGCTGCAGAGATTTCGTCAATGGTCAGCGGTACACCGACGACTTCTCGCGTGCGAACTAGTACACCCCCCTTCGTTCTTAGTCCAAAGAACATGTGCTTCGCGCATGCCCACTCCTGCAGCATTCCAATTACTTTTGGGTCACTGGGGTCCGCTAACCAACAGACCAGGGTAGCGCCGACTTGCAGCCGGAACAAGTACAGGGCCTGTTCGCTTGCGAGGACCACTTCTACGCCTACACTGCATTGAACGCGGGCGCGGGGTCTGCCTATTTCGTCTGAAAGGTCTGCCAGAAGCAACGGACGGGTCCCCTCCATATCTGGCTCCCTTAGTATCAATCCTAAGTCCTTCGCGCACGTGATGCTCCCTTGCCTGAGGCTGCCGCCTTGGTTCGCTTTTGAAGTGGCTTTCATTTTCCTGTCCTATCTATGGTCTCATCCGGTGGATGTATCAGCGTTCGAAGCGCATGCTTCTTGTGCTGTATAGGTAGAAGTGCTGGAAAAGTTAGCCTTTTTCCTGAAGTGCAGAATATTCTCGCCGCGGGACCGTTTCACGCAGAGTTGGCTAAGCCCGGCGCATGTTCGTACCGAAAGACATGCGTCGGGTTCCTAGCAAATTGACTCCCTAATTTGCGGTCGATTTGGACACCGTAGGCTCCAGTGCCGACGAAGCAGGGTTAGTCCTAAGGGCTATTGCCGCGACGCATTCGTCTGCCTTTACAGTTCATCAAGTTTTGCGGCCACCAGTGAGACCAAGCTACCTGGCTCAACATTGAGTGCCTTGGCAACACGCAAAACTGTAGCAAGGGACGGCGCCTTCGTGCCTAACTCAAGCAATGAGATGTACTTTCTTTGAAGACCAGCTTCGAACCCAAGTTGCTCTTGAGTTATCTTTTTTTCGATTCGTAGTGTTCTAAGCACTGCGCCGAATGCACCTGCGACGTTGGCTTCCAAAAAAATCCCCCTATAGTGGGAGGAATGTCGTAGATGCGGTAAAATCTGTCATCCCACTACAGTGGGAATGGGAGTCAGGCACCTCTCTTCTCAGTTTTTTGTACACCTCCTGTACTCAACGCGAGGCGCTTGCGCCGGGAAAATCATGCTAGCAACACAACTGAAGGCTGACATACTAACTCGGGACGGGCGCCAACTTCTGCCAGCGTCGTTTCGGATTGAGGAATTGATTGTCCTCACGCGGGAAATCGCATTATTCACCGATGGACTCCTGAGCCACGACGAAACCGTGGAGCTCAGTAGATTCTTGATTTCCTACTTGAAAAGACTGCTGGCAAGCCAGGGCAATGAGCGGCTTAAGCAATACGAGAGTAGCCCCGGTGACCTGTTGCCGGCACTGGCACATGAGCTCAACGAACTAATCCGAGACGAACTAGTGTCGCGCCTGATTGGTCACACATCGACTCCACTCAATTTCAGAAATCTGTTCGACGAGCACTTTGCTAACAATGAATCGGCTGGACAGAAAGACTCGTAACGCTCAACGGGGAAAAAATTTGCTATTGCGGCTGCGAACGCAGTGGCGACAACGAAGGAAACATGGAGAACAAAGACAAACGAACAGTTCGAGCTGGCGATGACGAGCCCAACTATAGTCAAGTGCCGGCAAGCTTTCCGCGCCCAGAGACGCATGGAGCTGTCAGCGGCTCTCAGCCAAAGCCCCTTCTAACTTAGTGCGCAGGCGAGTTCTACGTGGGTCAGTGCACACCTCCTGAGCTCTACAGTCGCCGGGACAAGTGCGAAGACTTGACTAAGCAGTTGACGGCAAAGTCCTTAGAGCCTAAGCATGGCAAACGGTCTCATATGGCTGAGCTAGCGATACTTGAACGGTACTTGCCACGCATCCTTCCAATCGGTTGAACATCTGAGGCGGAAGCGAGGTTCATCATCCGGAGCCCGGCCCAGTTGCTTAAATGGACGGTGCCTCTAGCAACGAATCCGTAACGTGGGCCGCACAGAAGTATGCGCGAGCTCGTTAGCAAAGAGAACCTATGCAAAACAGTTTAACTACGGAGACGGCGTTCAGTAAGTCCAATGGAGCATGTATGAAACCAATTGTATTTCTGGACTTCGACGACGTTCTTGCTGTCCATAAGGTACACAACGGCTACCGGGTTCTTGACGCGTTTGATTGTGGCGGGTTGGATGCTGCATCCGAGCTGTGGTCCAATGTCATCAATGCCGGCGCTCGAAAAAATTTGCTCGCGTTACACGAGGAGTTCGGGCCCATCTACGTGATTTCCTCCTCCTGGGCATCGTACTTGAATCGCGACCAAATTTGTGAGGTGCTGAGTCGCACGGGGCTGCAGTTTGTAAGAGAAAACCTGAGTGAGCACTGGCGCACTCCCCGTGATTCAGTGTCCGGTAGGTTGAGCGAAATTGAGGTTTGGCTCGAACAGCACGCATCGGAGGCCAGCCATGTCTATCTCATCATCGACGACCACATGTCAGGGTGGGCACTATTGGGCTCCTGGCTAGAAGAGAGGACCGTCTTCTGTGATGCTTGGCTTGGTTTCACGTATCCGAAGCTACGGACGGCGCGAAAAATACTTCAGAGACAAGTCGGGAGTTAATTTGGCCTATATTTTTCGCTTTGTGCCCGAGTCCCGCAGAGGATGCCTTCGAAGCCGCGATAGAAAAAGCTTTTTGTCCGCGGGTTGCGTCGACATTAGGCGCACGATGGCGCAAAGGTTCTCATACAGGCTTTGATTGAAGTGGGTGTCAGAGCAGAAAGTACACAATGAGCATCCTCTCCGACCAGCTCGCGGTAGCAAGACGTTCAGCCGGCATGACACAGGCAGAGTTAGCGAAGAGGGCCGGCGTGAACCGCAGCACAATCACGGACATCGAAACCGGCGCCGTTGACCCAGCCGTGGACACGTTATTGTCAATTTCACGAGCGCTTGGTATGGAGCCTTTGCTTGTGCCCAAGTGGCTGCACAACGAGGTAATCGGATTTATTCGGTCAGGTGGCAAAATCATCGGACAGCCGCCTGGTATCGGGGCACCACTATCCGTCGTCGATGAACTGTTGAAAACTCGTAGAAAGCCTTAGAAAGCCTTAGAGGAACGTAGCCCAAAGCAGAATTGTGGTGACAATCGCGCCACCCACTACGCCGAACGTACCAAGGACTTTGATGATTTTAATCCGTCCTTCAGAGGTTTCAATGTATCGAAGTAGCTTTTCCACAGGACACCTCCAATTGGCAGAATCTAATCATACCGGAACTTATGGCGTCTGGAGCGGGCGCTCGTATCTGCCTCGGAAGGGGGCATTTGCATAGGGTCGCAAGCTGCCTTGCAGGCCAGAAGACAAGACACTGCTTGAATCTCTGCAGTTGTCAACTAAGAGTGGAGATAGAGGGGACCGTAGCGCGCCAGCTTGGCTGGGGTAACGTAATCAACACAACGCGCTCCTTGCTGGACTCCCTTACAAACGACCACCCGGCTGCCTCCACAAACGTTTGCAGGTATAAAGCGGCAAGTACGTTGGGTGCAGCATGGCGTTTGTCTCGATGTGCGAATGCGTGAGCTGTCGGCCGCTCAAGCGTTGGGTGAGCAAGGAGGATGACGGTGCGCAGAGTTGGCTGATTGGACTTGGCTTCGCACGACTCAACTCAACTCTCATCCTTTTTCTGGCGAACCAGGTCGCTTAAGGAGCGCAGTCCTCGACCGGCGCAGTGTCATTAATGATGCTATAGCTTGTCTTCACGTGTCTTTGGGGGGAACCAAGAACGGGATGCGTGAGCGCTACCGCAAAGAGTTCGCTCCAGCCGTGTGCTGCCTACACCAGCCACATCGCCCGAGTTAGGGCGTCGAACTGAACGCGCAGCAAGGCGGTAGCTGATATATGACGCCCTGCAGCAATCAGGCTCTGAGTACCGCTAGCGTGTTCAAATGCAATCCGGCCAGCGTCCATTGCCAGGGAGAAGCGTCGTCCAGGGTAGGGGACGGCGCTATCGTAAATGGCGACGAGTTCATAGTGAAGAAGATTGGATTTAGCTAGAAGCTCTACAGGCATACGGCCTCAGTTGACTTGTCACAGACGAAGACGAAGGATGTGCGGAGTGGCAAACTCGTCGTTTTTGCCTAAGCTTTCAACACGTCACTTAGGCATCGGAGCGTTGACCTACGGCGCCTCTGCGATGCCTGCCCTTGATGACTTGACAATTTCCTTCCGGGCAAGGCACGATGAGGCAGTAGCTAGAGCTTGCCTGACCGAGGCGCCGGTTGACAGCAAAGTCGTTGCGCCGACAGCGGACTTAAACTAAGAACTAGGATGCGTTTAATGGCATTAAATCGCACTTTTACCGACAAGACCAGCGCGGCCGACAAAAGTATTGGTTTTGACTATCAATACTACTATTTCCTGGACCGGTTGCTTAATCTTAAATGTGGTGAGTCAGTTGGTTTAGAGGTACTTGATGACGTGCACGTTTCTTCCTCTCCTACCCTTCAGCTGTTATTCCAGCTGAAACATACTACGGCCTTGGCTGCGAGTGGAAAACCAGTCAATCTGGCGTCTTTGGACGATGATTTGTGGAAAACCATGTCCAATTGGGCAAAAATTATTTGCGACCCCAGTGACGGAAGAGCTTCGCACAATGAGCAGTTAAATTTTATCAAAAGAACGGAGTTCCACCTCGTCACAAATAAATCATTAAGCTCTGGAAATGTATTTATTACCGTGGTTACGGAATTTATAGATGGCCAGTGCGATTTTGTGAAAGTTCGGGGAATTGTTCAAACTCTGCATAACCAGACAATTAATACTAATATCAAATCTCATATCGCAGATGTGCTAGCGCTTGATGATATCGTCTGCGAGCGGTTTTTCTTTAAGTTGCGTTTTGAGCTGGGGTTGGATGAAATAATTGAAAAAGTAAAACGTTCAATTCGAGATAAGTTCATTTCCCTCGATGACGTGGAAAGCGTATTTTCCCGACTGGATTCCAATATTCGCGCCGAAAATTTTATAAATATTAAAATTGGGAGTAATATCTTAATCTCTTATGATGATTTCATGACCCGGTATGAGAAAATCTTTGTTTCGAGCCGAAAAAAAGAGCTCCGGTACGAACACTATCAGTCCGTATTGCCGAATGACTTGCTTGAGCAACGATTCGTTAAACATCTATTGCATATTGGTGATATCCAGCCATCTGAATTGGAAATAATTACTGAGTTCACCATTCAGAAGCTTCGCTTAGCAAGGAATTTGCTAGAATGGCATCGAAGTGGGCAGATGGTAGGGGATGAGATTACTAATTTTCACACGGATGTGCAAGCCCAGTGGAGAAATGGTTTTCGCAGTAAATTTAGACCGAGCCGTATCCCTGCTGATGTAATGGTGGCCGCAATAGAGCTATTGGATAGCCTTCGCGAAAAGAGATTTAAAATCGCGGGCGAGGAGCTTGGTACGGAGTTTTCGAACGGCGAGTTGTATCACCTATCTGATTCCGATGCTATTGGCTGGCATCCTGATTGGAAAAACTTATGATGTCGAACGAGATAGATGAGACTGAACGGCAGGTAACTCTTGGTTGGAGTGGATTCAACAACGTTGGTCTCTGTGCAACAGCGATAGCTGCAATTTTAAATGTAGAAAATTCCCTAACTTTGCCGAAGGCTTTGCTGATTATGCCGCTTGTGATGCATGAATCTACTCTGCGGTTTTTGGCTAAAGGTAATGTTCGTGAACGTCAGGTTGCTGCGTTTGCAAGTATGAATCCAGAATTTGTTGCCAATTTTGACAAACGGTTTCAGGACAGTTTAGTCGTGAGCGTGAACGCCATACAGCTTTTAATATCATTAGGTTATGCGAAGCTAGAACAAAGGCTTCGCCTTATAAAACCTTTTTTGATTGACCAAGAATTTGGAAAACAAGCCCTTTTAATTGAACGCTCGGCTAAAAACATGTCAGCTTTGCTCTCAAGCACGGATGACGAATTATACTTAAATCTGCGGGTGACACTTTGAATTTTGCGATTGATGCGATTGTACTATTTTCGTTGAGTGGTGAGCGCAGGAGGATTACTTTTGGTCGGAATGGCGTTTATGTAATAACTGGTGGAAGCGGCACAGGCAAGACGGCAATACTGGAAATCATTGATTATTGCTTTTTAGCTAGCAAGCACAAGATTTCTGATAGTGTCATTAATGAGAATGTCAGCTGGTATGGCCTAGAGTTGTTCGTAGAAGGAAAAGAATTTTTCATGGCTCGACAGGCACCCAACGGCAATCGGGTATCTGATAAATATTTCTTTTCACAAAACAAAGAGAATTACTCGCGCCCTGAATCTAATATAGCGGAGGATGACCTTCGAACCTTGCTGGAAGTGATGTTCAGCATTGATGATAGAGCTACCATGCCGTACGGTGGGAATGCGCTAAAAGCGGGCTCGAAGTTTTCTTTTAGATATTTCTTTCTTTTCAACACACTTTCGCAAGACATTATCACGAATAGTACTGTTTTCTTTGACCGGCAAAACGAGGATAGATATCGCGAGGCACTTCCGAGAATATTCGATTTAGCAATAGGAATTGATGACTTAGAGAATATTTCTGCGCGAGAAAAAAAGGAAGAACTTTTCAAAGAGTTAGGTAGAGTTCAAAAAAAATCGAAACATGTTAGCAATAGCGAGCGATTATTTGATTCTGAGACGAGCGCAATTGCGCGACGCGCAGTCGAGTACGGACTTATTGATGGAAAACAAGAAAATCCTACGTCCGCTGACATTCGTCGTATGGTTGAACACGCCTATAGACTCCCCGATTCTGGATGGACTCAACGTTATAACGAATTGAGTGCCCAATTATTTTCGGTTAACAAGAGAATTAGGATGTTGGAACAGTTTTCTCAAGAGACGACTGTATACAAAAAGACCTTAATAGGACTGGAAGATAGCCTTAAACCGATATCCGTCATTTTAGAAAGAAACGCTGAGGTGTTAAAAACTGATGTTTTTGATAATTTGGTAAGTGGCCTTAAGTCTGATTTACTTGAAATTAAACGTGAGATAGCCAGTAAAAAGCCTGTTGATGGCCAAGTGAACGAGCTTATTAAGACATTAAAGGCGCAGAAAGTAGAATTAGTTAAAGAGCTGGAAAGCGCGCCTCCGAAGCCGTCAGCGCTAGCATCTGAACGCGAAAAGTGGCTCTTTATTGGCGAAACAAAGGGGAAGCTGGACACTTTCATAGAGGTCCCAAAGGCGTTGGCTGTTTCTGGACGTACTGAACAAGACATTCAGAAGGAAATAGATGAGGTTGTCGTGCGTGATGTGGAGGACGAGCGTCAGAACGTCATTCGCGCTATTGAAGAGGTCGCATTGGATTTAAAGAATCAGGTTAAACCTGTTCTTGAAAACTATGCGGAGTATTTGCCAGTATTTAATTACAAAGATAAAAAGTTAGAAATGAGAAAGCCTCGTT
>Ga0265780_10002385_pt1 | contig 25532 bp, 21 predicted proteins | sample P1T30metagenome_FD_192432 | JGI IMG/M metagenome (GOLD analysis project Ga0265780, IMG submission 192432) | Plant litter microbial communities from East Loma Ridge, Irvine, California - P1 T30 | ecosystem: Environmental > Terrestrial > Plant litter > Unclassified | place: USA: California...
GCGTGGGCCGCGACGGCCGCAGCTTCGAGATGCTCAAGTTCCGTTCGATGGTCGTCGACGCCGAGCAGCTGCTCGGGTCGCTCGGTGATGCCGACGAGGGCGCGGGCCCGCTGTTCAAGATGCGCCACGACCCCCGGGTGACGCGCGTCGGAGGCGTCCTGAGGAGATGGTCGCTCGACGAGCTGCCGCAGCTGTGGAACATCGTCCGCGGCGAGATGAGCGTCGTCGGCCCCCGGCCGCCGCTCCCCCGGGAGGTCGCCGACTACGAGCGGCACGTGCACCGCCGGCTCTACATCAAGCCGGGCCTGACCGGCATGTGGCAGATCAACGGCCGCAGCGACCTCAGCTGGGAGGACAGCGTCCGCCTCGACCTCTACTACGTCGAGAACTGGTCGCTCACCGCCGACCTCGTCATCATGTGGCGCACCGTCCGCGTGCTCCTCCGTCACGACGGGGCCTACTGATGCGCCGCCGCACCGCGCTGCTGTCCGGCGCCGGTCTCGTCGCGGCGGCCGCCGCCGTGGTCGCCGTCGTCGTCACGACAGGGGCGGACGACGCCACGGCGAGCGGAGGAGGGATCGACGCTCCCGCGTACGTGACGTCCGAGACCGGCGCCCCGACCGTCGAGCGCGAAGGCGCCGAGGCGCCGGAGGACCGTCTCCAGGCCGACGCCGTCCCCTTCGACGACACGGTCGCCTACCCTGACGGGCTGACGGTCACCACGGAGGCGGTCGACCAGGGCACGGTGACGGCGACCGGGGCCGGCGTGGTCACCGGGGCCCCGTACGTGGTCTTCGCCGTGACCGTGCACAACGGCACCGACGCGGACGTCGACCTCACGTCGGTCGTCCCGAGCCTCCGCGCGGGCAGCGACGCCGTCCCCTCGGCACCGCTGTACGACGACGTCGACGTGGCCGACCTCGACAGCGTCGTCGCCACGGGCGCGGACGTCACCGCGCGGTACGCGTTCGTCGTCCCCGAGCACCGTCGCGATCAGGCGACGCTCTTCCTCGACCTGGACGGTGCGCACGCACCGGCCACCTTCACGGGGAGCCTTCCCCGATGACCGTCTCGACGCACGACGAGGTGCGCCGGGAGGGCACCGCCCCGGCGGCACGGCTCCGGCCGCGCCGTCGGGTCGAGGTGCTCGGCGCCGTCGGCGGCCAGGGCACACAGGCCCTGCTGGGCCTCGCCGGCCAGATCGTCGCCGTCCGACTGCTCGCGCCGTCCGAGTGGGGCGTGTACGCCGTGCTCTACGGCGTGGTCGTCGTCTTCGCGGCGCTCGCGAGCGGCTTCGTCGGGGACTCGCTGACCGTCCTCGACCGGGGCTCCGCGGACGTCCGCCGGGGCCTCCTCGCCTGGGCAGCCGTGTGGTGCCTCGCCGCGCCGGCGGTCGCGGGCGTCGTGATCGGCGTCTCCGGCACGCTCGCCCCGGCCGAGGCCGCCCTGTTCGCCCTCGCGGCCGGGGCCTTCGCCGCGGAGGAGGTCGCGCGTCGCCTGCTCATGGCACAGCTGCGCTTCTGGCGGCTCGTCGTCGTGGACCTCACCGGTCTCGGTGCCCTCCTCGGGACCGCGGGCCTGCTGGCCGTGGGCGGCACCACCGGCCTGCTGCTGCCCCTCGCCGCGCTGGGCGCCGGCCAGGCCGTCGCGCTCCTGACCGCCCTCGTCCTCGTCGGCCCCCGCAGGGCCGCGACGGCGGGCCCGAGCTGGGCGACCGGCCACAGCGGCGTGCGGATCGTCGCCGCCTACGGGTCGCTGCGCGCGGCCCAGGCCGTCGTGCGCCCGTCCCTGCTGACGGTCACGCGCCTCCTCGTGGTCTTGTTCGTCGGCACGGTCGCGACCGGCGACCTGGAGGCGGCCCGCGTCTTCGTCGCGCCCGTGCTGCTGCTCGTCGGCGGCCTGTCGACCTGGCTCTTCGCGACCTTCGCGGTGGCCCACGCCGTGCCGACCCGGACGCTCGTGCGCCGAGCGGACCGGGCCGTGGCGCGGCTCCTCGTCGGCGCCCTCGCCGTCGGCGCCGTCGCGGTGCTGCTGGCGCCCGTGGCGGGCGAGCTGGTCGCGGGTCGGCCGCTCGACACCCTCGCGGTCGCGGGGTGGGCCGTCTACGCGGTGAGCGTCGCCGCCGTCACCCCGTACGGGTCGCTCGCCGCCGTGCGGGGCGGCCAGGGGCGCGTGCTCGCGGTGCGCGTCGCCGACTCGTTCTTCTCCCTCGCCGCCGCCGTCGCCGTCCTCGGGGTCGGCGCTCCCCCGGCCGCCGTCCCGTTCGCGCTCGGCACGGGCAGCGTGCTCGGCGGGCTGCTCGTGCGCCGCGTCGTGCTCAGCCTCGGCGACGCGTCGCCCCGGCCCGATCGTCGGGCAGACCTCCCCTCCTCACTCGCCCCCCTGACCCGAGAGACACGATCATGACCCCCACCCCTCGTCGAACGGCCCGCTCGGCCGTCGGCGTCCTCGCCCTGACGGCCCTCGTGGCCGGGGGCCTCGCCTGGGCGCCCACGGCCGCCTCGGCCGCGACGACGGCTGCCGTCCCCGGCATGGCCGTCACCGGCGCCTACACCAGCAGCACCCCGGCCGGCAGCGCCGCCGCCGCGGGCACCGCCACCGTCAGCTCCGACGTCCTCCCGACGCCGCAGATCAACGGCGTCGTGTGGAGCACGGCCGTCGTCGGGACGACGGCCTACGCGGTCGGCGCGTTCACCGCCGCCCGCCCCTCGGGCAGCGCGGAGGGGCAGAACTCCGTCACCCGCAACAACGCCATGGCCTTCGACGTCCGCACGGGCGCGATCCTGCCGTGGAACCCGAACCTCAGCGCGCAGGGCCGTTCCGTCGAGGTCTCGCCCGACGGCGCCACCCTGTACGTCGGCGGGGACTTCTCGACCGTGGGCGGCGTCGCGAAGAGCAAGATCGCGGCCTTCACGGTCTCGAGCGGCGCCCTCAAGACGTCGTTCTCGGCGTCGATCTCCGGCAGCGTCTGGGGCATCGCCCCGACGGCGACCACCGTCTACGTCGTCGGCTCGTTCGGCACCGCGAGCTCGAAGGCGCGGGCCAATGCGGCCGCCTTCACGACCGCGACGGGCGCGCTCACCGCGTGGAACCCCGGCACCGACGCCATCACCCAGGCCGTCGTGGCGGCGCCCGACGACAGCAGGGTCGTCATCGGCGGCCGGTTCCAGACCATCGGCGGACAGCCGATCGTCGGCATCGGCGCCGTCGACGGCCAGGCCGGCGCCATCCAGCCCTTCGAGGCCAGGCCCATCTCGGCGCAGCAGGGATCGAACCGTTCGTGGGTGACCGACATGACCGTCGTCGACGGCGTCATCTACGCCACGGGCAACGGCGAGGGCGGCCACTGGTTCGACGGCCGCTTCGCGACCCGCTTCGACACCGGCGCCCTCGTCTGGCTCGACAACTGCTACGGCGCGAGCTACGGCACGGCCGTCATCGGACAGGTCGCGTACGCGGTCTCGCACTCGCACGACTGCACCTCGGTCGGCGCGTTCGCCGAGCAGTCGCCGTCGGTCTGGAAGCGGGCGACGGCCAACACGATCGTCGCGACCGGCACCGACCAGGGAGGACCGAGCGCCGGGAGCATCTACTCCGGGCAGGCCACTCCCACGCAGCTGCCGTGGTACCCGCTGGTCAACTCCGGCTCGTACACCAAGCAGTACCAGGGCGGCTGGTCGCTCGGCACCTCGTCGAGCAGCGCGACGTACCTCGTCATGGGCGGCGAGTTCACGCAGGTGAACGGCAAGGCGCAACAGGGCCTCGCCACCTTCGCCACGCGCGACGCCGCGCCGGGCAAGGTCGCCCCGCAGTACGCGCCGATGAAGCCCACGGGCCTCTCCCTCGCGCCGGGCAGCGTCCGCGTGTCGTTCCCCACGACCTGGGACTACGACGACGGCAGCCTGACCTACCACCTCTTCCGTGACTCGGGCACGACCCCGATCGCGACCCAGGTGGCGGACTCGCGCTTCTGGCGCCTCCCGACCCTCGGCTTCGTCGACGCCGGCCTCGCGCCCGGCAGCAGCCACACGTACCGCGTGTCGGTCACCGACGCCGCCGGGAACTCGGTCACCGGCTCGCGCTCGAGCGCCGTGACGGTGTCGTCGTCGGCCGTCGACGCGTACGAGCAGGCGGTGGCCGCCGACGGCGCCACGAGCCTGTGGACCTTCGGCGAGCCCTCCGGCACCGCCGTCTACGACCACGTCGGCTTCACGGACGCCTCGACGACCGACGCCGTCTCGCGCGGCACGACCGGACCCGTCAGCACGACGGCCGCCTCGTTCCAGGGCCACCAGGGCTCCACGGCCTCCGCGAACGCGCCGGTCGAGGGTCCGCAGACCTTCACCGTCGAGTCGTGGTTCCGCACGACGAGCACGTCGGGCGGCAAGATCGTCGGCTTCGGCAACGCGCAGACGGGCGCCTCGTCCAACTACGACCGCCACGTCTACATGGACGGCGCGGGGCGAGTGACCTTCGGCGCGTACGCGAACGGCACGCAGACCGTCTCGAGCGAGCCCGGGCTCAACGACGGGGAATGGCACCTCGCCACGGCCAGCCTCGGCTCCTCGGGCATCAGCCTGTCCGTCGACGGGGTCAAGGTCGCCTCGCGCGGCGACGTCACGAGCGCCCAGGCCTACTCCGGACACTGGCGCGTCGGCGGCGACTCGATCGGCGGCTGGCCGAACGCGGGCAGCGACTGGTTCACCGGCGACGTCGCGGAGGTGGCGGTCTACCCGACCGTCCTCAGCGCCGCGCAGGTGGACGGCCACTGGGTCGCGTCCGGTCGCACCTCGACGGTCCCCGCTCCGCCGAGCGACGCCTACGGCAAGGCCGTGACGACCGACGAGCCGTCGCTGTACTGGCGTCTCGACGACACCGGATCGGGCAGCACGGCCCGGTCGACGACCGCGTCGCCCGCCCCCGGCCTGGTCACGGACGGCGTCGCGAAGGGCGTCGCCGGCGCCCTCGGCAGCACCGGCACGGCGTTCGGGTTCGACGGGCAGCAGGGCCAGGTCGTCCAGGTGCAGGCCGCGCCGGCGCCCAGCACCTACAGCACCGAGCTGTGGTTCTCGACGACGTCCACCTCGGGCGGCAAGCTGATCGGCTACGGCGACTCGGCACAGGGGCTCTCGGGCAACTACGACCGCCACGTCTACCTGCAGGACGACGGACGCCTCGTCTTCGGCACCTGGACCGGCCAGGCGAACACGGTGACCAGCGACACGGCCTACAACGACGGTGCGTGGCACCAGGTCGTCGCCACCCAGTCGAGCGCCGGCATGGTCCTCTACGTCGACGGCGTCGCCGTCGGCACGAACCCGCAGACCGGTGCCCAGGGGTACGACGGCCGCTGGCACGTCGGCGGCGACGTGACGTGGGGCTCGTCGAGCTCGTACGTGGCCGGGTCGATCGACGAGGTGTCCGTCTACCCGACGGCCCTGACCGCGGCGCAGGTCGCGGCGCACCACGACGCGGGCACCGGGGTCGTCACCCCGCCGCCGGCCCCGGCGAACGTGGCCCCCACGGCAGCGGGGACGGCCACGTCGGCCGACCTCGCCGCCTCCTTCGACGGCACCGCGTCGACCGACCCCGACGGGACCGTCGCCTCCTGGGCGTGGGACTTCGGGGACGGCGCGACGGGGACCGGTGCGACCGTGCAGCACGCCTACGCCGCGGCGGGCACCTACCAGGCCGTCCTCACGGTGACCGACGACGACGGCGCGACCGCGAGCACCGCGGTGCCGGTGACCGTGACCGCCCCCGTCGTCGTCACCCCTCCGGTCGTGACTCCCCCGGTCGTGACCCCGCCCGTGGCCACCGCCTACGCCGCCGACGCCTTCGAGCGCCAGACGACGGGCGGCTGGGGACAGGCCGACACAGGAGGCGCCTGGACGACGGCGAACGCCGTCTCGTCGTTCTCGACGTCGCAGGGCGCCGGCCAGATCAGGATGGCGGCCGCCGGTTCCGGGCCGCAGATCTACCTGGACGGCGTGCAGGCGACCGACGCGGCCACCCGCGTGACCGTGGCGCTCGACAAGGTCCCCACCGGGGCGGGCGTGTACGCGTCCGTCATCGGACGGGGCGTGACGGGCCAGGGCGACTACCGCGCCAAGGTGACGTTCCGCGCGAACGGCGCCGCCGCCGTCGCGCTGTTCCGCCAGATGGCGGACGGGACCCAGACGGTCCTCGGCACGGAGAGCCTCGTCCCGGGGCTCACGTACGTGGCCGGGCAGAAGATCGCCGTCGCCCTCGAGGTCACCGGCACGTCGCCGACGACCGTCAGGGCGAAGGTCTGGTCGGCCGCGGGCTCCGAGCCCACGACGTGGACCAAGACCGCCACCGACTCGACGGCGGGCCTCCAGGCCGCGGGACGCGTGGGCTTCCACTCGTACCTCTCCGCCTCGGCCACCACCGCACCCGTCGTCTCCTCGTGGGACGACCTGACCATCACGAAGGCAGGCGACTGACCCATGACCCTCGACACCACCAGACCGACCGACCGGGGCGCGGGGGCGCCCGGGACAGGGACCGCGTCCGTGGACCCCGCACCCGGGCCCCGGCAGGCCGAGCAGTGGCTGCTCGACGCGGCGGACCTCCCGGAGGCGCCCCCGCGTCGCCCGGGAGCCCGCCGCAGCAGGGTCCTGGTCGTCCACTCGTCCGACGAGATGTACGGCTCGGACCGGATCGTCCTCGAGGTGGTCGGCGAGCTCGCCGCCCGCGACGACCTCGACGTGACCGTGTGGCTCCCCTCCGACGTGGCGGTGGGGCCCCTCGGCCCGCAGCTCCGTGAGCTCGGCGCCCGCGTCGAGCGCACGGCGCTGCCCATCCTGCGCCGGTCGCACCTCGGCCCGGTCGGGCTCGCCCGGCTCGCTCGCGACGCCGCCCTGACCTCGGCCCGGCTGGCGGGGCGGCACTTCGACCTCGTCTACTGCGCCACGAGCGCCTGCCTCGTCGTCGCTCCCCTCGCCCGCCTGGCCGGCGTGCAGCACGTCGTCGGCCACCTCCAGGAGCCGTGGGGCGACACCGACCGCAAGGGGCTCCGGCCCCTGGCCCGCGCCTGCACGGCGCTCGTCGCGGTGTCCCGCTCGGTCCTGGGCAGCTCGGGGCTCGACGGCGACGACCGCGCCGTCGTCGTTCACAACGGCGTCCCGCGCCGGTCGTCCGACCTCGTCGCGCCGCCCGAGCACCGGCTCCCCCACTACCTCATGGCCAGCCGGTGGAACTCGCACAAGGGCCACAGCACGCTGCTGACGGCCTGGAACGCCGCCGGGTGCCCCGGCCAGCTCGTCGTCCTCGGCGGGCCGCCGGCCGCGGGCGCCGGCATCGACGTGCCCGCGCTCGTGACGGCGATCGTGTCCCGCCCGGAGACGGTCACCGTCGTCGGCCAGGTCGACGACGCGACGCCCTGGGTCCGCGACGCCGACGCGATCGTGCTGCCCACCGACACGCTCGAGGGGTTCGGCCTCGTCGCCCTCGAGGCCTTCAGCGAGGGCCGCCCGGTCATCGCGAGCCGCAGCGGCGGGCCGGAGGAGGTCGTCGTGGACGGCGAGACGGGCTGGCTCTTCGACCGCAGGGACGTCGACGCCCTCGCCGACCTCTTCGCCGGCCTCGACGTCGGCACCCTCGCCGCCGCGGGCCGCCGTGCCCAGGCCGCCTACCAGGCGCGGTACACGCCCGAGACGATGCGCCGCCGCATCGGCGCCGTCGTCTCCCGCGAGCTGCACCGTGAGCACGGCGACGACCTGGCGGTCGCCTCGTGACCCGGCTGGGGGCGACGCCCGTGCGTCCCGGGGCGACCGGCGCCTCCTCGGCCCCGTCGCGGACGCCCGTCCCGCACGAGTTCCGCGCGGCGCTGTCGGCGCTGGCGTCCGCCCAGAAGTCGTCGAGCGGCGCGCCCGCCTACTCGCGCTGGGTGAACCGCCGGCTCGGCCGCTGGGCCGCGGCCGCCGCGCACGTGCTGCGCGCCACCCCGAACCAGGTGACCGCGGTCAGCGCCCTCGCGACGTTCGCCGGCATCGCCGTCCTCGCGACGGTGCCGGCCGGGTGGCTGCCCGCCGTGCTCGTCCCCCTGCTGCTCGTCGTCGGCTACGCCCTCGACTCGGCCGACGGGCAGCTCGCCCGCCTCCGCGGCGGCGGCAGCCCTGCCGGGGAGTGGCTCGACCACGTCATCGACGCGACGAAGATCGCGGTGCTGCACCTGGCCGTGTTCGCGTCGTGGGTCCGCGCGCCCGAGGGCCGGGAGGCGCTCCTCGCGCTGCCCCTCGCCTACCAGGTCGTCGCGACGGTCGCCTTCTTCGCGATCGTGCTCACCGAGCAGCTGCGCCGCGCCGAGTCGGTCGCCCAGGGGTCGCCCGTGCTCGTGCGGCGACAGACCGGCGCCCTCTACTCGCTGGCGGTCGTGCCGACCGACTACGGCCTCCTGTGCCTCGTCTTCGTGCTGCTCGCCTGGCCCGGGGCCTTCACGGTCGTCTACCTCCTGCTCCTCGCGGCCAACGCCGCGTACCTCCTCCTCGCGCTGCCCAAGTGGTTCCGCGAGCTCCGCACCGATCCGATGAGGACCTCATGACCAGCACCGCCCGCGCCGTCGTCGTCGACGACCGCCTCGACCTCGGGGACTACCTCCGCCTCGTCGCCCAGCACCTCGTGGTGGTGGTCGTCGCCGCCGTCCTCGGCCTCGGCGCCGGCGTCGGGCTCGCCCAGCTCGCCCCTGCCTCCTACACGGCCCAGGCGACGCTCTTCGTGCGGGCCGACGCGCCGGGGTCGAACCTCGACGAGCGCTCCGCCTTCGCCCTGCGTCAGGTCGCCTCGTACGCCCAGCTCGGCACGAGCGCGCAGGTGCTCGGCCCCGTCGCGCAGGCCGACGGCGTCTCGCTCGCCGACCTCGGCGACCGCGTCACGGTCACGAACCCCGTCGACACCGTGGTGCTCCTCGTCACCGCGACCGACTCGAGCGCCACCGGCGCGGCCCAGCTCGCCGACACCGTGGCGGGCCGCCTGGCGGACACCGTCGACCAGATCGAGTCGACGGAGGGCGCCGACGGCCAGACCATCTCGCTCGACCTGACCGCCTCGGCCCCCGTGCCCACGGCCTCGACGGGGCCGAGCACCCTCGTGCTCGGTCTCCTCGGGCTCCTCGTCGGGCTCGGCGTCGGGATCGCGCTCGCGATCGTCCTCGCCAGGACCCGACCGCGCGTCAGCACGGTCGACGACGTCCGCCGGGCGACGGGCCTGCCCGTCGTCGGCCAGCTGCCGGCCGTCGTCCGCCGCTCGGACGACCCCGACGGCCGGGGCGCGTCGGCGTCGACCCGCACGGCGCTCCGCGAGACCGTGCAGAACGTCCGTGCCCTGCGCGGCGGCGGGCTGCCCCAGGTGCTGCTGCTGGCCCGGACCGACACCGTCTCCGAGGCGGCCGGCGTGGACGGCGGCCTCGCCAGGGCCGTGGTCGAGCTCGGGTCGACCTGTGCGCTGCTGCAGTCCGACTTCGACACCCGCACGGCGTCGCGCCCCTCGACGGTCCCCGTCGACGCGCTCCCCGAGGTGACGGAGGCGGACGTCGCCGGGTACGACCGCGTCCCGGTCCCCGACGTGGTCGAGGCCTCCACGCGCTCGTTCGTCCGCTCGGGCGTGGAGGAGTTCTTCGGGGAGCTGCGCGGCACCTACGACGTCACCGTCGTCCAGTCGGCCTCCGACTCGCAGCCCTTCGCCCTCCGCACGGTGACCGGGGAGTCGGACGAGGTCGTCCTCGTCGTCCGCGCCGGGGCCACGCGTCTGGAGTCGCTGCGCAGCCTCACCGCCGAGCTCATGAGCCTCGACGTCGAGCCGGTCGGCGTCGTGCTCGTCGGCGTGCCCCGCTGGCGCCGCGTGCTGCTCCGCGCGACGTGGCGCGACGAGGACTTCCGGCGCGGCGGCCGGTCGGACACCGGTTCGCCGTCCGATCCCCTCGCGTCGGCGTCGGCGTCGGCGTCGTCGTCGACGTCCGCGGTCGGCTCGACGAGCATCGGGCAGCTGGTCCGCGACCCGTTCCTGAGCCCGGCCTCAGAGGGCCGCCCGGCCCGCGACGCCGACCAGGACGACGCCTCCCGCCCCGCCGACGGGGAGTGACCGTGTCCGTCCCCGCGCCGTCCGCCCCCGTCCCCGCCGTCGGGGCCGCCCCCGGCGCGCCCACGACGTCGTGGCGCGGAGCGACGGCGCTCCACGACGACCTGCCCGGCGCACGCCACCTGGTGCGGCCCGCGGTGGTCATGACCGTCCTCGTGGCGTCGGTGGTCCCGTGGCGCACCGGCGTGATCTACGAGGGCGGCCTCGACCCGATCGTCGCGGCGAAGGCCGTGCTCGCCGCCGTCGCCCTGGTCCTCGCCCTCACCGGCGCGCCGGCCGGGCGGGACGGGCGACACCTCGCCAACCGGGTCGGTCCCGTGGCCGTGGCGTTCCTGCTCGGCTACCTCGCGATCGCCTTCGTCGGCGGCGTGTCCGCGGGCCTCACGACCTCGACGACCGTGCTCGTCGTCCGCGTCCTCATGGTCGCCGCGACGATCGTCGCGGTCGTGCACCGCAGCGAGCCGCGCGTCGTCGTGCGGTCCCTCCTCCTCGCCCTCGGCATCGTCGGCGTGGTCTCGGCGCTCTCGGGCCTCCAGGTCTACCTCGCCGGGGGGCGCCTCGCCGGCAACCTGCCGGCGCTCAGCCCGAACGAGATCGCCCTGCTGCTCGGGCTCCCGCTGATCGGCGTGGTGCACCGCCTCCTCGTCGAGAAGGCGACCCTCGGGTCGCTCGCCCTGCTGTCCGTCCTCGTCGGGCTGTTCGTCACGACGGGTTCGCGGGCGGCGTTCCTGGCGGCCCTCGTGGCCGTCGGCGTCGCGGTCGTGGCCGCCCGTCGGGTCCGGCCCTCCGTGGCCGTCGTCGTCGCGGTCGTCGTGCCGGCCGCGGTGGCTCTGCTCGCGAGCACCGACGTGCTCACGCGCGTGATCGAGCGGGGCGGGGACTCGGCGAGCATCGCCACGCTCAACTCGCGCACCATCGCCTGGAACACCGTGCTGCAGACCGATCCCGGCACGTGGGCCCGCTGGATCGGATCGGGCCTCACCGTCAAGCAGGTGCCCGTGGCCGGCCAGTACTGGACGGAGCAGGTGCTCGACAGCAGCTGGATCTCCGCCCTCGCGCAGGCGGGCGTCGTCGGCGCCGCCCTCCTGGCCGTGTGGGTGCTCGTCGGCCTGGTGACCGCCGGGCGGGCGTCGTTGCGCGTCGTCGGCTTCGGCGCCGTGCTGCCCGCGTTCGTCTTCATCGTCATCAGGAGCGTCGTCGAGAGCGGGCTGGTCGACTCCAGCAGCGCCTTCGTCGCCTTCTTCACCCTGGTCGTCCTCGCCGAGTCGGCCCCTCGTCCCCTCGTCCCCGGAGCGTGACCCCGTGACCTCGTCCACCGATCTCCTCGACCCCCCGACCGCCCGAGCAGGAGGCGCGGGGCGCGTCGGCTACGCGGCCGGCGCCTTCGACCTGTTCCACATCGGGCACCTCAACCTCCTGCGGCACGCGCGGCAGCACTGCGACCACCTGATCGCGGGCGTCGTCTCCGACGAGATGCTCGCGCTCAAGAAGGGGATCACGCCCGTGGTGCCCCTGGCCGAGCGGCTGGAGATCGTCGACCACATCGACGTCGTCGACACCGCGTGGGCGGAGACGGTGCCCGACAAGCTGGACGTCTGGCGCGAGCTCCGCTTCGACGTCTTCTTCAAGGGCGACGACTGGCGGGGCACCGAGAAGGGCCTGCGCCTCGAGCGCGAGTTCGCCGAGGTGGGCGTCGAGGTCGTGTACTTCCCGTACACGATGAGCACGTCGAGCACGGTGCTCCGTCGCGCCCTGCGGGCGCTCTCCGGCGGGGCGCCGGCACAGGAGGCGGCGACCGCCGAGAGGGCTCGCTGACGCGCTGCTCGCCCCACGTCGTCACCCGGCCGTCGTCGCTCCTCCCCAGCCCGGCCGCCGGGGCGCGGTCGGCCGGGCGGGGTGTGGACGGCCGCCGGGGCCCGGACCCGGGGCGCGATCCTGGCCCCATGACCGACGCCCACGCCTCCTCGATCTCCGCCTCCCCCGACCCGCACGCGCCGGTCGTCGACCTCGACGACCTCCTGGCCCGGGTGCGCCTCCTCGTGCCCGTCGCCGTGCGCCGCCAGCTGTGGACCCTGTTCTTCGACGCCGACGACGTCCAGCTGCCCATGCTGGTTCCCTTGGACGGCGTCCCCGAGCTGCCCGACGGGCCCGCCGTCGAGCACTGGGGCGACGCGCTCGACGAGGTCGCCGCCGAGTTCGGGGTCGCGACGGTCGTCTTCGTGCTCGAGCGCCCCGGGCCGGCGAGGCCCACGGTCTCCGACCTCGCGTGGCGGGCCGCGCTCGTCGCCCTCGCCGACGCTCGTCGCTACGGGGTCCGAGCCGTGGTCGCGAGCGCGACCGACGGCGTGGTCGTCCTCGACGCCCCGGGGGCCGGGCCGGCCTCCTCCGTGCCGGGCGCCGGCCGACGGCCTCAGTCCTCGCCGAGGCGCCTGCGGCTCTCCGAGGCGCTCGCGGTCCGCTGACCTCGATCGTGGTCGAGGTGCCGCCACCAGGCCGTCTCGGCGAGCTCGGCGGACGTGTAGACGCCCAACGACTCCTGCTCGGCCTCGACGTGCGACCAGCGTCGCAGCCGCCAGCCGGTCCCGAAGGCCTGCACGACGGCCTCGGCGGGCCCGTCCGGGGCGGAGCGGACGAACATCGTGTCGTCGGAGGCGCGGTCGAGCATCCTCCGATGCTAGCCGGGCGTCCGCGACGTCCAGACGCCCCGACCGAACCCGGTCGGATGCCGGCGCGGCCCGGTCAGCCGAGGGCGAGCGGGAACACGGCCCTGGTGTCCTGGGCGAGCGCCGGGTCGGGCAGGTCCGCCCGGGCGACGACGCGGTCGTCCCACTCCACGTGGCGCAGCAGCACGGGCGCACGGTCGTCGTCCTGGGCCGCCACGACGTCGCCGACGAGCCGGCCCGTGGCGAACGACAGCTGGTCGGCGTCCGGGACGGCGACGACCTCGCCCGCGTCGAGTGCGGCGAAGACGTCGCGCTGCGCGGTCCAGGCCGGTCCCGTCCTGCCCCGGGGCGACGACTCGGCGACCGTGACGACGCCCGCACGACGCCAGTCGTCACCGGTGGCGGCCGTCCGGGGCCGGACGACCCACACGTGGTCGGGCGCGGCCAGCGCGTCGTCGTCCGTGGGGGCCAGCATGCCCGGGTCGGCCCCCGGCCACACGTAGTCGAGGTCGTCGGGCACGTCCGGGAAGCGTCCTCGGTACCACTCCGGCTCCTTCTGCACGAGCTTCGACCGGTGGCTGCGGTGCACGGCCGCGTCGCCCAGCCAGAGCGGCAGGTCTCGGGCGACCAGCGCGGCGGCCGCGGCCCCGTCGGGGCCGCCGTCGAGCTCGGGGGCGAACTCGAGCACCTGCGGTCGGACCGTGTCGGCGTGCCCCTGGGCGATCCACTCGTCCGTGACCGCGAGGGCGTAGGCGGTGAGCGCGGTACGGTGCCCGCGCCACATGGCGATCGCGGGGTGGCTCTGCCAGCCGTAGCCGGGCAGCGTCACGGCCCGCAGCACCTGCAGCGCCTCGACGCGTTGCTTGCCCAGCCTGGCCTGGTCGAGCACCTGGGCGCTCTCGGCGAAGTCCGGGTACGGGAGGAACGTCTGCACCCGGGCCAGGGTAGGCGCGGCGACTAGGTCCGGTTGCCGATCCGCCCGCGGAGCACGTCGATGCGCTTCTGGATCTGGTCCGTGCTGGCCTGGGCGACGGACGGACCGCCGCTCACCCGGCGCAGCTCGGCGTGGATGACGCCGTGCGGCTCGTTCGACACCCGCGACCAGATCGAGACGAGGCGGCTCAGTTCTTGGCGCTGTTCCTTGATGGTCTGGTAGAGCGGCCGGGCCTCCACCACCGGGGCGGCGACCGTGGGCAGGCCGGTCTTGCGCGACCGCGTCGCCTGCTTGGCCTGGCGCTGCCGCAGCAGGTCGCGTACCTGGTCGGGGTCGAGCAGCCCGGGGATGCCGATGAAGTCGAGCTCTTCGAGGCTGCCGATCTCGCCTCCGGTGCCGAACTCGCCGCCGTCGTAGAGCACCCGGTCGAACGAGGCCTGCGAGTCGAGGGCCTCGAACGGCTGCTGCTCGAGCAGGCTCGACGCCTTCTCCTCGCGGTTCGCGGCCGCCATCATGTCCTCCTCGGGCGCGAAGATGCCGTCGTCGGCGGTCTCCGGCCGGTCGAGGGCGTGGTCGCGCTCGAGCTCGAGCTGGCCCGCGAGGGCCATGAGGCTCGGCACGCTCGGGAGGAAGATCGACGCCGTCTCGCCACGACGCCGGGCCCGGACGAAGCGCCCGACGACCTGGGCGAAGAACAGCGGCGTCGACGCCGAGGTCGCGTAGACGCCCACGGCGAGCCGCGGCACGTCGACTCCCTCGGACACCATCCGGACCGCCACCATCCAGCGGCTGTCCCCGTCGGAGAACGCCTGGATCCGGTCGGAGGCGGCCTTCTCGTCGGACAGGACGACCGTCGGCCGTTCGCCGGTCAGCTTCTGCAGCACCGCGGCGTACTGCCGCGCGGACGTGTGGTCGGTGGCGATGACGAGGCCGCCGGCGTCGGGGACGCCGCGCCGCACCTCGGTGAGGCGCTTGTCGGCGGCGGAGAGGACGGCGGGGATCCAGTCGCCCTGCGGGGAGAGCGCCGTGCGCCAGGCCTGTGCCGTGATGTCCTTCGTGACGGCCTCGCCGAGGCTGGCGCTCATCTCGTCGCCCATGCGCGTCCGCCAGCGCATCTGGCCGGCGTACGCCATGAAGAGCACCGGCCGCACGACGCCGTCGGCGAGGGCCCGACCGTAGCCGTAGGCGTAGTCGGACCGCGACGTGCGGATGCCGTGCTCGTCCGGCTCGTACGTCACGAACGGGATGGGCGCGGTGTCCGAGCGGAACGGGGTCCCCGTGAGCGAGAGCCGGCGCGTGGCGCGGCCGTAGGCCTCGCGGATGCCGTCGCCCCAGCTGAGGGCGTCGCCGCCGTGGTGCACCTCGTCGAGGATGACGAGGGTGCGGCCCGCGGCGGTCATGTCGGCGTGGACGCGCGGGTTCATGCCGACCTGGGCGTAGGTGACGGCGACCCCGTGGTAGTGCCGGCCGAAGGCGACGTCGGCGTTCTTGAACATCGGGTCGAGGCGCAGGTTGACGCGGTCGGCGGCGTCGGCCCACTGGCGCTTGAGGTGCTCGGTGGGCGCGACGACGACGACGCGGTCGACCTCGCCGCGCGAGAGGAGCTCGGTGGCCAGCCGCAGGGCGAATGTCGTCTTGCCGGCGCCCGGGGTGGCGGCCGCGAGGAAGTCCTGAGGGGAGGTGGCGAAGTACTGCTCGAGGGCTTCGGCCTGCCAGGCGCGGAGCTTGCTCGCGGTGCCCCAGGCAGCGCGTTCGGGGAACGCGGGAGAGAGGTGCTCGGCGGCCGAGTTGCCCACCGTCGTGCCGACGTCGCCCAGATCGAGCTGGTCGTCGGCTCCGGTGTCGTCACCCCCGGTCGGGTCGTGCTCGTTCGCTGTGCTCACTCGACCCGATCTTACTCGCCGCCGGCGCCCGGTCGGTCACGCCCTGGTCGGTCGCGGTCGAGCCCGTCGCGGTCGTGCCGTGACCGCCGCCGTGCGTCGTCGCCGCCGACGCGCAGCAGCGACGCGGGCGTGGGCGCCGCCGACCCGAAGCGGGCGCGCAGGGCGTCCATCGTCGACTCGGCCTCGCGCCACTCGGCGTCGTCGTCCCACAGGCCGAGCGAGAGGCCCCCGCCGTCGCCGGCGCCCAGCTGCTCGACGCGCACCCCGACGAGGCGGATGCGCTCGTGCTGCTTGCCGGTCGCCTCGTACACGGACCGCACCTCGTCGTAGATGCGCCGCCCCAGGTCGGTGGGATCGGCCAACGTGCGCGACCGGGTGATGGTCGCGAAGTCGCTCGTGCGCAGCTTGAGCACGACGGTGCGGCCGCTGAGGCCCGCCGCGCGCAGCCGCGCCCCGACCTTGTCGCTGAGCCGCAGCAGCTCGCGGCGGATCACGTCGGGGTCGACGACGTCGGTCGAGAACGTCATCTCGTGCCCGACGCTCTTCTCTTCGGTCTCGGTGTGCACCCGGCGCGGGTCGCGCGCCCAGGCGAGGTCGTGCAGCTTCGCGCCCGCGGCCGGACCGACGGCGCGCACGAGGGTGTCGAGGGGCGTCGTCGCCACGTCGCCGACGGTGCGGAGCCCGAGCCGGGCGAGGACCTCCTCGGTCTTGCCCCCCACGCCCCAGAGCGCGCTGATCGGCCGGGGGTGGAGGAACGCGATCGTCTGGTCGTGCGGCACGACGAGCAGCCCGTCGGGCTTGGAGACGCTCGACGCGAGCTTGGCGACGAACTTGGTCGACGCCGCGCCGATGCTGCAGCGCAGGCCCGTCTCGGCGTGCACCCGGCGGCGCAGCTCGGTGGCGATGTGCCAGGGCGGCCCCATGAGGCGGACCGCGCCGGAGACGTCGAGGAACGCCTCGTCGATGCCGAGCCGTTCGACGAGCGGCGTGACGTCGTCGAACATCGACATCACCGTCGACGACCAGTGGCGGTACTTCTCGCCGTGCGGCTCGAGCACGACCGCCTGCGGGCAGCGTCGCAGCGCGACCGCCATCGGCATCGCGCTGTTGACGCCGAACTTGCGCGCCTCGTAGGTCGCGGCGGTGACGACCGAGCGGTCGGAGCGGTGGCCGATGACGACGGGCTTGCCCACGAGGTCGGGCCGGTCGAGCAGCTCGACGGAGGCGAAGAAGGCGTCCATGTCGACGTGCAGGATCGGCGCCGACACGTCGTCGGTGGGGGTCGCGGTGACGAGGCGCCCGCTGCCGTCCTGTTTGCTCACCCCGTGATCCTCACACGGACCGCCGACATCGCCGGGCCGGAGACGGGCCCCGGGCAGGGACCAGGGACCAGGGCCCCGGGCCCCGGGCCGGGACCAGGGGCCGGGGGCCGGGGTCAGCCGACGGGCCCGAGCAGCCTCGCCGCGATCGTCTCGTGCGCCGAGTCCGTGCTCGACGGGTGGAACCGCCCGGCGAGGACGTCCCGCTGCAGCCGGCCCAGCTCCGACGACGCCCGGAACGACCCGGCGCCGACGACGGCCACGGCCTGGTCGACCACGGCCCGAGCCGTCTCCGTCACGCGGGTCTTCAGGCCGACGAGCAGGGGCGACCAGTCGGCGCCGTGGTCGACCAGGCCGTCGACGTCGCGGGCGAGCGAGTCCAGCTGCGGCTCGAGCCCGTCGAGGGCCATGCGGGCGTCGGCGACGCGCCAGCGCACGACGGGGTCGAGGGCGAGCAGCGTCCCGGTGCGCCGCGAGGTCCGGGAGGTCGCCGACTCGACGGCCAGCTCGACCGCCCGACGGGCCACTCCGCGGTAGACGGCGGCGACGAGGGTCTCGAAGACCGCGAAGATCCCGAAGAGCAGCAGGTCGGCGCTCGGCCCGACCGGCAGCTGCCGCACGATGCGCGACGCCGGCACCTCGACCCCGTCGAGCCGGGTGCTGTGGCTCTCGGTCGCCCGCATGCCGATGACGTCCCAGTCACCGAGCGACGACCAGCCCGGCTGGTCGCGGTGCACGAAGCCGTGCACGAGCAGCGGCGCCGCCGGGTCGGTGTCGTCCCGGCCGAAGACGCCGAGCCGCGTCCACACCGGCGAGAGCGAGGTCGAGGTCTTGGTGCCGGTGAAGCGCCAGCCGCCGTCGCCGGTGGGCTCGGCCCGGGTGACCGAGTCGGACAGCACGAGGTCGTTGCCCGGCTCGCTGACGCCGAAGGCGAAGACCTCCCCCGCGGCCGCGTCGGCGAGGACGAGGTCCAGCGACCGGTCGCCCCTGGCCCGCAGCACCGCGGCGCAGCCCGTCCAGACGAGGTGCATGCCCACCGCCAGCGCCGTCGCCGGGGCCGCGGCGGCCAGGCGGGACTGCAGGGCCGCGACCTGCTCGAGTCCCAGGCCCGCGCCTCCCTCGTCCTCGGGCACGAAGAGCGTCAGGTACCCCCGCTCGCGCAGCTCGGCGAGGTCGTCGTGGGGGAACGTCCCGTCCCGGTCGTGGCCCGCGGCGCGGGCGCGGAACCGCTCGAGCAGGTCGTCCGGCAGCACGGTCGAGGGCGACCACGAGGAGGCGGTGGCAGGGCGGACGCCGTCGGTCATGTCCCGAGGGTAGCCACGTCGGTGCCCGGCGGTAACGTGGAGGCCATGACGCAGCTGCACCCCTGGTCCCGGTACGTCGCGATCGGGGACTCGTTCACCGAGGGCATCGGAGACCCCGAGGAGCGCTCGCCGGGCGGTCACCGCGGCTGGGCCGACCGGGTCGCCGAGGTGCTGGGCTCGTCCGCCGACGACTTCGCCTACGCGAACCTCGCGGTGCGCGGGCGCCTGCTGCAGCAGATCATCGACGAGCAGGCCGACGCCGCGCTGTCGCTCCGTCCCGACCTCGTCTCGGTGTCGGCCGGGGGCAACGACATCATCCGCCCCGGCACCGATCCCGACGAGGTGGCCGCCGGGTTCGACGGCCTCGTCGAGAAGCTGCGCTCCGAGGGCGCGACGGTCGTCGTGTTCACCGGACCCGACATCGGGCTCACTCCCGTCCTCGGCCGCCTGCGCGGCAAGGTCGCGATCTACAACGAGCACGTGCACGCGATCGCGCTCAAGCACGACGCCGTCGTGGCCGACATGTGGGCCCTGCGACAGCTGTCCGACTCGCGCATGTGGGCGCCCGACCGCCTGCACTTCAGCCCGCTCGGCCACCACACGATCGCCCGGGCCGTGCTCGGCGCGCTGGCCGTCGAGAACGACCTCGAGCCGTACGCGCCGGAGCCCCTCGTCCGCCGGCCGTGGCGGCAGGCCCGTTCGGAGGACATGGGCTGGGCGCGCGAGTACCTCGTGCCCTGGGTCGTCCGTCGGATCCGGCACCAGTCGTCCGGCGACGGCCGCCAGGCGAAGCGCCCCGACGCCGTGACGATGCTCTACCGCGACGAGCAGTAGCGGCGAGCGGTCCCCGAGGAGGCGCGGGGCGCCTTCTGGGGGTCAGTCGCGGTCGACGAGCACGGCCGCCGGGTGCGTCAGCCGCCACCACGCCCCGGGCTCCGGGACGGCCGCGTCGAGCACGAGCGGCACGTCGACCTCCTCGTCGCCGACGTCGAAGCGCACCCTGCCGACCTCGCTGCCGGCGTCGTCGGGTCCGATCTCGTCCGTCTCGACCGTCGAGGTCACCGCCTCGTCGCCCCAGACGAGCAGCTCGGCGTCGTCGGCCGCCACGGCCTGGGCGGAGGCGCCCCAGGGCAGCTCGTACCGGGCCCAGACGTCGTCCTCGGCCGTCAGCCGGATCGTCTGGAACTTCCCCGTGACGCTCTGGAGCAGCCGCTGCACGTCGGCGTCGAGGGCGTCGTGGTCGACGCCGCCGAGCACCACCCCGACGACGGTGACGGTCTCTCCGGCGATCGTGTAGTCGGCCGCGAAGAGCAGGCAGGCCCCGGCCTCGTCGAGGGTGCCCGTCTTGATGCCCTTGACGCCGTCGAGTCCGAGCAGCTCGTTCGAGTTGTCGATCACGCCGACGCCGGGGATCGTCGTCTCGTCGGTGCCGACGATCGCCGCGACGTCCGGGTCCGCGAGGGCGAGCGCGCCGAGGGCGACGAGGTCGGTCGCCGTGCTCGTGTTCTGCGGCGAGAGCCCCGTCGGCTCGACGATCGTCGTCGCGGTCAGGCCGTTCTCGGCGAGCCAGGCCGACGCGGCGGCCACGAAGGCGGCGTCCGTCCCGAAGGCCCACCGCGCCAGGGTCGTGGCGTAGTTGTTGGCGGACTCGATCAAGGTCACCTCGAGCAGCTGCCGCTCCGTGAGGACGGAGCCGGCCGTCATGGGCACGACCTTGCCGTCGACCGCCCGGTAGGTGTCGTAGAGGGCCGCGTCGGCGGCGGTCAGGGCGACCGTCGGCCCGTCCCCGCCGTCGAGCGGCTGCGCGTCGAGCACGACCAGCGCCGTCACGACCTTGCTGATGCTCGCGATCGGGCGGGGCAGGGAGTCCCCGCTCGTCGTGAGGCTCTCGTCGAAGCCGAGGGCCTCGACGGCGGTGGCGCCGTACGCCGGGAACGCGAGCTGCGCCTCCAGCGGGGCCGGCGCCTCCCAGGTGGAGGCGGCGGCCGCGGCGGGCGCGAGGGGGCTGAGCAGGGCCAGGGGCACGTAGGTGCCGACGGCCAGCACGACGACGACGACCGCGGCGAGGGCAGCGCGCCGCCGTCGGACGAGGACGCGACGGCGGGCGTCGCGCTCGGGCGTCGTGGCGGCGGGCGCGGCACCGCCCGGGTCGTCGGCGGGCGCCGGGGCGGCGGCTCCCCCGCGGCTCACGAGCGCGCCGCTCCCCCGGTGCCGGTGGCCCCCGTCGTCGGCACGCGGAGCGCCCAGAGGGCGACGGCGGAGGCGGCGGCGACGTTGAGGCTGTCCACCCCGTGCAGCATGGGGATCGTCACGACGCGGTCGGCGACGCGCAGGGCGTCGCGGCTGAGGCCGTCGCCCTCGGTGCCGAGCAGGAGGGCGACGCGCTCGGGCGCGGAGGCGGCGTACTCGTCGAGGGGCACGGCGTCGTCCGCCAGGGCGAGAGCCGCGACCTCGAAGCCCGCGTCGCGGAGCAGGTCGGCGCCGAGGGGCCACTCTGGCAGCCGGGTCCAGGGCACCTGGAGGACGGTGCCCATGCTGACGCGGACGCTCCGCCGGTAGAGCGGGTCGGCGCAGCGGGGCGTGACGAGTACGGCGTCGGCGCCGAGCCCGGCCACGGCACGGAAGATCGCGCCGACGTTCGTGTGGTCGACGATGTCCTCGAGCACGACGACGCGCCGGGCGCCGGCGAGGAGCGACTCCACGCTCGGCAGCTCAGGGCGGTGCATGGCGGCGAGGGCGCCGCGGTGCAGGTGGTAGCCCGTCAGCGTCTCGAGCAGTGCCGCGTCGCCGACGAAGATCTCGCCGTCGAGGCCCGCCACGAGCGGCTCGACGTCGGCCAGCCAGCGCTCCGTCATGAGCACGGAGCGGGGCACGTGGCCGGCGCGGAGCGCGCGCTCGATGACCTTGCTCGACTCGGCGATGTAGAGCCCGCCCTCGGGCTCCGACACGCGACGCAGGGCGACGTCGGTCAGCCGGGCGTAGTCCGCGAGGTCGGGGCGGTCGAGGTCGGTGATGCGGGTGATGCGCACGGCGCTCCAGGGCAGGGCGTCCGGTCGGCGACGACGCGTGCGGACGAGGGGGTCGGGGACGACGACCAGGCTAGCCGCCGACCGGCCCCCGCCCCTGCCTGACGTGCCGCGGCCGACCGGGGCCGGGTGCCGTCGCCGGGCCGGGCCGCGTGCCGCCGTCGACCGGGACGGGTGCCTGCCCACCTGACGGACCGCCAGGTCGGGACGCCTAGGCTGACGTCGACCCGAAGGAGGCCCCACCGTGATCGACCCGGCCCCGCCGCCGGCCGCCGCCGGCCCCGTCCGCCCGGCCCGCGCCTCCTCGGCCGCCGCCGCGGACCCGTTCGAGGCCGCCGTCGACGTGCTCGCGGGCCGCCGCGTCGCCGTCCTCACCGGCGCCGGCATCAGCACGGACTCGGGGATCCCCGACTACCGCGGCGCGGGTGCGCCCCCGCGGAACCCCATGACGTTCCAGCAGTTCCTCTCGAGCGAGCGCTACCGCAAGCGCTACTGGGCAGGCAGCCACGTCGGCTGGAAGACCTTCAGCGCCTCGGCGCCGAACGCCGGCCACCGCGCGCTCGCCGAGCTCGAGCGGGCCGGCGTCACCAACGGCGTCGTGACCCAGAACGTCGACGCTCTGCACGAGCGCGCCGGATCACGCCGCGTCGTCGACCTGCACGGCACCGTCGACCGGGTCGTCTGCCTCACCTGCGGCCAGTCGTTCGCCCGCGACACCGTGGCCGCGCGCCTGGCGTCCGACAACCCGTGGATCGACGAGCCCGAGAGCGTCCGCCTCGCCCCGGACGGCGACGTCGAGGTCGACGACATCGACGCGTTCGTCGTGCCGTCCTGCACGGTCTGCGGCGGGCTGCTCAAGCCCGACGTCGTCTTCTTCGGCGAGTTCGTGCCCGTCGAGCGCTTCGCCGAGGCCCGCTCCCTCGTGGTCGGGGCCGAGGCTCTGCTCGTCGTCGGCTCGTCGCTCGTCGTGAACTCCGGCATCCGCCTGCTCGACCAGGCGACGCGTCGCCGCCTGCCGGTCGTCATCGTCAACCGGGGCGAGACGAAGGGCGACTCGCGCGCCGCCGTCAAGATCGACGCGGGCACGACCGAGACACTCGTGGGGCTGGCTGAGCGCCTCCCGCCCCTGGCGTCGAGCTCGGCCGACGCGCCTGCCGATCCGGAGGCCCGATGAGCCGGCTGTACCTGGTCCGCCACGGCGAGACCGACTGGAACCGCGCCCGGCGCATCCAGGGGGCGACCGACATCCCCCTCAACGACCTGGGCCGGCGGCAGGCCGCCGAGGCCGGCGACCTCCTGGCCCGGCGCACGGTCGACCGCGTCGTCGCGAGCCCGCTCTCGCGCGCCGCCGAGACGGGGTCGATCATCGCCGCACGGCTCGGCCTCCCCGGGCCCGAGCTCGTCGCCGCCGTGGCGGAGCGGCGCTACGGCGACGCCGAGGGCCTGACCGGCACCGAGGTCGAGCAGCGGTTCCCGGCAGGAACCCCCGTGCCGGGCCGCGAGGGGCGCCGGGAGCTCTTGGCCCGTGTCCTGCCGGCGCTCGTCGAGATCGGGGGCTCCGCCGACGGCGGCCTCGTCGTGGTCGCCACGCACGGCGCCGTGATCCGTGCCGTCGTCACGCACGTCGCCGGCGACGACGCCCTGCACCTCGGCGTGCCGATCCGCAACGGCTCGATCCACTCCTTCGAGGTGCGGGACGACGCGCTCGTGCTCCGGGAGTTCGACGACCCGATCGAGGTCGAGTCGGAGCGCGCCGGCACGCCCGGGTTCGAGTACCAGAACGCCCTCGAACGCCCGCCCACCGGTCGGTAGCCCGGTCGCTCGGCGGCTCTCCGACTCAGCGGCTCGCTGGCTCAGCTCCTGCGCTGCGCGCCGCCGGTCTCGAGCAGCAACGCGAGCAGCACCTCCGCCGACGCCGCCCAGCTGAACCGGGACGCCTGCCGCACCGAGGCGGCCGACCGTTCGGCCCACTCCCCCTCGAGTCGTCGGACGGCCGCGGCGATCGACGACGGCGACTCGGGGTCGACGTAGAGCGCCGCGTCGCCCCCGATCTCGCGGAAGATCGGGATGTCGCTGACGACCGCGGGCGTGCCGAGGGCCATGCCCTCGACGAGCGGGATGCCGAAGCCCTCCGCGCGGCTCGCCGTGACGACGGCCGTGGCGCCGAGCAGCACGTCGCGGTACTCCTCGTCGCTCGCCCCGTCGTGGAACACGAGCGACCCGGCCGGCGCCAGGGCCGACAAGGAGGCGCGCTCCCGGTCCGACACCCGGCTCATCAGGTGCAGCCGGTGCCCGTCGAGCAGGGGCATCGCCCTGGCGAGGGCGGCCACGTTCTTGTACGGCATGAACGACCCCATGTAGACGAGGTCGCGGTGCGTCGGCGCCGTCCGCGGCGTCGGGTCGACGGGGTCGGCCGCGTTCGAGACGACGGTGACCGGACGGCGGGTCAAGCGGTGGCGGGTCATCTCGTCCCGGGTCGTGCGGCTCACGGTCACGACGGCGTCCGCCCGGTCGAGCAGGAGGCGCTGGGGCCACCACGCCAGGTGGTAGAGCCGCCAGAGCAGGCGGAGGGGCAGGGCGAACTCGGGAGGAGGCGTGCGGTTCGTGTAGTAGATCAGGTCGTGCAGCGTGAGCACGAGAGCGTGACGACGGCCGAGCGAGCCCATCGTCTGCATCGGCGACCACACGACGTCGGGGCGGGCGGCGGCGACCTGCAGGGCCACGAAGGGCTCACGCGGGCTCGTGGGGTCGCTGACGAGCAGGTGGGGCAGGTCGGGCAGCTTCTCGAGCTGGCGGGGGTCCGAGACGATCATCGTCAGCTCGACGGCGTCGTCGTGCCGGGTCAGCTCGGCGAGGGCCCCGACGACGCCGGCCGTGAACCGGCTGATGCCGTCGTGTCGTCCCGTGCGCACGTAGCGACAGTCGACCGCGATCCTCACGCGACGAATCCCTGGATCGCGGCCGCCGCCTCCTGCGGCTTCTCGTAGTGGACGAGGTGCCCCACGCCCTCGATCACGACCAGGCGCGCGTCGGGGAACAGCACCCGCAGCTCGTGCTGGGCGGGGAGGGCCGTGATGTCGTCACGGTCGGCGGCGACGAGCAGCGTCGGGACCGCGACGCGCGCCGCGTAGGTGCTCACGTCGCTCGACACGGAGGCGCGGAAGGCGTCGAGCACGACGCGCCGGTCCGCGAAGCGCGAGAAGTACGAGTCGTGCTGGTCGTGGATCCACCGCCGGAGAGCCGCGTCGCGGGTCTTGACCATGGCCAGGCTCGTGACGCGGACGACCGCCGCGTTCTGCAGCACGGCCAGGCCCGTGGCCTCGGGCAGGACGGCTCCCGACCAGTAGTAGAAGACGGCGAGGCGCGTGACGACGCCCCGCGGGCCGGACAGCGCGGGGGCGGCGATCGGGTTGACGAGCACGAGCCGGGAGGCGCGGAGCCCGTCGGCGAGAGCGGCGGAGGCCACGATCGACCCGAACGAGTGGCCGAGGACGACCACCGAGTCGTCGAGCCCGACGGCGGCCGCGAAGGCGGACAGCCACGCGGCGTAGGCCGCGACGCTGTGCTCGCCCTCGAGCGGGGTCGACTCCCCGAAGCCCGGCAGGTCGGGCATGACGACGCGGACCCCGGCGAGGTGGGCGACGACGGGCTCGAGGCCGTGGTGGTCGCCGCGGAACCCGTGCACCGCGAGCACGACCGGGCTGTCGTCGTCGGCCCCCGGCGTGTCGTAGGTCCACCAGGCGGTCTCGCTGCCCGCGACCGTCACGACGTCCTCGCGCACCGCGACGGGCTCGAGGAGGCGGCGGTACGGCGACGGGACGCGGGGCTCTCTGACGATCACGGGCCGAGTCTACGGAGCCGGTCCTGGCGGAACGCGCGCGCTCGGCCCCCAGCGGTCCTAGAGTTGGCCGGGTGAGCTTCACTGCCCCGATCCAGCAGCCCGGACTGACCCTCGATCCCGCATGGCACCGTCGTGCCGTGTTCTACGAGGTGATGGTCCGCTCGTTCGTCGACAGCAACGGCGACGGCGCCGGCGACCTGCAGGGGCTGCTGTCGCGGCTCGACTACCTGCAGTGGCTCGGCGTCGACGCCCTCTGGCTGCCGCCGTTCTTCCAGTCTCCGCTCCGCGACGGCGGCTACGACATCGCCGACTACAAGGCGATCCTGCCCGAGTTCGGCACCCTCGACGAGTTCCGCGACCTCGTCACGAAGTCGCACGAGCGCAACATGCGCATCGTCATCGACATGGTGCTCAACCACACGTCGGACCAGCACGAGTGGTTCCAGCAGTCCCGCGAAGACCCG
>Ga0265780_10002387_pt1 | contig 25517 bp, 24 predicted proteins | sample P1T30metagenome_FD_192432 | JGI IMG/M metagenome (GOLD analysis project Ga0265780, IMG submission 192432) | Plant litter microbial communities from East Loma Ridge, Irvine, California - P1 T30 | ecosystem: Environmental > Terrestrial > Plant litter > Unclassified | place: USA: California...
TTGGCTTAATGACTTTACACTCACATTACCTACAGGCCTGTAACTATAAAGTCTAAATACTTATATATATGCAGCTGTATAGTGAGATATTAAGAAAAATCTATTGTGTGGTTGTGGAGATATCAAGCAGCCAAAAGTCCGCTTTTTGGTGTGGTTTTGAGGTGGCCCACTCGCTTGTCTGGCCCGCTCGCTTGCCAACTACGTTATCAGTAGCTGATGACTTTAGGTGTAAGGGTTACGACAATCTTTGCAATCTGAAACGACAGCGTGTCTATCTTCGAAAGCCTTTGAGTAAATAGGACGTCTTGACGAAACGTATTGAGGATATACAGGCTATAATTTGGTTGTACTCTGGGTAGAGCTTCACTGAACGAATCGATCACGAATTCTTGCCGCACCTGGTGTGGTTGGCTGGGTCAAACAGAACACTGAAACGCGAGCGGCGTAGCTGAGTGAAATTCATCACTATCAACGTGCAGGCCGACATAGCTATGGGGTGTGGCACGGAGTAAGCGCCGGCATTGATTTCTCGGCGCCGCGAACGGGCATTGCTTGATCACGCCGCTGCAATGAACTCCAGTCACAATCTGGCTGGCGCTTGCTCGGACATCGAATATCGAACACGAACACGAACACAAAATCATTTCGCAGACCAGTTTTCTTTAGTAGGGAGTACGGGTACGTGCACCACGAATTGACATGATCGATAGAATGTGTTTTCCGGAATTGATACCCTGCCGGAGTGATTGACCTGACGTACATTGAGAAATGAAATAATGGAGAATAGCACCATACTTCCAAATATCACAATGTGATATCGAAAACGATCGAGCCTGCGCAGGTGCATGGCACAGCCTCAATGCCCTTGCAAAGCCATTCCCCTTCTACTACTCCAATGAACAATCCGCCTCTCCTCCACACATATCCCAAACGGACCAACTCGAATAGTCATGCGGATCGTTTGGCAGATAAGAAGAGCACGATGGGCTACCATAATAATCAGCCGCCAACCACGCATTGTCGATGACAGTGTCTACATCGCAGTTCTCACTCGTGAAGAACGCGACAATCTCCGCGGCATCGCTTGTGCCGTTGGGTGCAGCAGAAATGGCTTTTTCTCGAAGACCGCCCATGTTCTCTAGCTCGGCTAGAACCACAAAGTCGCCACGTTTGAAGCACTCCATAGGTTCGACGTAGAAGCTCTTCACCGCTAAAGGAGCAAATCACTTGGTCAGTGGACGAAATTGGTAGTAGGCTCGAGCTAGAACCACTTTTGATATCCAAGGAGGAACTCACTGTGAAGATGTTAGCAGTGATCTTTTCTACACGTTCGACATGGCTTTGCTCACCCGCCCGCTGTTCCGCCACCTCTGCACCCAGGATTTTGCCACAGCGTCACTTGCATGCAAGCAGTCGACGTAAGCAAGGCAGCAATTGATAGTGCTCGTGACAGAAACATCTTGATTTCCCGTCTTGGATGAGCTGCGAAAATCAGCGTCGAAAGACTGTTACATTGCTTCGTGGTACTCACTGAAGGGGAAATCGATGAATTGCGAAGATCAGAAAGCTGAGTAACTTCCAAGGTACACGATGTCGGTCATGAGGTTAGAGATTGGCACGACCATCGATGTAAGTTTGAAGTTGTGGTATCTGTGCCTCACCAGCGAGTACGCCACAATGATGCATCGGGATAGCAAATGGACGCGCGTGGCGTACACGACGATGAAACAAGAGAAGTAGTCTTCGGCGCGTACTGGGCTGATAGTCGGAATCTCGCACGGTGCGTTGCCACTTGCGGCGTGCTCATTCAAAACGTAGAAGCCCGATCGAAATGCACTTGCTCAGAGGCTCATGGCAGTTCAAACATCGCGGACGTCCAGCGCCGCAGTTTGAACGGGAGATCTCTTGCGCGATCATCATCGGAAGCGCTCTGGGCCTCCTGGAACTCGTTGTTGGCTCTACGAACCCTGGCGAATTTTAGCAGCCGTTCCACCGCCGCACAGAAGCTGGAACTGTCCGCGGATGAGCATTGTCACTGTGCAATTGCGAGTCGATGCATGCATAATGACGAATGATTTGTGCCTCATGGATTGCACACAACTCGGTTACCGTGAGTATCAGATGTCCGCGCCTTGACAACGTCCTGCTAAGTGGCACACGCTTGGCGATTCTCTTGGTGACTGACGATTGGAAACGGAAATGGGAAGGCTTCTCGTAAGGTAGAGTGACTTATATACGCTGGCACCCACATCAAGTGCAACTCTTACATAGTTGCAATTCGAATATGTTTCCCCGATTTTCTCCTCGAGCCCACGTGGCGCCTGACGCAGTATACAAGGCACTGGTCCATCTCTTCCTACTCGTGCACACCACGCAGTCCATGCCGTCGTTCGACCATGGCTCATTCGATAGCGGCTCCTTGCTCGCACTCGGCAGCGTCTTGAACCCCAGATCAGAGCCCTTTGAGATACGAGGAGTGAATGATGGTCGAAAGAAGCGATAAATTGTGCAAAGAGACGAACCCAGCTCCTGTTGTAAGGAAAAGGTTTTCTGCTTTCCATCAATTGGACAAATCTTGAAGGACTGCAAATGCTCCAAGTGTCCTCTCGGACTTTTCCCAGCATTCGGCACCGATTGTCAGGATAAGTGCCCTGATGGTACATAAGTGTCTTCTCCTCTCGAGAGATATCACTAACACTTCGTGACAGGCCAGGAGAAGACCGAGAAAGGAGATGGTTGCTGCCCGATTGGTCAGAAGCCCAAGGCAGACGGCACGGACTGCGAGCCAAAGGAAGCGAACAACGACAGAATAGGTCGATGCCCAGACAACACGGTTCTTGATCCCAAACATGGCTGGGACCCGAAGCCCGTCGAAGCAAAGTGTCAAATTGACGACGAAAAAGATTGTCCAAAGCCCAAGGTCCCGCAAACTCGTACAGATGGGACGGAGATGGATACTTCAATCAAGATTAAATGTGGAGAGCTCGACCCGGATGAAAGCAAACGACCAAAATGCAACCCGAAAACACAATATACACATGTTGAGGTTGACGACGCTGGTAAAGCGACGCAGAGCTGCAGGATCACCAGGAAGTACATTGACCGGAAGAAAGGAAAGCCTACCCAGCCCAATCTGAGAGCCAAGATCAGGGATCTCTGGGAGAAAGCAAAGCCAGAGAACGAGAAAAGGAGCAAAGAGCGACAGGAGAACCTTGATAAGCTCAAGAAACTCAGAGCCGAAAGAGACCAAAGGTCCGCCGATCTCACCGAAAAAACCGAAGAGAACGAAAAGAAGAAGGAACGCATCGGGAAATGCAACCCACTTATAGCGCTTTTGCTGGGCGCCGCGTCCACAGCAGCACAGCATGCGAAGCGAGAGGAAGAATCCCCGTACGAATGGACAAGTGACTACTTCGACGAGGAATTCATATCGTCGGACGACCGGCTCAACGACTGGCCGCCCGACCTCAAAGTCGATCAGATCTCAACGGACGTTGATGAGAAGAAGTGGTTGAAGAAGTGGAACGACGACATTGATGAGAGAAGACAATCACTGCACAACAACTGCAATTTCGTCGGAAAACGCTCGCTGGAGCGTCGATGCTCTCAAAAAAGATCTCTAGACGGGTACTGGTTCGATCTCGATGACAACCTCATGCAAAGTGCTTCCAACAACGTCACTCCTCCTGAGATTGAAGATTATGTGCCCGCGGCAGATCTCGTCATAGTGCCGTCTCATGAGCTGGAGAAAAGGAATATAGGTTGGCTGCTCATTCTCACATCGTTTGGCACAAGAGTGACACAAAACTTCGTGTCGCGCGCTACGGCGGCTGTTGCAGCACGTTCGATACGGCTGCAAAACCTGCTGAAGGCTCCAGATCGGCTTTTCCAGATCGCGAAGACTGGGCAGGGGACAAAGGCTGGCTCGAGGGGCATGCAGAATGCGCAGGAAGCTGTCAGAAAGGACAAGAATTGGCTGGAGTGCCTGAAGGAAGGCATTCCTTAGGTAGTTCTAGACATTGGCTGCTCAATTTCTACTGTGGTGACTTTGTCACGTCTGTGTGTCTTACGTGAGTGAAAGTACGCGAGCTGCCAAAGTTCGGACTTGAAATGACAGGCTGCACGTGATGAGGGCGCTAAAAGCACTAGCGTCTCAAGTGGGGTTCGAGATTCGAGCGGTTGCCATTCAGCGACGGAGTCAACAAACATCCCCGAATTAACCGCCTACCGCCCACCACCCCTTCACCTCACCCAGTGGCATCACCATCGGCACATCCCAGACAGCCTCACCACATATCGAAAGGCGCGCCTCACATAATTACAAGATGGGAGAGTCAAGGTATGTCTTGTGAGGGGCTCGGCCTCTTATCACCAACTTTTCAGGCGGCAACAGCAACGTTTGCTGATAGAATGCTCTTCTCAGGCAAGAACTCGTCGCGTGGTTAAACAACCTCCTCCAGCTCAACATCACGAAGGTCGAACAATGTGGGACAGGGTGCGTTGGAACGAGAGACGGTCGCAGACGACCGCTCTTATAATCAGGCCTCTATGATGGCATGTGCTGACCCATGTACAGTGCAGCGCTATGCCAGGTCTTCGACAGCATCTTCTGTGAGTGCAAAGGGAATATCAGGCTGTGCAGTCACTGACTAGACACCAGATGACGTGCCTATGGCGCGAGTCAAGTTCAACGCCAACACAGAATATGCATATCTGCAAAATTTCAAGATACTGCAGAGTAAGACCATGTAGATTATGGTGTTATCAAATAGCTAACACCACACAGACACGTTCGCCAAGCACCAGGTCGACAAGCCCATCCGAGTCGAGTCACTGGTGAAGTGCAAGATGCAGGACAACCTCGAATTCCTCCAGTTCGTCAAGCAGTACTGGGACCAGCACTTCCCTGGCCACGAATACGACCCCGTCACGCGCCGTAAGGGCTCAGGAGCTATGCCTGCCGCTGGTGGAGCCGCACCCCGCGCCGCGCCTGCCGCCGCCCGGAGAGCGCCAGTCGCCAGCAACACAGCCGCGCCACGTACACGAACACCCCTCGCTGCCGGTGGCGGTGCCGCGAGCGCCGCCATGCGCGAGGAGAACAACCAGCTGAAGGAGACAGTCACGGGCCTCGAGCGCGAACGCGACTTCTACTTCAGCAAGCTACGCGACATCGAGCTGCTGATTCAGCAAGCCATGGAGGCTGACCCCGAGCTCGAGAAGGACGAGGGCCTACTCAAGCAGATCCAGAACATCCTGTACTCGACCGAGGAGGGCTTCGAGATTCCGCCAGAGGCCGAGGGCGCTGAGGAGGAGACATTCTAGAAGAATGGCCCTCGTATCGTGGAGGTCGAACAAATGGTAGTGACGGTTATGACAGAGGCGAAAGACAAACCCGTCCAGGTCGAGGTCGTCGAGCAGCACGATTCGGAGGAGATATTCTAAGCGAGTCGCATTGGGGGCGCGTGTCGGGATACCACTTTGCAGGGACCAAGATGCCCATTTTTTAGAGAGCAGTGTGATGCGATGCATAATTAGGGACGTGTGATATGCTAAGATGGTAGAGACGTATTACTCTCGCATTTCATACTGATCCAATTCATATGCTCTCCTACCTTGCACTTTTCAATCATGTCGGGGATGCTTTTTCATTCCATCTTCATTCGCTCCTTTGCTGGACGTTCGGGCTCTCTACTTCGACCTTACTTCACATACATAGTCTTGACCAACGTCGAAGTGGAAAGGTATGTGGAATAACAAGTTGCAGTTACTGCAGTTGCGACGAAGTCTGGTGCGTCTCAATGCCGCGAGACTGTTCGGGCAGTGCGGTTGTCGTGGGCAGTCGAATATTTGTCTGGGTTTGATTGCCATGCAGAAGCTCGTAGGTCGCGCCTTCCGTAGTCACACCATTCGGTAAACAGAGCCTGGAAACTTGAAGCGTGCAGAATCTAATACAAAGCTTACATTGAGATGTAAGCAGTGGGTGTTTAACGCAAACTTGTGCCTACTTCAGCGCAGAGCAGAGATGGATGAACGGTGAAAATGTATCGGACGAGGGGTTGGTGTTGAGGGGTGGAGCATGATCGACAACTTTACGCGACATCGCTGCAGCTGCACCACCACCAATCCAGCAAGCACCATGAGCGACCAGACCGCGACGAGACTAACAATCATCTAGCTGCTCATCATCATTCCTTTTCTCTCACAAAGCTTGGGATAAGATGACGACTGATCAACGAGTTCGACGCCACGTGCGATGCACCCCGCATTTGAGCAACCCCTCCCTGACTTCATCGCGCTCGGCCTACCAGATTTCGACGCGTTTGGAACTGTATATGTAGTGTACATTGGTACCCGGACTTGATTCTCGTTGCACGCTCGTCTCTCTCTTCCTTCGCATCATTGTACTGCTCCACACCATCAATTGACCAAAGCTCGAAGCAACTACGCAGAGCACTACACCATGGCGGACTGGTCTGATCTTACGGCGGCGCTAAAAGGCAGCCAGAGCAAGTTCAATGAGCTCCTAACATCTGACCCACAATTGACTGCCTTCACGACTTCTGACGCGATTGACAAGACTGCGACATTCGGGATCAAGTCCAGTGGCTCTGACAATACGCTATTGATCTCCGTGACCAACGGCAGCATCAGATCTAGCACTGGTACGCCCAAAGATGCCCTCTTCACTCTATCAGCGCTCCCGGAGCAATGGGAACAGCATTTCCAAACTGTCCCCAGAATGCCCTACCAAAGTTACTGGGGCATGTTCGGCATGAACATCAAGCAGAAAGGCATCGAGGTGCAAGGCGACCAAACAGCATTTGCACACTGGACCCACGTCTGGAGACGCGTTCTCGAGCTCGCTCACGACGCGCAGTGCGGCCCAATGCCCGAGGACGAGCAAGCCGAGAGCGAGCAGGACTATATTACTGGTAGATACGTCTACCTTGACGCTCCTGTCTGGGGCCGAAGCAAAGTTTTTTTCGAATGGGCGGGCGAGGGCAAGCAGCCGATCGTCTTCTTGCACACCGCTGGTAGCGACAGCAGACAGTACCACGGCGTTATGAACGATGCGCGCATGCGTAAGAAGTGTACGATGTACGCTTTCGATCTGCCGGGTCATGGTCGCAGCTTTCCGTCGAAGAATCTACTGCCCGGGGCGCACACCAATACCGAGGACAGCTATGTTGGTATCATTGCGTCTTTTGTGAAGCAGCTGGGCTTGCGGAGACCCATCATTTGCGGTGCGTACAACGACAGCTAGATGTCGACACGGAGCTCACGAAATCTAGGTGCAAGCATGGCTGGACAGGTGTGTTTGGCCGTGGCTCTTCGACATAGAGAAGTTGGCGCTGCCGGCACAATTCCTCTGCAAGGATCCGAGTACCTTAACATGGAGCGGCAGTGGTACGATCGATCGCCATATGTCAATCAGTCGCTGTTCAATCCGGAGTGGATCTACGGAGTAAGTCAATCCCCAGCGCTCTTCCAACAACAATACCTGACTCCAAAAGATGATGTCTCCCACTGCCCCGCTCGTAAACAAGCAACTCATCTGGCACATGTACAGCGCCCAAGCCTACGGTATCTTCCATGGCGATCTCGATTTCTACTTCGGCGGTTGGGACGGTCGTTCGCGCGTCGCCTCAATCGACACCTTGAACTGCCCTGTATACATGCTCACAGGAGAGTACGACTGGTCCAATACGCCCGAGATGGCGCAGAAGACCGCAGACAAGATTCCGGGCGCGAAGCACAAGGCGATGCCAGATTTGGGCCACTTTCCAGCTACCGAAAACCCGCAGAAGTTTGTGCCGCATCTCATCGAGGCGATTGATCACATCCAGAAGGTGAGGAGTGACAGCTTGAGCACGATGCGCTTGGGTGATGGAACGGACTGAGCGATGATTACCTCGGAGTGTCGATGCAATGGCCTGTCTGTACATGCGGTCGAGATGTACGCTTGATCCCGTAGCTAGCCTGTGTCAGCCTAGCGTGGCAATCGTCTGACATGTCGCGATTGTCGAACATCAATCCGCTCTTTCATCTTTCGCAGCATCCACGTTTTATTACACATTACAGACACCGACTGACGTGACTTTACACAATCTTAGTGATTCGTTCCATCAAAATATATGTAAACACTGACATAATGAATCCAGGACGAGATCGTGGACAGGGGTGGAATGTCGACTCCGCCAAGCCCATCATAAAACATGCACTGTTTCCAACACCGAAACAAAGTCGTTGCAGCAGTATTTCGCGAGTCTCAAGATGCCGATCAAGCCTTTTTGCCTGGCACGTAACAATAAGAAGACAAGGCTGCCTGAGCTTCTTTCTGGTCGTTCAATCCTCCCCACACTCACTCCATACTCGCGTTGTCGCGAACACCCTCCTTACATTTTTGACATCTCTGTTCTCCGTCCAAATCTATTTTTTGTGAAAGAAAACTTCCTTGCTGCGACATCATCATGTTCATCGATACAGAGAACGCGAACAGCAGGTCATCGCGACCACAGGTCATCATCTCACCGCGCACATCACCTTACAACGAATCGTCGACACCATATCTAGAGCCAGTAGCCTCCGAAGAACGGCCACCTCCGACCTATCTCGAAGCCACGACACCGGGTCTATACAGTAGCAGGATAAGCGACGACCAGGGTGCAAGGCTGCTGGGCGATGATGGCCAGCAAGCAAGAAACGTAGCCTTAAAGGAGGACCAGTATCGAAATCGAAGTTTGAGGGCGCAATGCACAATAGGAAGGTGGATACGATGGATCGCGGCCATCATAGCAATAGCGATGCTGGCTGCGACTTTGGCATTAATAGCAGCCTCGGTGTCGGTCAGAAGCCACAGAATGGTAAGGATAGGGACGATGATTGCTGAGATGGCATCACTGACGGGATGTAGGCCAGACCATCGGGTGTGAGCATTCCGTTTCAGTCAGCATCAGCCGACAAGATACTTCCACCGACTTTCCCATCAAGCGCAGAAGCATCGTCGCTAACAGAAGGCTATATCGGCGACGACAACGAGCGACCAGATCTCATTGCAATTCCATGGCCGACGCCAACTCCATCAGGTGCACAGCCTCCTGCGCCAACACAATCGAGAAAAGTGTTCCCAATCAGATGGCCGGAAAGTTGCGGGAAGGAATACAATGTCAAGGTTGAAGAGTACGACTTTGGAACTTCAAAGGATTTGAAGATTCAGGAAGCAATTCACAAGCTAGATGGTGGATACAAGAGAGTGACTGGCTGGGTACACGTCATAAAAGCACCAGCGTCTCAAGCGCCCAACACTATCCAAGCGCGCCTCTCATACGCCGCCACTTCATCCGTCGACATCGAAAGCATCGAGCGCTCCGCCACAGATTCCGGTCTCGTGCTCGGCGATCCAACTTACCCCGACGGTTTCGACGGAATGCGCCGAAAAACCGCTTGTCTCGGCGTCTCCCTAATCATATACATGGCCGCGGGCGTCGAGCTCTCCACCTTCAACGTCGCTTCCAACAACCTTGGCGTGCAAATCCACCAAGGTGTAGATTTTACCGTCACAAACTCAACTCATATCTCGCTTACGCGAGGCACGCTCGACGCCGCGTCTTTTGAGTCGCGGGAAACGTACCTCAAGACGATCTCCGGCTCAATCAGCGGCATGTATTCGTTGCTCGACCTCGTTTCCGTGACATCGAAAAGCGGCTCTATAAACATCGACATCGAGCCCAAGCCTAGGTCTCCAGGTGTGTCGGAGTCTGCTATCTTCATGGTCGACGCGGTGTCGAGCAGCGTGCGGACGGACTTCAGGCGCAAACACATTCCGGATCGTGACTACCAGGTGTACATCAACACGACTGTCGGCTCTGTAGATGGTCGTTTCATCCACGGCTCGCGGACGGAGATCAACTCCGTAGCTGGAGCTGTCACTGCAGACTTACTGCCCTTCAAGTCCGGCGACTATGCCTCGATGATCAGCACGCATACCAACGCAGGAATGACGAAAATCACTCTTCAAACGCCATACAAGGCGAAAAACGTGCCACTAACAGGCCTTTTGAGCGTACACAGCACAGTGTCTGGAGAGCTAGATGTTTCGTATCCGCCTGAGTGGGTCGGACACGTCAATGGTACGTCGATGAGCGGAGCGCTACATCTGCAGGGCCAGGCGCTGGAGTTATTAGGCGAGAATAAGGAGGTGGGGCAGAACCATGTCGAGGCGAAGAAGGGGAGTGGCGGTGGGAAGATGGAGTTTGACACTGTTAGTGGGAAGTGCGAGATCAAGATTGGCAAGATCTAAGGTGCTGGGACTGAGATGTTTGGGTATGGATGGCGTTTGCTAACCGAGAGTCATTGGCGTTGAGATACCACACTTCGGCGTACTTAGCAAAAGTAAACAATACACATCAAATCATTCACTACCCAGACTCCGGCTGCAGGCTCGACTCAAAGTTGAGTGCCCGATCGGTCCAGTGCAGCCCAACTCGTACGCAACGCAATCTATCTGCCGCGGTAGTTGCCACATCTGTTCGCAACGGCTGGAGTGCTTTGCGGTAGCGCAAAATAGACTTTGGTGACGATCATAATGTCCGCGCGTTCCGTCCCGCCAGCGGTGGCCTGTCATAGCCAATGTGCTGGAACAAGGGCACCTGTACCTCATGGCAAGCGCGCAGATGCCACCACTTTACCCCTCCAGCTCAAGCTCGAAGGAATCAGACTTAATCGAAGTTCAAGCTGCTCCGTAGTGATGAGTTCGCCAAAGACTAACTTAGTCCAGGCATGGTCCATTTGGGAAATTCATGTGACACGGCATTGGCGACTGAGAGTATTAAAAGCTTCGGACAAGCTGTCAGACGTCTTGTTCGACTACGATCTTGCCGAGGAAGGTATTCGAGTAGTTTGTGATACGGGATCATGAGACCAAATCAATGGCTCGTGGTTCTAGCCGTGGTGCAAAGGACTAGCTGGGTTTTTTTGTTCGATGGATTCGGGCATATCAAAGTCTCACCTTGCGCGATCAGGGTTCTATGGCTGTAATCCATGCCGGGACTTATGGAATGCGTTACACCGTGGGGGTTATTGTCGGCTCAAGTTGAGATCCATGGAGGTTGACCGGTCGTCATACCTTCGTGTCCAGCACTCAGATGACGGACAACCCCACGATTCAGAATCCGCAATCGATCTGCACTAGGAGTACAGTAAGCTGTGATCGGCGTACCTGTCGATCATCTAGCGCATCCGACTCACGGCCATCGAAGCCCATCGACAGACATGAAGGAATGGACGACAAAAGTACAGGCAGCTACGATGAGCATTCTCATGACCAACGCCCGGCAGAATGATCCTTGGTGATAGCTCAAAGCGGAAGTCGATTAAAATGATGAAGGACGTTTCTGGAATTGGGTTATACCAGATTGAGGACCTCCCGCAGCTGGGGCCTAGACTTGAATTCCACAAGACGTTAAGTGCAACCAGGAAACGTGGAGGTGGCTTCGTAGCATGGCCTTGTGTGAGCACGGTGCGCGTTCTCCAGTCCTCGTTGAATGTTACGTGCAGCGGAGATGAAGCAAGGGGCACAAAACCCTCGGATTTGCGCGTGCACGACGACAAGAACGGCTGCTCCAATACTTCTGCCTGCACTCCAAAATAACCGTGAATGAGTATACCACCTTGCAGGTGCGGATGGCGCAATCTCGCTTTCAGCACACCGTTTGCAGCCTTTCATGCTGGAACCACGATGACCCGAAGCAACGAGCGATGAGCTGTTGATCATCTCTCAGTGTATAGCTCAGGCCAAGCATCGGGCCGCCAGAGTGATGAACGACGTGTGCGGATTACAAGCACACGTGACACTTACGTGAACTGGATCATCAATGCGGCCGCCACAGGCCCTTGCAAAGAGCCTTTTGGTGCACGAACAGGCGAACAGGCAGTCTACGTCGCATACTTTGCTCGATATTTCGATGGGCGATGACGAAGTACGGTAGGCTTGATGAATAGTCACCACTACCTACAAGGTCTGTTTGCGGTTCGATGGTGGCGTGCCTTTGGTCTGTGTGCGCGAGCAGCGGCTGTCATCCGTGAACACGACTCGAAGTAGACAGGCGAAACTTTTCAACTGCCTCTATAACCGGTGACGCCACAAACAACGGAACTGATCGACCCATAAACAGGCCCGTTGTTCTCAGGTCTGCCCGGGGCCTGGGTGGTCCGCGTTTGGTATTGCTTCGAGGTGTGGCTAACGTCCACTGAGGAGGATGCTCGGCCCCTCGGCCGGCGCTGAAATTCGAGCGTGGTTGTGGTCGAATCAGATTCGCGACATTCAAAAATCCTCACGATGGTGCGGTTCGGCTGTGGAAAAGACGGAGCACTGGCGCTCCCCTGAGGCTGCTGCAGGTCGGAGGTGTGTTTCAGACATGTCGCGTCGCGGTAGAAGAGTGTGGGGCTCGTGCCAAGCCCACCGAGCGGCTGCTTCCTCACCTCACATCTACCAAAACGATACAACGGGCGCTGGGCCATCGGCGTCACACTCCAATCAGATTCCTTCATTCATCTCGATTACCTCAAGATTGGATGAGATATCTGGACCGCACTGACCGCCACGATGCTATTACGTGGTAATGGTCTTTTGATACATCGCGACGTCGCGTGTCGACCAGCAACTTCGTACACTACTCCATCCATCCCCAAACGGGTCCCATCATCTCGATTGGGCACTGAAACTTGGACCCAGGTTGCAGAAAGCGCGTGTGTCCCTGTCACTCTGCCTGTATCGACCAGCAGGTCCCTGTGCATAGGAGCTTTAGTCGTGGAAGACAGCACTCGATCCATGGCAACTACGTATGCAGCCTCAACCGCAAGGGATGCATGCTCGCCATCGTGAAGCTGCTTGCCTGGTTTTTACGAGAGGATGAGGTAGGTTGTCAGTGGTGCGACTGGCCGGTAGTATCTAATCGCCATCCTGCACCCCAGCAGCCTTGCGCATGGTCCACCCACCCCACTACACGATCCACGCCAGACACGGCTTTGGGTGAACGCTTCTAGTCTCGTTGTTCCAGATCACCTGCAGCCAAGGCGCGTCCCGACACTGCTCTCAAACCTGCGCCCGAATGATCCTCTTGCGTCAACAGCGCAAAGGTCATTTCACCTCGTCGTCGCTCTCGGAAACTTCCAAAGCCGTGTTTTCGCCATATAGTCTAACGGTTCCAGCATCTGCCTCTCATTCTATTTGGCCCCGTCATTCTTTTGGAACCAGCCCAACTATCATTACATTCTTTCTTTTCTTTGGAGCGGGCTCCATCCGCGCTGGCTGCAATTGGGAACATTTGTTCTCCGTACACTCTTTTTTTCGATCCATCGCTCCTTTTGTCACCACGCTTGATCAGCCGTAGTCGTACAACGCTTACCGCTTAGATACATTCTTTAGTCTGCAGCCTTTCCTGTAAGTTTCTCGGGACCTTGCTCCCCTACTTGCTCTGGGTAGACAGTCCATGCAAAGTGTTGCCGAACGTGGGATGTGCGCCGGCGTTGCGCGCAAGAAGATGAAGCCGCTGACAGCTGTACCAGACATATCGCCAGTAACGCCAAGGCCATTGTACATAGACGAGGAGGCGAGCATGGAATTCAATGCAGTCCAGCAGTAAGCCACTTTGGTCAATCGCGGGGAGTGTGCTGATTCTGACTCTTTTGTATAGATATCGCCCCTCATCGAATGGAGGCTACCACATGCATCATTCTTCACCAACTCCGGGACCACAAATGATGTACTCATACGGCGCTTCGCCTCATCAGGGACACCAACAACCACACGTTATGCAGCAGATGTCAAGACCTTCGCCACCTCAATCCACGTGGGCTGTGCCACAAGTCCACCATCCATACTATCAGATGCCAAGAGGACCTCCAATGGGCAACAGAGACGAGAATGGACACTTGCTGCCAAGATTAGAGACCACATCTTCGCAATCGCCAGCACAATACAGCAACGCCATGAACAGCTCAACACCGCTTACATCGACCGATTATTTCCCCGGTGTCATTGACACGAGTAGGTATCCCTTGGGTGTGATCTGTTCCACAGAACTAACGTCGACAGGTCCGTGGGGTCAAAAGGTGTGTGAAGAGCTAGAGTCATTCCCGTCACTGGATCCGGATGTTGGTGATTACAACCATGGACTGATGGGTCAGGACGAGAACACCCCCATCATCGACTTGCGACAGTACTCAGGCATAAATCAATCAGAGAACGAAGGCCTACACAACTACAACTCACATCCTACTCGACGCTTGTCTGAATCATCCTTTTCCATGTCGAGTACTGGCGGTGTGTTACCAGAGGCGTCAACCTACGAAGATCTTGGTTCCACCGAAGCCGTTTCATATCAGTCTGAGTATGAAGCCTGGAACAACTCGGAACAGAACAACAGCCAGCTCCTCTCTCCACTTGCTTCACCTCGTCGCCCTCATCACGATCATGTTATTCGAGGTGGTAGCAGGACCCGCGCATCACCAGCATCACACAACAACGTTCGCGCCTCACCATACACCCTCGACAGCGACCGTTTTAAGAGATGGTCGACCGGCCATGCGCCTACTTCGACGCCGATAAGCTCACGTGCATTAGCACAAGTTCCGGACCGCTTCGCGCCATATGGGCCTCGCTACAATCCCCACCATTCGATGCCTACATACCCGCCGTCTGCATATGCCAACTATGGCCAGCCTGCGCAAAATGTATTGTATTCTCATCCGCATCCATTACTTCCGGGAAATTCCACCCTTTACTCGACCCAGGAGCAACCATATCAACTCGAGGTACCACGGCCACTACCGTCACAAGGCCTTTTCCGATTATTGCAGAGTAACGCAGATCGGCATGGGGGCTGTGCGTCGCACTTTGCAGATCTGTCGGATCCACCAGACCTGTATTCCTCGCTGCTTGAGGAGCCCTCCAATCCACCGGAGTCAGACATGAACCCATCAGACCCGGACATGGTACCGCACGAGCAAGATCTTCGCTTCACCGGTGACCTCTACACCCCACGATGGGTGCGTGGCCATGGCAACAAACGCGAAGGATGGTGCGGCCTATGCAAGCCAGGTCGTTGGCTTGTACTCAAGAACAGCGCTTTCTGGTACGACAAGTCTTTCACGCATGGAGTCAGCGCAGCCACAGGTGCAGCATTCCAAGGGCCACAAGACACTCGCCGCACCGAAGGAAATCTCGACGTATGGGAAGGCCTCTGTGGAAGTTGTAACGAATGGATCGCATTGGTGAGCAGCAAGAAGAAAGGAACTACATGGTTTCGACATGCGTACAAGGTAAGTCGCACTTGTACATTCCACAGCAGATCATGCTCGTTCTCCAGATGCAGCTTTCTGATTGGCCATGGCGAAATGTTGCCGAACGTAACACAAGCTCGAGCATGCTAACATCGCTCTCAGTGTCACACCCACCCAAAAGTCAAAGACGGTCCCAAAAGGCGTCGTGAAACTCAAGCTGGCCGAGTTCGCGCGGCATCTTCCGCATCAGCCACCTCTTCATCGTACCCGATCAAGGCGGAACTTTCACAGGATGTATCGTCTCACCGTCATTCCACGCCCACACCGATACCGGGTAGCTCGTCGCTCCAAGGAGGCTTCGGCTTGCCGAGTACTTCGGCTCCCTTGCCGACGTCCACCCCCACGACCACACCTCAGCTCGTCGGTGGTACCTTTGGAAGCCACCATTCCTATCCTACACCGACTTCAGCGACGCCAGACATGCATTCGCTGCGCACACCAACGCAGGCCACATTTCCTGACTATCGCGAACGGCCTCTTTCCAGACAAGAACCTGTCATTGGGCTGTTTACGACTCCGCTGCAAGCTTTGCAGCAGCACTACGCGAGTAGACCGTCGACGTATACGCCTAGCCTTGCGCATCAAGTTAGCGAACCGGAACTGGTGGGCATACGGACGACGACGACATCGCTCAATTCCATTGCGAGCATGATATGACCACGATAGCACGAGCATTGTGCGAGACATGTTCAGCATGGCGCCATTGCGCTTCATGCCGGGCGTACATCAATTTCACCGATCAGCGACGCTCGCTCTCCGTCCGTACGACTCGACTCGCCCTCAATTTCAGCAATACCACCCTCCTTGCAGTAAACTTCTATCGGCATTCCAGGATACCCTGTGGCCTTGTGTGCGTTGCATTGCGGCGTTGCTGTGCATCTCAGCGAGAATTCTCCTGTTGGCGAGTCTTTTGAGCACTCTTTTATTCACTGTTCATTGCTCAACGCTCGAAACGAGTGGCCCACAAATGCTCTTGTCTCTCCTTGCTTCCGGCGACATGTTTGCTATTGTTACGACAGCTTCACTTCTCTGAGCGTCGCAACCCACTCACGAAGTCACGACTTCCAGCATTACCATTACCATTACCATTACTCTTACATCACATTACCACACCATTCTTCACATTTTTATCCAGCGCTCGATTCCCCAGCCCAACCTAGGTAGCTTTGCCATTATCGTACATAGACCATTTGTTTTTTTTATTTATTCATTCCAGCGAACTTCAAATGAACAATGACAAATTCTCTCAATCAAACCAATCAACAATAACCAGATTTATAAATCTCCCCATCACGTGACTCCATCTAACCTGGACACTACAGTAAGCACTTCCGCTCTTCCGCTCTTCCGAGCCTTGTTCGAGAATCCGGTAAGCCCGAGCCAGCGGTGACCTTCTGACGCCTCACGACTTCTGACACCAGACGAGGTGACCCTTGAAACGTGACTTGCCGCGGCGTCCACGAACACGAACACGAAAGCCCGGACCATGTGGATGGCGTTACACATTCAGCTTGTAGACAGTAGGGCTGAGTGGGTCTGCGGGCTGTAAACATGTGACACGGTGTCGGAGGGATCTTCGTGGCGGAGTGGTGTTTTGGTGATGTGGCGGTGAAGTTTGAGGGTCTGGTCTCAAGCACGTGAGGCGGTGTGTTGCGCAATTATTCCGACCGTGCCATTCTCCACGATTCCCTCTTGTTTTCATCTTCTAGTACTGTTGTCGTGGCAGCCAAGTCATGATAATAATTAAGCGCGCAAGAGCCGCCGGAAGACGGATGCGGTCCGAGCACGGATTGGCCTCAGGGTTCATGCCTTGGGCGCCAGAACAGGCTTCCTCTAACACCATGTTATTTCCGCTCTCGGTCCGCTGTCCGACGGAAGGTGATCGTTCCAAGCGAGTTCGCGAACCATGATTGCATTGCTGGGGATTTGAAATTGCGGAGAAGATGGAGACGCCAGGTACTTGAGCGCGATCTGCAGTGCCGGTAACCTGGAGATGAAGGATACTCGAAGGTAGATGATGATGCCATATGATGCGGGTTTTGAGATGAGAGGGGGTGTTCGCAAAGGTCGTTCGGAGCTTGGTGAAGCCGTTTGATGAGGACATCATAGGACTGTGCGTCTGATGTCTGGATGCGGAGAATTCACACCGCTACCCTGATCTGGCCTTCGCTCCGCGCTCTACTTGTAGTCCAAACCTGTATGTTATGAGGAACATCCGCATCCAGGCTTTCCATAGTGCTGCAAATCATGATAAGCCTTCGTGACGATCTCAGCCACAGACTCCACCTTCAACGCCAACAATTCACTCGCACTATTCATCTTGAATGGCGCCACAGCATCCAGTCGTTCGTCGTAAAGAACACTCCGCTCCAACAACGCCATGCCAGCGTCCGGAAATCCGCGTTCAATTCTACTCTCCCCTTCTCTTACACTGTCTTCAACATCATGATTTCCTACGGTCCATTCTTGGCCGGTGGCTTGCTCAGCACACCTGAGGACCTCGTTGGCCGACGTCACGACGCCCGCGGCGTAGATGTAGTCGCTCTTGATTATGTCCCAGTGCTGAATGACGCTGACGACTACATGTCCGATGCGTTCGAGGCTGGACGCTGCGAATGGTTCGGTGCCAATGCCGTGTATAGTCGCGCTGTGCCATTGCATGTCGAAGCCCATTGTTCCGCTGATGAGGTTTGAGTCGAGGGTGTAGCCGGTCGCGATGCCGATGTAGTCAAACTCATGGTTGGCTTTGGATTCCAAGTGCTTCAAAACCTTTGCTCGGCCGGCGTACTTTGGTATTCGGTTCTGTATTCCCTTGTTCAGGGTATCGTGACCGAATTCATGGGGGATGAAGCGCTTCACGCCAGCAGCGAGCACGGCATCGATGATGCGTGTTTGTAGCTCGTTGTCGCCACCGGACATGGTGCTGATGACTAGATCCTGCTCAGCGAAGGCTGCCTCTAGTGACTTTGGGGTGAAGTCAGACTTCTTGTGCTCTACGGCACTTGGTGAGACGTGCGTGGGCAAGCTGAGTGTTTGGGACGGAAACGTCAAGACCGAGACCTGGTATTTGAGATCATCTCGAACCAAAGCGCCGACTATGGTGAGGCAAAGCTCCCAATTCTAAGATATGTTAGCTAACGTGAGGATTATATGGTGGTGGTAGTACACCGATGACTGTGATCCGTTCCGTCATGGTGAGTGCTAATGTACGCTGTGCATGAGTTTGGGTGTTTCCAACAAATGTAGGAAGCTGTCAATGAAGTCTAGAGCAAAGACTGTAGAGCTGGACAAGAAGCAAAGGTATGCACGTAGGAGTGATGCTTTATATCGGCCCAATGGCAGCTAGTGCTAGCTGCGTCGGTAGGCATGACGATCTACAATCAGCACTTGGTCTTGAAGGCAATGCAAGAGAGGTGCTCGACGAGGAAGTGTGAAGTCGCTTGGACGATGTGTGGGGTGAATGATATCAGATTGGTAGGGCTATATGTGAGTGAGGCTCTGTGACACTGCCCATTTGGCGAAAAAGCGTGGGGTTTCGAAGTGGGAGCGACCGAAGTGTGACTTTAAGCAATGCGATGCGTGCTCGAATCAGACGAGTTTGTGCTTCACAATGCCTTTACAGCGATGAGCGCATCGTGTTGATGGTGTTGGAAGGTTGGAGGTGAGATGGTTGAAAGTCCGTCGCCAAGCCACTAGACCACATTCGGCCGGCAGCTTTCGAGATTCGTTTTGCCGGCATCACCAACGACACTCACGTCGCTCCCACCCGCAACACCATCACGAACCATCGCCGCGGGCCCTGAATACCCCGTCCGGTACGCCACACACCCCGTCGCAAGCTTCACCCGGCCAATTGAACCCCCGCGACAGCGCGCTGACCCGCACCCCCCAGATAGCCCACCATGAACGCCCGCATCCTCCGCCCCTTCGCCAGGGCCGCCTTCCGCGCGCCCACGGCCGTCCGCCCATCCGTCATGGCGCGCCCGGCACTCATCGCGAGCCAGAACAAGAAGGCTGAGGTTGGCCCCCAACAGATGGTAGGAACAGTGTTGGTAGAGGGATAGGATAGAGTTGGAAGCTAACATGCGGCAGACGATCCTCAAGTCGGCCATGCCTCAGCTTGTGCCCTTCTTCTTCGTCAACGAGACTACCGTGGCATTCATCCTGCTGCCCTCGCTCATCTACATCTTCTCCAAGTACATCCTGCCCCAGCGCATGCGCCTCTTCGCTGCCCGCCTGTTCATCAGCAAGCTATAAACGGATCGGAGGACGAGGTCGGACAATGTGTACAAATAGCGGGAACGTGCTCGTAGACAATTGATTGACATTGCACACGGGCTGGAATTCTTCATTCGTGTCTATAATTGGTCAGGCGGAGATCTCTAACAATATGTGCAGATGTTTCCAGAGAAGACCTTCGCATATATGAGCGTTCTCTTGCTCTCCTATATCCATGAGTATTGACTGCTTGCAGGTCGCACCAAAGAAATACATCAGCAAATTAGCTACACACCAATCACCTCTGCCAACACAGGACCAAGCAGATCTATCTAGGATCCATCAAAACTGTATGCTACGCCTCTTTGTTATACCCAGCTGGTTAGGATAGTAACACTCCAGTTCCTGCCAGAGCTCTCGTTGGACACTATTGCCAACGGATGCGCGAAGCCGTTGTAACAAGACTGTGTTGGACCCACCGTCCTTCGAGGTCACGGTGGAAATGAACGATAGTTGTGTGACGAGGATGCAGGTGTGAGGGCTGTAGGGGAGGGTTCGGTGGGCAGCGGACTGCAAGTGTGTATGAGCCAGCTTACGAGTCTGAGGCAGGGGAATCGTTCTGCGTCGCTGTGGGTAGATGGTGTGGTTTGGATTGTGAAGGCCACCAAGGGAAACCCGCGTGTGGAGGGCATGAATAGGGTAAAGTGGTGCGTGGGACAGTCCTTCCTATATTTCCATCATCCCACACTACCATACATCAACCTACTCATCCTCTCCTCTAACGGCATATTCTTTCTCCTCCTCCAACTTCGCCGCTTGTAGCTTCGCTGCCTGAATCTCCGCCGCCAGTATCTCAGCCGCCTGTTTCTCCACAGTCTTGTCCTTGCCGAAGACTATGACAGCCGCGTAGTACGCATCGGCAATGGCTTCGCACAGTATCTGAAAGGTCTGGCTTCTGCATCCGGTATGCCTAGCCTTTTGTTAGTTCCAGTTCGCGAGGTTCTTTTAAGATAGTCAGGCTCACATGTCTTTCCTGAACTGGGTGTCGAGGCGCTCCTTGTTGGCGTCGGTGAAGCGGTGTTGCTTCTTGAAGTTGCGGTAGCTGAAGTCGTGGCGTATGCATGGGTCTTGAACTTGACGGCCATCAGCACAAGAGTCGTTAAGTTAGAAACATGGTTTCCGTGGACTTACAGTTAAAGCTAAACGGGTTATCAGGAGCGTGCGAGCAGCCGTTGGAAGTCCAGTCCAGTCCAGCTGGTCCGACGTGTCGATTACGATTGGTAATGAAACGGCGTAGAGAGATGTTAAACACATACTCATCCGTAATGGCCGCGAGCGAGGGCTGTTTGAATCCGATGGCTGATGGGATCGCAAAGGCAAGGCCAGCACTGAACATGCTCGCCAGGCCGACGATGCTAGCAAGACCGAAAACGACAATGAAGATGAACATGAAGATGAACCTCTTCTTGGCCATCTTCCAACGCGCTGTACCGTTGGCGAGCAAGTTCTGTTTTGTAGGAGCAACGACTCTGAAGATTGCTTGACCGATTTCGCGCTTCCTTTGCTTTCATGCGCGTACCACTGGTACAATATGCGCACTCTGCACAATGATCGCAGCGACCATACTTTGCTGGCCCTAAACCCATTCAAGCCGGAGACCGTAAGTAGTAGTGCCCTAGAAGTTCCACTTCAGGTACAGTCCAACTCCTACAGCACCAGCTATTTTGGGTAGTACTGGGCTCACGCCTGTCGCTTTCTCTCGCTGATGCCTACCCATGCAACCGCATACGTCTCCGCCTGGGCTGAGTATATCTATGGTGATGAAGGAGATGAGGATCATGTCTGCAGCTGTTCACGCCGGCTCCGAGGGGCCGCTGCGTCAAAGAATACTGCCTCTACCAGCAACACGCGCCAATGTAAAACCCTTGCAGGTCAGGTTCCTGGATATCCAGAGCACTTGGGGCAACGATGTTACGATACTTTGCCCTCGAGGAAAAGCTACAAAGCTTCGAAGCAACCGTTCGCGAGCCTGGGGACGGATTCGAGCGGAACCAATACTTTCTGTACCAAGATGGAGGAGCCCCACGACTACGGTTGCCCGTTAGCTGAGTATACCAGCCACCTCACCAGCGCGCAAGCTTTCATCTCCGTGAGGCACAAGTGCAGTAGTAGTGAAAATAGTCGAAGTGGGATTGATGTGGTTGGACCGTTGAGGCACAACAACCGGTAGAGCCCCGTACCACGCCTTCCCGCATCAAGCCTCCATTCAGCCCTGTCGCGTCATCACCCATCCCAGGGTCCACCATGCGGAGAATAAGCACAGAACGCCTCTCACAACTGTCGTGCAGCTAGTCTAGCACCATGCTTACCCAAAAACGCACGTTGCATCCCCATTCACTTGACCGCACACGTGGGCGATCACACGATGCAACTCACCCGGTGATGTGATCGCGCGCCCCGCCGCATCCTTGGCAACCGCGAGCATGGCCGGTCAAGAGTCGTTCGAGCTCTCGACCACTCTGTCGCGAGCTTCACAATCGACGATGCCGCCAGATGAGGTCGAGGGTGCGGATCTCGTGGGCCCTGGGCTGCATAGACGGACGCTGCTGAAGCTTGATTGCTTGTTGCTGCCTTTTCTTGCGGTGCTGTTTCTGTTCAACGCGCTGGACAAGGCAAATGTAAGCCATGGTTACTCTATAGATGGCATATGTCTGTACTGATCTTCATGCTTCACAGATTGGAAACGCCGAATCAGCACACTTCACCACCGACATTGGCCTCGAGAGAAGCGACCTCAACACCGCGGTCGCTCTCTTCTTTGCGTTCTTCGTGGGACTGCAGCCGCTGGGAGCCGCCTTGGGCAGGAAATATGGCATGGTGGCATGGGTACCGACATGCATGATACTGTGGGGTATTGCGACAGCGCTGCATGTGTGGGTGAGGCATAAGTGGCAGCTCTACACTCTGCGTATCTTGATCGGTTGCTTTGAGGGTAGGACGGATCGACGTGCTAGTGGACGGTATGCTAATTTACTTATAGCTGGCTTCTACCCAGTCACTGTCACGTATCTCTCCCTCTTCTACACGCGATTCGAGTTCGGACGACGACTTTCGCTCTTCTACGGTCAAGCTGCTGTTGGAGGCGCACTCGGCGGAATCATAAGCTATCTGGTCTTCTCTCACTTTCGTGACGAGAACGATGTGCCAGGACCGAGCAGTGCGTGGAGGCCGTGGCAAGTTCTCTTCCTGTTGGAGGGATCTTTGACAATCGTCTTTGCGTTTGCAGGCTACTTCTGGCTGCCTCACAGCGTGGAAACAGCGTGGTTCCTCACGCCTGAAGAGCGACAGTATGCGTCGTTCAGAGTCCTGCGGGACAGAGACATGCAGAACACGTCTGATGCGCTACATACTGACGAACCGGACGAGGACCATGAGTACGACGAGGAATCTCGTGGCTTGCTCGACCGCTCGAAGATTGCAGCCCCATCGCAGTCACGAGCGACACTGGACGACCGTGGCGTGACTCCACACGACATCTTCTCCTCCATCTTCAACACGAAAATCTGGCACATCCTGATATGCAACATCCTCTCCGCAGTGCCTGTCTACGCGTTCTCGGTATTCCTTCCCCTAGTCCTAGCACCTCTCACGAAACGAAAGAGCCCAGCCTTGATCAATCTCCTGACTGCACCACCGCATCTTTGCGGCGCAGTCATCCTCTTCATCGTCGCACGCTACAGCGACAAACAGCGCATTCGCCTAAAGCCTATCCTTTTTGGTCTAGCTACTATGGCCACTGGTTTGGTCATGGTCGTCGTACTCCCAACAGCGTGGGCCATACCGCGCTACCTTGCGCTCAATGTCCTTCTCTCAGGCACATACATAGCCTCGCCATTGACCGTAGCATGGATCTCCGGTAACACATCCTCGCCCGGAAAACGCGCAATACTTCTCGGCATTAACGGCTGGGGCAATCTCGCTGGAATCCTGGCAGCTGTCATGTTCCGTCCAAAGTACGCCGAGAGTGGTTACGCCTTGCCTTTCGCGCTAACGCTCTGCTGTATCGCTCTTTCTGCCATCGGCTTCGTCCTTTTCTTAAGGCGCCTGCAAACAGAGAACGCGCGAAGGAAGGAAGTACTTGAAAGTTGGAGCGAAGAGACAATACAACTGGAACTCGAGACTGGCACGGCGCGCATACCCCCGCAGTGGGAATGGATGAAAGGCATCATAGGCATATTATCTGGCGGGACGAAGCTGGCATGGTTGGGCCAGTGGCTTGAGGACGCGACGCAGGGTGGAAGGGAAGGCGATGAGAAGATTACGTTTGTGTATGGGCTGTGAGAGAGCATTGGCGCTTGGCGGGCTTTGATTCTGTGCGACATTCCTGCTTGTATGATACCCTTTAGAGCGAAGTGTTTTGAGCAACCATAGTATTCCTACATCGGATGCACATGCAGGTCGAAAGTGTACAGGCGTTGCTGTTGACGGACATTCGAACATGACAAAGCTTGTGTGACTCAAGCTCAAATGAGCTTGAACGTCTCCAGCGGCACGCCCCGAGCCTTCAACGCATCCGGAAGCATGCGTGGATCCGAATACAAAATCTGCCCAGTGACTGTATTCCTGAACGCGTCCACCTTCTTTCCAGCCCACAAGCGATCCGGCGCGACAGTACGCGTCCACTCCCCAGGAAGACCACCCAGTCTAGGATCTTCAGCAGGATCAACGAAGCATTGCTGATAATCACCGTAGCGGCCATCATGACGCGCGACAGCCTTCCAGCTACAAGGAAGAGGCCCCAGCAGTGCTTCTGCTGCCATGATTCCATGTACGTACGCGCACCCGACGTAGAGGTGCTGATCGTCGCGCTGCTTTCGGAGTATGGTGGGCATGGAGGAACCTAAGAGCACGGCGAGTGTGTCGCCGGGCATGACTGTGCTGTATGTTTTGCCGAAGTAGCCTTTCGCGGTCTTGAAGATGACGCTGCCGGTTACACTGATTGACTCGTGCAGTTGCGGATCCAGGTTTGCATATTGGTCTTGCAATGGTCGTAGGAAAGCGACTTGGGCATCCGCAAGGGTGGGGTAATCTGTGTGCATGCGCCAGTAGTCGTTTACCTCGCCTCCAGTCAGTACCCAGGCGCAAGCTGCTGGCAAGCTGTTTCCATTAGGGTATGTGTGGTCGTCCGAGGGACTCTCCGTCCACACTTCTTGGATTGCACTCAATGCTACGTCAGCGTCATCCGGCAAGGTATCTGAGACTGCAACAACGGTGTCAAACGTGACTCCACTCGTAGCTAGCATGCCCGGAGCAACGTGTGAGCAGTCTGTTGTCGACTGACCACTACAGCGAAGTCCTATCCAGCCAAGAGAACTTCGTGGGTCAGACCAGTCCGGGATCCAGGAGAGATGGGAAAAGTTCAAGACGTCCAGACTACCCGTGCAGGTTATGAAAGCGAGGACTGCATCTTGAAACACTTTTCGGTTCGACGCCAAGTATTGAGGTTGTATCTTTCCCGAAAGCACGGGGGGCAATAGCCCGAGGATAGCAAACACGATGTCGCGTTGACTGGTGTAGCATGAGTACATAGCATCACGAAGGACAGTGAGTGGATCCTGCCCTACCGACAGCAGGGCCAAGCAGGAACTGCGGAAACCAATGCCGTACAAGGTAAAAGGCGAATCGGACGGAAATGTAGTTGCATCCAAATGCAGGATTGCGGATCTCAGATGCCGCCAAAGTATTGTATGTTGACCACACTGCATGATTGCGGATGCATTTGCGAGGGCGATTTCCTGCCTGATCTTTGCGAACGCCATCAGTATCTTGCAAAGTAGCAGTACTTTGTCTGTATGAGACTTACCCAGAGTCGGTAGAACCATGGATGCCATAGCAAGCGAAATACAGCATCCCATATCCTCGGGTCACTCTCGATTTGCGCAGCATCGGAGAGGAGG
>Ga0265780_10002388_pt1 | contig 25515 bp, 28 predicted proteins | sample P1T30metagenome_FD_192432 | JGI IMG/M metagenome (GOLD analysis project Ga0265780, IMG submission 192432) | Plant litter microbial communities from East Loma Ridge, Irvine, California - P1 T30 | ecosystem: Environmental > Terrestrial > Plant litter > Unclassified | place: USA: California...
AAAGCTGGAAGAAATTAATGGATAACCGTTTTCCTTACCGGCTGTATTTAGTGGTTAGCGAAGAAGCCTGCCTTGGGCGCGACCTGCTTTTGGTTACCGAACAAGCCATAAAAGGCGGCGTAGATGTGGTACAGCTGCGCGAAAAGCACCTTAGCACTACCGACTTTACAACCTCTGCCCTCAGGCTTAAAGAGCTGTTGGACAGGTATAACGTACCGCTTATTATTAACGATAATATAGAAGTTGCAAAAGCCTGCAACGCCGCAGGCATACACGTGGGCAATAGTGACACCCCTCCATCTAAAATTAAGCAGCTGTGGCCGGAATGCGGCACAGTAGGCTACTCTATAGAATATTTAGAACAGTTGTATACTCCTGAGATTGAATACAGCGATTACCTTGGTGTAAGTCCGGTTTTTAGCACACTAACCAAGACCGATACCGTTACCGAATGGGGATTGGAGGGCATCTTAAACATACGGGCGCTTACTTCAAAACCATTGGTCGCCATAGGCAGCATGAATGCCGATAACGCCCGTAATGTTATCCGCGCCGGTGCCGATTGCCTTGCAGTGGTTTCGTCCATATGCGGGGCCGAAGATCCGGCGAAAGCCGCCGAAGCGATTCGCAATCAAATAGAAAAAGCAATATGAAACACTATACCTACCCCACCGTGCTTACCATTGCAGGATCTGACCCCAGTGGTGGCGCGGGCATCCAGGCCGACCTGAAAACCTTCTCGGCACTGGGCTGTTACGGCATGAGCGTTATTACAGCACTCACAGCCCAGAATACCCTTGGCGTAACCGGCATACACAGCATACCACCCGATTTTGTAGGCCAGCAACTGGACACCCTGTTGCAGGATATTACCCCCGGTGCCATAAAAATAGGCATGGTGCACACACCGGAACTGGCCGTTGTAATTGCCGACTGCCTCTTGCAATTTCCCCACATCCCGGTGGTGTTAGACCCAGTTATGATAGCTACAAGTGGCGACCGCCTTATTGAAGACGCAACTGCTGCTGCGATAATACAAAAGCTATTTCCGCTGGCTACCGTTATTACCCCAAATATGGACGAAGCATCGCTGCTGGCAGGCATCCCGGTAACATCGGTACCCGATATGCAGGCCGCCGGCAAAAAGATCCTGAGTATGGGCAGCAAGGCGGTACTGGTAAAAGGCGGCCATTTGCCTTCAGAAACATTAACCTCGCTGCTGTTAGCTTCCCAAAGCCAAGAGGTAACCGAATATACTTCGCAAAAAATTGCGACGAAAAATATGCATGGTTCAGGTTGTACCCTATCGTCGGCCATTGCAGCCTATCTTGCTTTAGGCAATGCTTTGCCACATGCCGTACAAAAAGCGCAGGACTATGTGCACGGTGCCATATTGCAAGGAGCCGATGTAATTACCGGTAAAGGCCACGGCCCGCTAAACCATTTTTATAACCCGCAAATCCTTAAAAAACATGAGCTGGAGTAAGCATGCCTGGCAGGAAGCCCTGCCCATATACCACAACATTACCGCAATGCCTTTTATTGAAAAACTGGCCGACGGTACACTGAACATTGAAGCCTTTAAATACTACCTGCAGCAGGATGCCCATTACCTGGAGTATTTTGCGCGAACGCTTGCCGTTATTGCCGCAAAGGTGCCCGATGTAAATACCATGTTGGATTTCATCCGCTTTGCAGAGGGTGCTATAATTGTAGAGCGCGCGCTGCACGACTCGTATTTTACGGAATATAACGTAGCCGAAAGGGCGCCGCTATCGCCTACCTGCCACCACTATGTGCATTTTATGCAAAGCACAGCTTTTGCAGCCGATGTTGCCGTAGCAATGGCCGCTGTACTACCCTGTTTTTGGATATACAAAGAGGTGGGCGACCATATTTTACAGCACCAGGTTAAGGGAGCCAACCCCTACCAAGGCTGGATTAATACCTATGCGGGTGAAGAATTTGGTAGCATTGTTAAAAAAGCCATTGCTCTTTACGATGCCGCGGCGGCGGAGGCCTCTCCCCTGCAACGCCAAAAAATGACAGAGGCTTTTGTTACCGCAAGCCGCCTGGAGTTTGCCTTTTGGGATAGTGCCTACAGGCTGGAGAGGTGGTAGTTTCTATCCTAATCTTCGCAGTTGGTGCTGTACCCAGGAGTGTCATCGCTAATGCAGTACAACGGAGTGTAGCGATCTCACTTGGAGGATCAACAAATAATACCTGCCTTACCAGTGGGATCGCTTCGTCGTGCCTCCTCGCGATGACGGTGCGTGAAGAGTGAGTTCTACACGTTCCATACCCGCAACAGTCATCGCGAGCGAAGTGCAACGAAGCGCGGCGATCTCACGCGGGGGACCACAATACAATATGTGTGTTACGAATGGGATCGCTTCGTCGTGCCTCCTCGCGATGACGGTTCGTGAAGAGTGAGCTCTAAACGTTCCATACCCGCAACAGTCATCGCGAGCGAAGTGCAACGAAGCGCGGCGATCTCACGAGGGGACCACAATACAATACGAATGGGATCGCTTCGTCGTGCCTCCTCGCGATGACGGTGCCCGAAGACTTGTGGCTTTGACTATTACTCTATCCAGACGTCATCGCCCAACTGATGCCAAAACTATTTATTGAGGTGCTTTTTAACAGCATCGGCGCTATTGCCAACGGCTTTAACGGCATCTTTTAATTCGGTAGCGCTAACGCCAAATTTTTCGCTCCAGTAACGCACTTCATAATCTTCAGATGTGTTTATTAAATTGCGGTCGGGGCTTCCTGTTTTAGTTTTATTATCGCTCATAATCTTAATTTTTATAACCTAAAGTTATCAAATAGATTAAAATTTTTCTATACCTTTAACTAACAGATTAACATATTAAGGGTGCATTTAGTTTGTAAGAATATTGTTTTAAAACAGAATTAGTATTTTTAACTTACTGTGTATCTTTGCAAAAAATAAAAAGCATGAATTTAAACGGTGATATAATAATTATTGAAGATGATTATGATGACAGGGAGTTTCTTGTTGAAATTATTGAAGAAGTATTAAAGAATAACGGCTACAAAAATAAGATCGTTACCATTGCCGATAGCGGCCGGGTGATCGACTTTTTGAAAGAAGCTGCTGAGTCGCCCTTTCTTATCATATCGGATATTAACATGCCGGGCATGGACGGCTTTCAGCTAAGGCAGCATATTTTTGAAGACCAGGACCTGAACGACAAGTGTATCCCTTATATATTTTTAACTACATCGGGCGATAACGTTGAACTGATGAAAAAAGCCTACGGCCTTTCTATACAGGGATATTTTACCAAGCCGAATGACTATGCCGAATACCAGGTTTTAATGTCGGATATCATCCGTTACTGGAAGGTTGCCAAGATTGCCAACAGGGTTGGTTATGATGGATAAAACATCCTAAACAATATTTATAATTGAACCGGCATTTGTGCTGGTTTTTTTATGCTTTGAGAAGCAGCATCACACCAAAAATTAAAACCCTCTCTAAGCGTTATCTCAAAAATTATTTTCCCCTTATCCTGCTGCAAAGTTACAACGAGTTTTTATGCGTAGTACTGAAGTGGTTCTTGCAGTAAATTTTATTAGCCATTCGGTTTTAATATTTCACACCACTTTTGCCGTTTTTGCTCTAAAACTACATTTTGCCCCGGTTGCAAAATACCAAAAGTGAAACATCAAAATTAACGTATTGAAATTGAAGCTTCTAAAAATCGCCGAAAATGCCAACTCAATATCCAAAAGTGAAATATTACGCACTTTTACATTACCCGATTATACCAAAAGTGAAATATCAAACGCAAAAAAGCACCAAACGGATTGGTGCTTTTTGTTTATAAAATTGTAGTAATTATATTACTTTAACTCAAACTCAGTTTCCTGTACATTATCGCTGGCCGTACCTACAAAAACCTTGAACGTTCCGGGTTCTACAAGGTAATGGCCATTATTATCATAAAAACCTAATTCAGCGTCAGTTAGCGTAAAAGTAATGGTTTTAGTTTCGCCTTTTTTAAATGAAGCTAACTCAAAGCCTTTCAGCTCTTTAACCGGCCTTGAGAGGCTTGCTGCCACATCCTGAATGTACAGCTGCACTACTTCTTTACCATCATAACTACCTGTATTAGTGACTTCTACACTCACTTTAACAGGCTCGCCTTTGGCATATATCTTTTTGTCAAGCTTTGGCACACCGTATTTAAAGGTAGTATAGCTAAGTCCGTGACCGAAAGCAAATTGCGGGGTTTTCTCAACATCGCTGTAATGCGACCAAAACACGTTTTTGTCAGCATCTACAGGCCTTCCGGTGCTATGCTGGTTATAATAAATAGGCACCTGCCCCACATTGCGCGGAAAGCTCATGGGCAATTTGCCGCTTGGGTTGTAATCGCCGTAAAGTACCTGAGCCACAGCATGTCCCGTCTCGGTACCCAGATGCCAGGCCTCTACAATTGCCGGAATATGCTCTGCCGCCCACGGTATAGTTAGTGGCCTCCCATTGTTGAGTACCAGCACAATACGGGGATTCACTTTATAGATTTCCTCCAATAACTCCTGTTGAAGCCCCGGCAGGTCCAGGTTGGTACGGCTACGGCCTTCACCACTCTGGAAGCCATGCTCACCCAGTACCATTACCACCACATCGGCGGCTTTGGCGGCTTTCTTAGCATCCTCAAAACCAGACTTATCCGTTACATTAAACACCACCTCATCTAAAAAAGTAGCCTTGCCCACTATCAGGTCGGTGCCCTTTTCGTAGGTCAGCGTGTTGTCTTTGTACTGCTGCATCCCCTCTAAAACCGACACCGCCGTGTTATCGTCTGACGCTATCCTCCAGCTGCCTAAGGGACTGGTTTTGTCGGCAGCAAGCGCACCGATCAGGGCTATTTTTTGGCCTGTTTTCTTTAAAGGAAGCAGGCTCATCTCGTTCTTTAACAGCACTATAGACTTCTTAGCCACATCCAGCACTGCCTCATGGTTTGCCTTGCTGTTTATGGTTGCTTTCTCACGTTTTTCATCGCAATAGCGGTACGGGTCGTCAAAGAGGCCGAGCTCGTACTTAACCCTTAGAATACGGCGCACCGAATCGTCTATCAGCGCTAAGTCTACCTTGCCATCATTAACCAGCTTAACCAACTCGTTTACATACAGATACGACTCCATATCCATATCTGCACCTGCCTTAACCGCCTTTTCAGAAGCCTCGACACCGTCTTTAGCAAAGCCCCAGGTAATCATCTCCTTGATTGAGGCCCAGTCGGTTATCACAAAACCATCAAAGCCCCATTTGCCTTTAAGGATGTCGCGCTGCAAAAAGCTGTTGCCTGTTGCCGGTACCCCGTTCAGGATGTTGAAAGAGTTCATAAACGTACGAACGCCGGCATCATTAGCTGCCTTAAATGGCGGAAGCACAGTATTATACAACGTAGCGTTACCAATATCTACCGTGTTGTAATCGCGGCCTGATTCGGCAAAGCCATAAGCGGCGAAGTGCTTTGCACACGCAGCAATGGTATTGGGCAACGAAAGATCATCGCCCTGAAAGCCTTTTACGCGCGCTGTAGCCACTTTTGAGCCCAGATACGGGTCTTCACCCGCCCCCTCCATAACACGGCCCCAGCGGGCATCTCTTGAGATATCTACCATAGGCCCGAACGTCCAGTTAATACCCGACGCCGATGCCTCGCTTGCAGCGACCTGCGCCGAATGCTTTACAGCTTCCATATCCCAGCTTGCGGCCTCGGCTAAAGGAATAGGAGCCAGCGTTTTATACCCGTGAATAACATCAAAGCCAATGATAAGCGGTATACCCAGGCGGGTTTCTTCCACCGCTATTTTTTGTACAGCGCGCACCTGTTCTACGCCCCTCACGGTAAGCATACTACCCACCCAGCCCTTACGCAGGTGTTCGTATTTTAAGGCAGCATTGCCCTCCTTTGGTGATGGGCCTGTAACATCCCAAAAGCCGTTGTACTGGTTCATTTGCCCCACCTTTTCTTCAAGGGTCATTTTTGCCATTAAAGTGGTGATCTTCTGCTCGATATCCTGTTTTTTGTCCATTGTTTTCTTTTTCTGGCCCTGTGCCGTGCCTATAGCAAACAGCGCCAGCGCCACTAAAATTAATTTATGTTTCATTTGGTTGTTGGATTATTCGCTTATAAAAGAACTGGCGGGCATGCCGGCGCCGTTAAAAAGGTTGGCCCGCCCGGCATTATGCCATGCAAAGCGCACATGCACAGGGTTTTGAACTTTGTCGCTGGTAAGTATCACGGCATCATTTACTATTTTAGCCGTTGCCTGATGGTACGCTCCGTCTTCTCCTGCAATTTCAAACATATTTGATTTGTCTTTGAAATTCAGACCTTTAGCATTATCAAAATTTACGGTTAACCTGCGGTCCTTAGTTTGATGGCTTTTGTACAACGGACCATTTACCACGCCTTTATTTATATTGTAAGTATTAGTAAGCGCAAGGTTTGCAAGGCGTTCACCCACAGGGCGTTTATTACGCGGATGGATATCATTTACCGGACTTATATCGCTAATAACCACCATACCTGTTTTAGGAACCTGCTGCAAAACAAGACGTTGCGAATTCCGGATAACTGCTCCCTGCGTCATATCGCCTTCATACTTATAAGGCGCTATCTGAACATAGTAAAACGGGAAGTCGTCTCTCCAGGCCTCTCTCCATGAAGTTATTAACCCACCAAGTGTTTTATCGTACACGCTGCTGCCCACATTGCTTTCGCCTTGGTACCAAAGCACCCCGGCAAGCTTAAAGCCCACAAGCGGATTTATCATAGCATTGTATGCCCTGCCCGCTTCAATTGGCCCCCATTTTGCAGGCGTGTGTTTTGCAGCAGCAGCGGCAAGCACTTCATCTTTAGCGATATATTCGGCCGGCATCCAGATCTCTGCCGGGGTGCCTCCCCAACTCGAGTTGATGATGCCAATAGGCACGTTTTTAAGGTCTTCCTGTAAATGCTGTGCAAAAAAGTAGCCCACTGCGCTTGAGTATTTCATTGTCTCAGGCGTACATACCTGCCAGTTGCCTTCTAAATCTAACTGCGCTGATTTTGCCGTACGCTTGGCAACGGTAAAAAACCTGATATTGGGGTAGTTAGCTGCGGAAATTTCTGCTTCGGCGTTATCAATACCCGAGTTTGCAGTCCACTCCATGTTGCTCTGTCCGGAACACAGCCATACTTCACCCAGCATAACATTTTTAAAAGTGACTTCGTTATACCCCTTAAAATTAAGAGTATAGGGGCCACCCTCGCCGGGAGTATTGATGGTAAGCTCCCAATTGGCCTGGTTATCAGGTGTTACCTTGTATTGCTTGTTATCCCAACCGGTTGTTATAGTAATCTCCTCGTTTGGGCTGCCCCAACCCCACAGCTTAACCTCGGCATTGCGCTGTAGCACCATATTATCCAAAAAAAAGGCGGGGAGCGACACGTTAGCAAATGCCGATCCCGTTACCGCAAGGGCTATCAGCCTAAGGAAGCGGCTTAACTTAGTGTTTTTCATTCAATACGGTTTTTAAGAAGGGTGCGAGTTGCGCTGCCATAAGCTTATCATCTTCAATTTCAGGGTGTGAACCACATCCGTGCGGAATTACCGCTTTGAAAGTGAACACCTTAACCTCTTTATGGCCTTTTTTAGCGTTAACAAGGCTCTTAACCCTGTTAAGGCACTTTACAAACGTCTCGCTCTTCTCGCCAGTTACCATTGGGCTGGTTAACAGTACTATTTGCGTATTTGGCGCATGTTTGTAAACCGTTTGTATAAAGTTTACATAGTTGGTTACATATTTATCTTCGTTGAACGGAAGACGTTCTTTTTTGCCATCGCCCATGCTAAAATCATTCGTGCCTAAGGCAATGCAGGTAACATCGGGATTATAGCCAAACTTATACGGCTTGGTGTTGTCTTTGTTCAGGTAAAGATTCTCGTAAACATCGGGCATAATGGCCTCTTTATCATGCTCATCGTTCCAGTTGCGGTACATACCTATGCCTGAAACAGAACTCAGCACATAATCAGCGTCAACTGTACTTGCCACTATAGGTGCGTATGAGTAGTACGCATTATGCTGATCGAACCATTCGCCTTTGCCGCATGGTATTGCAATAGTATCATTACCCATACCGCAGGTAATGGAGTCGCCTATAAACTCGATCTTCTTTTTAGGCTTATCATCTTTTACTTTAAACAGTTTACCATCGGCTCCATTAAATATCAAGGTTCCGTTAGCAGCCTCAGTAGCCTTGTAAACGGTTATGATATGGGCGCCGTCCTGCTTAACTTTTACAACAATGGCAGTGCCACCCGGCTTTATAGATACACGGCTGTAGTACTGCCCATCTACCTCAATAACAGCATAGTTATTATGCACAAATGTATCTTTAGTATCAAGGTTTACGGTGCATGTTGTACCCCTGAAGCCAAATGTTACCGATGACGCCGATCCTATTAATGCAATTTTGCTGGCATCAAGTTGTTCCGTGCGGCCTTTTACGGTATATACAGTAGTATCTACCTGGATTGTCCTGCTTACGCAGGCAAATAAGGTAACTAATAGTAACGAAAGTATCTTTTGTGAGATGTGCATAGGTGCGATAATTAATTGAGGATGCAAATTATACAAAATCGTTTGAGTAAGCCAATATAATTGCATCAAAATATAATGCAATTTAAACACTGTAGGGGTGCTTAACACCATTTAACAAGCACTGCCAAAGTGTAGTTAAACCGAGGTTAATTAATACAAAAATAGGCACTTAGCTTAAAACGCCTTGATTAACTTTATACTATAAAATTAAAAATAGCAAGAATTATGAAAAAGTCAATTTTATCGCTGGGCGCACTACTGGCTTTTGGTATTGCATCAGCGCAGGTAGATAATCCGCAGGCCGCAAACACATCACGATCGGCTACTTCTAACAGGTTAACAGTACAGGATAATAACAATAGAAATCTTAGTACCGGAACTTCTGTTGAGCCTAATATGCAGGCAACAGAAAGCAGGCCTGTTTACGGTGCACCATCTACAAGCTCTGCCGCACCGGCAAGTTCTTTAAGTGGTACAGCAAACGGCACATCAGGCACGGCATCGTCTAATGGTATGGTAAACAACCAGCCTCAGGCAAACACTGCAACAACCACTTCTGGTACAACTACTACCACTACCACACCGGTTACTGCGCCAACGCCAACTACGTTAAACACAACAACTAAACCTAAACAATAATGAAAAAGTCAATTTTATCACTGGGTGCACTACTGGTTTTTGGTATTGCATCGGCACAGGTAACACCTGCCACGCCAACCAATCCGGCTAACCCGAACAGGACAACGTTACCTACAACTACAACGCCTACAACCACTACCCCAACAACGGGTACACAGGCCGACAGGGCAAGGACAGCGGCTGACAGAACACGCACAAGCACTACTAATGACAGGCGTTCGCTTAGCCCAACACCACGCACTGATGCTGCGCCTAATACCAATGGTATAACGCCAAGCACCACCACACCGCAAACTACGGTGCCGCCTACAACTCCGCTAAATACGCCGAGTACGTCTCCTACCAACCCAAATAATAATTATAGGGCGGGTAACCCGGGAACTTCAACAAATTCACAGTCGGGAACTACAGGCTCACCAACAACAAATCCGGGTTCGCAACAGCCTACTACGGTGCCGCCTACAACAGCACCTGCAAGGCCTTAGTTAACCAACAAACAATTTAAATTATAGTATCATGAAAAAAGTATTTTTAACATTAGGTGCTATACTGATATTTGGTGTTGCATCTGCACAAACCGATACCACCAGTACGAAAACTACTAAAACAGATAAGACACGTACTGAAACCAAGACATCTAAAAAGGCTAAGTCAGCCAATAGCAGCAGTAATACAACTATTGCGCCGCAGGACCAGACAATGCCCGAAAAGAAAAGAACTAAGGATACCAATCCGGCAACATCTCCTACTTCTACAGGGAATACAACCGGTACCGATACTACCACTACTAAGCCATAAGGCAATTTTGTTGAAGCTGAGAAACCCCTGCAAAGGGGTTTTTTCATGCCTAATTGTAAGGTAGTGTTAAATTAGATGGTACATATCTTTAGGTTTCTTATTTTTAGTAGTGCAATAATCCAATCTAAAAATTACACCGGTTTTTATGGAAAAGTTAGAGAACCTTACAGTAACACCAAGCGAAAAAACAATAAGCCAGGTAGAGCGTGCCGTATCTGTTGTAGGAGGCGCTTACCTGATGTATGATGCTTTGAAAAAAGAGAAAAAAAGCCTGCTGCAAATTGCTGCTGCCGGATTTATGATATACCGTGGCATTAAAGGTTTTGTAAGCGATGTTGATGTTAAGAGCGGCGGCAGGCTGTTTAAAAAACCATCTAAACCTACCGACTCTAATATAAACATTCATGCAAGGCTTATTGTAAAACGCCCTGTTGCCGATGTATATAACTTTTGGCGCCACTTGGGCAATTTACCATTATTTATGGAGCACTTAGAAAGCGTAACAGTATTAAGCGACACAGCATCTGAATGGAAGGTTAAAGTACCTGCGCTTGGCAATATTGTTAGCTGGAAGGCAGAAATAGTGGCCGAAGAGCCGCACCGTTATATTGGCTGGAGATCGTTACCGGGATCGGGCATTTATAATGCAGGAAAAGTTGAATTTAAAGATGCAGGAGAACTTGGAACCCTTGTTCATGTAGTGTTCTCCTACCATTCGGCGCTTGGCCATGCCGGCGAAGAAGTAGCAAGGCTGCTTAACCCTGTTTTTGAGAAAATGGTACGTAACGACATTATGGGCTTTAAACGCTATATGGAAACCGGAACACCACAAAAACTACAACAGGAAACTGTAGCGATATTTACATAATAATTTCAGTAGCAGTCGCAGTTTCCGGTAATTTATACCCGAAAACTGCGACAGCCACTGAAAACTTTTATTTATCCCAGGATATTTTTTTGATATTAGGATTATCGTGAAATTGATCTATAATTTCTACAAAACGGTTACTGCCCGGTTTTTCCAGTATGATCTCTATTATCCATACTTTGGAGGTTTTAGTAACTGAGAAGTTGGCAAAATCTACCTCTTTGGTTTCGAGCAATGTATTAATTATTTTTCTGGGATTAGCTTCAGAAGTGGCGGTAATCCGAAGTACTTTCTTCTGGAATTTCGGCGAAAACCTGCGCTGTATGGGCTGCATTCCCCACAAGATAATAATAGCAAATAAGGTGGTTATCGCAGCCGCGATGTACATTCCGCCGCCTGTTGCCATACCTATACCGGCTACCGTCCAAAGTCCGGATGCGGTAGTTAAACCCAATACGGTTGCAGGTTTCCTGAACAGTATAGCGCCTGCACCAATAAATCCTATACCACTTACTATTTGGGCAGCTACGCGGGAGGGGTCGAGTTCGGCGTAATTCTCACCTACAATATCCATAAACCCAAACGAAGATACCAGCATAATTAGTGCTGACCCCATGCATACCATCATGTGGGTGCGCATACCCGCGGCCCAGTCTTTACGCTCGCGTTCAATACCAATAACGCCGCCAAAAATGGCAGCAAGGGCAAGGCGAATCGCTATTTCCGTCCACGGTAACATCATGATGATGAAGTTTTGCTATCTAATAATTTGTAAGTTGAAAGTGCAAAGGCTGTAAATATTAAATGCGCTATTACCAACTGCCTGTAATACCCGTAGCGATTATTATCTGGCGGGTTAGGACTTGCAGAAAACATGATCTTCCAGGCCCCAACTGCTACCACGGCACTGGCACTGCCTACAAGCAATATTTTTACCGGACCGGGCGAATGCAATGCTCTGCGGTATAACACCCAGTAGGCCACCACGAACAGCAACCCTACGCTGTAATGGGCAAACCAGCCGGTTGGGTGCTTTTTGTGTACATCAATATCTACCACATTGTTGCGGTCTATCAATTTGTTTAATAGTTCAGGCTCCTCATACTGCTGCTGTTCTTTCTTTGCCCTGTAGTAGCTGTATAACGTCATAAAAGACGTACCTGCAATACTTGCTATTATAATTTTTAGCGGTGCTTTCATGATAGCTTATTTTTCTGTAGTTGAATCATCTTTAACCGTTGGTTCTATTTCATTAATAAGCTTTATCAGCAGTTCGCCGGTGCGCTCTATGGTTTGTGAGATGATATTTTCGGGCGGGCCTTCAAAAACCTCACGGTGGGCGCAATACCTGTTATCAGGCAGTTTTATGTGTATAAACATGGTACCAACCGGCTTATCTTCGGTTTCGCTACCGCCCGGGGTTGTAAGCCCGGTAATTGCAACTGCAATATCATATTTGAAGAATTTAGACAGCCGTTCGGCGAGCAGCCGGGTAACCTCCGCCGACTCCGGGGTATACTTCTCGATAATTTCATTCGGGATATCAAAAAGCTCCTCTTTTGTACAGGCGTCGTAACATACAATACCCCCTAAAAGTACACTGCCCGATGTTGGCGTAAGCGAAAACTCCGATGCCAGCCAACCTGCAGTAGCACTTTCTGCAAGCGCTATCCTGAGGCCTTTTTCGGCCATACGCCTGCTGCTTATAATTATACTTTCTGAAGCCATAACATTACGTCGTTTAGATATAATTACATCAGTTTTATTGTGTTGCTAATCAGTAGCAAAGTCATCAGGGTTATACTGCTCTGCCTCACCGGGGCTAAATTTATCATTTTCCTTTTCATCGGCAGGGATTTCCTCGTTATGCTCCTGCTTTAGTTTTTCTTCAGATGGCGGCGTTTCGTGGCGCTGGTTATCCTGGTCGCGCTGACTTTGGTGATGGTTACCCTCTCCATATTCCTGTCCGCCACGGTTTCCTTGTCCCGGGTTGTCGTTTAACTGGCTCATAGTATTTATTTTTAATGTGTTAGCTGGTCTTCTTTTGTTGTTACTCTCGAATTATTGCCCGTACTGCCTGTACCCGTTCCCTGTCCGGAACCTGACGTACCGCCACTGTTAACAGGTTTACCGTTTTTGTAGGCCTGGCTGCTACTGTTTTCTACCTTGCTGGTAATTTCTTCTTCGGTAAGGCCCGTTTTTTTAGTACCGGACGTAGTTGTTGACCCTCCCGTAGCGTTGCCTGAAGATGTGCCTGAATTAGATGACGTTGATGCATTAGCACGGATGCTCCTGCCGGAAGTACCTGTACCGTCATAACCCATGGCAACGGTGTCATGTGGCGTCATACAGGTATCTATATACACGGTATCTACCCTGCCTTCTGTAGTGGTCATGGTTTCGCTTTTTCGGCTACAGCCGTCGCACGATGTAACCATTTGCATACCCGCTAACAATGCAGTAGTAAGCAGGCTATTTTTTATAATAAACGATGTTTTCATACTATTTGATTTTTTGGTTTGTATTCTAAAGTTACCAATACATATAATGAATATATCTTAACGTTTAGGCAATTAGCAATTATATAACACTTTTAAGAAGCTGTTAACCTGCCTCGTTTCCACGGAATTTTGCAATACATTTTACAGTTAAAATAGTCCCACAAAGGGATGCTGCAATGCTGTTTGCCAATATGATAGGGAGGTCATCTTTAAAAACACCGTAAATTACCCAAAGCACCATACCCACAAACAACATTGCATAAGTAATTGCCGATATACTTTTAGTAGACCTTGTTTTTACTACCTTAATGGTTTGCGGTATGTTGGCCACGGTTACAAAACCGGCAGCTACAAGGCCAAGGATTTCAACATCATCCATAATATTATTGTATTTTATCTTCAAATTTTCCTTTAACCGTTTGGCTTATATAGGTACTAAGGCCTTTACCTGCAATAGCAAGTTCTTTCATTTTTTCGATGATTCGCTTGCCCGCACTGGCGTAGGTGTAACGGTAAACAGCGTCGTAGTTAAACTGCACGGCAATGGCATCGGGTAAAATTTCGTAGCCCGTTACGCCGCTATGCCCTTCTAAATTTTTATATCGTTTCATACAAACTGCGATTGCATTTATCCCTAAAGTTAGATAACCCATAAAACGTACCAAGAGGTTTTAACGCTTGATTAACTTGCACTTAACAGCACCGCCTGATTTTAAGAGCTACCTTCATCAAACTATAAATATGACCACCAACAATAAAAACTACGATTATGAAAAAGATATTTTTATCGCTTGCTGCCCTATTTGCTTTTGGCATGGCACAGGCACAAACCACACCGGCACAGGATCAGCCCGCTAAACAGGTACCCTCTAAAACTACTGAAGACGTAATACAGAAAAACCAGAAAGAAATGGAAGTAAAACCTGATGCGGTTAACAAAAATGATGTAAGGGCCGATGGCACACAATCCCGTAAAGATAAAATGATAACTAACGACCATGTTAAGAGTACCCCTGCCCCTGAAAGGGTTGCGGATACCTCAAAAACAGCAACCAAAAAAACAAGGGCTGCTAAAACGTCGAAGGTTAAGAAATCATAATTGACAAGCTCCTACAGAGCCTGTATTTTTGAATCTACAGCAAATTTTAAAGCTCCGGAGGCGCGGCAAATTAAGCCGCTCCTCCGGAGCCTTTGTATCAGGTAGTGCTCTATCTCAATGATACCGCTCGCCAAAGATTTAGTTAGTTATTATATTCACCATCTTTATAATACCAACACCCCTGCTCTTTTACAAAACAAGATATTTCGTGGTGTACCTGCGCCCGCAGGTTACTATCCAGGTAATAGGCTTTAAATTCTACTACAGCTTCTGTAGCTTTCAAAATTTCCAGCTTAAGCCACTGGTTGCTCTTAGCCCACTCTAACAGCGCGGCTTTACTATGGTATTTACGTTCCTTAGGCGCGGTGGTTTCCCATAAATAATCGGCGGCCTGCACCGCATACGCACTATAGCGAGAACGCATCAATGCCTCTGCCGATGGTGCTTTTTTTGTACCTTTTATATAAGGTTCGCAGCAGGTTGCATAAGGGTTTGATGAGCCGCAATAACAATTAGCCATGATGATCTTTTATTAGCTTGTAAAATTACAGATTATTATAGCTTCCCAATATATCCCACAAAAAAAGAGCCTTGCGGCCCTTTAGTTTATTTTCTTATCTTTTTATTGAAGTCTTTTATCATTTTTAGCGTTGAGGTATCGGTATCAAAAACCGAGTTTAAGCCTTGCGGTTCCTGTGGTGGGTCGGCGGTAAAGGCATCGCCATTTTTCCATTTTCCATTAGCAGGATTGTTGGCACCTGTACCGGCATAACCCCAAAAGTTAAGCGCCGTAAAGGCTTCTTTATTGGCTACGCTTTTTGCAAGTCTTTCAAAAATAGCTTTATAAAAGGCATCCCTTTCCGCAACCGATGATTTTCTATCTAAACTTTCACCTTCCCTTGGTAAACCGAATTCCTCCAACACAATAGGCTTGTTTAAACGCTGCGCTACCTTAATGTGCTCATCTATATAATCAATAGTCTTTGTTATTGCTACAGGCAACGTTTCTTTAGCCGCATCGTGCTTGTACCAGCTCCAGTTTTTAGGCCATATGTGCATGGTCAAGTAGTCTATTTTGGGGTTGTTGTGTGTACGCTCAAAAATAGCAATATCATCTGCCGATCCTGCCTTACCCTCACTACCGGTGCATATAAGATGGTTACCGTCAAGACTGTCTATAACATTTACAACATCGTTAAGCCAGGTTGTAAAAGCCTGCTCATTATCAGCCGTAAACACACGTGGCTCGTTGGCAATTTGCCACGCCATAATGGTGTTGTCATCAGTATACTTAACCTTGCTATAGGCATTGGTACGCCCTAATATATATTTTATATGCTTTGTAAATGCCTCCTGGCAAGGCTTACATTTGTGGAATTGTTTTACGTAATCCATAAACTGTGGCCAGGTATTGGGCTTAATATTTGGGTTGGGCAATGTGCCGTAGCCATTCCACTCCAGGTACTGCGCCATACCGCCGCTCCACTCCCAGTTGTTATTAAGGTACAGCACGGCATACATATTACGCTTGCGCATTTCAGAAAGCAGAAAATCCAATCCATCCAACTGGTTGTTATCATACTCACCCTGCTTTGGCTGAAGCGCCGGGGTAACGGTAAAATCTTGGGTACCACCTTCCGCCCCCACAAGTATACGCAGGTTATCTATACCATCAGCTTTAAGCTTATCTAATTCTGCGGCTAAACGCTGGCGGTCGCCACCCGATTTAGCAGCCATTAAAGCGCCGTACCAATAGTTGGCACCTATGTAATGATATGGCTTACCTCCTTTGTAAAATTCTGTTCCTTTTACTGTTATACGTTGTGGTTCCTGTGCTTTTTGTGCGTTACAAGCTACGCTGGTTTGCAGCACCACTGCACATAGTAACATCTTAAATGTATTCTTCATGTTGGTTATATCGATTATTACTTTTCATTTTGGCTGAATACTGAACACTGCGACTGAAAACTATTCCGCCGGCATTGTATACATACTCGGGATGTTATTTTGCAGCACCGACTCTGCCCTCTTTGTAAAATCTATAAAATCCTGGGTATTGCTCTGGCCTGCAGGCGGCACATAATAGCCGTTAGCAGTGTTATTCCAAAACATTACAAATGCAAGTTGCACATCATTAGCCGTCATGGCAGTATAAATATTTGTATTAAAAAACGTTAGTATTACCGGATTAGCCGACGACACCTGCCAGCCGGTTTCGGTCATTGCAGCAACCTTAACTTTGGCATGTGCAATATCCGATACCATTTTAAGCTTGTTGTTAGCTGTTACGATACCGTTGCTTGCACCTATTGCAAAATCGCCGTAATTATCCATACCTAAAACATCAATATACGTATCGCCGGGATAGCGGCTCAGGTAATTCGCTTCGGTTGTATAGCTGTTATCGGGCGAAAAAGCATAGAGCACATTGTGTACGCTTTTTGTATCCCTTAAATATTGCACTGTAAACTGCCATGCCTGTTTGTACTGCTGGGGCGTGCAATAAGCGCTGCCCCACCAGAACCAGTTGCCGTCAAACTCATGAAACGGTCGAAATATAACCGGGATAAGCTTGTTGTCGTTTCCCTTTAGGTTATTAAACACATCGGCAATTTTATCCAGCTTTGTTTTGTAGTACTCATGATTTTCTCCTCCCGGCAATATACTCGCAAAAGCATTTTGCTTTTGCTCATCGGTCATGTTTTCTGTATAAAAATCTACGCCTTCGTAAGGTTCGCGAAAGTGCCAGCAAAATATATTTACCATGCCTTTATCGTAGGCTTCTTTAGCATCCTGGGTAATTATTAGCTCCTGCTGGTAAAACCAGTTAGAGGCGTCGCCAGTGTTTTGGTCATCGGTAATAAACATAAAGTCAGACCCCAACAATGCCGGATCGCTACCCGTAGCCTTTTTAATATCAGATACTCCGCCCGCATCGTTATAAAAGCTGTTAAAGGCATCCTGCTGCCCAATAAGGTATTTTGTTTGCTGAAGCTTTTTGAGATTGTAAAACAGCGCTACGGTCTCGGCAGTAGCATTAGGATCGGCCATATACGAGCGAATATTGCCCTGGTTAAATACGTCTTCTTCGGGCAATACTTCCACGGGTGGCGTTGTAATTCCTTCATATCCATCATCGCTGCCCGAGCACGAGGCTAATGTTACGATTAACATGCAAAAAGCAGATCTCAGTAGGTTTTTTCTGTTCATAGAGGTAGTAGTAGTTCACTTTACTTCGTAATAAAGCGATTATTAATTTAAAGTGAAATTAGCACTTCAATCGTTTGCGCACTACTGCTTTTTTGTCAAAGAGAGGTACTATTAAACCAACTGATCAGGGCAGTCTTTTTATAAGTTCTAAACAAGCCCTTGAATTGTGGTAAGGGCATTTCCAAAAGCCTGCTTTGTCTTTTTCTATTTTAGAGTAGTCTGAATTTACGCCCCATATCCATTCGCCATTTTTAGTATCAAGAATATGTTGTTGCACAAATTTCCAATTGTGTTTTACAGCTTCAAGGCACTTTTCGTAACCTGTTAATTGCCATGCATTTACCATACCTATAAGCAATTCGCTTTGTGGCCACCAATGTTTTTCGGCAATTAGTTCTTCGCTGTGCGGATCATATTCATACCACAAACCGCCGTCGATTTTGTCAATACCTTCAAACGTGGCGTCGGCCATTATAACCGCATGCTCTTTATAAATGCTTATAAGGTTTTCATCCTTCACAACTTCGGCACACCATTGTAACAGCCAGGCAGCTTCAATATCATGTCCGTACGATATCACATCCGGTTTTTCGACCCATTCTTCATTAAAGAACAATCGAAGATGGCCTGTTGCGGCATTCATAAAATGGTCGTTTATGGTATGAAGCAATAGAATAATGACCTCTTTAAGATGCTCATCGGGCCAAACACGGTACAGGTTGGCATACCCTTCTACAATATGCAGGTGGGTATTCATTGTTTTTTTCTCGTTGGCATCTTTATCGCTCAGGCGAAGGTCATCAATAGGTTTCCAATCGCGGGTGAAGGCTTCAAAATAACCAAGGTGTTCTTTATCAAAACTATGTTCTTCTATTTTTTCGAACAGGTTTACCGCGAGCTGTAAAGCCTCCTCATTTCCTGAAACTGAATAAAATTCTGATAGCCCATAAATGGCAAACGCCAGTGCATATATTTGGTTCTTGGTATCTTTAGGAGAACCGTCTGCATTAAGGCTCCAAAAGACTCCACCAAATTTCTTATCGTAAAAATTATCGCTGATGTAGTTATACGCTCGCTCGGCTATCTTAAGATGATTCTCATCATTGGTAATAGCGTAAGAAGCAGAAAATGCCCACAAGATGCGGGCATTTAATACTGAGCCTTTTTCGGCATTAAAATCTTTAGTATCGGTATGATCTATTGTGCCTAAAAAGCCACCATTTAGATTATCTACCATATTGCTTTCCCAAAAACCTAAAATGGAAAGCAATTCCTTATGCATTTCTTCTTTTAACGAAGCCATTATTGTAGTTTGCTGTTGTTATCTACCAATTTGATGATTGTTTGCACTGAACCAGCCGATGTAAACGTATCTTCCGGTGTGTTTACCACATAATCCACCAGCTTTTCTACTGATGAAACGGCAACGTGCATGCGCGTATCTGACGATGCATAGTAAATGTATACTGTACCATCATCATCGCAAATCCAACCGTTAGAAAATAATACGTTAGATACATCGCCAACACGTTCTTCATTTTCGGGAGCCATAAAATAGCCTGCCGGATGGTGAATAACTTTAGATATATCGTTAAGGTCGGTCATGAACATATACAGCGTATAGCGCAATCCTGCCGCTGTGTTACGCACACCGTGCGCAAGATGCAGCCAGCCTTTTTCAGTCTTAATAGGTTCAGGCCCGAGTCCGTTTTTAAGTTCGTAAATGGTGTGGTATACTTTGCCACAAATAATTTTCTCCTCCTGAACAACAGGATTTTCCATATTATCTACGTAGCCAAGGCCAATACCACCTCCGCTGCCTACATCTATAAATCCATCCTGAGGTCGGGTGTACAAAGCATATTTACCATCTACAAACTCCGGGTGAAGCACTACGTTACGCTGCTGCCCTGTTCTCGAAATAAGATCCGGTAGCCTCTCCCAGTTTACAAGATCTTTTGAGCGTACGATACCTGCATTGGCAACGGCCATACTTGTATCTCCCGCAGGAGCGTTAGGATCTTTTCTCTCGGTACAAAAAATACCGTAAATCCAGCCGTCTTCGTGCTGGGTAAGCCTCATGTCATAAGCATTGGTATCAGGCTCCTCCAATTGCGGAATTACACATGGCTTATCCCAAAACTTAAAGTTATCTATGCCGTTAGGACTTTCGGCAATGGCAAAAAACGATTTACGGTCGGCACCCTCTACCCTTACGGCTAAAAGGTATTTGCCGTTCCATTTTGTAGCACCTGCATTAAATGCTGCATTAATGCCAATGCGCTCCATACCAAACGGATTAGTTTCTGCATTAAAATCGTACCTCCACTCCAATGGGGTGTGAGCTGCAGTAACTACAGGATTTTTATAGCGTGTATATATACCGTTAGTTGCTGTAAACGGCTCGTTCTTTTTTTCTATCAATTCATTATGTGCCTTAACCAATGCATCATAATTAGGTATATTAACCCTGTTTTCAGTTATCATGTCGCTACCCATTTGTATATATATTGAGGTATTAAAATCAGATTAAAAATCGCTAAGCCTGTTCCACCAGGTTTTTTTCATCACTATAAAAATTACCGCTAAAAGTGCCAGTACAATACCAAAGCCCATCCATTTAGAAAGTATAAAGTACATAGGCAGTAACGTTAGCAATATTTGCCCGGCAATACCCATAGCAACGTTTGTCATGTTTATGCCAAAATTCTTGTTGCGTTCTATAGTAGGGTCTTCCTGCTGTGCAATATCGCGTATAGGTTTCCAAAAACCCCAGGGCCTTACTGTTTTGTAAAAGTTTACAAGCGTTTCTGTATTGGTAGGTGGCGCAGCATAAGAGCCTGCAACACACGCTATAAGCTGTATCACAAAAAATATGGGGAAGAAATACAGCATACGGGTACCATCAAAATAATGAGTTACACCACTTACCGATAATGCCGGCGGAATGGCACTTGCCACTATCCCTGCAAACATGCCCCAAAAGAAACCATTGGCATTAAAGCGCCACCAGTACCATTTTAGCACATTAGCACACACAAAACCTCCATACAATCCAGCTGTGATAATGTTGAATATCATATTAACATCTTTTATCAACAACCCAAGACCCACGCCAAGTATTACCATTACAATACCCGACACGTAGCCCATATTGATAATCTGTTTCCTGCTGGCTTCGGGCTTAAAGTATTTGAGATAAATATCATTTACTATGTAGGCCTGACCTGCATTTAATGTACCTGAAAAGTTACTCATAAATGCACCGAGGAAACCTGCCAGCACAAGACCCACCAACCCAACAGGCAGGTACTTGCTTATAACTGCCGGCATAATGCTTTCAAAATTTACTCCATCTGCTGTGTGGCTAAGATCGAGGTCTTTAAAATATAGCACACCCAGTATACACAAGCCCATTGTCATAAAATAACGAATAGGTAGTAGAATGATCGATATAAAGCCGCTCATTTTACTGGCTTCTTCGGGCGATTTTGTACTTAATATCTTCTGGCAATCGTAATTAGGCGCTGGCCCGGCAAGGCTTTTAAGGACACCGGAGAAGAACATCATGGCAACTACGGCCGAGAATAGTTTATACCCGTCTTTTTCCAATTTTACCTGTGCATCTGCAAGGATATTTTGCCAGTCGAGGCCAAGCTCCATACCAAAGAGCGGGTCATCCCAGCCCAGTGGCATTTTACTGGCGAACACAATACCTGAATCTGCCAGGGCATTCATAGCAATTGTACCTACAAATAATGAACATACGATCATGATCATGTATTTGATAAAGTCGGCCAACACAATACCGTGCATCCCGCCTACAATACTATAAAAGGTGGCAATAAGGCAAATGCTTACCCCATAAAACTGGGCTGTAAAGTGTTTTGCCGCAATAAGGGCATCGGTATATTGTTGTGTGCCTATGGCATATTGATCAAGATTCTGATCCAGAAATGGAAAGATATCTTTTATGGTTTGATACGGAATAAAAATTTCAAGGAACTCCCCCACACCCACAAATGCATAGGCCATATAGCCAATACAAAGCATCAAGGCGAACACCACTACTATGGCATGGCTTTGGCGTACCCCTTTATCAGTTAACCCAAAGCGTGTACCCAGCCATTCGGCACCCGTGGTAGCATTGCTACGGCGTAACCATTTACTAAGGAAAACCATTAAAAAAACCTGATTAAATACCGGCCACATCCACGGTATCCACACACTTTTAAAGCCGTATAAAAATGCCATACTAACCAATAGCATGGTACCACTAATATCAAACATATCACTCGCATCGCTAAGCCCCAGCATGTACCACGGTAATTTTTTACCTCCTAAAAGGTAACTGTCTTTACTTTTCTTAGCCTGGTTTTTCATAATGATGCCTATTACCACCATCATTATAAAATAGAGTGCAATTATTGAAAGGTCTATAGTTGTTAATCTCATATATGTTTTTCACGCAGGGCGCGATTATTTGTATAATTTAAGTTTAGTAACATCTTTTTGAAAAAGCGTTTGCGGCAGGTTAAAGAATTCTACAAAATCTTTTTCATATTTATGCCCTTTATAAGGCGCATAGTAATGCATGTGTGGTGGAGTTACCCCCTCATTCCAGCCATGGTTGCGCCATACCAATACATATGATAATTTATGATTGCCTATAGCATTGGTGAGCGTTTCTGTCCACCAGGTGGCATAAGGTATCTCTTCAAAACCGGTCTCGGCAATGGCAGCAAGCTTATTACGCTCTGTAGCCACCTCATCAATAATAGCGACCATTTTTTTAGTATCGGCACTAAATTTTTTGAGCTTTTCCTGCGTATTACCGCCCTGATAGATATCAAAGCTTACCATATCTACCCATTCATCGCCGGGATAATATTCCATAAAGTCGGCTTTATTGGCAACGCCCGAATCAGACGTATTATACACATAGATAAGGTTATGAACCCCTTTTTGCTCGAAGTAAGTAACGGTGAATTTCCACAGTTCTTTAAACTGTTCCGGAGTGGTAGTATTTTTGCACCACCAGAACCAATTTCCGGTAAACTCATGGTATGGCCTGTACAAAATTGGCACTGCTTTGCCATCGCTGCCTTTTAACGAAAGCAGGAATGTTGCAGCGTTATCCATCCATTTTTTAAAAAGCTCGTGTTTGGCACCGCCGGGCAATACAGATGCCACTGTGCCGGGAGTATTATCCCAGGCATCTTTACCGGTTAAAGGGTTGTTTACATGCCAGCTAAAAGTGCTAATACCCCCCATGTCATAAACCTGTTTTATATACTCACGCATTTTGTTAAATGGCACGCCATCAAGGTCTTTATCCGCATTTATTTCTATACGGCCAAGATCCCAACCGTATACTGCCGGGTAATCTCCGGTAACGTCTTTAACATCGCTCCTGCCCTCTTCGTAACGCCAGTTTACACCATAAGCAAGCGCATCCTGGTGGCCAAACATAAAGCCTTTCTCTTTAGCCTTAAACAAATTTTGGTACAGTGCAACCGTTTCCGTTGTAGCTTTTTTATCTACCGGAGCAGGCACAGCCACTTTGGTCTGCGATGTGCTTTTGCAGGAAACTGCAAAAAAAACTGCCAGTAGTAATGTAATTTTATTTTTCATTTATTATTGCATCTGCTTCATAAAGAATTCACTAACATTGTAAAATTCTTAAATATTTTACTGTAATATTTATAACAGTGTAATTTTATCAACACTTTTTTGATAATGCCAAAGATATATTTACTCTTAAATCTCGGTTAATATTATTTTATCAATTTTATATCATATAATTGCAAATAAATTCTGAGCAATGGACAATCAAAAGTTTCTTCGTGAGATACCGCCCCTGACTAAAGGTGACAGCTTCCTGGTTTTCGACAGGTTAAAGGATACCTTTGAGTTCCCCATTCACTATCATCCGGAATACGAAATTAACTTTATTTTGAACGGTAAAGGTGTGAAAAGGATAGTTGGCGACCATATTGAAGAAATTGATGATGTAGAATTAGTGCTGGTTGGCCCTAACCTTTATCACGGTTGGGAATTGCATAAATGCAAGAACAAGAACATACATGAAATTACCATTCAGTTTCATAACGACCTGTTTAGCGAGTCGCTTTTAGCGCGCAGGATCATGATGCCCATCAAAGATATGTTTAACCGTGCCAACCACGGTATCCTATTCTCTAAAAAAATTGGTGCAGAACTAGCGCAACGGCTTATAAACATTTCTAAAGTAGATGGTATGGACTATTTCTTAGAAATGATATCCATACTGCACGATATGGCCAACTCCCGCAATCAACGATTACTCTCAACTTTTACAGTGGACAACGATGTTTTTGAAGACGACGATAAAATGAAACTGGTGTATGAGTACATACAAAAAAACTTCTCTAACAAAATTACCCTCGAAGAAGTGTCGGGTATTGCAAGTATGAGTCCGGTGTCATTCAATCGCTTTATAAAAAAGCGCACTAACAAAACTTTTGTAAACTACCTTAACGACATCCGCGTGGGCTATGCTGCACGATGGCTGGTTGAAAAAGACTTAAGCATTTCGGAAATTGCCTTTAAGTCAGGTTTTAATAATATTGCCAATTTTAACAGGATTTTTAAGAGTATAAAAAACACCACCCCCAGCCAGTACCGCGACGAATTTTACGGCATGAAACGCTTCCTATAAATCACTTTTGATTAAAAAATACAACTGCTATATAAGAGTTAAAGCTTAATAAACTAGAAATTAACATACTGTATTACAGTGTGTTAATTTTACACTTATTACCCACTATACTATATAGTAGTGTTTTTACGCAAACGTTAGCGAAAATATTATCATTAAATGATAAAATAATATTAACAACAACATAACAACTCCTCATAAATTTGTTTTTATCAATAAATGAACCCGAAAATTATTGATAGCTAAATTAAACCGTTTATTTCTTAGGAATTAGTAACTAACCAAACACAAATTTATTATGGGTAACAAATTACATGACTTAGCACACTGGTGTACCAGGGGTAAGACCCTGTTTTACTTGCTAATGCTTTGCTTTGCAGGCAATATGCAGGCTCAAAACACGGTAACAGGTGTGGTGTCTGATGACAAAGGGATGACCATCCCCGGCGTTAATGTAACAGTAAAGGGGACAGCTACGAGTGTGTCTTCAAATCTTGATGGGCAATACAGCATAGAAGTGCCCGAAAATGGCACCCTGGTGTTTAGCTTTATAGGCTTTACCACACAGGAAATTGCCGTAAAAGGCAGAAAAGAAATTAACCAAACCCTAACCGAAGAAGCTAAAACGCTTGACGAAGTTGTGGTCATTGGTTACGGCTCACAAAAAAGAGACGACATTAACAGCTCTGTTTCAAGCATTAAGGCCAGGGACTTAGAAAACCTTAAGCAAACTACTGTAGACCAAATGCTACAGGGTAAGGCAGCAGGTGTATCGGTAACAAACAACTCAGGCCAACCGGGTAGTGCAGCATCCATAAGGGTACGTGGTACTACATCAATATCCGGAACTAACGAGCCGCTATACATTATAGATGGTGTACCGGTTTCCGGAGATGCTAAAACTATGAGTGGCAGGCCTATATCAGGCAGCGATTTTTCATCATCAGGTGGTGCCGGTAACAACGCCGTTAGCCCATTGTCTATGATAAATCCTAACGATATTCAAAGCATAGACATCCTTAAAGATGCTTCTGCAACGGCAATTTATGGTTCAAGGGGTGC